>Ga0181520_10000915_pt1 | contig 63113 bp, 56 predicted proteins | sample PEATcosm2014_Bin_29_FD_132451 | JGI IMG/M metagenome (GOLD analysis project Ga0181520, IMG submission 132451) | Peatland microbial communities from MTU Mesocosm Facility, Houghton, MI, USA - PEATcosm2014_Bin02_30_metaG | ecosystem: Environmental > Terrestrial > Soil > Wetlands > Peat | place...
AGAGGTGGCGAATCAGAGCCTCCTTGTCAGGAAAGTGCCGATACATGGCCATCTGCGAGCAGCCCACCTCCTGCGCAATGCTGCGGATCGAAACGCGTTCATAGCCAAATTCGCCGAACAGGCGGCTTGCCGCTTCGAGAAGCCTTCCGCGCAGATCATCCCCAGCTTTGAATTTTCGGGGCTCTTCCTCTTGGATAGCCTTGATCACAGTTCAACTCTCGATCCGACGGGACTGTTCCAGTCTTGCAAGAACCATTGCCCGCCTCATATTGCGTACCATGCATAATAAGTATACACTGTAAACATGCGGCGAATCCAGCCCACAACAAAACAAACTGATCCGCGCTCCATCAGCCTGCGCTGCATCCTCCTTATAGGCACTTGCTTCCCGCTCTGCACAATTTCTGCGGCGGCACAATGCCTGGGAACGATTTCCGATTTGTCCACGGCCGCAACATGCACGGCAAAGATGGCTGCGCCCAAAACTCTCGCAACCATCGATCCCCGACGCCCCTATCGCCTGGAAGAGCTGATCGACATTGCCGAGACCAACAATTCTCGCACACGGATTGCCTGGGAAAGGGCGAAGCAGGCTGCCGAGGGGATAGGCATTGCGCGCAGCGAATACTTTCCTCGCCTGGCCGGGACTGCCCTCTTCGGCAACGAGAGATTCATCAATCCGTTTCCCAAGCCGCTGGCCCCGCTTGGCTATACCATGGTCGAAAGTCCAACCATCGATGCCGGGCTCGCGATGGAGTACACCGTCTTTGACTTTGGCCGGCGGCACGCTCAATTGGAGTCCAGCAAAGCGCAGCGGCTTGCCGCAGTGGCGAGCTTTCAGCGTGTCAACCAGGATGTGGCCTACGATGTGGTTGTCGCCTACTACAATCTGGTGACCGCACAGGAGCAACTCGCGGCGATTCGGCAAATTCTGGCCACGGCGCGTACCACCCAGTCTGCGGCTGAAGCCCAGCTTGCCAATGGCCGGGCGACGCTTCCCGATGTGCTCAACGCAAAGGCCGGCACAGCTCGCGCCGAGTACGACCTCCAGACAAGTCTTGGCGGCGAGGAGATTGCACGCGTGAAACTGCGCGAAGCGCTGGGCGTGGAACCGTCCGACGCAATCACCGTTGAGAAGCCGGCCGTTGCTCCCGACCTTTCAGCCGTCTCCACTTCAGTGGCAAGTTTTGTCGAAACCGCCCTGCAGGATCGACCGGATCTGAAATCTCTGGCCGAAAGGCTTCACGCAGCAGACGCTGAAGTGAAAACGGCTCGTTCCGCCTATCGGCCTACGGTCGAGTTCGAATCCAAAGGATCTTCGCAGTCCATTTGGCCAACGGTGAGCCAGCCCAGTCTCGGGAACACGACGCAGTTTGTATGGAGCACGGGGATGCAGCTCAAGTGGAATCTTTTTGATGGCGGGTTGCGCAGGCATGAAGTGCTCCGGCGCACCTCCGAGCAGCGCCAGGCCGCGGAAGAGTTGCGGGAAAAGAGCGACGACATCGTCCGCGAGACATGGGTGGCTTACCTTCAATTCGGGACGGCCGTTCGCCAGCAGGAAGCTGCGCAGACGCTGCTGCTGGCAGCGACAACGTCGTATGACGCATCTCTGGATGCCTATGGGTACGGGGTCAAGAATCTCATCGACCTGGTCAACGCCGAATCGCAGCTTGCCGAGGCAAGGCTGGCGGATGTCGAGGCCAGATCGGCGGTACTGACCAGCGCTGCAAATCTCAGCTATACGACGGGCAATCTTCTTCGGCCGCGACCCGGTGCCGTCCGGTCCGTCACAACGCAACCTTAGCCGTGCAAAAGGGATGAAAATGCTTCGTCGATTCACAAAAGCGCTTGGTGTCCTCTCGCTCACTGTTCTTGCGGGAGGATGCTCGCGCGCTCCTTCGATTGATATTGCAGGATCGTTTCTGCCCTCCTGGATGTTTTGTCTGTTGGGAGGGCTGGGTGCTGCCGGTCTTGTTCATTGGCAGTTACTCCAGCGCAAGCTTCAAGGCCGGGTTCAGCCGGTAGTGGTGTTCTATCCAAGCGTGGCCGTGGCTGTCGCATGCCTGCTGTGGCTGTTGTTTTTCCGATAGATAGAGGTGGATTTATGGAACCAGGAAAGCTGGGTCCGTGGTGGAACGGAATCAAAATATCGATGACAATGCTGGTGATTGCCGCTACCCTCTTGCTCAGCGTCTTTTGGAGGACCAGCCGTCATCCGCGCACCGAGGATGCGAGCGTCCGCGCCAATTACATTCAATTCGCTCCAGAGGTGACGGGACGCCTGATCACGATTCCGGTCGAAGACAATGCCTTTGTGCGCGCTGGTACGCTGTTGTTTGCCATTGATCCGCGCCCGTATCAATATGCGCTGGATCAGGCTCTCTCAGACCAGCAGCTGCTCGAAGAGCAGATCACGGACACGCAGCGGCGAATTGCCGCGGAGAACAGCGCCGTGGAGGCGGCCCGCGCCAGCGTGGTGGGAGCAAAGACTCAGACCCTTACGGTTTTCAGCACGGTGCAGGCTTCCAACGCCGCGGTCAACAGAGCGAAGGCTGCTTTGGAATCGTCGGCGGCGCAGCGAACCCTGGCCGTAAACAACCTTCATCGCATCGAGCCGCTGCTGGCCAAGCAGTACGTCACTCCCGAACAAGTAGACGATGCGCGCACCAAGGCTCAAGTGGCCGAACATAACTACCAGGAGGCCGAGGCCGCGCTGCAGGAGTCGCTTGCGCTGGAAGCGCGCTCCAGGTCAATGAAGACGGAAGCGGAAGTCAGTGTTGCCATTTCTCAGGCTAAACTCAACGAAGGCATTCACGCCGTGGACCGGTTGGATAGTCTGCTGGCGCAGCGGCCGGCCAAGGCCGCCAAGGTGGCTAGTGCGAAACTGGACTTGGAGCGCTGCACCGTGGTTGCGCCGTTTGACGGTTATGTAACCAACCTCAATATTTCGGAGGGCGAGATCGCGAAGCCCGGCGTACCCTTGTTCACGCTCATCGATGCGCGCAAGTGGTATGTGGTGGCGAACTATCGCGAATCCGAATTGAAGTACATTACGCCGGGAATGCACGTCGATCTGTATTTGATGGGAAATCAGTCGCGCCGCTTCGATGGCGTCGTGGAGAGCATGGGAAACGGCGTCTCTCCGGACGACACCAATATGAACAACGGCCTGCCGCAGATTGATCACACCCTCAACTGGGTTCATCTTGCCGCCCGGTTTCCCATTCGCATCCGCGTCGTCAACCCCGATCCGGCCCTATTTCGCATGGGCGAAACCGCGATCAGCGTTGTGAGATGACGCTAACAAATGGCTGCCAATCAAACACCGGAATGGCTGAATAAGATCTACCAGGAGCTCGCTCCCGCGCATGGCCGCTATGAGGGCGCACTCCGCACCGCCATCGCCGCCACACTGGCGACCTACGTTCTTCTTGTCTTGCAGACGCCCTTGATCGCTCCAGGTGTTTATCTCATCTATCTGGTTTCATACGATGTGCCGTACCTGACCTTCAAGACAAGTGTCCTTGAACTGTTCTACCAATGTGTAGGCGTTGCCTTGTCACTGATACTGATCGCGGTGACAGGAAATGATCCCATGGCCCGGGTCCTGGGCGTGGCGGCCTTCACATTCCTTTCTGCATTCTTGCTCCGTGCCTGTACGGTACGTGCGGCAGCCATGAATCTCGGGATATTCCCAATTCTTACCCTTTCTCTATGGGAACTGCATCTGCCGGCAGAGCAGTTGGTCCATCTTTCCATGTGGCCGATTGCGACAGGAGCGGTGGCCGTTACCATCAAGGTGGCCATCGAATACATCTTTGCCCGGCGCGATCCGAACCATGCATTGCAGGCGGAAATGAAGGCTCGTCTGGAAGCTTTGCAGCAGCTTTTCCAGGGGTTCGCAGGGGGCGAGCCTGCGCAGGAGATGAAGCGAAGAGTTGCGAAGGTCTCCCGATATGCCTTCGCCGGCCAAGGCAAGATGCTGTTGCTCCTGGAGGAAGTGCGTCTCCACTCCATCCCTGAAAATTCCCCGCAACCCATCCCTCCGGCTTTGATTCCTTATATTGCGCGTCTCCTGGACGTGAGCGCTTCCTTTGGCAGGCAACACCAGATGCAGCTCGATGACGATCAGCGCCCCAGGTTCGGACAGATTGCCGCGATGCTGACCCGGCTGCAAATAGAGAGCGCAGAGGAAGCCTGGGATCTGGAAGAAATGGAGCCGGAGGAAACTGCCGGCCAGCTCGGCGAAATCGAGCAATTGCTATACACCATGGAGTCCATTTCCCACGCTGATCAGCTCCAGCCGCATGAAAGGCTGCTCAAGGCTCTTCCCCATAGGGAAAAGAAACCGTGGTTCCGCCCCGGCGCCTGGAGCAACCCGGTGTACCTGACCTATGCGACCAAGCTGAGCCTGTGCGCCACCCTCTGTTACGTCATCTATAATTCGCTAGCCTGGCCTGGGGCTTCGACGGCTACGCTCACCGTGCTGGTGGCCGGAGTCACCTCAAGCGGCGCCACCAATCAGAAGATGCTCTTTCGCATCCTTGGCGCCACCATTGGAGGCATCATCTTCGGGATCGGCTGCATCGTCTTTGTCTATCCCTTTGCCGACTCCGCTCTGCCCTTTCTGATTTCGGTTGCCGTTGTGTCGTTCATGGGAGCGTGGATTGCGCGCAGCGCCCACATGGGCTATGTCGGCTTGCAGATCGTTTTTTCCTTTTACCTGGTTGCCTTCCAGGAGTACTCCATTCCCCTAGGTGGATCCGCAGGGCAGGGACAACTCATGAGCAAAGTGCATGGCTTTGGAGCGCCACTGCAGATGAACCCGGCCAGAGATCGCCTGATGGGCATACTGATTGCCCTCGTCGTGATGTGGGTGATCTTCCACCAAATGCACCCGAAGCGAGTTGTAGACAGGATGCGTCTTGGCTTGGCGCGGCTCCTGCGCATGGAGGCGGATCTGTTATCGCTCATCCGCGGCAGGGAGACCGGCCAGGTAACCGCGCTGCGCGAGGATGTTCTCGCGCTCGTTCTGGAAGTTCGCGGGCTTGCCGAAGCGATTCCTTTTGAGCTTGATCAGCACGTCGAAAGAGATACGGAGATCAGTGATGAAATCCAGCACGCTTTGGCCAGCACGGAGGAATTATTTCTTCACGCCAGGGCAGCATGGCCGCGTGCAGACGAGACTCCTGCTGAACTCGCGGTGGTAAAGAGCATCAACGATTCGGTTGCGCAGGGCATGCGCGACATGGCGGACATGCTGGATGGGACGCCGAGGAAACAGGAACTGGGTGAGATAGCGTCAGCACTTTCGTCCTCCAGAACTGCGACTGCCTCTTCAGAGTCTTTGACAAGCGTCTTGAGCGCGTACACCCGCCTTCAAAGGCAGATTCTGAAGATTCAAGCCGACGCCTGAGTCAAGAGTCGGCACGGTAAACTGGCCGGAACGCACCCATGACGGTATCAATCATGCGCTGATTCTAACTCCCTTCTCAGCTCACGACACAAACTCGAGACATCATCTCCTCGTCAAGTGTCGTGTGCTGACGGCAATCAATTACTCTGGTAGTGCAGCGTTATGTTGCCACCTAGCCCATCGTTTCTGCCAAAGGCGCATCGTAATCCCGGGCCAAGCGGGCGGAGGACTGTCCAACTAATTGACATCTCCCATCAGCCGCCGCATCGGTCTCAGCAGGAAGACTAGTATCCCTCCGACCAAGAGGCAAAACGTGGCTACTATTCCGAACAAACTGGGCAATGGAAGCGATTCGTAGAGAGAGGAAAGTCGCCCCCCGATGTAATCTCCCACTGACATGGACAGGAACCACACTCCCATGATGAGCCCGCCAATTCTGGCTGGCGCGAGTTTTGTCATGGTACTCAGCCCGACTGGGCTCAGGCACAATTCGCCCACGGTATGGAAGAGATAAGTAAGCGCGAGCCACAAGGGACTTACAGCACGACCATGTGCCACCGGGATGAGGACTGCGAAACCCAGAGCTACAAACAGCAATCCCGTCGCAAACTTTGCAGTGCTGGAAGGTTGCCGCTTGCCCAGTTTTACCCATAACAACGCAAAAACAGGCGCCAGAGCCATCACATAAAGGGAATCAAAAGACTGAAAGTAACTTGCGCGAAAAGGTCCCCATAAGCTTGTTACATCCCATGCGTGGAGGTTCGTGTTCCGGTCGGCAAAAAGGTTCAGGGTGGAGCCTGCTTGTTCATAGGCCGACCAGAACAATGCTGAGGCGATGAAGAGCACGAGAATGGCCCAGAAGTGGCGGCGCTCCTTCGACGAATACCCTTTTGCAGCGAACAACCAGATGAAGAACGCCACCACAATTGCCGCCAGCAGGAGCCCGACGCCGTTGGCTACGGATTCAACGGAGAACGAGACCATCCCACTCCACCCGCCGATGAACGCCACAACAACGATTAGCGCGCAAGCAGCTAAGACGTGGCGAAGGACACGCCAGTCGGCCTCGCTTCCACGGATTTTACGGTCGGTGCTTCCGAGGTACTTTCCTCCCAGCAGGTATTGGGTCAAACCGAGAACCATGCCGAATCCGGCTGCAACAAAGCCGTAGTGCCAGTTGAAGTTTTCACCCAGGTAGCCGCAAACCAGCGGGGCAATCAGCGCGCCAGTGTTGATTCCCATGTAGAAGATCGAGAATCCGGCATCACGGCGCACATCGTGTTCATCGTAAAGCGCCCCGACCATGGTGCTGATGTTCGGCTTCAGCAACCCGGTTCCAACAACGATGAGCGCGAGTCCGGCATAGAAGGCCAGCTCGCCCGGGATGACGAGCGTGAAATGGCCCATCGCGATAATGACGCCTCCCCACAGCACAGCGCGGCGCTGCCCAATGAGGCGATCTGCCAGCCAGCCTCCTGGCATACCCATCAGGTAAACCATTGCGGTGTAGCAACCGTAGATCGCTCCTGCCTTCGACACAGGAAACCCAAGTCCACCCTTGGTCGCCGACGCAGTCATGAAAAGGATGAGCAGCGCGCGCATTCCGTAATAGCTGAAGCGCTCCCATAGCTCCGTCATGAAAAGCGTTGCAAGGCCACGCGGGTGCCCCAAAAAAGACCGGTCGTGGGAGAGGGGCGACTCGTCATCGTTATAGACAGGAATCGGCAACGCACTCATCGCGTGTGACCCACCTTTGATAGTTTTTGCGCAAGTCGCAGAGTTCATCTGCGACGATTGAAATTGTCGTTTGTCAGAAACCGGATGGAACTAAGCAGCACCAGCGGGACGGGGGTGAGCCGACCGGAGTGTTTTAAGTGGATGTTGGAGATACTGGGAAAGTTGCAAAATAAAGCGCAGGGACGACCTTATGTTCGTTCTGGTCGGATAGTCGCCTATCCGGAGATAATGGGGGGCTTGTTCGGAATGCCCTTGATCCAGGACCAATAAGAACGTGTCGGCGTGTTCACGTCAACCGCGCCGCGCTGCCTCGATGGCGGCGATGTCGATCTTCTTCATCGTCATCATCGCCTCGAAGGCACGCTTTGCCTCACCGCCGCCAGCCGCAAGCGCATCGGTTAGCGCGCGCGGGGTGATCTGCCAGGAGAGGCCCCAGCGGTCCTTGCACCAACCGCACTGGCTTTCCGTGCCGCCATTGCCGACGATCGCGTTCCAGTAACGGTCCGTCTCTTCCTGATTCTCCGTCGCGATCTGGAAGGAAAAGGCCTCGGAGTGCTTGAACGCCGGGCCGCCGTTGAGACCGAGACAGGGAATGCCCAGGACGGTGAACTCCACTGTTAGTACATCGCCCTTCTTGCCGCCTGGGTAGTCACCGGGAGCCTCGTAAACAGCGGTTACTTTGCTATCCGGAAAAGTGACGGCGTAGAAGCTCGCCGCATCATGCGCGTCCTTGTCGAACCAGAGGCAGATCGTGTTCTTTGGCTTCATGTTCGTGCTCCGTGTGCTCGGTCAGGGCGAATGCCGCGGTCTTTGCGTCGGTCAGTATCAGTGACGAACCAGTTCATCTGATGATCTGCGACGGCCGACGTCGCAAATTGGTCGCCGCCCGTCCTGCCCTTCTGAATCATATCGCTGGCAGGGATCGACTTCGAGGTCCGAAGCTACGACAGACCAATTTCTAATGGGAACGTTTCTCGAAGACATCCTTGGTAACGATACTGCGGTCCCGTGGACTGAGCTCCGGGCGTTTTCATAGTTCGGCTAGCGGACCTTGCGCATACTTTTCAAGGGCTGGCGCTACCATTCTGCTATCGTTAACTGTCTGCATCGATTTCGATTTTCTTCCGTTACTAGATTGTTCGTCGGTGACCTTCTCCATCCACTTCACGGCTCTGTCATGTAACTTTTCCTGTATTGCAATGTGTGTCATCCCTGTATTTGGAGCAGCGTCGTGCCAGTGCTTGACTCCCGCCGGAATCCAGATCACATCGCCCTTTCGAATTTACTCAATTGGGCCTCCCCATTGCCGAATCCACCCAGTGCGGTCCGCGCACTGGGCTCGAACGTGACCTTTCCTGCGCTTGTGCGGGATGGATCGTGCGTGGAAAAGAGCTCATCAACAATCACTGAGCCAGTGAACCGCTCATCGACGGTGCCGATGCGCCGCATGCCTGCAGCATCGAGACGTCCCGGTGAACCGGGTCCGGAAGCCTTCGAGCATGCCGAAATTCCGAGCGCGACGAAGGCCACGTTTACACAACATCCAAGGAATGTTTTTTGTTCACAGCTTTCGTTTCCGAGTCAGACGTAACTCATGTGGCATGCGATCCGTCGCAAAAAGGCTTATTGGCGGACCGGCCGCATCGGCACAGAGTCGTCCGGTTTCGAACCTCGTAGGGTTCGCCATCAGCGGAAATAACCGGAATACCTCCCCGTACCCAGATCGGGCCGCTGACCTGTCTTGCCGTGTCCTGAATCAAGCCAAGGGACGGTTCGAACTTCGGTTCGATGGCATCACCCGTTGCTCGATCCCACACAACCAACCGCCCGGCGGGACAATGCCCAGCCTCGTGCTCGACGAGTTTTCGAGTTTCGGGACTATCGGCTTGTTGGACAAGGTTCCACACCCGGCCTTTCGGGTCACAGAACCTTGCAAACGCGCACAAATTCTCAACGTCGGTAAGGAGCATTGTTGGCCCCTCGATGGTCTCCGCCCGTTCGATGTAGGGCACGCGGCTGGCTGTTTCGGCGCCGTCGAACGAGACCTTCTTGTGAGTGCCGTCGCAAAATGGTTTGTTTCCAGATTGACCACAGCGGCAGAGAGCATATTGCTGTGGCGTTGGATAAGTTTTTCCGTCCCGGTAGTCCAGGGATTCGCCTTCGTCATTCGTTTCAATCCATTGTTCACCGAGCGGCACACCACCGCTTACAAGGTAGGGGCCATCCTTTGTCACTTCGATCTTCGCGCCGTGGTGTTCTTTCTTTTTCATGGTCAGCTCCTTGTTCGATGGTCAGTACCCTACTGTAAAGCGCTGACGAAGATGAAGCGGGCGCTCCAGTTCGTCGATCATGGCCACCGCAAAATCTTGCACCGAAATCGTACTGTGGCCGGCAGAGTCTACTAAGAGCTGGTCACCCCCTAATCTGAACTTTCCGGTGCGTTCACCGGGCTTCATCTCAGCGGATGGCGCAAGAAATGTCCATTCAAGATCCGGTTCTTTTCGTAACTGATCCAGAGCATCGATGGTCGCCAATGAGCCGGGCCTCACCCAGTCGGGCAGGGCGGGATCGTCCACCACACGCACTCCCGGCTTGACCTCGAGGCTGCCGGCCCCGCCAACCCAGAGGACTCGCTTGATGCCCGCCTTCTTGGCGGCCTCAATGATAGACCTTGTCCCACGGACCTGGTCATCATAGAGATTTGGGTTCTTCCATCCGGGATTGAAAGCACTGATCAGCGCGTCGTTGCCCTCGATTAACCCCGCAAGAGAAGCGGCGTCGTAGGCGTCGCCCGTTCTTGGGATGAGTTCGTCACGTTTTTCGAGCTTCTCCGGATCGCGCACGATTGCAGTGACCCTGTGGCCCCGGTCGAGGGCTTCCTTAAGCAGTGCTGAGCCAACGAAGCCGGTCGCCCCTAACAGAACTATTTTCATGTCGCTTCCCCTCAACCTACACAGACTGACAACATTGAGATCGATCCGCCATCGACGCCTTCGACAGGGAAGGTGATGTTTTCACCCTGTTGCCGGGTTGCGATCACATAGAGTAGCGGCAGGTAGTGATCCGGCGTTGGAACGGAAAGCATCGCCGCCGGGCCGAGCTTTTCATAGTCGACGAGCGGCTTGAAATCACCGGCAAGCATCATCTGTCTTGCCTCCAGTTCGAATTTGACCGCCCAATCATAGGGCTCAGGCAGGTGCCGGCCCCAGGCATAGGTGTGCAGATTGTGGACCAGGTTTCCGCTACCGACAAGCAGGATGCCCTCGTCCCGCAGCGGCGCAAGTTGTTTTCCAAGCTCGAAATGGAAGGAGGCGGGCTGGGATTCGTTTATGCTCAGTTGCACGACCGGAACATCGGCCTTCGGATAGGCATGCACGAGCACCGACCAAGTCCCGTGATCGAGCCCCCTGGTGTTGTCGAAAGTGACCGGCAGGGGCGCGAGCAGTTGCTGGACGCGGCGGGCGAGCTGAGGGTCACCCGGCGCGGGATACTGCACCCGGAACAATTCGGGCGGAAAGCCGCCGAAATCGTGAATTGTCTTCGGCGAGGCGCTGATCGTGACGCCGGTTCCCGGCACATACCAGTGAGCGGAGATCGAGAGGATGGCTTTGGGCTTGCGGATTTGCGCCCCGATGCGACGCCAGGCTTCGGTGTAGCCGTTGGTCATTACGGCATTCATGGGATTACCGTGTCCAAAAAAGATTGCGGGAATCAGTTCCGGCATGTCGGTCCACCTCTATCTCCACAGTTTTCGTGGGCTCACATCATACCAATTTGTTTCAACATTCCCATGAGATCGTAAAATAGGTTTTCTTCCACCTTTCGCGTGGCGCTTGTGAAACGCTGTAAGCTCCTTCGCGTTCCAGGAATCGTCCAGCGTCTTCATCAATTGCAAGTTCCGCTCTGGGGTCATAACCTCGCCTTTCGTTTGATCCACTTCGCGTGTTCCATTCCTTCGTACTTCTTGCGTTGTCCATGGCTTCCAAAAGCTACCACGTTGACGTATTTGGTTTATTCGGTCTTGGCGTCATGGGCGTCGATGGTGCGCGCAGAATAGACCATGGCCGCGCCGGCGTTGACCATAATGGCGACGCCCAGCGCATCAACGATCTCTTCCTGCGTTGTACCGCTTTGACGGCGCATCCGTATGTGCAAGGCGGTCGCGCTTTGAACCTTGGCCTCATGCCAGGCCTAGACTACAGGGCCCCAACCAAGGACAAGCCCGGCTGCAAAGGCAACCAATTCCGGAATTGTCATATCGGCATAACTTCGGAATGTTGTCGCGCCGCCGGGCGTCTTCAAAATACGTGATGAATGCGAAGAACAGGGGAATCAAGAGGAATTTAATGAATGGCATCTCTTGTTTCCCCTTTCTTTCAGGATGCTTTCAACTCGTTGTATAGCTTGAATGCTGCTTCCGGCTTTTGTCCGTCGTGGACAACGGCCTTCACCGCCTGGATCATGGCCACCGGATGTTCTGCCTGGAAAATGTTCCGTCCCATATCCACGCCCAATGCGCCCTGATCGATTGCCCGATAGGCCATCTTGAGTGCGTCCAGTTCTGGCAACTTCTTGCCGCCGGCAATGACGATCGGAACCGGACATGCTGCGGTAACGTGTTCGAAGTTTTCTTCGCAGAAGTAAGTCTTGATTACCTGGGCGCCGTTTTCCGCCAGCACCCTGGTTGCCAGGCCCAGATAACGCGCGTCACGGGTCAGTTCCTTGCCAACGGCCGTTACCCCCAGTGTCGGAATGCCGTAACGGTTGCCGGTTTCAATCATCTTGCAGAGATTTCGAACGGTGAGCGCCTCGAACTTACTACCAATGGCCACCATGACGGCCATCATGGATGCATTCAACCTGATGGCATCTTCGATTTCCACGCCGATGCATTCATCGTTCAGCTCTGTCAATACCGTGGAACCGGCTGAGCATCGCAGCGAAATCGCCTTGTTATAAGTTGGCGGCACACAGGCGCGGAGGACTCCGCGTGTGCACATCAAGCAGTTCGCATGCTCAAGCAATGGCGTGATGGTCAGGTCAATGCGTTCCAGTCCTGAGGTCGGGCCCATAATGTAACCATGGTCAAACGCCAGCATGACGGTTTTGCCTGATTTGGGATCGAAAACCCTCGACAGGCGGTCTTTCATGCCCCAATCATAGTTGTTCGATCCCCTGAGCTTGTAAACCTGATTTACCACCGGAATTCCGATGCCGTAGTCGTGTGATTCCTGATCGCCTGCCGCTTCAGCCACTTGTGTATCCCTCCTTTATTCCCACGAAAAACAATGCCATCGACACTGCGCCGGGATCGATATGTCCAATCGATCGTTCCCCCAAGTTCTTGGCGCGGCCAAAAGCAGCTTTCATTGCTTTGGTCGATTCCGCGCCCTTTACGGCAGATTCCGCCCCTTCCGAAAGAACCTGCGCCAGGTCCTTACCGGAATCCACGGCGGCCCGGATGGCCGCCATGGCCGGCACAATCGTGTCCATCATCGTTTTCCCCCCGACATCCGCTTTTGTGTTTTTCCGGAGTTTCGCCACACCCTGTTCCAGCATCGCCACAAACGCATGGCCATCGAGAGGTTGTGTTCCTGTGATGGCCTCGCTCATACCTAGAAAGAGCGAGCCGTAGAGCGGACTGGTTGAACCGGCATCGGTCGACATGACGGCCCAACCTATGTCGTTCAGGAGCGTCTTGATGTCTCCGCTGGTGTTTTTTCCGATGGCCGTGCTGATCGCGTCGGCAACCTTGAACGTCGCGGTGCCGTGATCGCCGTCACCAATCGCTGAATCCAACCGCGATAAATAATCGCGATTGGATTTGATCTTCCCGGCAACCGCCTCCAGAACCCTGACCAGGCACGCATAATCAACATGATCGATCATGCCGTTCTCCAAATGATCAGCGCGTGACCCAGTAAGGCGCATTCGATGGTCGATTCAGTAACTCAATCAATCCGTCATCCACCTTGGCAACGAACATTTGAAATCCGCTCATCTCCTGGACCGTCAGATATTCGCCGACGAGGGCATGGGCAACGCTCATGCCGTTATCTTCGATGAATTTTTTGACCCGGCGGAAGACGATGAACAGTTCCATTAGTGTGGTGGCCCCGGCGCCGTTGATCATAACCAGGAGTTTGTCACCCTTGCCGGCCTTTACCGCTGGCAGTAACTGGGTGATCATTCTGACGGCCGTGTCATCCGCTGACAGCATCTTGGAATGGCCGGTTCCCGCTTCGCCGTGCTGCCCCATGCCAATTTCCATTTCGTCATCCGCCAGGGTAAAGATTTCCAGGCCGGACTGCGGATGCGTGGCGGGTTTCAGTGCCACGGCTAGGGTCGCCATGTTGTTGTTAAACTTCTCGGCAACGGCGTAGACCTCGTCGAGGGATTTTCCTGCTTCCGCGGCGGCGCCTGCTACCTTGTACAGCGGGACGCATCCGGCCAGGCCGCGGCGGTCTTCAATGGGTGCGTTTGCGCCGGGAGCGATGTCCTCGTGGGTCAGGATCATCCTGACCTTGATGCCTTCCTTCTGGGCCATTTCCATTGCCATATTTCCGCTCATGACGTCGCCGGCATGATTCAGCACGACAAAGAGAATGCCTGCGTCACGTTTCAGCAGGCGCATGGCCTCGATGACCTTCGGAGCACCGGGCGCCGCGAAGATATCTCCAACGACCGAGGCGTCGAGCATCCCTTCGCCGACGAAGCCGCTCAACGCAGGTTCATGGCCGGCTCCGCCAAGGGTGAGGATGGCGACCTTTTTCGGATCCTTGTCTTTGGCGCGCATGACGATTTTGCCGGACACGAGTTTTACCTTGTCCGGGTAGGCTGCACAATATCCTTCCAGGAGTTCGGCCGTCAGATTGTCAGGTTGATTGATGAATTTTTTCATTGCCATCGCCGTATCTCCTTTCGTTCCAGATACTGCTGAGCCTCAGTCAAACTGCATCAATTCGATCGGTGCACCTTCTTCCACGATGAATCCCACGGTCAATCCAGACACCGGTGAAAATGGTTCCATCAGGATTTTTTTGTCTGCCATTGCTTCTTTGAGGTTCTCGATTTTGTATGCAATATGGGCGGTTGTCTTAAGCAGCTCCGGAAGCGGGCTTCCTTCTTCAAAACGGAGCCATTCGATTCGGTTGGGGCTGTCACCGACGTCGGTAACGTAAAGCTTTGCGCCGGCCATGTAGTTCTCATTTTTCTGATGTGTGTTGGTAGGAATTCCGAAGTGATGAAGTTCTCTCATTGCATCTCCTCTCAAGACGAATGCTTAAGCGGAATTTTTTCCATTGGCTCCCAGCGGTGAGTGATCATGGTCGCCAGCTTCCGGTCCGGAAGCGTCTAACATCAAACCGCACATCCTTCTCTTCGCACCCAACGGCCGGCCTATCACGGAAAAACGCGACTGGTGACGTTCTTCCTGAGATATTGAGCACCATGCAGGCCCCCGTATCGCAAGTAATAGGCTGCGGCCCGCTCGTCAGCAGGACACAAGATCCAATGCGCGAAAAAACCACCACAAGTGATCAAAATCCATGCGATCACCTGCGGCGGCTTTATATGAGGTCTATACCGCTGGCGGAAACTCTCCCTCTTGTCCATCCATTTGTCAAGTTCATTGCAATCACAATCGATGATGGACGGCTTCCGGGTTTCATAACGGCACGCTTGTCGACCGGTGGAGCAGTGGCGGGAAACGCAGCGATAACCGTGCAACGTTACCCGCAAACTTGACCGTGGTGAATCCGGCAGGCACGTCAGCGGAGTTCGAGTTGCAATGAGGAGTGTACGCGAGTTGCAATCCGCAATGTGGTAAGGAGCACTGTGGGCAGAGTTTCACAACCGTTAAGTGAGATCACCGTTATTCATCTCGCCTTCCTCATTGCTCAATAGCCTGTGGGTATTTGAAAGGAGCTCGGAACCAGGGGGCTGGAGGTTCCAAGTGCCAAGTCTTAATTCCCCGCAAATGGGGATTACTGCGTTCTTCGACACAACAGCACTTACCCGGCCGGCGATCGGCTCTGGCCAGTCCCAAGCAATACTGTTTCGCTCGGGACGAGACGCTTACCGGATGGGGAGCGCGTACATGAGGCCGCCCTGCGTCCACAGGTTGTTGGTACTGCGGGCAAGCTTCATCACCGATCCCGCGCCGAGGTCACGTTCGAAAATCTCACCATAGTTGCCAACGGCTTCGATCACCCGCGCAGCCCAGGCGTCATCGAGTCCAATAAACTGGCCGTAGCCGCGCTGCACGCCGAGCAGACGCCGGATCACAGGATCCTCGCTTTTCTTCATCGCGGCGAGATTCGCCTGTGTCAATCCGCTCTCCTCGGCCTGGATTAAGGCCTCGACCGTCCAGTTGACGATGGCGGCCCACTGCGGATCGTCGAGTCGATAGGTGGGAGCCAACGGGTCCTTTGCGATAACGTCCGGCAGGATTTCAAAATTCCGCGCCAAACCCTTGAGAGCAATTCGCTCGTAGGCCAGCTGCGATACGTCCGCGCTGATGGCGGCGCAATTGTGGGTGATGAAAGCAGCTTCCATTTCACCTTCCTCCTGGAAGACAAACGGCAGCCACTTGATCTTTTCGCGCGCCATGTAAGCCTGCAACTGGTTCTCGATCTCCGTACCTCCAAGGAAGCAGATCTTTTTGCCGGCAAGGTCCTTCGGAGCAGTGATTCCCAGGGCTTTGTTCACCAGAAAACCCTGGTAGTCATAGAAGACAGGCCGCGCAAAACCAAAGCCTGCGTTAGCAGTATTGATGAAATTGGGAGACCCCGTGGCGAGCAGCGCGATTTCGCCGGACTTGAGAGCCTTCAATGCGTCCTGCTCGTCCCGGTAGGGCATGATGGTGAACTTGGCGTCCGGCCCGAACACCGCGACTGCTACCGCCTTGCAAATGTCCAGGTCAAAGGCGGAGTGATTTCCATGCGCATCCTGAGTGGAATACTCGGGCTCTTCGGTGTTGATTCCGCAAGGAAGCGAACCGGCGGCCTTGATTCTGTCGATCGTGACCCCGGCGTGGGCCGTCGCGGTTGTTCCGAACAGCAGCCACGCAATCGAAAGTAGAAGTACGGAAGTTCTGCTCATGCGGGTACGTTACCTTATAAACACCAATCGCCGGGCATGCGTGTAAGAATGCGGCGACCGGATGGAAAATCCGGTCGCCGGTGGAAAGTGGTGGAGAAGATCTCTAGTTATTCGGCCAGACGTTGGTTGGCGGTGTAGGCGATGTCTGGGAATACGGTACACCCGGGTTGGTACTGGGGCGAGGATTGAAGTCCTGTGGAGCCGGATCGATCAGTACACCGCGTACGATATCGGTCGGCGTAATCTGCAGAACACGGCATCCCTCCGCATTGAAGTGCGGAAGACTTAGCGCCCGGAAAGCCGGAATCATTGCGTAATCGGCCGGCAATGGCGCCGCTCTGCCTTTCAATCGAGCATTGTCAAATGCAGAAAAAAGGTCGCCGACATCGGGCGTCTGATCATCGGAGGGTCCAAGGTATTTCTGGCCGTATGTCGCCTCGCCAAGCGCGCGAGCCGAGGCTTCGTCGGGCAGATCGGCAAGCGGCGTCAGATTGAAAAGCTCGTCGATGAATTTGATGATCGAACCATGCTCGGTAGGTTCGTGTGAGATGGCGTGGACTACGCTGTAGGGCGAAATCACAATCGCCGGAATGCGGGGACCCTGATCGAGAGCGGCCCCAAGAGGATCGAAGGAGCGAATCTTCGGTTGGGTGTGATCGTACAGGCCATCCGTTTCATCGTAGGTGATGATGATGGCGCTCTCCGGCCAATACGGACTCTTGGCGATCGCGTTGATCTCGTCGGCCAGAAGCGCCTCACTGATCTGCGCGTCGGAGTAGCCGGGATGGTCGTCATTTCCTGGGAAAGCGGCTTCGACCGCCGGGCTGGGTGAACGGGGAATAAGGCTATCGAGGTTGCCGTATCCGCCGCGGACATAGTAGACGCCGCCGCCCCTGGGTAGATCCTTGGCGTTGATCGCAGTAAAGAAATCGCCGAGGCCTTTCAGATGCGCCTGGATTTCATTCTGGTTGTTGGCCTCATAACCAAAATATTGCGGGGCGTTATGATGCGCGATGTAGTTGAGATGGCTTGCAACGCTCGTAGGATCGGTGGACTCGTGGTCATAACCTTCCTGGAACCAGCCCCAATTCACCGGCTTGTTATGGTCGCCCGCGATCTTCTGGATATCGCTCTGAACATCCTGAAGGTCGAAAGCGGCATCCATGTCCTGGGCCGTGATGGTTTCAATCTGGTCTCCCATAAAGGAGAGCGGCAGAGAAGCAAAGGTCAGGTTGGAGGACGGGCTCGAGACTGGAGTTTCCCCGCTCTCAGTGGGCTGAAATGCGCCCGAAGGCGTCTGCGTGAGGGTATTCAGAGCCGATCCCCAGAAGGGTTGCGGATCGCCGGTAACGGGCACCGCCGCGTTTGCGTAGGGCAGACTGGTGCTTCCTAACGCCAACGAGGGATGCTCGACCCACTGCGTCATGCCCGACTGCCCGGCAATCATGGCAATGGCGTTCGGCGTCGAAGGCCCGATCACAGTGTCAAAAAAGTTATCGAAAAGGGTGAAGCGATCCGCGTAGTTCCACAGAAACGGAACGGTATCGCAGTCCACATGGCTGACGACAAGTTCGCCCTTTTGCACCTGCTGTTCAGTCGGTGCCACTCCGGTGTAGGTTGTTCCATCGGTACTCAGCGTCCCCGACAGGCCCTCCTCGGTAAAGGCATAGCGATTATTCTGGGCGACATTACTTGCAGTCAGATTCAGCTTGGCGTCGATGGCCGTGTGGCCGTGATTCACGGAGTCTGTGTCCTCCGGGTAGAGGAGCACCGTGTTGCCATAGATGTCGGTGATCGACTGAGGAATTTTGAAGGGAGAGATGGTGGCGACCGAGCCATTGGTCAAAACGATCGGCTGGACAAAACCAGGGGTTGCGGCGGCGGGTTGAGAGAACAAGCCCCGAGCTCCAGGGTAGGTGCCAAAGTAGAAGTCAAAGGAGCGGTTCTCCTGGAAGAGAACAAAAACATACTTGACATTCTTCCGGAGCAGATCGAGCTTCTGCCTATGAGTGAGATAAGGCGAGTCCTCAACCCTGCGCGTGTAGCGGGCGACTTCATCACCCGACCTCGGTGCGATTTCGATCAGCTTCCTGGCCGCTGGGTCTTGCGCCAGCGTGGCGGCTGGCTGCGCGATCAAAGCAGCCATCATGAGGGAAGTGCAGACGTTCACCCATCGATTGGTACGCATAATCATCCCCTTCGCGAATCCAAAAGCATTGTGCTCATGCGGTCTTCGCCGGTGATACCATAGCACCGCCGGAGCGGGCGGCGATGCGGCGAAAATTGTTTTTCAGGTGCTGCGGTGAGGATCACTTCTCAGGCGCGGGGAAAGGTTACCAAAATCATTTCGTGGCGATGGTAAAAGTCTGGTGAAGAATTTGTGAATTTGAACTCCGTCATCCTGATTTAGCCCGGCTCGGGCGAACGCGTGATCACGATTGCGGTGTTGGTCCAGCGGGTGATGTAGAACGCAACTGCTTCGAAAACAATCTGATCCAGCATGTTGACGTCTTGCACTTCCCTCGCTGGCGCCTCCGGGAAACCTTGATTTCGCGCCACGCATCGGCTTGGCATACTCACCACAGGCTGGAAAAGACACGTCTCCCGCAAGAATTCCAGGTGGGCCTGGCAGCACCAGCATTCGAGCCGGTTTCGGAATGTATTACAGGGCGATTGAGGCGCTGACGGCTCGGATACTCGCCGGCAACGCGTGCTCCCGGGCACTGGGGCACGGCGTCACAGGCGTCGGATATGGGCGCCGGAAATGACTTGTGATCCTTGGAAAATGCGATCCAGAGAGGAACAAGAAGCGAGGTGAAGCGCCTGACCTTTTGTCTCACCCACGGAATGGAGGCCTTGGAAGCGGTGTTCTAGCCTTCAAAGGCTCATGAACATTGGCGTTTCCGCCATCATAAGGGCAACCGCTTCAACTTCAGAAAGGAAATCCGGGCTCATACCAGCTTCGCAAATATGGACAACCCGCCCGCGCACCGCAGCCTCAAATCCTCATCGCATTCTCATTCATGGCCGGCGACAAAAGGTGTTATGGCGGACAAATCCTGATCCCCCCTTGAGGAAAGATTGGAAGCGAGCACCGCTTGCGCCACACCTGCCGCAGGCAACTCCGCTCCGGAAGCCCTTGCGGCCTCCAGAACCAGATTCATGTCTTTGCTCATCAACCGCAGCGGGAATTCCGGAGAGTAGTCGCCGTCCTTTATCTTTCGGAATTTTCCTACGAACGCTGGAGGTATTACTGCCGTTTTGGATAGAACATCGAGCAGAACATTTCTGTCGATTTGAAGATGCTGTCCCAGTGAGATGGCTTCGGCGATTGCCTGCATATCGACGCCCAGGAGAAGATTAACGACCAGTTTCATCCGAATGCCAGAAGAACCAGGCCCGATTAAGAACCATTGCTTAGCAATGGACTCATAGATTGGAATGCACTGGTCAAAGGTATTCTGATCGCCGCCAGCAAGCAGTGTGATCGTTCCCGCCTCCACCGCCGGCGTCGATCCGGCGACTGCCAGATCGAGGAGGCGAACTCCCCGGCTGGAGGCCTCTCGATGGAGGTGGCGTGACAACCCAGGCGATATGGTGCTCATTTCGAGAACAACGGTTCCAGGCTTTGTCGCGGAAAACACGCCGCCGTCATCCAAATACACCGAGCGGACCGCCGCATCATCGGTCAGGGACGAAAGGATTACATCCGAATCGGCCGCGAGGTTTGCAACTGATGCTGCGATCACTACCCCATCATGACTTAGCACCTTTGCCGGTTCTGGACTGCGATTCCAGGCTCGAATGGTCCATCCTGCCGAGTACAGCCGCCGTGCCAACCGGCTTCCCATAAGTCCCAGGCCGATGAATCCAACTTTGGCTGTATGTTGATTCAGTTTGCTGTCTGGCATGGCAGTCAGTTTATCTCCTCACGATCGATTCTACTGGAACAGCCAAGTTGCTGACGACAGTTGCTGCCTGACTCCACTCTGTGATCAAAAAAGGGTTGGGAGGCGAACCAGGAAATGTCCGCCCCCAACACGACCATACTTTTATCAGAAGCCGGTTCCATTCGATTCCAGACCTCTCTCGAACTGCGCCGATTCAGTCGTATCAAGACCGTCTCTCACGCGTCAGCTTACTTCACTTTGCTCCGGTTCGACCTGCAACGAGCGGTAATCCGCTTTGCTTCCTTCGATGCGGTCGAAATTCCAAACCAGACAGCCAGCAGAGTGGCTATAGGTTTGAGCACCCGCCGGGATTCAGTGGCTGTTCATGGCCTGCAGAACTGGATTCGTGCCAGTTCCAGGCAGGAAGTCACTGTCCGGTGACGCACTTCCCCGCAGACCGTATTGCGCTCCACCGGTTGCCGGTGATTCGCCCTTCGCACTAAGCCCTGCATCCGGCGTCTTCTGGGCGCCTACTGTTCCTGGCAGCTTGTTCATGGGATCCACCATCGAAGCCATCCCGATCTGGTTCTCGCCTTCCTTCGACCCCGGCAGAAGAGACCCTGACAGGTCGCTCGGTTTGTTCGCGAATACCATTCCGCTGGCCACCAGTACAAGCGCTGCTGCATAAGCAATTTTGTTCTTCATAACCACTCCTTAATCGTGTTTTAAAAACACTTTCGGCCTCACATCGATCCCTTACACGTGGGGCAGGTAAACAGGTGAATTTCTTGTCATGGAGCAGCGGCAGAGGCGGTTGACGAAAGAGCTGTGAAACCTGCAAAGCTTCTTTAGATTCCCCAATCTTTGTTCTTCGTATCCGGCGTAGCCCATGACATCCTCGTTCTTTCACTTAAGCGGTAGTTACTTAAGCTGTAGCTAGCTTAGAAAAAACCTTGACATGAATCAAATGAATTGTTCTCATACTTACGATAACTACAGTTCATGATCAATCTGAATCAATTACGGATCTTCCAGGCTGTGGCCCAGACGCGCAGCTTTACTCGTGCTGCCGACGTGGTGCATCTGACGCAGCCAGGCATTAGCAAACACATTAAGCAGATGGAAGAGTATGTTGGCGCTCCCTTGTTTGACAGGCTGGGGAAAAAGGTAACTCTGACCCACGCTGGGGAGATTCTTTTTGAAGCTGCCCAACTGATGATGACCTCCATCACCGAGGCGGAGCAGAGAATCGAGGAGTTGAAAGGCTTGGAGGGCGGCAAGCTCGTTCTCGGGGCAAGCTTCGCCATTGGCATCTATATTCTGCCCGGCATCCTGGTTGGGTTCCGGGAACAATACCCAAAGATTGAAGTAACGCTGGACATAGCACTTAGCGCAAGGATTGTGGCAAAGATCCTGGCCAATAAACTCGACCTGGGCTTAGTCAACCGCGAGGCGCACGATCCGAGGCTGTCGGTTACGCAGTTTATGACGGACGAATTGATCGTGATTGTCCCCAGCAACCACCGATGGGCAAAGAAGAGTCGCATCCGGCCACAAGAACTTCCAGGGGAAACATTTATAGTGGGCGCCAAAGGTGGAGGGACAAGGGCGGCCGTGGAAGAGCGGCTGCAAGAGCAGGGCATTGTACTGAAGAATGTGGTCGATTTCGGAAACACGGAGGGCATCAAGAGGGCGGTCGAGGTGGGGTTAGGTATCTCGATTCAAGCCAAGAGCGTAGTCCAGCGGGAGATCTCTGCCGGGGTTCTCGCAGGCATACGCTTAACTGGAATGGACAACACGCTTCCGTTCTTCTATCTCCGCCGCAAAGACAAACATCTTTCCAATGCCGCCAAGGCATTTCTGGCTTTGCTGCAGGCTCAGCATAAAAGCTAATCCCGTTCCACTGAACCCCGTCGAGATCGTCTGGCTCCTCAAGGAAACGCCACGCCCTGGGCGTGGGATGAGGATGCCGTCTACTTTCCTTGGCACAAAGCCTCCCCCTGGCGCAGGTTGCTGCGATTAATCACCACCGGATTGCTGACGCTGCCGGTCGCGCCTGACTTAAGTTCTTCTTAAACACAGGCGTCCTGGCGACGCGTGTTTCTTTTAGCTACACATGCGGAAATTTCATCGTTTCTTCACTTCGCTTTTACATTGCCGTATGCATGCCCGGTCAACATGAGTGCGAGGGGAAGCGCCAGCCGGAACGCGCCGCTGCTTTGGCTGGCCACACCTCTCGCAATTCCCAGCAGCAATCGCGCAGTCCTGCAAGGCTTTCACCGATGCGAGGAATACGTCGGGCAGGTAACTCGAACTCAGATGGAGAGGCAATGAATCACAGACACTTGACTGTTGGAGTTTTCGCCCTGTCTCTACTTGTTACGGTTGGTGCAACGGCACAACAGCAGACGGCCGATGGCTCCCAGCCGGCCACTCAGCAACCGAATCCGCAACCCAGGCTTCTGCATACGGAAACCGTGACGGTCACCGCTCCAGGTGAAGTTCGCACCGAGCAAACCGTCAACGAAGCTACCATCGACGAAGCGGCTCCCGGCACCAGTCCCGTGCGGATCGTCTCGCAGTTGCCCAGCGTCAACTACACCTCGGCCGACCCATACGGCAGCTACGAGTGGGCGGTGCGCATCTCCGTGCGCGGCTTCAATCAGAACCAGCTTGGCTTCACCCTCGATGAGGTTCCGCTTGGCGATATGTCGTACAGCAACTGGAACGGTCTGCACATCAGCCGCGCCATCATGGATGAAAACGTCGGACGCATCGTTTTGTCCCAAGGCACCGGAGCGCTGGAAACTGCCTCCAACAGCAACCTCGGCGGCACCGTGCAGTTCTTCTCGATGGATCCTTCCGACAAGCGCTCGGTCACCGTCGACCAATCCTTTGGCAGCTTTAACGCCTACCGCACCGTGGGCCGCTTTGAGAGCGGCTTGCTCGGCGGCCATACCAAGTTCTACGTCGCCGGTGTCAGCCAATTGTCGGACAAGTGGAAGGGCCACGGAGACATTGGCCAGAACTACTGGCAGTTGAATGCCAAGCTCATCCACTACTTTGGCACCAAGGGTGTGCTCACCGCGTACGTGGATTACTCCAACCGCCACGAGACGGATTACCAGGATCTTTCCAAGACCTACGTCAACGTGCTCGGATATAACTTTGACAACTACGGCAACTGGGGACAAGCCATTCAGGCCGCCTATGCCTGCGACGGTCTCGGCCCTTATCCGGGAGCGGTCAACACCCTGACCCCGGCGCAGGATCCGTGCGATGCCGGATACTACGCCGGCGCGGGCCTGCGCAAAGACATCCTCAGCTACGTCAGCTACAAGGCGGCACTCAGCAGCAATCTTACCTGGAAGACCACTGTCTACGGCCACGGCAATGACGGCATCGGTCTCTGGTTCAGTCCCTACACACCTACTTACAACTCCAGCTTTCAGGCGGTTTCGCCCATCTCCATGCGCAGTTCGGAGTACGGCATCCAGCGCGGCGGCTTTCTCACCTCGCTCAGTTATGAGACGGGCCGCAACCGGCTGGAAGGCGGCGTCTGGTTTGAGAAAGAAAACTTTACCCTGGCCCGCCGCTTCTATCCAACCAGCCTGGCTGCCCCTGATCAGTCTCTCGACAGCTTTCCCAAGAACCCGTTCTATACCCAGTGGGCCTATGGTTTCGACACTACCGTCTACCAGATTCACCTGCAGGATCAGTTCAAACTCACCAAGGCTCTAACCGTTTCGGCTGGCTTCAAGACGATTGAAACCAACACCGACGGCACCCTTCAGAACTTCAATACCCCGCCCCTTACCACTGCCTCCGTCTCCAGCTTCGCCCAGGGAAGCCTGGAATCGGGCAAGCCCTTCCTGCCGCAGTTTGGCGCCAATTATAAGTTCGACAAGAATAACGAAGTGTTCGGCGATGCCGCCTACAACGTGCGTGCTTACGTGGCCGGCGGCAACGGTTTCAGCAACGCTCCCTGGGGCACCACCCAGGCAGGTTTCAATGCGCTGAAAACCACCCTCAAGCCCGAGACTTCATGGACCGAGGAAGCCGGTTACCGTTACACTAGCGACAAGATTTCGGCGCAGGTCAACTACTTCCACGTCAATTACTCCAACCGCCTGTTGGCGCTGCAGCAGGGCTCCGGCATTCAGGGAAACCCATCGCTGCTGACCAATGTCGCCGGAGTTACCACCAACGGCGTGGACATTGCCGCTACGGTCCCGCTGGGTTCGGGTTTCTCGCTCTACAACGGACTGACCTACAGCCGCTCCACCTACGACGACAATGTGACCACCTATGATCCAACTTCCTCCACCAGCTACATCAAGGGCAAGCTCGCGGTCGATACTCCCGTGCTTCTCTACAAGGATGAATTGTCCTACCGCAATAAGGGATTTTTCTCGAACATCAGCGCCAACTACATGTCCAAGCGGTACTACTCGTACGACAACACCGGGTTCGTCAACGGGCGTTTTCTCTCCGACTGCGCCGTCGGCTACAAGTTCGAGGAAGCCGGCGCATTCCAGGACCTCAAGGCCCAGTTGAGCGTCTACAACCTCTTTGACGAGAAGTACTACTCTTCCATCGGCACCAATGGATTCGTCGGCAGCGATCCCAATGGCCTGGTGGATACGCTCCAGGTCGGCTCGCCCAGAACCTTTGTGGGCTCGCTTTCGGTGCGCTTCTAAGCCACGTCATTGGGTCCAGGGTGCGGATCCGCACCCTGGATTCCATGCGCTCCGCGTCGCATTGTATTTTGTCCTGATGGATGGTTGGGAATTGCTGGGTTGAGGATGAGATTCATGACTTGCCTGAGAATGACGCGTATCCGCCTGCTTGTTTTTGTCGTGCTTTTCTGCATCCAGTCGGTTGCCGCCGTCAGCGCCTCGCAGCCGTCGGCTGTATCTACCGTCCTGCTCATTTCAGTGGACGGACTCAAGCCCGAGGCGGTTTTCCAAGCGCAAGAGCACGGACTCAATTTACCCAACCTCGTCCGGCTCACCGGGGAAGGAACGTATGCTTCCGGCGTGCGAGGCGTGCTGCCCACCGTGACTTACCCGAGCCATACCACCCTTCTGACCGGCGTTTCTCCCGCCAGACACGGCATCTCGGCCAACACAACTTTCGATCCCTTCAACAAGAACGACAAGGGCTGGTACTGGTATGCGGAAGACATCAAGGTGCCGACCCTTTGGGACGCGGCCCATGCCGCCGAACTTACGACGGCAAGCGTCTATTGGCCGGTTAGCGTTGGCGCCCACATTGACTACAACCTGCCGCAAATCTGGCGAACCGGAACCGCAGACGACCTCAAATTGCAGCGCGCCCTTTCGACTCCGGGGCTGGAGCAGGAATTGGCCGCCACAGCTGGCCGCTATCCTGGAGGAATGGAAGAAACCGTGGATGCCGACGAAATCCGCACCCGTTTCGCGGTGAAGATCATCGAGACCCGGCACCCGGCCTTCATGACCGTCTATCTCACTGGCCTCGATACCGAGCAGCACGCCTCCGGACCTTTCAGTGAAAACTCCAATGCGGTGCTCGAACGGCTGGACGCGCTGGTTGGCCAGCTCCGCGCCGCCGCCGAAAAAGCTGCTCCCAGCCGGGCCTACGTCTGCGTCGTCTCCGACCACGGATTCGCCGGCGTCCAGCACGATGTAAACCTCTACGCAGCATTCCTCGACGCGGGACTGTTCGCCATGGATGCAGCGCAACACATCGTCTCCTGGAAGGCCATGCCGTGGCCAGCCGGCGGCGCTGCGGCCATCGTCCTTGGCGATCCCGCTGACCAGGTCACCGCCGCCAAGGTGGATGCATTGCTGCGCAACTGGGCTGCCGATCCCGCCAACGGCATCGATCGCATCCTCACCCGCGAGGAACTGCACGCCGCGGGCGGTTTTCCGGAAGCTGCGTTCTTCGTCTCCTTCAAAATCGGTTATGAACTCGGCTACGCCTTCACGCTGCCACTGGTTTCCGCCCCCACCAACCGTGGCATGCACGGCTACCTTCCCAGCAATCCGGAGATGTATTCCTCGTTCTTTCTGGTCGGCCCCGGTATTGCCCGCGGCAAGTCGCTGGGCGAAATCGACATGCGCCAGATCGCGCCGACCCTTGCCGACATCCTGCAGATCAAACTTCCCGACGCCGAGGTGAAGCCACTCAACCTGCACTAGGTGGCTCCACTCACCACGTTATTTCGTGAACGAAATAATCTTGGCGTCAGCGAAAGACCCAAAGGTGTATTCTTGCGTCCGGCAATTGCCGCCGGGCCGTGCTGGCACGTGGGAAGCAAGAAGCGCGGGAGAAATTCATTGACCTCAACTACTACCCCTTTTCTCAGTGGAACTGAACTGCCAGCTCCTGTGCGCAAACTCGCATCCCGTTCCTGGGACGTGATCGTCGCCGGTGCCGGGCACAATGGGCATGGTCTCCTTGGGTTGGACTGACAGGCGGACATAATTTTTCAGGGCGAATGCCTGCCGCCTTACATGGATGCGGCGATGGCTATGTTAAGAGATATCGGCGGGAGCCCGAGAATCGAGATGAGATGAAGTTGGAGGTTGAGTGTTACGCGGGAAGGAAAGCGGACGAGAGGCCTGTCCGTTTTCGGCTGGAGGGACACGAGTACCTGGTCGAAGACGTCGTTGACCAGTGGTACGGCCCCGAGAAGGTCTTTTACAAAATCCGTGCCGACGATGGGAACCTTTATATCCTCGGCAGGCAGACCTCGGTGCCAGATGGGGTTTGGGATCTCATATCCTTCCGGCAATCGCCAGAACGGCGCTAACAACATCTGCAGAGCCCCGAGGCAGGGGAGTTTTGCACAGCATCCGCAGCAGAACCAGAGTTGTCCCAATTAGCTTCAAACACTGATTCTCGACTCGCTTGGCGGGCGCTACAATGAGTTGTGCGAAAAGTCTTTGTTGTCGTCATTGCTCTCGTCGTCTTGTTGCCGATTGCGCTGATGGTGGAACGATCCGCGACGCCAGTTGTGGATCTGGCATCTCCAGTCACCAGCCTCGGCCAGGCCACCCCCATCACCGTCCACGTGCGCGACCCGCATGGTGTTCGCAGGCTCGCAGCGTTTGTCGAGCAGAACGGCACCCGCTATCACGTCTGGGAGCTCGCGCAAGCTTCGAGCCTGCCGGACGCCACCTGGAAATTTACCGCCGGCATCAGTACCACGCCACAGCTTCAAGAGGGCAAGGCGAAGCTGATCGTGGAGGCGACGTCGAACGATTTGCTGCGCAAGACGGCACGCTACGAGGAGGACGTTTCGGTGGTCACGCGCCCACCAATCGTCAGCGTTGACTCCGACCAGCACTACCTTTACCTGGGCATGGCCGATCTGGCTACCTTCAGTCTTTCCGGCAACTGGACGGAAGCGGGCGTGCGTGTCGGCGATCAGACATTTCGGGCATGGCCCTTGCCTGGTGGCAAGCCCGGCTTCTTTTCGCTCTTCGCCTTTGCCTGGAACATGCCGTCCAGCACCGTTCCAGTGGTCTACGCCTCCAATGGCTCGGGAAACGACGTGACCGGTCCGCTGGTGTTTCAGTTTCCCAAGAAGGAGCAGCCGCATTACACCGTGCACGACTTGCAGGTATCCGACCGCTTCATGCAAAAGGTAATTGGCGAGCTGGACCCGAATGGCTCGGGCGATCCCGTGGCGCGTTTTGTAAAAATCAATAGCGAAATGCGTCGTGCCAACAACAAGGTACTTGCAGATCTGCGCTTCAAGACCGCAGACAAGTTCTTATGGTCTCAGCCTTTCGCGCGGCAGGCTCACTCCCAGGCGGAAGCAAGCTTTGCCGACGTGCGCAACTATATTTATGAGGGGAAAAAGATCGACCAGCAGGTGCACCTTGGATACGATCTCGCGGTTACCGAGCATGTTGGCGTAGAGGCGTCCAATGATGGCCGGGTCGTATATGCGGCGCCGCTGGGCATTTACGGCAATTGCATCGTGGTGGACCACGGCTATGGGCTACAGACGATCTATGGCCACCTCACTCAGATTAACGTGCACGAAGGCGACATGGTGAAACGGGGCCAGGTGATGGGCACGAGCGGCCAGACCGGAATGGCCGGAGGCGACCATATTCACTTCGCCATGCAGCTGGATGGCGTCCAGATTGACCCGAAGGAGTGGTGGGACAGCCACTGGATTAAGGATCACGTTGCGAAGCGGGTAGAGCTCCCTGGGTTCCACGAATGATGGCAACTCGCGCGCTGGCAGCGCGCCGGTCAGAGTGGCCGCGCGGAAATCGTCTGATCGACCAGCCGGGCAAAGCGCGCATCCGAGCGCAGGCGGGCAAAAGCGGGTTCCACTCCGAGGTAAACCAGCCAACCGCTGTGGTGGTCGGTTGCACGCTGCAGAACCTCGAAAACTTTGTCTGCGTCGCCGATCATGGCGTATAACTTGGCTTTTTCGTAATCAGGGTAATAAGGTCCGGCATCGGGCTTGCCGGTTTCCGCGATGATGGTTCCCACTACGCCGGTGTATCCGGACGTGGCATAGGCCCGGGCCAGGGCTTGCGCGATTTCCGGATGGCCGGCTGCGACGTAAAAGCGCTGTCGCGCGTCCAGCGCCTCCTGCCACTTGGCCTGTTGCTCATACGCCCATGCAAGCTTCATAAGCGCGGGCTGGAAGGAGCCATTGAGGCGGAGGGCTTCCTGATAGCTTGCGATCGCGGCGGTGTAGTCGTGTGCATAGTAATCCACCCAACCGAGGTTGGTGATGATGATAAGGGAGAGTGGATCGAGACTCCGTGCCTGGCGCAATTCCCTGCGAGCTTCTTCGAAGCGTCCCCGTGAGGCCAGGAACATGCCGAACCAGTGATGCGCGGTGGCGTTGTTCGGGTTCAGATCCAGTGCCTGGCGGAATTCAGTTTGGGCTTCCGGAAATTTCCATTCGTAGCGCCACAAGTTGAAGGCAAGCGAGGCCCGGGCCTCTGAGAGGGTCGGGTCGAGGGTTAGAGCTTTCAAAGCCGCTTCTTTGCCCAGTTGAGCGGGATGATCGCTGGAGCGGCCCTCGTAATACTCGCGCGACAGATTGTAGGAATCCGCAAGGCCAATGTAAGCCTGGGCATAATCGGGGTCATAGACCAAGGCGTTCTGGAAATACTCAATGGCCTTTAGAAAGCCATCTTCGTTGCGCTTGTTGCACTCGTAACGACCTTTGAGAAATGCCTCGTAGGCGCCCTGGCTCGCCGTCGTGCGGCGCGCCGTCCGCACCTCCGGCAGAACCAGGGAAAGTGACTCGGCGACGCGGTCGGCCACCGATTGCTGGAAGGCGAGGATGCGCTGCCCGCTGACCTGGCCGTCGTAGGTGTCCGCCCAAAGTTGCGTCTGGTCATCGGAGCGCACCAGGGTCGCCGTAATCCGGACATCCTGGCCGGAGCGCTTCATGGTTCCTTCCAGGAAGTATTGCACGCCCAACTCGCGGCTGATCTGCACCAGGGGCTTGCCGGAACGTTTGTAGCTCATGGATGAGGTTCGGGCGATGACGCCGAGATGGACAGGGCTGATCCTGTCAAGGTGCACGATCATCTCGTCGGTCATACCGTCGCTCAGATAATCCTGCCCGGGATCGCCGGTGAGATTTTCGAACGGCAACACCGCCAGCATGAGGCGCGGAGAAGGCTGGGCTGGATGTGTCTTGCGCCACCTGTATAAGAAAAGCGAATGGGCGGCAAGGAACACAGCCATCACGGCGGCCAGTGCCAGGAATCGTCTGGGATGCCACCTGGTTCCCGACGTGTTCGCCGCGGCGGCCTGACCGGTTCCGCCGGTGGCATCCGGCGGCGTAGTAACTTCGGCGTCATTCGGTTCCGCGATTGCCATCCTTACCGGAGCGATGAAGCGATAGCCGCTTCGGGGAACGGTCTGTATGTACCGGGGAGCGGTGGCATCGTCGTCAAGCGCCGCCCGGATTTGGCGGATGCAATGGTTGAGGCCACGCTCGAAGTCGACAAAGACGTTACTGCCCCAGAGCTGCTCATGGATTTCCTCGCGGGTGACGACCTCGCCGGGGCGAGATGCCAACAGCACGAGAAGACTGAATGGCTGCGGTTGCAGGCGGATGGGGATGCCGAATTTCTTCAGCTCATTGTGTGCTCCATCAAGCTGGAAGACACCGAATACGAGGGTCGTCGATTTGGACGCGGTTGGGTTCATGGCTTTCGAACTGCGTGTGACCTGACTCGGGGAATCGGCAGATGGATTATAGACGGAAAGCTCCTGATCGCCACTCTCAATCGACGGGCCGGGGCAAATTCCCGGCTTCGAAGTGCTCTGGACAACAGTGCCTAACTCCCGTTTTTTATTGAGGTTGAAGAATCACATGATGCGGTTTGCAAGAATCACCTTATAACCATTGCTTTGCGGCGACGTTCCAGCTAGCAATGCAGGTGGAGCAAACGTACCTTTGTACCCTTGCATGCAGATCGGGCAAACCCTGGTGCCGGTCTTGGGCGTGATGTTGGGGTGCGGGATCATTGTGCTGACATTCTTCTCCGCGTTCCAAGGCGCGCATTTTGGGCTGGGCAGGCGAATTCCGGCGGGCGCGATTCTGATAGGCCTGATTGCGGGGACGTGTGGCGCGGCTGTCGCTGAGTGGCTCACCGATGGCTCAGTTCCAGGACACATCACCAGCGGCGGGATGGCGGGATGCTTGCTCGCTGCCGCCGTCTCGGTGAAGGCCTGGGCGGCTGCCCGGCGAGTCCCTTTGTTACGGCTGGCCGACTGCCTCAGCGCACCGCTGGCCTTAGGCGTCGTCCTCGTGCGGATTGGATGCTTTTTGGCCGGCTGCGATTTCGGCAAGCCGACAGATCAGGTTTGGGGGGTCACATTTAGGAGTGGAGTTGCCCTGGCTTGGTATGGCACCCCGCTTGGAGTGCCATTACACCCAACCCAGTTGTATGAAAGCGCTTTGGCTGGCGGGATATTCGGATTACTGGTCTGGCTGCGGCGCCGGCATCCTCCCGAGGGAACCATGTTCTACGCTTTCGTCTCCATCTATGCGGTGGGACGATTCTTCATTGAATTTCTGCGCGGAGATCCCGGTCGCGGCTTTCTTGGTCCGCTCTCTGTGCCACAGTGGCAGTGCATGATTGTCTTCTTGGCCGCTGCGCTCCTGTACATTCGGGGTTTCCAGTTCTCAGAGGCCTCGCCGCGCGGGCAAGGGTCTCCACCCATCCGGCAACTTCGGCGCCGGCAACGGTCCGCACCCCGGTGACGGCGCCAGAGGATCACAACTGAGCCTCGCGGTAGCGCAGACGAATGCTCACACAAAGGTACAACTTACTTTGTTTAAGTGACCTGCGCGCACACACAGCTCTTGGGAAGAAATCACTTCACAGTCATTGCCTTTCCTCCGGGGGCGGAAGAAGCTGCCCAGAATCGGCCTCGCTTGTTTATGAACACGAGGTCCCGAACTTGTCTGGGAGACCGCAATTTTGAACCGCCATCGGCGTGGACTCTTTTGCTACGGCCGGTATTCGTGCCATTCGTGGATTGTGGCCTTTCATACTGCGCATTTCCAGACCGTCTTGAACGAACCGCTCTGCTGCCAGGAGCGGCAGGACGTAAATCCGGGGAGGATGTCGGGCCCCCAATCGAATTGATCCAGGAGGATTCAAAATATGGCTTCCACTCAACAATCTCATCCCGCTGTGCAGAGGCACTTTTCTAGTGGTTTGCGCGAGGGCGGCATTCCCGTCTCCGCTGCCACTCTGCTTATTTTTTTGTGCATCATCGCAATCGGGCAGGCATGGGCCACTCCGCCGGCGACGACGACCACGCTGACAGTTTCCTCAAAAAGCGTGCCCGAGCAGACCGTAATGACACTGAAGGCAACCGTGAAGGACCAGAGCGGTGCAGTGGTCAGTCCGGGGCTGGTGCTGTTCTATGACGGAAAAACGCTGCTGGGAACGGGGCAGATTGTGACCACAGGAAGCAAGTACACTCCTGGCACGGCAAATCTGAAAGTGATTTTCGGGATTGGCGCACATGCGGTAAAGGCCTTATTTGCAGGCACCGCAAGCCATGCGAGCAGCGCGTCGGCGGTGCAGACCATCAATGCAACCGGCGGCGGCAGCGTGACCACGATCAGTTCCACCGGCACGGCGGGAAACTACACCCTGACCGGCCAGGTGCTGGCGAATGGGCTGGTAACCCCCACCGGAAAGGTCTCATTCATCGACCAGACCAACAGCGGCGCGGTGCTCGGAACTGCAACCCTGGCGACTGGCACCAGCGGCGCAAAGTTCGCCAAACAGACGGCCTATCCCATTTTCGACGCGCCAACCATCTCCGGCCCATACCAAGTCGTGGTAGCCGATTTCAATGGCGACGGAATTCTGGATCTGGCAGATGTTGATTATTACGGCGCCATGGTCTCGATTCATCTTGGTAAGGCGGGCGGGACCTTTCAGGCTGCCGCGCCTCCTTGTTACATTGGCACCTCCGCCAATCCTTGTCATGTTGGCAGCGAACCCGGTGCTATTGCCGTGGGCGACTTCAATGGCGACGGAATTCCGGACCTCGTGGTGGCAGACGGCGGTGAAGTCTGCGTGTTGCTAGGCAAAGGCGACGGCACATTCCAGCCAGAGGTGTGTTATGACACCGCCACCGGCAATGGCTCTACCGTAGTGGTCGGAGACTTCGACCGGGACGGGATTGCAGACTTGGCGGTCGGTGTTAGCGGCGGGGTGAGCATCCTGCTGGGCAACGGCGACGGCACGTTTCAACCGCATGTGGATATCGGCGCGGATACCGGTAGCGCCTACATAACCATTGGTGATTTCAACCATGATGGCATTCAGGACTTGGCTGTGACCGGGTGGAACAGCTCCAGTTTAGCGGTCCTGCTGGGCAACGGCGATGGAACCTTCCAGCCGGAGGTGGACACGCCAATCGGGGTGAATCCCGCCGACGGCACAATCGTGGCAGCAGACCTTAAGGGCTCCGGCTACCCGGGCGATCTTGCCCTCTGCGGCAGCGGTCAGCTCAACGTGCTGTTAGGCAAGGGAAACGGCACCTTCCAGACCGCACAGGTCTATTACCCTAACGGCAACTTCTCGGAGAATGTGGCCGGTTTGGTGGTCGGCGACCTCAACGGAGACGGAATCCCAGATTTGGCGATGACCTGGTACCAGAGCGATACCGATGTAGGTAAGATAGCCGTGTTCTACGGGAAAGCAGGCGGGACTTTCACCGCGACACCGGTAAACATCAATGTTGGTGAGGAACCGGTGTGGGTTGCCTTGGGTGACTTTGACCAGGATGGCAGCCTGGACCTGGTAGCGGCCAATGCGAGGGACAACACATTGGGCGTAGTGCTGGGCAGTGACTCGACGGTAGCCACGGCCACTCTGGCCAACGTGTCGGTGCCGGGCTCGGGCACGCACGAGGTCTTAGCCAGCTATGCCGGGGACACGAACTTTAGCGCGAGCCAATCCGCTGTGATTCCTTTGACCGCCACGGGCGGCGCCACCCAGGCGTCCACGCCGACTTTCTTGCCTGCGGCGGGCACCTATAGCACGGCGCAATCGGTGAAAATCTCGGACACCACCTCCGGTGCCATTATTTATTACACGCTCGACGGCAGCACGCCGACCACAAACTCAACCAAATATACGACGGCGGTCGCGGTCACCAAGACGACCACCATCAAGGCCATCGCAACCGCGACCGGTTTCACCACCAGTGCGGTGGGAACGGCAATCTATACCATCACGAATGCTCCAACGATTTCATCCATCTCGCCAGCCGCGCTTACCGCCGGTAATCCGGCGTTCACCCTCGTGGTAAAAGGAACAGGCTTTGCTACCGGCGCAGTCGTGAAATGGAACGGCAGCGCGCGGACGACGGCTTTCGTCAGCAGCACGCAGGTCAATGCCGCGATTACGGCGGCTGATGTTGCCACGGTTGGAAGCTACAGCGTGACGGTCACCAACACCACGGGTCCGGTTTCCAACGCGGTCACGTTCACGGCAGTGGCAGCTAGCTCGGCGCCAACCATAACCTCTCTGTCACCAAGTTATGCCGTTGCCGGTGGAGCTGCTTTCACGCTCACGGTGAACGGGATTAACTTCGCGTCCGGTGCAGTTGTGAATTGGAGCGGCAGTCCGCGCACCACCGCCTTCGTCAGTTCTTCCAAGCTAACGGCCGCGATCACGGCAGCCGACATTGCAACCGCGGGCAACCGTGTCGTGAACGCAGTGTCCGGAGGCATCACAACAAACTCGGTGACCTTCGACGTGGCACCGGTGACGCGCACGCCGCTCGCTTACGGATTCTTCTCCAAGACCGGCGCCGCCGGTGCAACCAGCGGCAACATGACTTGCTCCTGGGACGGGAGCGGAATGCAGTACCTGTGCACGGTGGCAAACGAGAACTTCTACTACTCCAAGTACGTCGTCAATGTGACCACCGGAGACTCGGACATCCCTGCGATCGCCACGGTTAACTCTATCAGCGGCAACATCATCGTAGCCATTTACAACCTCAGCGGAAGCAAGATTCAGGACGATTTCTACATAACGGTGTTCAAACCCTGATCTGAAATTTCCGCGCTGCGCGCCGGCGCTTCGGCTCCGGCGCTTTCCCGTCCAGAACATGCGAATTGCAACGCCAGGGTGGTTCTCATGATCGATCTACCGTATCCGGGGTGAGAGCCATGCCGCGGCTTTCTCTGCGGTGAGAGCTGCCTGGGCCAGGCGGCGGCCGGTTCAAGTGTATCGGGCGGACGGCCTTTGGCTGAACGCGGAAATCGTTTGATCTTTTGGCCAAGCTTTTTCAACCGGATGGAAGTCCGGCGGGTATGGCGGACAGTAGCGCAGGCGGGCCCCGCTTGCCTCCACCAGCTCGCGATCGCGGCCCACGCAAGAATCGCGTAGGACTCGCCACCCTTTCTTGCAGCACCATGACCGCCGAGGGTGGCTCGGCGACATTCAAAACCGTGGAGGAGAAGATGGCTTTTTGCCCGAAGTGTGGTTTCAAAATACCGGAAGCCGTAGCCTACTGTGGTAACTGCGGAGCTTCCCTGGAAGCGCCTGGTAGCGCGTCTGCGCAGCGGGCTTCTGCCGTGAGCATACAACCCGGAATCAGCATGAACGGCGCTTCCGCCTTATGCTATCTCTTCGGCTTCATAACCGGGATCATCTTCCTCGTGCTGCCTCCCTACAGTGAGGACAAGCGCGTGCGCTTTCATGCCTTCCAGTCGATCTTTCTCAACGTGGCGATCTGCGCGGTTCACATTGGTGTCACCTTTGTGACGATCATGTTCCACGCAATCAGCTTCTCGCTGGGACTGATGATGGGTTCGCTGCACCTGATTGCAAGCCTGATATTCATACTGGTTTGGCTCTTCATGATGTGGAAGAGTTATCAGGGCGAAAAGGTAGTTCTGCCCATCATCGGGCCTTTTGCCGAAAGGCAGGCGGGTGGCGCATAGCTGGGCGCCGCAAAATGCGGCAAGAGTGTTTCGGTGGTCAGAAATAAGGAAATGCCTGTTCCCACGCGATTCGGGGCGGGGCTGCCGTCCTTTGCGCGCTCGCCGGAGAAGAGCCTTGAACCCGGCGCTGACGAGCACCGTGTTTCACGGCATCTCGGCGCCCGTGTCCACCGCATCTCCGCTTGGAGCCTCACTGTCCACGGGCGCATACTTCAATCGAAACAGGCAGACCCAGGCTGAATGAGTTTGGAGGTCGCGATGCCGCAATTGAAAGATGCAGAGGGGGAATCAATCGTATTCACGCCAGCGACTCATCCAGCCCAGTGGCGTCTGTTCTGTTCTGCTTGGCAATGGGGTGTGGCTGCCGTATCATTCCGGTCATCATGACAATGGTTGATCCCGAGCAGGAGCGGCGCCGGCTCACTGAACTCTATGCTGAGATGAGCGCGGGTGAGCTGTTGAAAGTACGCAACGACGCCGAGTCGCTGACCGATGTAGCGCGTCAAGCTCTGCGGTCAGAATTTGAGCGGAGAGGGCTGGACACAGCACTCTTCGATTCAGGGAAAACCGCTGATACCGTTGAATATCGAGAACTCACCATGATTCGTCGGTTCAGAGATTTGCCGGAAGCTTTACTCGCGAAGACAAGTCTCGAATCGACGGGTATTGAGTGCTTCCTGACCGATGAGAATCCTGTGCGGATTGACTGGTTCTGGTCGAACCTGTTGGGAGGTGTCAAACTTCACGTTAAGGCCGAAGATGCCGACGCGGCACTGGAGATTCTCGATCAACCCAGTCAAGAAGGGTTTGAGGTCGAGGGAATCGGCAGGTTTGAACGTCCCCGCTGTCCGACCTGCAACTCAATGGAAATCTCCTTCGAGGAGTTGAATAAGCCAGTAGCATTCGCGACTGCATACTTTGGCGTACCAATTCCGCTCCATCGCAATGGTTGGAAATGCCACTCGTGCGGTCACCGGTGGAAAGGGGATGCAGATGTCTGATACCGCCATCTTCCAACCCGGCCTGTTCCAGTTCCTGCGCCAACTGAAACGCCACAATAACCGCGAGTGGTTCGCCAAGAACAAGGAGCGGTACCAGCAGTTCGCGGCCGAACCCGCCATGCAGTTCATCAGCGGCTTCGCCGCGCCTCTGGCCAGGTTAAGCCCGCACTTTGTTGCTGATGCCAGACCGGCGCGTGGTTCGCTGTTCCGCATCTACCGGGACACGCGGTTTTCCTCGGACAAAACTCCCTACAAGACGCACATCGGGATTCGCTTCTCGCACGAGAGCGGCAAGGATGCCCACGCGCCCGTGTTCTATCTGCATCTGGAGCCGGACGGCTGTTTTGCGGCCGCGGGAGTCTGGCACCCGGATAACCAGGCCCTCACCAGGATCCGGACGGCGATTGTCGGCCAACCGGAGCAGTGGAAGAAAGTGACCCGCAAGCTGGAACTTGAAGGCGAGAGCCTGACCCGGCCACCCAAGGGATTCTGCGCGGAGCATCCGTTCGTGGAGGATTTGAAGCGAAAGGACTTTGTGGCGTCGGTGGCGTTAACCGAGGAGCAGGTCTGCGCTGCGGCGCTCATGCGAGACTTCACCTCGGCGTGCCGGACGATGAAGCCGCTGGTGGAGTTCACGACGAAGGCGTTGGGATTGAAGTTCTGAGCAACCGGATCAATCGGTGTGCTTTGCCGGCGCCGAATCCTGTGTCTTGAGCCGTTCCCAGGACTCCCGCCGAGCCGATTTCAGCGGTGCATCCACAAGGCGACATTTCCCTTGTCCGGATTTGTGGTTACTTTCGTACATTGACCGAATCGCCCGCTATCGGTACCTTCGTGGCAAGCAGGATTCCATGAAACTCCTCGTCAAAGATGACTCGCTTTTCTGCCGGAACATGTTGCAAGGTTTGCTTGAGTCCTGGGGCTACGAAGTTGTGCTCGCCGTCGATGGCCATGAAGCACAACGCATCCCCGCTGGCGCCGCAGCGCCTCGGTTGGCGATGCTGGATTGCTTGATGCCGGGGCGCAGCGGATTTGAACTTTGCGAATTGATCCGTGCGCGTAAACAAGGCTATGTCTACACCATTCTGCTGCGTGTGGCCGATCAGCAAAGTGATGTTCGCAACGGAATTGAGTCGGGAACAGATGATTACCTTGGCAAGCCGTTCGAGGAATTCGAACTCAGAGCCCGGCTCAAGGCCGGTGAATTGATCGTCCGGAGTTACGAAGAGGAAGCCGGGGCTCATGATGCCCCGACATTCGAGGGTTCCCATGACTACTTGCAACATGCTTGGAGTCGAAGTGCGATGATCGAACTAGCAGGGAAGGAACTGATCCGGGCAGAGCGGTCTCGAGCACCGTTCCTGGCCCAAGCGCTGACTGACACCGAACTCGAGCGCCTCAACGACATTTTCCAGGGCGTAAATCCCGGGGAAGCCATGAGTCTCGAAGAACTCGACGGATTCTTTTGCGCCTTGATATGCGGCCCGGAGGTTGTGCCGCCCAGTGCGTACATGCCACACATTTTCGGCTGTGATCCGGTGCAGGGGCGCTGGACCAGCACGGTCGAGGAAGAGCAGGAACTTACGAATCTGCTCACCCGCCACTGGAACACGATTACCGCAACCCTGCTTCGGGACGAACCGCACGCGGTGTGGCTGGGAAAATATGGAAACGACAGGATGACCGGGTTGGACTGGGCGCGGGGCTTTGAACTTGGGATATCGCTCGGGGACGATAGTTGGAACAGGCTAATCAATGATGACCGGTTCGCCGTTGCCCTCGCTCCGATCGTTGCCCTGGCAGAGCAAAGTAACCCTGATTCTGGCCTGGTGCCGATGACGCCGGAGGTTCAAGATGAGGCACTCCGCGCTCTGGGAGCGAGTGTGCTCGTCATCTTCCGCTATTTCAGGGAAGTGGTCTCCGCTGGCAACTTCGCCGAATGCTAAGATTGACGGAAACGGACTTGTCCACAGCCAACGGCGTGGTAAGCTGTTGCCTCTTCCTGAACCCGTGAGATGACTCCGCGCCCCAGGGACTGAAACAACATGGACGCTGAAAAGGTCATTGCCGAAATCGAGATGCTGGAACGCCTCCTGACGCTGCCGGACAAAAGGCCGCTCCAGATGTCCGATTGGAAGGCCGCGAACCGGAAGCATGATGAGACGTACGCCGAGAATCCGTGGTTCCGCCTGTGGAAGCGGGACGGCGGGCAGGCACGGTAGCTACTCCCGTTTGCCCTGAGCTCAGCTACATCCTCCGTGCTTGAATCGTATCGACTCCCATCACAGAATTGACACCGGGCGCATTCGGACAAAGTCAACAGTCTTTTGGCGGTGTGCTCCACCTGGTTGAGCCTCGCCAACTTGCAGTATCCCCAGCGGTTTCACCAAGCAAGACGCCGCAACTCAGGCATGTTTCCCAATTCATTCATTGACAGCCTTTGGTATGCCAATCTCGGCTAGGATACATTGAACTGGCGGAGCGTAAGCAAACGGTCGGGTGCTCCGGGGGCAGGAGGATCCATGCGGATTTTCATTTTGGTTGCCGGCATTGTCTGCTTGTTTACCGTGCTGCTCGATGCCTTCCAGACCATCATTCTGCCGCGCCGCGCAACCGGCCGTTTTCGGCTCACGCGCATTTTTTATACGGTTACGTGGAGACCTTGGGCATTCTTCACCAAGCGGCTTCACGATCCGCGCAAACGCGAGTCCGCTTTCAGCTACTACGGGCCCATGTCGCTGATTTTTCTGCTGGTACTGTGGGCGGGTGCAATGGTGGTGGGGTTTGCGCTGGTGTTTTATGCCTTGGGCAGCCCCTTCAACGACACGACCCAGCGGACCGGCTTTCGCTCGGACCTCTACGTGAGCGGAACCACCATCTTTACCCTGGGGCTGGGCGATGTAACGCCGCGCAGTGTGTGGGCGCGCGAGCTCATCATTCTGGAGGCGGGTACCGGACTGGGCTTTCTGGCTGTCGTCATGGGATATTTCCCGGTACTATACAGCGCGTTTTCGCGTCGAGAGGTCAGCATCTCGCTGCTGGATGCCAGGGCCGGATCCCCACCCACGGCCGCGGAACTGATGCGCCGCCATTCCTATGAAGGCGGGGATCACGCCCTCACTCTGCTGCTCGAGGAGTGGGAACGCTGGTCGGCGGAACTTTTGGAGAGCCATATCTCTTACCCGCTGCTCTGCTATTTCCGCTCCCAGCACAACAACCAGAGCTGGATCAGTGCTTTGACCGCCGTGCTGGACACTTCGGCACTGCTGATCGCCGGGGTCGAGGGGCGCGAGGCGCGTCAGGCTCAGTTGACCTTTGCCATGGCCCGCCACGCGCTGGTGGACCTGTCGCAGATTTTCTCGCTTACACCGGTAAGCCCTGCTACGGACCGGCTTCCCCGCCCGCGTTATGAACAGCTTTTCCAACTGCTTTGCCAGAGCGGCTCCAGCGCCTGCCGCGATGGACACGCCTATGAGAGGCTGCTCGAAATGCGCGCCCTTTACGAGGGTTATGCCGAGACCCTAAGCCGCTATCTCTGCATGCCCCTGCCGCCGTGGATGGCTGACCATCCGCGCAAGGATAACTGGTTGACTGTGGCCAGACTGCGCGCCCACGCCGAGGCGGCCAGTTCGCCATCGATCAAGGGATCGGCCGTCGGCGGTGAGTCGCAAACCACCGCCCCCCTGCCCGATGATGCTCACGAATTCTGAGGCAAGAGGTTCACGGCGGATCTAAGTCCTTTCGGCGGCCGGCGTGTGCAGGCTCTCACATCCGCCCGCAAATGCCCGGCCCGCCGGCAAGCCCTGCTTCGGGCAGGAACTTTGGAGAGCGATCCCGGGAGCTTCCGTCGCTCATACCATTCCAACCATGGCACTTAGGCCGCAAGTTCGTCGAGCATGATGACGTCCACATAGCACCAGACCCAGCGCTCTCCCGGCTCGATAGAGCGGATGAGGGGATGCTGCGTTTTGTGGAAATGTTTTGTGGCATGCCGGTTGATGGACGAGTCGCAGCAGCCTACGTGCCCACAGGTAAGACACAAGCGAAGGTGAATCCAGGTGTCGCCTGTTTTGGCACATTCTTCACACTCGCGCTGATTGGTGGTCCGAACTTTGATTTGATCGAGGTGGGTGCATTTGTCTGGCATCCGTTGCTCCTACTGTGGCTTGTGAATGGTCCGCCAGCGTTGATTCCCGATTCCTTCCGCATGCTGGCGCCTCAAGCCGCGGTGAGCAGGTTTTCCGCAAATGGCCACGTTTCGTCGATCCACTGCGCCGCGCAGCGAAAGCCGGCGCCGTGCGCCATCCGGAAAATCTCCGCGGCTGAATACTTGTGGCTACTTTCCGTCCAAATGGTCTCCCCTTCCTGAAACTCTACCTCCAGCCTCGCGGCTGCGATGCTTACCCTCTGCTTTCGCGTCGATCGTAAATGCATCTCGACGCTTCGCGCCTCGTGATTGATTCTTGCCAGGTGAGAAAACTGCTTGAGTTCAAAGTCGGCGTCGAGCTCGCGGTTGATGCGGGCCAACAGGTTGAGGTTAAAAGCCGCGGTCACGCCGAGCTCGTCATCATAGGCCTGAAGCTGTCGCGCACTGGGTTTTTCCAGGTCGGTTCCGAGCAGCAGAGCGTCCCCTGGCTCCAGTATCTGCCGAATATCCGCCAGGAATCTCACCCCGGCTTCACGATCGAAATTCCCAATTGTGCTCCCGAGGAATAGCACCAGGAGGTGTTGCCCTGTCTTGCGCCGGCCCACAACCTCCAGCAGTCCATCCAGGTATTCGCGTTCAAAGCCGACAATACTGACGGAATCCATATCGCCGAGCTCCCGTTCGCACATAAGGAGGGCGGAACGGGAAATCTCCACGGGATAGTAGGATGTTCGCTGCCTGTGGGAGAGTGCTTCGAGAATCCATCGGGTCTTCCTGCCGCTCCCGCTACCCAGTTCGGCCACGGCAACCGGCATGGACAAGCGTTCGACGATGTCACTCGCGTACCGCTGCAGCAAGCGCTCGTCGGCCCGGGTCAGGCCGTATTCCGGCAGTCGGCTAATCACCTCGAACAGGGCCGATCCCACCTCGTCATAAAAGTACTTGGACGGAAGTGTTTTCTGGCCCGGCCGGGTGAGCCCGGCGCGCACGTCGCAGGCGAACTCGTAGGTGGCATTTCCCGTGATTGCAGGAACAAACATCTCCCGTCTCCTAGCATTGGCTGACGCAGCGGAATCCCGCATATGCGTATTGATAATGGGACTGGAACCAGTTACGAAATGTGCGTCGAAGCATGCATGTCGCCGTGCGCGCCGAGCCCCCTTTTAGGACGAAGTGTTTCCCGTCGAAAAAATCGGCCGAGTAGCCCCGGTAAAACGGGAACGGTTCAAACCCGCGAAACGGGGCAAACACCGTAGAAGTCCATTCCCATCCATTGCCCAACATGTCACAGAGGCCAAAAGCGCTCTGGCCTCCGGGAAACGCGTTCACCGGCGTTGGATCCCAGCGGCTGAAGTCAAAATTGCCCAGGCTCGAATTGGGCGCTGAATTTCCCCATGGATAGTTTCTTTCGCTCCCGTCGGCGCAACCATATGCGGCGCGATGCCATTGGGCTTCGGTCGGGAGCTGCTTCCCGGCCCATCGCGCATATGCGCTTGCCTCCGCATGGCTGACATACACCGGCCAGTCGAGCGGAAGTGCTACCTCCTCGAACATCGTCCGGTAAACCCATTCGCCGCCTTCTTTCTTCCAGAACACCGGATGCGAGATGGCGCTGGCGCTTCTCCAGTCCCAGTCTTCGCTGCTCCAGAAAGCGCGAGTATGGTAGCCGCCTGCCTCCATGAAATCGAGATACTGGCGATTTGTAACTTTGTACCGGTCCATGGAAAATGCAGGGACATCCAGGGTGCAGGCTTCATACTCATTGTCCCAACCAAAGATTTCAGAGCCACGGGGAAGGCCAAGCGTCGCCCGGCCCGCCGGGACCGCAATGGTTCGATGAATCACTGCACCCGTGTCAGGATTGTGCGGCCCGCTTTGCCGCTGCTTTTTGTCGGACGCCAACTGATGCAGCATGTAGGCCAGCGTTTCGAGGTGCATCATGCGGTGTTCAACGGCTACGTTGAGCAAGCCGTTCAGCGGAAAGCCGCCGTGCGCGTGAGCCTGAAACGCCGCTGCTCCATTGACCAGTCCGTCATCCAGAACCGCGCGAATCCTGTTTACGTAATTCTGCACCGCGCTCAGCGGAGGCCAATCGGATGGCAGGTCGCGGGGAAGTCCGCCTCCGACTGGATCGATGCCAAAAGCAAACAGTTTGTCGAATTCTGCATGAAAGCTCTTCACTCCGAGGACATTTTCGTGGAGCAGATTCCAATCGAACGCCTCGAGGTGTCCCACATAGAAAATAAAGCGATGGCGCTCGGGTATCGGGCGCTCGTATAAGCAATCGGCGCGGATCACACGAAAAAGCTCATCGCTTCGGCGCCGCGCATCGTGCAGCCTCCCGATGATCTCCTGACCCAGTGCGCTGCAATGTTCCGTGGCCGGCATTTCAAGCCTCCCCACCATTTGTATTTCGGCCATGGGATATGGCCGTCGTACGCCCCGGAAGCGGCAATCGCTGCCTGGGGTCTTTCGCTCTAAAAGGCCGCAAATCCGGCGGTAAACCTCTTGGGCCGCTTTGCCTGGCCACCTCGCACATCCGCGCGGGCAATCGAAGATCGATGCCTTATTTCAAATGAAGTGGACGTGTTGGGGGCGCATCCGGTCGAAGCCACTCACCCTGCCATCCCCCCGTGAAGGTCTTAGATGACGGATGGTGGAAAGTGGTCGCAGCCGATTGGCGTCCTCGTCGAGGAGGATCGGGCCCGGCAGCACCGGCGAGGCGTCAAGGATTCGCAACCGGTTAAGGTGCCGAAGGGTTTGGGCCGTCTCGTCCCAGGCCCGGTGCCGCTTGCCGATCCGGCGCCGGGTTCCAGAATCAAGCTAGAATTAAGAGTATGAATGCGTTTCGAGTCGCACTCGCCAACCTCCGGTTCCCGGCGACTCCCGGGGAGTCGGTCACCTTGGCCGCGCAGGCCATCGCTCAGGCGTCCAGCGAGCGCGCTGGCCTCATTTGTTTTCCGGAGTGCTTCATTCCCGGCTACCGTGGACTGGGGAAGACGGTGCCGCCTCCCGACCCTGCATTTCTTGAACGCGCCTGGTCCACCATTGCAGCAGAGGCGGCAAAGGCAGCCATCGCGGTTGTGCTCGGCACTGAGCGCGTGGTCGACGGCGCCCTGTTAGCCACTGCTCTGGTCATCAATCGGGACGGAACGATCGCAGGTTTCCAGGACAAGGTTCAACTCGATCCTTCCGAAGAAGGTATCTATTCGCCCGGTTCTGGGAGGCGGGTTTTCCAAACGGGTCCGCTGACATTTGGTGTCGTGATCTGCCATGAAGGTTGGCGCTATCCGGAAACAGTCCGTTGGGCCGTCCGCCACGGCGCACAAATCGTCTTCCATCCTCACCTCCACGAAGCCGAGCCCGGCGGTTACGTACCCTCGAGTTTCGCCGATCCTGCAAACTCCTTCCATGAAAAAGCAGCCTTGTGCCGCGCCGCCGAGAACACCTGCTATTTCGCAACTGTAAACTATGCCAGCGCCGGGTCGCCGACCACTTCGGCGGTGGTGCGGCCCGACGGCACACTGCTCAGCTACCAGCCCTACGGTAAGCACGGGTTGCTCATCGCGGACATCGACATCGCGGCGGCCACAGGCCTGCTCGCGGCGCGTTGCAAGTCTGTCTAGCTGTTTCGGCGCAATATTCAGGATAGGCACGGGCGCAGGCGCGGCGTCTTTCCGCGCTTTGTTCAGGTACGCGGTTGGAGAGATCGGCCACGCAGCAAGCGGCGTTGAGCGAATCGCGGAAATGCGTAATCATAAGGATCTAGCCCGGCTCCGGAGCGGCAAGGATATGGACGTAGCTGAACCCAAAGCAGCGGTAGCGATGGTGCGCGCAAGCGTTCCGAGAGAATCCATCCTGCTCATCCGGCGCTCGGAGCGGCCCGACGATTCCTGGTCGGGACACTGGTCGTTTCCCGGAGGCCGGCGTGACCCTGAAGACTCCGACCTGCTGCAAACTGCTCTCCGCGAACTTGAGGAAGAGTGCAGCATCCATCTCGATCGTGAGTACATGATCACGGCATTGCCGCCCGCGCTGGCGGGACGGAGATCGGGGCCGTTCGTCCTGGTGGCTCCCTTTGTTTTCGCTGTAGATCGAGTGCTGCCCGCGGTTGTGGATGATCGCGAGGCGGTGGAAGCCGTGTGGGTTCCGCTGGATGTATGGCGCGACCCTGCCCGGCACTCGCTCCGGGCTGTGCCGCGTCTGCCGGAGAACTGGCTTTTTCCGGCAATCGAGCTGAACGGGGTCCCAGTGTGGGGATTTACCTACAGGCTGGCCACGGATTGGCTTGGTCTGCTGCCGGCGCAGAGTCCGGTCGAGTTGGCGGGATTCGAACAGGCTTGCCGGGTGCTGGACTTCCTGCTCTCCCTTGGCCTGAGTCTGAAACGCGGATGGGAAGATGGCGCCGCGCAGCCAGGAGCGGAGGGACGGCGGCCTGCGAAGGTTGCCATTGTGGAAGGCGCAATCCCCGTAGCGCCAGTGCTTGCCCACTTTACGATGCCCGGCAAGCTCTTCCCGCGCATCAACGTCCTCGAAATCCGGGCGGACATGGTTCGCGTCGTGGGACTCGCGTTTGAGGAGTACCTGATCACGGTGTCCAGTTAGGGGTGGCCAGTGAATCCAGGCAGAAAGCGGATGCGTGCGCAGTATAAGCCGCTTTGAAGAAGGGCGGCTGCCGGGTTGCCCGCCTTGCCGGAATTTTACTGGCATTCCGTTCAGGAAGTGCTCAGGCGGCCTTTTCGCCGCCTGAGCTTCTGACTCGATTTAAAGCGCCCGTACTCGCTCCCCAGTAGGACCCTGGGTTCTTAAGCCGGGCGGAGGGCTGCCGATGGTCAGAGCACGCCCTCGATCTGCCCATAGATCTGTTCGTCCGTGTAGTGGCGGACCTTGATGGCCCCGGCGGGGCAGCCGGCGGCGCAGCAGCCGCAGGCCTTGCAAACGGCGCTGATGATGTGGCTTAAGTGCTTTTCCGCGTCGTACTCGACAGCTCCGTACGGGCAAAGAGAAAAGCAGGTGCGGCATCCGCTGCAAAGCTTGTCCTGTACCTCGGAGTAGACGGCATCGACCGTGATCTTGCCCTGTGCTACCTTGGCGAGAATACGGGCCACGGCGGCGCGGCCTTGCGTGACTGATTCCGGAATGTCCCTGGGAAACTGGCATGCGCCCGCGATGTAGACTCCATCGGTGGTGGTGGCCACCGGGTCCAGCTTGGGGTGGCTCTCGATGAACCATCCGTCTTTGTCGCAACTGATGTTGACGAGACGGGCGATGAGGGACGCATCTTCGCGAGGCTCCATGCTGACCATGAGAACGACGAGGTCGGCGGGCATTTCGATTTCTTCGCCGGAGAGCTGCTCCTTGACGGTAATGAGCATGCCGCAGCCGTCGAGCGCCGAGGCCTCGCGGATAGACGGCAGTTGATTCTTGGCGAACATGACGAACGAGGTCCGGGCCTCGGAAGCCTTGCGGTAGAAGTCCTCGCAACCCTTGCCGAACGACTCCATGTCACTGTAGAGATTGGACACGTGGGCCGAGGGGATAGCGGACTTCACCTCAAATGCGTACTTGAGGCCCGCCGTGCAGCAGACACGCGAGCAGTAGCGATGGAACTCTTTGCTGCGCGAACCAACGCAGTGAATGATGGAAACATAGCGCGGCTGCTTGCCGGATTTTGTCTGCAACTTGCCGGCCCGCAACATGGCCTCGAGTTCAAAGGAGGTAATCACGTCGGGCAGGCGTCCGTAGCCGTACTGGGCGATGCGGGAGGCGTCAAATTCCTTGAACCCGGTGCAGACCAGCACGGAACCGGCGTCCAGCTCCAGCGATTCACCGTCTTCGGTCCGCAGACGCGGTTTGAAGTTGCCGTTGAATCCCTTGAGCTCGGTAAGTTCGCTGTTGAGAAAAATGCGGATAAAGGGATGGCGCTCGACGCGCGAAATCCAATTGCGGAGGATGTCCTGCGCGGAATCCAGATAGGGCGCGGTAAGGTCGAGGCGGGCAACGTTGCCGCCGAGATGGTCCTGCTTTTCGACGAGGTAGACCTGTTGGCCGGCGTCGGCTAATTCAAGCGCGGCGGTGAGTCCAGTGACCCCGCCGCCGAGGACGAGGGTGGAGGGACACATGGGCGCAGAGCGGCTTTCCAGGGGCTCGTTGAACTTTACCCGCTGGACGGCGGCATGGACCAGGGCCTTGGCTTTTTCCGTGGCGTCCACGGGGTCGTCGTGGATCCAGCTGCACTGCTCGCGGATGTTGGCCATCTCCAGCAGGTAGGGATTGAGACCGGCGCGCTTGATGGCGGCACGGAACGTTCCCTCGTGCATGCGCGGGCTGCAGGAAGCGACGACGATGCGGGTGAGTTTGTTCTCCGTGATGTCCTTGGCGATCATCTCCTGGCCAGGATTGGAGCACATGTACTTGTAGGACCGGGCAACGGCCACGCCTGGAATTTCCATTGCCGCCTGGGCGACCGCGGGGACATCGACGATCTTGCCGATGTTGGTTCCGCAGTTGCAAACGTAAACGCCAATCCGTTCTTCTGCCATGGTAGCCTCCTGTTTCCTTATGCGGCCGGCTGCGGTTTAGCCGACCCGCCAAGAGGAAGTGCCCGTTCGGCCTGGGCTGCCTGTTGAAGTTGCGCGAAGTAAACCGCCAGCGGACGGTAGGCCAGATGCGACCACTTGCTGAATGGCACCTCCAAACCCAACATGGGAACCACGCCCATGAGGTGCACAACGTAGGTGATGTTTGCGGCCATCGGGAAGCCAGCGCGGTGCAACACGTGCTGAATGATGCCGGTGACGGCGACAAAGAGAAGTAACCCTAAGAACATCCAGTCCGACTCGTGGGAGTGGCGATGGTAAGCCGCATCCTTTTTGAGGCGGCCCCACACGGCGAACGATGCGGTTCCGACCAGTCCGATGGCGGACGCATATCCGAAGACATGCACGTACCAGTTCACCTTCGGTCCGGATTGCATCTGCTTCAGGAAGACCATGATGAGGATGAGCATGGTGAGATAGCTGAGCATGAGGACAAGGTGGTTGGCCCAGGGCGTCTTGTTTTCGCATTTGCGGAAGCGCTTCTGGGTGAAGAAATGGAGCGGCAGCAGAAGCAGGTAACGCGCGTAGAGCGAAAACGAAACCGGCGCAGAATGTTCATTGCGCATGGTGAACTGCCACATGCGGACACAGTTGATGGAGAGCAGGAGGGCGAGGATGATGCCCATCGTCCAATCAAAGATATGGATATCGTGAGCGGGAAGGAACGCGCCGGGGCCATCATAGACGGACAGGTTGCCGCCTCCGCCCAGGAATCCGAAGCTGAGGAAGCCGATGCCGGTGAGCAGCGCAACCGTCAGCACGGTGATGAGTTCCGTGCGCCAGGAGCGGTAGAGTAGCCGGGAAATTCCGGTGAAATCGTACTCGGCGGTGAGCCAGCGGCGGATGCCCATCATGGTTTCGCCGGGTTCGGCGCCGCGCGGACACTGTTCCGAGCACTTGCCGCAGTAATAACAGAGCCAGGGATCGAGCGCCGAACGGAGCGGCTTCTCCAGACCCATCTGCAGGTAGTGCATGGATTTGCGCGGAAAAACGTAGGGGTCCTCGGAGTGCGCGCAGGCGGCGCTGCAATTACCGCACTGGTAGCACTTGACGGCGTCCCTGGCGCCGAATTGTTGCAACTCATCGATCAGATCCGGATTTGCACGAACTGCCATTTTATTTCCTCTTCACCTTCAGCAGGTCAGGAACGAGCGGGCGCAGCCGCATTTTCCGCATTCGCCTGGAGCGGCGCGCCGGCGTGGTCCTGGGAGCGATTTTGCGCGGCTGCGGAGCCGACGATAGAACGTAATGCCTCGGCCGCCGCGGCCGAGGCCTGGGCCACCGTGTCTGGAATGTCCTTGGGACCCTGGCAGACACCCGCCACATAGATTCCTTCGCGGCCCGTGGAATTCGGCTCGGAGTTGTAATCCTGTTCGCGGAACCAGCCATCGCCATCTCTTGGGATATGGAGAATTTCAGCGAGTTCGGCGGAACCGTGGGAAGGCTCCAGGCCGGCCGCGAGCAGAACCATATCGACCGGCATGGTGAGCAGGTGCTCGGCGATGGTGTCTTCTCCGTGAATGAAGAGCTGCCCGTCACGCTCGATGACGCTGGCCGAGCGTCCCCGCACCAGGAACACACCCTCTTCACGGATGCGCTCGTAGAACTCCTCATAGCCCTTGCCGAAGGCGCGCATGTCAATGTAGTACTCGTAGCACTTGGCCTCGGGAAGCTTCTCACGCACCAGATGGGCAAATTTGAGCGAGTACATGCAGCAGACGCGCGAGCAGTAGGCGTTGAAGTTTTGATCGCGCGAGCCGACGCAATGAACAATCGCCACGGCCTTGGGCTTGGGACCATCGGGCTCAAAAACCCACTCTTCGGTCTTTGTCTTTTTGTTGAGCCGCTTGGTCTTCATGACGATCTTGCCGCCGGTGGGGCCGGAAGCGTTGGTGAGACGCTCGAATTCGAGGGAGTTCAAAACGTTGGGATAGGTGCCGTATCCGTAGCGCTCGACGCGGCGGGCATCGAGCATGTCGTAGCCGGTGGCAACGATGATGTTGCCGACCGAGAGCTCGACGACCTCGTCCTGGGCGTCAAGATGGACCGCGCCCTTGGAACATTTCTTAGCGCAGGCACCGCACTTCTTGCCGCCGCTGAGGACCCAGGTGCAATAAGCGGGATTGATCATGTAGGTATTGGGCACCGCCTGCGGGAAGGGGATAAAGATTCCCTTGCGGGTCGCGATACCGACATCAAATTCGCTGGCGGTGGTGACCGGGCAGAACTGGGCGCAGTCGCCGCAGGCAACGCAGGCGCTGGCGTCAACCCTGGTGGCGTGCTTGAGAACCTTGACCTTGAAAGCGCCAAAGCTGCCGGAAACTTCCTCTACCTCGGAAAGCACGAGCAGTTCGATATTGGGATTCTGGCTGACGGCGACCATCTTCGGCGTAAGAATGCAGGCCGCACAATCGAGCGTAGGGAAGGTCTTGTCGAACATGGCCATGCGTCCGCCGATGGTCCCGGTGCGCTCGACAAGATAGACCTTGTGGCCGGATTCGGCGATCTCAAGAGCAGCCTGGATGCCGGCAACACCGCCGCCGATCACCAGTGTTGCCGAGTCAAAGGAACCAGCTCCGGGTTCTGCGGCCAGGGTGAAAGGAATGCCCTGAACGGCACAGGCAACCACGGCCTTGGCTTGAGCGGTGGTAGGGGCATCGCCACGTTCGGCTAAGGATGCAAGACGGACTTGCTCACCGGCGCAGCCAGCCAGGACCAGGGCGCGGGAAAACACAGGTTTGTAGAAACCGGGGTGAGCCGCGGCAATGACGATGGTGTTCAACTTGCCTTGGCGAAGTTCAAGCGCCAGTGCGTCTGGATCGAGAGCGGAGGAAACGGTGAGGGTGCGCACCGTAATCACGCCGGGAAGCCCGGCGGCGTACTCGGCAACACTGCGCAGGTCCATCGCCGCTGAGGACTCTGGGCCGGTCTGAAGAAAATACACTCCGATGCGCACCCCAGCGCCGGTTGTTGTGGCTTCAGTCTCAGCAATGGTGGTTTCCGCTTTGCTCTTCACTGCACTCTCCCGTACTTGATTCACGCTCTGTCGCATTTAGAACTCCTGCGGCAGGTCCCGCATCTGGGCGGCGGTAAAAACCGGGCCGTCCTTGCAGACATAGGTAGGGCCAATGTTGCAGCGTCCGCACTTGCCAAGACCGCATTTCATGCGGTTTTCCAGCGTGGTGTAAATGCGTTCGCCGGGGAAGCCCAGCTTGGTGAGCACGGGCAATGTGTATTTGATCATGATGGGCGGACCGCAGATGACGGCGAAGGTGTCTTCGGCAGTGGCTACCGCCTGCTCGACGGCCGTGGGAATGCGCGCCACCAGGCCCTTCCAGTCCGGAGTCTCGCCGCCGGGATCGACCGCCAGGCAGAGCTTGAGATCGGAACGGCTGGCCCACACTTCGAGTTCGCGCTTGTAGACAAGGTCTGCAACCGTACGCGCTCCGTAGATGATGGTGATGTCTTTGAATTGTTCGCGAAGATCGAGCACGTTCCAGATGACGGAACGGACCGGCGCGAGACCGATGCCTCCGGCGATGAAGACGATGGAGTGACCCTTCATCTCCTCCAGCGGGAAATGATTCCCGTAAGGACCGCGGAAACCGATCGTGTCACCTACGTCGAGGCGGCGCAACGCTTGCGTCACTTTCCCGGTTGCCTTGAAGCTGCACTCGATGTAGCCGGCCCGGGTTGGCGGAGAGGCGATGCAGAAAGTGCTCTCGCCTTCGCCAAAGACGGAGTACTCGCCAAACTGCCCGGCGGAGAACTGGAACTGTTCGGCGAAGGCTGAATCCTCGAACTCGAGTTTCAAGGTACGCGTGTCGATGGTCTCGTCCGTGATCTCGCGGATACGCATCAGATGGGGCTGGTAGATGTTCATTGACCACTCACTTCAGGCTCGGTTTGCGCCAGCGTGACGATCTCGCCGAGAAGATTGGGTAGATCCATGCCGCCGGGACAAGCCCGGGAGCAACGGCCGCAGCCGGTGCAGAGAATTTCTCCGAAGCGGCTGGGATAAATCGAAAACTTGTGCTGAATCCGCTGCCGGAAGCGCTCACTCTGGCTCTGTCGCGGATTGTGTCCGGAGGCATGGAGAGTGAACAGGGAGGTCTGGCAGGAATCCCAGTTTCTGCGGCGCACGCCGGAGTCGGCGCTGTCATGCTCGTCAACGATGTCAAAGCAATGGCAGGTTGGGCAAACCGCGGCACAGGCTCCGCAGCCATGGCAACGCAGCGCGATGGTCTTCCACAACGGGTTGTCAAAGTTCGCGGCCAGCCAGCCAGAGAGTTCCGCGGGAATGTCCGCGAGATTGTTCTCCACCTTCTTGCGGGCTTCGCTCTGCGCCGTTTCGGCCGAGGCCAAGGCCGCGGCGGAAGCTTCGGCCGTGTGTCCCTGCAACAACGCCTCCCCTTTCGGGGTGATGACATGCGCCAGATAGCCGCCGTCGACGGGCACCAGCAACACATCGGATCCGCGGAAAGACTCCGGTCCCAGGCCGACGGCGGTGCAGAAACAAGTCGAGTCCATGAGGGTGCAGAGAAAGCTGACGATGGTGGTCGCCTCACGCCGTCCGAACCAGAGTTCGTCGCGGTAATCCCAGCCCATCACCTTGTCCACAACCTCCAGGGCGGCGGCATCGCATGGCGTGGCGCCGAAGATGACTTGCGGCGGCGCCGCGGTGGGCACTTCGCGAATTTCAATACCGGCCTTGGTCTGCCGGTAATGCAGCAAGACCTCGGTGGGCGGAAGAAAAAACTCTTTCAGGGAGCGGCGCGGCAGGCGGAGGCCAAACACCGCTTCTTCGAACTTCTGGATGGGCATGTAATCAACTTGCCCTGGATCGTCTGAGGCGCGGACGGGAGCAATGACTCGCTTGTTGGCGGCGAGCAAGTCGGCAACCAGAGCCGCAAATCCTTGGTGGGAAAGAAAACTGTGCGTCACCGGATGAACTCCTCGTCGTCGCTGGGGCTGAAAGCGCCGAAGGGCGCTGCCTGGGACGGATCTTCGCAGGCTACGTAGTCAAAGCGCTTTTCCACCGCATCGGCAACATAGCGGGCGAGCATTCCAAGCGGAATATGTTCGGGACAGGCGCGCTCGCATTCCAGGCAATCCACGCATCGGCCCGCCTGGTGCAGCACCCGCATGGTTTGCCAGGCTCGATTGGCTCTCGGAGTGGCCGAAGGATCGATCCACTGCGGCTGGGTCTTCTCCGCCGTGCACTTCACGCAGAAGCACATGGGGCAGGCTTCGCGGCAGGCATGGCAGCGAATGCAGCGCGAGAGCTGTTCGGTCCAGTAATTCCAACGCTCCACGGCAGTCATCTTTTCCAGCGCAGCGATCTGATCGCTGCGGCGGGTATTCACGGGAGGCTCCGGCGGCAACTCACCCAGAATGTGGTCGAACAGCTTTGGCTCGCGGTCCGTGCAGCCTGCGCAGCGCACCGACACGGTGTCCGCGGTCAGCTCTGAATCGGTTCCGGAACTCTCCAGGACTCCACCGCAGCGCATGGCGAGGATGACGACATTGCCGCGCTCGACCTGCTTCTCGCGGATCATGCCGGCAACGGCGCGCGCATCACATCCCTTGACCACAACGGCCACTTTTCCAAGCTGGGTAATTTGCTTGCGGCGAGGATTCAGGTAGGTGGCAAGATTCTGAACGCAGTGGATGTTGAAGACGAGCTTGTCGGCCTGCTCCGGAGAGGTAATAAAGGCGGGACGAATGCCGCGCGGCCCGGCTTCATAACCGATGACGACGTTCACGGTTCCATCGCTGAGTAGCTTGCGAGCGAGATCCTGTAGCTGTTTCATTGTGGCCCGCCGCCTTCCCGCTTCCCGAATCCGCCGAATGGCCCCAGTTGCTTGACGCGTTCCGTGGTCTCGTTGACCACCTGCTGCCACTTGTTGCCCTCGGAAGCAGAAACCCAGGCAAAGGTCACGCGATCGGCGTCCACGCCCATGAAGTGAAGAAGGTCATGCAGAATGGCAAAACGACGGCGGGCGTGGAAGTTTCCGGTGCTGTAGTGACAGTCGCCAGTATGGCAGCCGCTGACGATTACGCCGTCGGCGCCACGCTCAAAAGCCTTGATGATGAAAAGAGGATTGACACGGCTACTGCACGGCAGCTTAATGACGCGAACGTTGGGATCCATCTTCAGGCGGCTTGTGCCTGCCAGATCGGCTCCAGTGTAAGTACACCAGTTACAAACAAATGCTAAGACTTTGGGAGACCAAGAAGAAACGGTCTCCTCCACTACCTTACTGGACATGATAAGCCTCAAAACGAAGGCATGAATAAGTGTTATAAGTCACAATTCTAGCGGATTTTTCAGCGTGAGTCCAACAAGTTCGCCGCGATTTCATTGGATACGCGATGCATATACAACTACTTTCCATAGCAGCCACGCGCGCTGTTGGTTGGAGGATTCCGCAAGGTGCAAATCGCCAGTGCAGTTCGCACTGGGTCAGACGGTTGCCGCCGTCAGGAAAAGATGGATTCTGCCGGTGCCGCGCTCTCGACGGGTTCGGCGTCACCGCTGAATCCAGCACCGGCGTTGGACGCGTCGTCCTCGCTGGAAGTGGCAGACTCCCGGGTTTTGGCGCGCCTCTATTTCGTCATGGCGCGGATTTTTGTAGTTAACTCCGGCAGGAACTCCAGAATGTCATCGACAATTCCCACGTCCGCCACCTGAAAGATGGGAGCCTTGGGATTCTTGTTGATGGCGACGATAAAGGGATTGCCTTGAATGCCCGCCAAGTGCTGGAATGAACCGCTGATACCGCAGGCCAGATAGACCTTGGGCTTCACGGTATGGCCGGAGGATCCCACCTGGCGGGACCTTGGCAGCCACTTGGCGTCAACCACGGGCCGCGAGCAACTCACCGCCGCGCCCATGGCTTCGGCCAGTTCCTCGGCTATATGGACGTTGTCCTGTTCCTGGATGCCGCGGCCTATCGAAATCAGAACCGGTTCCTTGCTGATGTCCACATCGCCGGATTCGGCAACCACCGTTTCCAGGTAGCGCCGTCCGGCCTTTAGAACGCCAACCGCGGACGACTTATCGACAACCTTTCCGCCAACGGGAGCCATTGCGGTTGGCTTCAGCGCGCCGGGACGAATCTGGATCACCGCGCCGCTGGAAATGTCGAACCAGACGTGGGTGCTGATCTGTCCTCCAAATTCCTGGCGGACCACTTTGAGCCGGTTTCCTTCCGCTCCCTCGATGGCAATCACGTCGGAGACGGAAGCCGCCTTCAACTTGATGGAGAGACCGGGCCCCAAGTCCACTCCGAAATGAGAATGGGGAAGTAGAACGATGCATCCAGGAGGCAGAATGGCGACCAGGGCCTGGCGGACGAGTTCGGCGTTTGGGTAGGCAAGTTCCGCCTTCGATACCTTCCATATTTCCGCGTAGGAATCCCGCAGGGTCTTGCAAACCGAATCAAGCTGCGGCCCTGAACCGGTCACAACGGCAGTTGGAGAGGAGCCGGCATCGATCAGTTTCGCGGCGGCCAATAACTCGGCGGCCATATCATCCGCAGTGCCGTCTTTGTGAGCGATGTAGGCAAAGATCCGAGCCATTACTTCAACCCTCCCTTGGCTCTTACCAACTCAATCATTCTGTCGATCACCTCTGCCCTGCCGCCGTTGAGAATCTCGGCTCCCTTGCTGGCGGCGGGCATAAAGTAGTCCGTGCGATGCACCTTGGCGGCAGCCTTGCCGGCCGATGCGGCGTCAATCCCCAGCTCCGCCGCGCCCAGGATCGGTATCTCCACGGCGGCCACCATCTGGATGCTCCGCATTCCGACATAACGCGGCTCGTTGATGCCGGTCTCAATCGAGAGCACGCAGGGCAGATCAATCTCGTTGAGCTCCTTGTTTCCGCCTTCGATCTCGCGGCTGACTTTCAGTTTCGCGCCATCGAGCAGTTCGATGGAATCCACCAGGGCGGCAAACGGATAGTCGAGCAGGGCCGCCAGCATTCCACCCACCTGGGCCGCGCCGTCCTCCGCCTGCGCGCCGGTCAGGATCAGGTCAAAGTGGTTCTTCTCGACGAAAGCCTTGAGCAGGCGGGCAATACCCGCGCCATCGGATCCCGCAAAGGCCGCATCGGAAATCAGCACGCTGCGATTGGCGCCCATGGCCAACGCGCGGCGCAACACTTCCTCGTCGTCCTCGCCGCCAACCGTAGCCACGGTCACGTTGCCACCGTTTTTTTCCACGATCCGAATGGCCTCTTCCATGGCGTAGTTGTCCCATTCGTTCACCGAATACACCAGGTCCTCCCGCTCGATGTCGTTGCCGGCGCGGTTCAACTCGATCTCATTCTCCGACGTGTCGGGCACGCGCTTGACGCAAACCAGAATCTCCACGGTCATCCTCCCAGGTCGATCTTGCCGCACTACACGTTGCCTGTTCCGGCCCTCGGCGCTTCCCTCACCTCGGTTCGAATGCGCCGTACAATCTGTTTGTCAACCAGCTCGGTAAGGTCGATGGCGGTCATGGTTGCTTCCATTCCCGCCACCTTGATGGCATCCTCTATATTCACCATGCAGAACGGGCAGGCGGTGACAATGACGTTCGCCCCGGCGGCGGCGGCCATCCGTACCCTGAGTACTCCCATTCGCTGATCTTCCCTGGGTTCGTAGAACAGCATGAGTCCACCGCCGCCGCAGCAGAAGGAACGGTCGCGGCAACGGCTCATCTCGACTCTCTTTAGACCTGGAATCGCATCCAGCACATCCCTGGGATCGTCGTACACCTGGTTGTGCCTCCCCAGGTAACAGGGATCGTGATAGGTGTAGACGGCGCCAGCGTCCTCCAGGCGATTGAACTTGATGTTGCCGGCCTTCACTTGCCGCGCCATCCACTGGCTCATGTGCTCCACCGGCGGCACATCCTTGTAATCGTTCTTCAGCGCGTTGTAGGCATGCGGGTCGGCGGTGACGATGCGCTTCACTCCGGAGGCCTTGATGGCTGTGACGTTGTGGCCGCGCAAGGCGTGGAACAGCGTTTCTTCGCCGAAGCGCCGGACATCGTGACCGCTGTCCTTTTCCGCCGCGCCCAGAATTCCGAAGTCCTCACCGGTATGATCGAGAATCCTGGCGGTCGCGCGTCCAATCGCCTGGATACGGTCCTCGTAGGCAGTGATGCTGTCGACAAAATACAGGGTTTCGGCACTCTGCCTGGCATCCAGAATCCTGACCTTGCAGCCCTCGCGGAACTCCTTGTTGTCGATCCAGTCGGCCTTTTTCTTCTCCATCTTGCCGTAGGGATTGCCCCGGCTCGCAAGCGCCTTCAGAGGTTTCTGCATGGACTGCGGCACATTCCCTTCGTCGATCATGCCGCGCCGCAAATCGACCATCTTGTCGATGTACTCGATCATCAGCGGGCACTCCTCCTCGCAGGCGCCGCAGGTGGTGCAGGACCAGATTTCATCCTCGGAATAAATGCCGCCGATCAAGCGGGCATCCTCTGCCCTCGCCCGGCCGAAAACCGGATAGTGCTGGAAGCTGTAATCCCTTGCCTTGATCGAAATGAATCGCGGGGACAGAGGCCTTCCCGCGGCATCGGCCGGACAGTTGTCCGAGCATCGCCCGCAATCCGCGCAGGTGTAGAAATCCAGCATCTGCTTCCAGGTAAAATCTTCAAACTTCTTCACCCCGAACGATTTCAATTCATTCAGGTTGGCCGCGCCCCAGCGCACCGGCTTCACGGTTCCGCGGTCCAATTTTGCGAAGTAGACATTAAATAAGGAAGTGATGACGTGGAACTGGATTCCGAATGGCCGGTAGCACAGCAGGAAGTAAAAGGTCAGTTCGTGAAAAATGCAGATGCCAACGCGGGTGTTCAGCAGCACCGGCAAGGGAACCACAATCAGCGCCTGGTTCAACATCCACGGCAAGGACCCCACGGCCAGCGCTTCCACGGCCTTACCTTGCTGCACAAGAACGGCTGCATTGCTGGCGGCAAAAGCGATATCGCACAACATCAAGGTGGCGATCAATCCCAGCAGAAAGATCGCATCGCCCGGATGCCCTTTGCCATATCTTGCCGGCACCGCATAGCGCGCTGGATGGAAGACGATCCGGCGTACGGCGGCCACTATCATGCATACCAAGACGACGGACGCGGACCAGTCCGTGAGCAGGTCATAGAGATGACCGGCTTCGCCCGGGAATCCGGCATGGCCGGAGAGACCGAAGATGAGCAGCGCCAGGGAACGGACCGCCAGGATCATGAAACCGGCAAAGATAAGGATGTGCAGCAATCCGGCGCCCCGGTAGCGCGGATGCTTCCATTGCGCCAACCAGAACTGCAGGACTGTTGCCAGCCGGAGCCAGGGGCGGTCGAAACGAGGGTCGCGCTCGCCCCGAAGCAGAGGCGTCATGCGCCTGGTAAGAATGTAGATAAGCAATGTGAGACCGAGGAAATGAATCACCAGGAACAGGATCTTCCCCAGGCTCAGCCATTCGGCTACTTCGACGGGTGACCGGATTGCTTCTACCATAGACATGCCGCTTCTCTTGGAACGGCCTCCGCAATCAATGCCGCGTGCTTACTCGTCTCTCTCTGTGTTCGCCTTACAGCGGGGTGTTGCGGTGCTTCCCCCGCGGCGGCGGTTCCCGTTTGTTGCCCAGAGTTTCCAGAAGCTCAATCCGCCGCATCCTGGCTTCGCTCAGTAAGATTACCGCATCGGCCTGGCCGCCGTGGGCCAAGCCAGGGTGATGCCGGCGCCGGGATGACGCGAGCACCGGGCGATGCAGGCCCCGGCATAGTTCTTCCGGGTCATCCATGGCAGCTTGGGCACGGTTTCCTCCGAGCAGGACCCAAGCAGCTTTGCGCCATGGCGCATGATCCCGTTCCACTCCTGTTCCGAGCCGGGGAGCTGCCTGGTACGTCTGCCATGGCCGCATGGGAATGTTGAAGCCGCGGGTGGCGGAGGCAACCTGCGATCCTGGGTTGGAAGAAGAAATACCGGAATTGTGATCCAACTCCTAGATTGGATCACAAGATCGCACTATTCTGGTTGCGTACTCTTCCCGATGCCTTCCGCTCCATTTCCTGAGGACATCACAACAGGTTACAGTTCCCCAGTACCATGGAAGGTGTCGGCTATGCGTTCAGATATCGTTTTTGATGCGTTAGCAACGAAAAACCGCTTTGAGTTGTGCCACCAGGCGTTTAAAGCGATTCGACTGCTTCACAAAAACAACACTCGCATCGAGGATACGGCCAATGATGCACTGATGCGTCTTGCGAGTGCGGAGGCAAGCTTGATTACCCCGGAAAATGCGGCCAGCGCTTTGGCGGTGCCCACGGAAGGCGAATGACGGAAACGCCTTCGCGGTTCCATGCCGGAAGACGGCCCCACTGGCTGAGTTGACGACGAAAGCGCAGGCCCTGAAGGTCGAGCGCAATCGCTGCTTCTATCGGGTTAATCGTCTCCACGACGTTGATGGATCAGTAACGACCGCCGTGCTGTTCAGGAGTCAGAGTCGCTAGCTCCTTGCGCGCACGGTAATTCGCAGCAGTTCACTTCGCTTGAAGAGGCGCATGCGCGGTCCCCAGGTTCCGGTGCCCCGGCAGACGATGGCGGTCATGTCCTGCACACGATAACGCCCCGACAGGATCGGGAAGGCGAGCTTCACGAGATAAGTGAAAGGCCAGATCTGCCCTTCGTGGGTATGGCCAGAGAGCATGAGTCCGATGCCGGCGCTGGCCGCTCGTTGGGTTTCCACCGGAGTGTGCGAGAGCAGGACGCTGGCGCCCTCGGGACGCTGACGCAGCACCTTCTCCAAGATTGCCGCATGCGACGCGCGTCCCCGGAAGGCCACGTCATCCACTCCTGTCAAAACCAACCCAGGGATTGGTTCGATACTTTCATCGCGCAGCACGTGAAAGCCCGCGCGGCGAAAGAGATCGATGATCTTCCTGCCTCCGGCGTAGAACTCGTGATTTCCCGTCACAACGTACACGCCGTGCGAAGCGCGGAACTGCTGCAGAACTGGCAGCCAGCCGGGATAGGTCGTTTCATCGCCTTCGAAGATGTCGCCCACCAGCAGCAAAAGGTCGGGACGGAGCGACTCAAACTGCGCCGCACGTTCACTCGCCCAGCCATGGCCCAGCATGGCTCCCAGATGCATGTCGCTTGCCGCCACGAGCACCGTTCCATCGGCCTCGCGAGGCAGTCCATTGAGGGTGACCTCGTACTCCGTCACCACCGGGGAACGCCGCGCCTGGACTAGCGCTACGATCGTCATTAGCAGCGCAAGGAAAAACGCGGCCGTGCGCAGCGCAGGCAACTGTGGTCGCAGCCACAGGCCAAAACCGGTGCAGAGATCGAAAACGAGGAAAGTCGAAAAGAGCAGGAAGAATGCGCCCACCCAGTACGCGCCGACGATCTCAAGCACGTGCGAAAGCCCGTCAATCGAGTAGTGCTCGAGCACCCGCGAGACGATGTAACTTGCCCCTAGCAGGATCACCGCCGGAATCAACAGCCGCGCCGGAACGTGGTGTGCGATGAATGGGATCGAGAGCAGCCGCGAGACAACATAAACGTGCAGGCCAGCCCAGAGAAGACACACCAGAATCAGGGAAAGGAACACGCGCAGGAATCTCCTGCTTTCAGTGTATCGAAGAGCGGAGCCCGCAGCAGTATCGTTCATGAGCGACGTTGCAATCCATAGGCTAACCGGACCGAAGCCGACTTCTCAGTCCCAATCTCCCCCGTGGGGAGGGGATCGAACCACCCAAGTGCGACTACCGAGACTTCATCGTGGCGTACCAATTTTCAGATCAATCCGCCAGCGCCGACTTGAACTCATCGAGCCAGGTCGGCATGGTTCAGTCCAGTTCGCCGCGTCAGGACATATATCGCAACCAGGGCAGCGGCAAACCCCGATGACGCGCCTACGCCCAGTGCCCACCGGGGACCGAAACGGTTTGCCACCCAACCCACGATCGGAGCTCCTATCGGCGTACCTCCAAGCGCGACAGCGAGGCGAAAGGCCATAACTCGGCCACGCATGGCAGGCTCCGTCGAGAGCTGCATCATACTGTTGGTTGCGTTGGTAAGTGTCAAAGCCGCAACCCCAATGACCACGAGAGCAGCGGCGAACCACCAGTAACCGGGGGCCAGCGCAGCGAAGGTACATCCGATCCCGAAGACCGCTGAGCCGAAGAATAACGAGCCGAACTTCGGCTTGTCGCGACCGGCGGCGATCAGCGCTCCGGAGATGGTGCCAATCGCCATGATGGAGGACAGCAGTCCGAAGCCGCGCGCATCGGTGTGGAAGACGTTGACAGCCATCGTCGAAGTAAAGATCGGGAAGTTGAGTCCGAAGGTCCCAATCAGAAACAGCATGACCAGAATTGCCCGGAGATCCTGGCGGCCCCAGACATAGCGGAATCCTTCCAGAAATCCTCCGGCGGTACGTTGAGCTCTCGTGTTTGGATAGAGTTCGGACACGCGGAACAGTGACATCGAAATCAAAACTGCGGCGAATGATAGGCCGTTGATCGCAAACGCCCAACCAGTTCCCACCCTCGCAATGACGAGACCGGCAACTGCGGGACCGATCATACGGCCGGCATTGAACGATGTCGAATTGAGCGCGACTGCATTATGCAAGTACTCGTCACCTACCAACTCGGCCACGAAAGTCTGGCGCACGGGAGCATCCAATGCAGCCGCCGAGCCAAACAAAAACGCAAATACATTGACTTGCCAAAGACGGACGTTGCCCGTGATCGTAAGGATTCCCAAAGCCAGCGCCAACACTCCCATCGTCGCTTGGGTGACCATCAGGAGCTTGCGTTGGTTGAGATGATCTGCGGCAAATCCGGTCCAGGGCAACAAAAGAAGCTGCGGTGCAAACTGCAGCGCCATGACGATTCCCACAGCGGAGGCATCATGATGCGTGAGTTGCGTAAGGACGAGCCAGTCCTGGGCAACACGTTGCATCCATGTACCGATGTTGGAAACCAGAGCGCCCGCTGACCACACACGAAAATTGAAGATGCTCAAAGCGCGGAAAGCACCCGCCGCTGGATTCTTCATGAACGTTCCGGGGAATTGCCTCCATGAAACTGGCCGAAGTGCCGCGCCGAGTGAAGGCTGATCAGCAGTGCGCCAACCGCAAGAGCAAGAACGTCACTTATCGATCTCAGATCAAAGTTGCCAACGCACACCACGAGAAGATACCCGACGACGGCGTTAAAGAAGCCCCAGAGAACGTTCACCGTAGACGAGGAAAGTCCTTTTCCGGGAGGCTTTGCAAAGGGAGATTGAAAGGGCCGTCCCATCATGCCGCTGACAAAATGCGGAGTGGCGTTGGCCAGGAAAATTCCTCCAAAGAAGTACGACACAAGATGAGGCCAGGTCATGGTTATGCGCTCCTCGTCGCCAGCAGGTTAAGAATGTCCTGGGTTGAGCCTGTTTCTCCAAGACGGGGAAAAACACTTGCAAGGCTGTACTCGTGCGCTTCCGGGCGCACATCCGTCATGGCATCGAGGGCAAGCGTGACGTTGAATCCCTGCTCATACGCCTGTCGGGCAGTGGCTTCGACGCCGGTTCCGGTTGCTACGCCGGTGACAACAACCTGCGTTACCCCGTTGGCCTTCAGTTGCATCTCCAGATCCGTACTCGCAAACGCGCCCCATGTCCGCTTCGTCACCACGATATCGCTGGCCTGGCGATCCAGCTCCGGAATCAGATCGCTGAATCCCTCGGGAAGCGTCGAGAAACGGCGCGGCTGCTCCGTCCGGCCTGGTGCGCCTCCAGCGACATTGACCAGAACGACCGGGAGATCACGCTGACGAAAGGCATCAAGCAAAGCGCAGGTTCGCTCCATGACGCCAGCGACCGGATGGATAAAGGGTGAGTTGATAATGCCTTTCTGAAGATCAACGACAATAAGGGCTGTCTTTGGATCAAGCGTTGTAACGGGCATTAGGTTCTTCTCCTCGACAGGGATCTGAATGCGAGTTGAGTGGTTGTACGCGAAGGCATCAGTCTTCCATGAGGCGCGCGAGCAGGTCGACGGCAGAAGCAAGCCTTTCCTGTTCCTGGGAGGAGAGCTTCTTCTGGATTGTTGTTGTGAGCCAATCCTGCCTTGCGGCGCGACCGTCCCTGAGCAACTTCTGGCATTTCCGGGAGAGTGACATCAAGGTCTGCCGTCTGTCGTTCGGGTCCGGCGAGCCGCTCACCAATCCGGCTTCCAGCAACGACGCGATGATGGCGCTCATCGACTGAGGACGCATTCCCTCAGCTCGAGCCAAGCTCGATACCGCCGCAGGACCGTCTTTCTCGATACGAAGCACAACGGAGACTTGCGAAGGCCTCAAATCGCTCTGCCCACCCTGTTCGCGCAGCTTCCGCTTGAGTTTGCCAGAGATTGCCCGAAGCTCTGCTGCAAGTGCAGAGACGCGCTCGGCTTGAGAAAAACTCACCCGATCGTTCATCGAATGAATATAGCATGTATACAGTTTATCTGTACAGATAAACTGTATACATGAAGCACGAGCATTTGTTGCCGTGGCTCAGACCGACAGGTTTTTCCGCTTCTGCGAGAGTTCAGTCGATCGCCTCGGCATCATGAGACAACCGACCTTCCCTAGTGCGTTCCCCAACTCGGCAATGGAAGGTTCGAGTTAGCGAAAATATGGAGACCCAAACAGAGTCATCACCCAAAATACGTTGGCGTCCGATTCAACGTTCAAACCGGCCGGCTGAACTAAACCGCTTG
>Ga0181520_10000916_pt1 | contig 62758 bp, 56 predicted proteins | sample PEATcosm2014_Bin_29_FD_132451 | JGI IMG/M metagenome (GOLD analysis project Ga0181520, IMG submission 132451) | Peatland microbial communities from MTU Mesocosm Facility, Houghton, MI, USA - PEATcosm2014_Bin02_30_metaG | ecosystem: Environmental > Terrestrial > Soil > Wetlands > Peat | place...
TCACCGTCTTGTACCAGAGCCGCGAGTTCTGCGGCTTCAGCACCCAGTGTCCTTCATCCGGGAAGTACAGCATCTTCGACGGCACTTTGAGCCGTTGCAAGGTCGTGAAAAGCTGAAAGCCCTCCGAGAGATCGAGGCGGTAATCGAGCTGATTGTGAATCACCAGCGTTGGCGTCTTGAAGTTCTTCGCCGACATCATCGCCGACCACTTGCGATAAAGATTCTCAGCGTCCGGTTTGCCGTAATAATCCCACGGCTTTCCCTTGAACTCCCACTCGTTGAACCACAACTCATCGGTCGTCCCCCACGCCGATTCGGGATTGAACATTCCGTCGTGGCTCACGATGCACTTGAAGCGATCTGTGTGGCCCAGAATCCAGTTGGCCATGTAGCCGCCGTAGCTCGCGCCCAGCGCACACTCGCGCGTTTTGTCGATGAAGGAGAAATGCTGCTCGGCGTAGTCGAGGCCCGTCATTAAATCAGTGAATGGCTTGCCGCCCCAGTCGCCGTTGATTTCGTCAGTGAACTTCTGCCCGTAGCCGGTCGAGCCGCGCGGATTGATCATCACGACGACGTAGCCGTTGGCGGCAAATAATTCGGCATTCCAACGATAGCTCCATGAATCGCCCCACGCGCCTTGCGGCCCGCCATGAATCAGCAACTTCACTGGATACCTCTTCGCAGGATCGAAGCCCGGAGGCCGGATGATGAAGCCTTGCAGCTCTGTCTTGTCCTTGGCGTCGAATTCAAAGTCCTCTGCGTCCCCAAAATCGAGTTGTGCCAATAGGTCATCATTAAGGTGAGTTAGTTGATGCTCTCCGGTATACGTAGTAGTTTTCAGCTTTGCGAAGAGCGCGAGCCGCTCCTCCGGCGTTAACTTATCGATATTTGCTAGGGCAGCTTTAGAGCTTTGGTCTTCTGGAGGGAAAAATAGAATATAAGCCTCAGGTGGCTGAGATAAATGCATTCCTGATGCAATCAAGGTTCTGCCGTCTGCGGAGATTGAAAGGCCGGAAAACTGACCTCCTCCGACTGCCAGGATGAAGAACCGATTGGCGTTTACGCCAACGCTATAAATCGGTTCTCCTCCATGGTCGCCCGAAGTGAAATATAGACGCTTCGAGTCGGGAGACCAGATGAATTCATCTATCCAATGATCCATCTCTGGCAAAAGTCCGCGTATGGTCTTTACCGTCCTATCATATAGCACTAAGTGAAACTTATCGCTCTCATACCCGGCCCGCTCCTGCGAGCGCCATGCAATGTACTTTCCATCCGGCGAGTAGGCAGGATTGAAGTTGCCGCCGAGAGATGTCGAAATCTTTACCGGCTTTGCCGCCGGATTCGTCAAATCGAGCGTAAAAATGTCGGCGTGGGTCGAGATTGCAGGCTCCGCGTCGAGATTCTCGGTAAAGGCCAGCTCCTTTCCGTCCGGCGCAAAGGCGCAACCGCAGCCCTGCTCCACCGAGGGATAATCAGGCGGCAGATCATGCGGGTCGTTGGGAGTGAGATCGCGCACCGCGCCCGTCGCTACCATGAGCAAAAACAGGTGTGTGCGTTTGTCGCCCGTGAAGTGGTCCCAGTGGCGATACAAAAGATGCGTAAAAATCTGCGCCTTCACTTTACTCGACGCAGCGGCAGCATCCCGATCCGCATTGCATTTGTTTCCCACGCCACCATCATTCACCCCAATCGCCGGACAATCCTGATAGACCGCAGAAGTAAAGACAATCGACTTTCCATCCGGCGACCAGATCGCGTTGCCGGCCTCCGTCGAAATCGCCGTCAGCTTCTTCGCGTTGCTCGTCGCCCCCGTCGCATCATCAAACTCCGCCGTCCATATTTGTTGGCCACCCTCTCGACCAGAAAGGAAGAGCACGGAGTGCCCGTCAGGGGCAAACTGAATGCCAGAATCTCCCACCTGCGCGACGACGATCTTTTGTGGTTCGCCGCCGCTTATCGCCTGCACCCACAGTTCAGCCGTCTTTGTATTCTGCTCCAGATTGACGGTCGTAACCTCGTAGGCCAGCCACTTGCCATCCGGCGAGACGGCGGTCATGCCAAGCCGCTTCATCGCCATCAGATCCTCGACGGTCATCGGTCGCTTTGCCGGAGTGGAGGCCGAGCCGGACGCGGCCTGAGCCGCAACCAGGGGAGCTGAAACACAAGCAACCGCAAGAGAGAGAACCAGAACTGATCTGCGCATGGATTTCTCCTCATCGCACTCGAAAAGCAACAGCTTTCGCGCGAAGAAAAAGTTTATCTCGTGATAGCACCGGTTGTCAGTAATTGCCTGACAGGGAATCTCACCCTGCCCTTGCGTTAATCCGGCAAAAACTGGCAGAATAGTAGGATAATCCGGTTGAAGCATGAGAGGCGACTGTTAAGGTCACCCGGAGCCATCGGCAGCTGGCAAAGCTGTTTTGAATGAGAAACAGTGTAGCTTTTGGTAACCCCGGCTGATGATGTTTGCGGAGCCTATGCCTTGCGTTTTCCCGTTCAGGATGTACACTCTTTGAATGGAGAACGCCTCGAAGAGGTTGACGCTGCAACACTAAAGGAGACGCAGAATGCGTTTGAGGCTGTTTGCCGGACTTATCCTCGCACTTCTTTTTGTTTGCGTAACGTCTTCCGTTTCCGCACAGTCCGCGCCGTCAGCCTCAGTCAAAACAGGGCCTTCGTTGGCCTTAGGCGCCGGTGTCTCCGGGGTCAATCCCGATTGGGGACATGGTCATATATTAGGCGGCACGCTGTGGATCGACTATTTTCCCCAACGGATTCCGCACTTTCTGCACGGAATCGGATTTGACACCGAGGCACGCGACCTCAACTACGAAAATACCTCGGTTATACAAGATCTACGCATCGATTCTGCCGCGGGTGGGTTGATATACTCCTTGCCTCGCTTCCGCAACTTTCGTCCATATGCAAAGGTTCTTGAGGGATTCGGTAATGCGGACTACCATTCGACACCGTACCCCCCCAACTTGAATGGGCACTACCATGACTCCAGAACCATAACCGCCATAGGGGGCGGTCTGGAATATCGCATACATAACAACTTTTGGGTGCGAACCGATTACGATTACCAATTCTGGTCCAATTTTTTCACCACCCCGGAACAACTATTCGCTCGGGGAAACTCAATCCTCAGGGCTTTACTATTGGCGTAATGTATCACTTGAATGGCTCCCACTCTCGTTGAAGAAGATTTGCGGATTCGCGCCGGACAACGCTTCGGTGTGTGTCTCAGTCGTGTCTGGGAGTGTAAGCGCTTTGAGGCAGACTGGCCTTATTGAAATCCATTCGTCATCAGCATTCCTTTTTGGAGGATGACTTTGAGCGTCGCACTTATTACCGGTTCAGCCGGATTGGTTGGTTCCGAGGCCGCATCTTTTTTTGCGCATCTCGGTTTTCAGGTTGCGGGTATCGAGAATGATATGCGCAGCCGTTTCTTTGGTGAAGAGGCCTCGACGCGATGGAATCAGAAGCGCCTGCAAGAGGAGCTGGGATCGTCCTACCGCTCAGAGAGCTTCGACATCCGCGACTGGGAGCAGGTAAACGGCCTCTTTTCCTCTCTTGGAAGAAACATTTCTTTAGTGATTCATACCGCTTCGCAGCCATCGCACGATTGGGCGGCGCGCGAGCCGCATACTGACTTCTCCATCAACGCTGCCGGCACGTTGAATATTCTGGAAGCCGCAAGGCTGCATTGTCCCGATGCGGCATTTATCTTTACCTCGACGAACAAAGTCTATGGCGACACACCTAATCGGCTGCCGCTGATTGAACAGGAGACTCGCTGGGAGATTGATTCGAGCCACCCCTTCACCAAAGGAATCGACGAGAGTATGTCGATTGACCAAAGCCTTCACAGTCTCTTTGGCGCATCCAAAATCGCTGCCGATGTGATGGTTCAGGAGTATGGAAGATACTTTGGAATGAAGACCGCGGTCTTTCGCGGCGGATGTCTGACGGGGCCGAATCATAGCGGCACGAAATTGCACGGCTTCCTTGCCTATTTGATGCGCTGCGCTGCGCTGGGCCAGAAATACACGGTATATGGCTATGAAGGAAAGCAGGTTCGCGACAACTTGCACTGCTTCGACTTGATCAATTGCTTCCATGAGTTTTATCAGAAGCCGCGCAGCGGCGAAGTCTACAACATGGGCGGCGGCCGGTTCAGCAATGCTTCCATGAAGGAAGCCATGAGGATGTGCGAAGAAATTACCGGCCGCGAGATGAAGTGGACCTACACCAACGAAAACCGTATCGGCGATCACATCTGGTGGATCAGCAATACGGATAAATTTAAGAGTCACTATCCCAATTGGAAGCAGAAATTCGATGTTCCCGGCATTCTGAAGGACATTTACGAGAAGAATGCCGAGCGCTGGAAGACTGAACTCATATGATGGATCACGGTGTAAGGAACATACTTGGCGTGCGGGTGAGCGCGGTGGACTATGAGTTCGCCGTGAGCAGGATTATCGACTGCGCGAAGGCGGGCCGGCGTTGCACGGTGAGCGCGCTGGCGGTTCATGGCGTCATGACCGGTGCGCTTGACAGCACTCACCGCTATCGCTTGAACCATCTTGATTTTGTAATGCCGGACGGGCAGCCAGTCCGTTGGGCGCTGAACCTTCTTTATGGAACCGAGCTTCACGATACCGTTTGCGGACCAAGTCTCACAATTCGGTTGTGCAAGGAGGCTGCTCGTCAGGGCATCCCCGTCTATTTTTACGGCAGCGCCGAGAATACTCTGACAAAGCTGCAAGCCAATCTTACCGAGAGATTTCCAAGTCTGATCATTGCCGGAGCGGAACCCTCGAAGTTTAGAAAGCTCACTGAAGAAGAGCAGCAGGAGGCGGCGGAACGCATACGCAACTCCAAGGCGGGCATCCTCTTTGTCGGGCTGGGTTGTCCGCGTCAAGAGGTATTTGCTTATGAGATGGGGAAACTGTTGCCCATCTCGATTCTGGCAGTGGGCGCGGCCTTTGATTATCACGCTGGCCTGCTGATGGACTCGCCACGGATTGTAGAGCGTCTTGGCTTGTGCTGGCTGCATAGACTGCTTCAGGAACCACGGCGCCTCTGGCGGCGGTATCTTGTCACCAATACGCAGTTTATTGCATTATTATTTGCTCAGTGGCTGCATTTGTGGAAGCCTGAACCGGAGAACACAATACCCTGCGGCACGGATCTCCGCTTTGGCTGAATAGCCGTGCATTATGTGTCTTGTACTTAGCCGCAAAGTTCAGTTGGCCGCCGCTGAGACATATAGGCAACGAAAGGATTTGGAAGATGCCGAAGGCTTTGATCACCGGAGTTACCGGCCAGGATGGCGCTTATCTGGCCGAGTTTCTGCTCAAAAAAGGTTATGAGGTGCATGGAATCAAGCGCCGCTCCTCGCTCTTCAACACGCAGCGTATTGACCATCTCTATGAGGATCCCCACTCCAACCATCCTCGGCTGGTGCTGCACTATGGCGATCTGACCGACACTTCGAGCCTGGTGAACATTATCCAGAAGATTCAGCCCGATGAGATTTACAATCTGGCCGCGCAGAGCCATGTGATGGTCTCCTTCGAAGAGCCGGAATACACGGCCAACGCAGATGCGCTAGGCGCGCTGCGCATTCTGGAGGCGATACGGTTGCTCGGCCTCGCCAAAAAGACTCGCTTCTATCAGGCTTCGACCTCGGAGATGTTCGGCCTGGTGCGTGAGACTCCGCAGTCGGAGACCACGCCCTTCTATCCGCGTTCGCCCTACGGCGTCGCCAAAGTCTACGGCTACTGGATCACGGTGAACTATCGCGAGTCCTATGGGATGTACGCCGTCAACGGCATTCTCTTCAACCACGAGTCGCCTATTCGCGGCGAGACCTTTGTGACCCGCAAGATTACTCGCGCGCTGACTCACATCAAGGTGGGATTGCAGGACTGCCTTTACCTGGGCAATCTTGACTCCATGCGCGACTGGGGCCATGCGCGGGATTATGTTGAAGCACAATGGATGATGCTTCAACAAGAGACGCCGCGGGATTATGTGATCGCCACCGGCGAGCAGCACAGCGTCCGCGAGTTTGTGGATATTGCCGCCGCGGAACTGGGCATCACTTTGCATTGGCAGGGAGTTGGCGTGGAGGAGCACGCCATCGACGACTCTGGCGCAACCATCGTGCGCGTCGATCCTCGCTACTTTCGCCCCGCCGAAGTGGCCACGCTGCTGGGCAATCCGGAAAAGGCGAAGCGTGAGCTGGGGTGGACGCCGCGAACGACTTTTCATGAGTTGGTAACGGAGATGGTGAAGGAAGATTTGAAGCTGGCCAAACGCGATCTGCTCGTGCAAAAACATGGCTACGAGGCAGCGGCTGGCTTTCACGAACAATGAGTTCACGTCGCGCGGAGAGAGATTGAGTTTATGAATAAAGAAAGCCGCATCTATGTTGCGGGACATCGCGGCCTTGCTGGCTCTGCCCTGGTCCGCAGCTTGGAGCGCCACGGTCTCAGCTGCTCCATCATCCGCACGCATGCCGAGCTGGATTTGAAGCAGCAAGCTGCCGTGGACGCTTTCTTTGCCGCCGAGCGGCCCGAGTATGTCTTCCTGGCCGCGGCGAAAGTCGGCGGCATCCACGCCAACAATACCTATCCCGCCGATTTCATTCGCGACAATCTCCAGATTCAAACCAATGTCATTGACGCCGCCTATCGCAACGGCGTAGAGAGGCTGCTCTTTCTCGGCTCCAGTTGCATCTATCCCCGCGACTGCCCGCAGCCCATCCGTGAGGAATATCTACTGACCGGACCGCTGGAGGCGACCAACCGCGCCTATGCTCTCGCCAAGATCGCCGGCATAGAGTTGTGCTGGTCCTGCAATCGCCAATATGGAACGCGCTATCTGGCCGCAATGCCGACCAATCTCTACGGCCCCGGCGACAATTACAACCTGGAAACCTCGCACGTGCTGCCGGCCCTGATTCGCAAGGTCTACGAGGCGAAGCGAGCCGGAAGCGGTGAGGTGGTGGTCTGGGGCACAGGCAAGCCGCTGCGCGAGTTTCTCTTCAGCGATGATTTTGCCGACGCCTGCGTTCACCTGATGACCCTCGACGACGAGAGCTACGAGGCACTGCTGAGCGATGCCTTTCCGCCGCTGATCAATGTCGGTTATGGCAGCGACGTGAGCATCCGCGAACTGGCTGAGACGGTCTGCCGTGTGCTCGGTTTTCAAGGCAACCTGGTCTTTGACGCCTCCAAGCCCGACGGCACGCCGCGCAAGCTGATGGACTCCAGCCGCTTGCGCTCCCTGGGCTGGCAACCCAAGGTCGATTTGGAGACCGGGATTCGTTTGGCCTTCGAGGCCGCAAAGCCGGTTTTGGACAGCAACCGGGACAGAGCAGCGCAATAAATACTCCCCAGCGACGGATGCATCTTTTCACAATCCGCGCACTTGAGAGACAATCAAATAGATATGAGCTTCCGATTCGCACTCCCCACCGAACTTCGCGGCACAGTCGAACAGGCCGCCGCCGACTGGACCAGCAACAACAAAGTCGCCCGCTTCTGGCAAAAAGACCCTAGCCTCTGGACCCAGGACGGCGAGGAAAACTGGCTCGGCTGGATCGACATCGTCGAGCGCCAGCAAAAAGACGCTGCCCTCTTTGCCGCTCTGGCTGCCGATGTAAAGGCGCGCGGCTTCAAATCTGTTTTGCTGCTCGGCATGGGCGGCTCCAGCCTCTGCCCTGAGGTGCTGGCCGTCACCTTTGGTCATCAGCCCGGATTTCCCGCCCTGCACATTGTCGATTCCACCAACCCCGCGCAGATCAAAGCCGCGCGCGACCGCGTCAACCTGGCCGAGACGCTCGTCGTCGTGGCCAGCAAATCCGGCTCCACACTCGAGCCGAATGTCCTCAAGCAATACTTCTTCGCGGAGATGCAAAAGGCTGTCGGCGCAGCCAACGCGGGCAGCCATTTTCTCGCCATCACCGACCCCGGCTCCAAGATGGAGCAGGTAGCCAAGGCCGACGGCTTTTGGAAGATATTTTACGGCGATCCGACAATCGGCGGGCGCTTCTCTGCCCTCTCAAACTTCGGCGTCGTCGCGGCAACAGTAGCCGGTCTCGACGCAAACAAGCTGCTCGCCGAAGCGGCCAAAGCCGTCGCCTCCGCCAAACTCGCTCCCGCTCAAAATCCCGCCGTCGAACTGGGCCTGACACTCGGCTCTGCCGCCAACGCTGGACGCGACAAGCTCACCATCTTCACCTCGCCGGAGATCTACGACCTTGGCGCGTGGATGGAGCAGTTGGTTGCCGAATCCACCGGCAAGCTCGGCAAAGGCATCACGCCGGTTGACCGCGAAGCCATCGCCGCGCCGCACTTCTACGGCAGCGACCGCGTCTTCGTTTACATCCGCTACGCGGGCACAGCCGACAAGAGCATCGACGCCAAAGTTACCGCCCTCGAAGCCGCAGGCCAGCCCGTCATCCACATTGAAATCGCCGGCCTCTACGAAATCTTCGCCCAATTCTTCACCTGGGAGATCGCCACCAGCGTCGCCGGTTCGGTGATGGGGATCAACCCCTTCAATCAGCCTGATGTCGAGTCGGCCAAGATCGAAACCCGCGCCCTCACCGCCGCCTACGAGCAAACTGGCTCGCTCCCCGAGCGCAAGCCGGTGCTGGTGGACGCGGGCATTGAGCTTTATGCAACCAATGCCTACGCCGCCAAGCTCAAAGCTGCCGCACCCGCCGCAACCCTCGCCGGTTATCTGCGCGCACATCTCAGCCAGATTCATGCGGGCGATTATTTTGCCCAGCTCGCCTACCTGCCCATGTTCCCCGAGCACGAAGCGGCGATTCAGTCGATACGCCACAAGGTGCGCGACTCGAAGCGCGTAGCAACCTGCCTCGGCTTCGGCCCGCGCTTCCTTCACTCCACCGGTCAGGACTACAAAGGCGGACCCAACTCCGGAGTCTTTTTGCAAATCACTTCGGATCACGCTGTCGATGTTGCGATTCCCGGCCAGAAGCTCAGCTTCGGCGTGGTGATCGATGCTCAGGCCGCGGGCGATCTCGCCGTGCTGGAGTCGCGTGGCCGCCGTGCCCTGCGTGTTCATCTTGGAGCTGATGTCGCCGCCGGACTGAAGAAGCTGGCCACGGCTATCGACGAGGCCCTCGCATAGAAAACGAAGTTTGGCGCAGCGCGCCCCGCTCCGTTACCATCAATTCATGCTGCGAGTAAAATTGTTGGAAGCTGGAGCGCGTACTCCCGTTGTGGCTCATCCGGGCGAGGATCTGGGCTATGATCTCTTTGCGCTGGAAGCCGCCGTGCTCGCTCCGCGCGTCACCGTCAAGGTGCGCACGGGCATCAGTGTTGAGGCGCGCCACCCTGCAACCGGCGAACCGCTCGGCCTGCTGGTGCGCGACCGCTCGTCGATGGCCGCGCGTGGCATTGCCACTACCGCCGGTGTCATCGACGCCGGTTACCGCGGCGAGATTCTCATCCTGATGACCAACCTCGGCGAAGCTGCTGTCGAACTCAAAGCCGGAGAAAAAATCGCGCAGATGATTCCCGTGCCCGTGCTCACGGGTGACGTGGAAACCGTCGCAACTCTCGAAGACTCGGCGCGCGCGGAAAAGGGCTTCGGTAGTTCCGGCAGGTAGTCACTCTATTCCTCCGCCCGTTGCATCCAACTTTGGAACCGCATCGAGCGTCCCCACGTATCAATGTGGAGGGGGAATTTATCGCAATGAGAATGACGGCCATCGAGAAACGCTTCGTCAATAGCCCTGGGCATACGGTTCAGGTCGCCCATCGCGCACAACTTCTGCTGGACAGAATCGATTACAAACCCGGCTGGCGGTATTTGGATGTCGGCTGCGGCATAGGCGCTACGGCTTGCGAGATCGCAAAGCAGTGCGAACTGGATGTAACCGGAATCGACGTTGATCCAAAGCAGATTGCGGCCGCTTGGGCACGCGGCGCGAACCCGCAGCCTCGCTTCGAAACGATGGACGCAACCAAACTTCAGTTTCACAATGCTGAGTTCGACATTGTGGCCAGCAGCATGGCCACACATCACATCCCGCACTGGGAGCGCGCCTTCACTGAAATGATTCGCGTCTTGCGCCCCGGTGGATTCTTGATCTACACCGACTTCATCTTCCCGTCATGGTTGGCGGAAGCCGGCCGGCGTTTCATCCCCTTTGCAGGGATGCCTTCAAAAAAACAGACCGAATCTTTGGCTTCAACAGCAGGCTTAACCCAAATTCACCAGTCGCGCAGCGGCTTGCAAGCGGACTTTATCTGGCGCAAGAATCATTGAGGCCGTTGCCAGCCACGACTCCATTGCGGATGAGTTAAGCAGCTTCAATCCGCCAGACGCTGTATTCTAACCTTTGTGACCGCGCACGTTCTTTCAACATTTATAGCGCTGCTGACCACGCTGCTGGCCATCGCCGGCATGGGCTACTTCATTGCCGCCATTCTTGCGGCGCGAGTTTTCATCGCTGCGCGACGCGAGCCTTTAGCAGCCTTCGCTCCCGGCGTCAGCGTTCTCAAATCTCTCAAAGGCATCGATCCCGCCATGATTGATGCCTTTCGCAGCCACTGCCGCCAATCGTATGCTGGCGAAAACGAACTGCTCTTCGGCGTCGCATCGCTCGATGACCCCGCAGTAGCTGCGGTTCAGCAGTTGATCGCCGAATTTCCCCATCACTCGATTCAGTTGATCGAGTGCCCGCTGCGGCTGGGAACCAACGGCAAGGTCAGCACACTGGTTCAACTCGCCGCGCGCTCGCGCTTTGATTACCTGCTCATCAACGACTCCGACATCACTGTCAGCCCGCGCTATCTGGAGCGTGTGATGGCCTGCTTCGCGCCGATGAAGGGTACGGGCTTAAGCCCGTACATCAATCATGCAAAAAATGAGCGGGCTTTAGCCCCTCAGGAAGAAGTCGGCCTCGTCACCACGCTCTATCGGGGCCGCGCTCACGCGACTCTGCCCTCGCGGCTCGAAGCGCTCGGCATCGCCACGGATTTCCAAGCGGGCGTGCTGCTCTCCAAATGGATTGAAGGCGGACTGCACTACGGCCTCGGCTCCACGCTGGCCGTTAGCCGCAAAGCTCTCGACAGCATCGGCGGACTCGACGTGCTCGTCGATCATCTCGCCGACGACTACGAACTGGGCGCGCGCGTCTCCGCCGCCGGCTATCGTGTCGCGCTCTCCGCCGAGGTCGTCGAGACCAGCATTGCCGCCTACGGCTGGCGAGGCTTCGTCGATCATCAGTTGCGCTGGGCGCGCACCGTCCGCGACGCGCGTCCCTGGGGCTACGCCGGCCTCATCTTCACGCACGGCCTGGGCTGGGCGATCATCAACGTAGTGGCCGGCGGCGCAAGTTTTTTGAGCCTGTGGCTTTTGGGATTGAGCTTTTTTCTGCGTATCGCGCTGGCGATGACCGTGGGCGCTGAAGTTCTCGGCGACCGCCAGGTTCTGCCCAGCCTGTGGCTGCTGCCGCTGCGCGATCTCGTCGCGATGGGCCTATGGATAGCGGGCTTCGCAGGCAACACCATCGTCTGGCGCGGCGAGCGCTTTGTGCTCAAAGAAGGCAAGCTGGCGCCGGCTAATCCCCCGTCGTCGCCGCCGCCAAATCCTGACCTTTGATCGCTGCGCAGTCAATCGACAAGCAAGCCCCCAGTTCGCTGAAGCTCTTATCCCACTGCGGACGATCATCCGCAGCCAGCGCAGTCAGCGCGTAATGCGAAGTGCGGAGAATCTCGTACCAGATATTTTGCGCCTGCCAGAGATTCAGATCGAAGGGCAGTTCCGACAGCATTCGCGCCAGTCCCAGCGCCCGCTCCAGCGCCTCCAGCGACCCCGACGACATTTGCAACTCGATCATCACGCGCTTCATGCGCTGATCCGCGATATAAGAAAGAGTCGCCGTCTCCAACGGAACCTGATCGGCCTTGGCCAGTTGCAGGAAGGAGCGCAGTTGCGGCTCGTCGATGGGTTCCGCCTCCAGTGCGCGCCGCAGACCAGCGTTGATGGCAAAGCCCGCCGCCAGCGTGAGCGCGGGAGGCTTGGGCAATCCGGCCTGCGAAAGATAGTGCAACAGGCTGGCATGATCCTGATAGATGCTGGTCAGCGAACTCTCGATGTCTTTTAGCGTCGAGGTAAGAATCAGTTGCACAATGCGCCGCTGCTCATCGGTAAAGAGCGAGGTCAGCGAGTAGTCCATGTGCCCGTAGAAGCGGTCCATCAGGCGAATCACTTCCGGGAAATCCGCGTGCTGCACGTGCTCTGCGGCCTCGCTGGCAAAGGCCTCGAAGGCAGCCGCATCCTCCGGCTCATACGCCTTGACCGCCGCAGTGATGTTCTGATCGCCAAAATGCAAAACAGCAAAAGAGAAGCTGCGCTGCTTGCCGGTGATGGCGCTGACAATCTTCACGCGGCCCAGCGCCAGACGCCCTCGCCCCGAGCTGTACACGTCATACGAGTTGCGCCAGACGCGGAAGCAGAAGAGATCCGTCTCTTCGGCAAAGGAGGAAAAGACCGAGCTGATGGCGTAGTGCGCCGCAACCTGTTCGAGGCCCAATTGCTTGGTTGCAACCTGCTCCACGTATATCTTTGCGCCATCACCGGCCGCGGCCACATTCGAGTGCGCCTCGGCCATTCGTTCCAGAAACGCCGGCTCCAGCGGCGCCGCCGCCTCGTGAAAAACATCCCGCGCCAGTTGCAGCACCCGCGCCGCATAGGCGATGATCTGCACCGTCTCGATCCCCGAGATGTCGTCGAAGAACCAGCCGCAACTGGTGTACATCAGTTGCGTGTGGCGCTGCATCTCCATCAACTCCAGCGCGCATACACGCTCCGGCACGGTCAGCGCGCGCAGTTGGTGCTTGCGAAAGAATCGCTCCACTGTCTGCGGGCTGTGATCGAGCACGGCCTCGATGTACTCGTCGCGCGCCTCCCACACATCTTTGAAGAGCTTGCCGCCCTCCGCTTCCGTCAAAGGAGCAAGCGCGTCGCGCAGTTCATCAAGCGCCTTGCGAAGCGGCCCGCGCCACGCCTGATTCCAGCCCGCCTTGCCGCCATTGCAGCCGCAATCCGAGCGCCATCGCTCCACGCCATGCTCGCAGCTCCACGAAGTATTCTCGACAATCTGCGCCTCGTACTCCGGCGGAAAGTTCTCCAGAAAACAGCCGTAGTTCGTCAGCTTGACAGTCGGATCCTCTTCCAGCAGCCGCAGCGTGTATGCAAGCGCCATCTCGCCATATTTGTGATGATGGCCGTACGACTCACCGTCCGTCGCCACATGAACAAGTTGCGGCTGCGCGTTGTACTCAAAGCCCGACTTGAGCCGCCCCGCGAGGCTTTCGCCGGAGTTCAGCAGTCCTTCAAATGCAATCGCGCGCGACGCCGGACCGTCGTAGAAAAACACCGCTATCGAAGCGCCGGAGTCAAAGCGCACAAGATAAGGGTGAGTCGTGTCCACTCTGGAGTTGGCTGTCTCCGTCCAGCCCCCGCCGTCCTTCAACGGACGAATTCGCTTGCACTGGTGCGGCGCCAGCACTGTGAATTTAATGCCGTGCTGCGCCATCAGCTCCAGTGATTCATTGTCCGCCGCCGTCTCAGCCAGCCACATTCCCTCAGGCGGCGAGTTGTAGTGGTGCTGATAATCGGCGATGCCCCAGCGAATCTGCGTAATGCGGTCGCGGCGGTTGGCCAGCGGCAGAATGATGTGGTTGTAAACCTGGGCCATCGCAGAACTGTGCCCGCCATAGCTCTTCCTGCTGCGCCGCTCGCCGTCCAGAATCATGCGATAGGTGCGCGGAGCATTCTCCATCAGCCAACTGAGCAGCGTCGGCCCAAAATTGAAACTGATGCGCGCATAGTTGTTCACAATGCGGATGATCTGGTTCTTGTCGTTCACAATGCGCGCCGCGCCGTTAGTCGCGTAACATTCCGCGCAGATGCGCTCGTTCCAGTCGTGATAAGGAGCGGCGGTATCCTGCGTCTCCACCGTCTCCAGCCAGGGATTCTCCCGCGGCGGCTGATAGAAATGGCCGTGAATGCAGATGAACCGTTTATTTGCCGCCATGCATTTCTACCCGTGCCGGTGAGCCTCGGCTGTTCGACTATTGTAGACTTTATCGGCGGCCCGGCGCTTTGCCGTTAGCTGCTTCCCTCCCGCGCTTCACCCAGAATCAGCTTGAGCGTAATCTGCTTGCGCCCGCGATAGAAGGTGACGCTGACCGTGTCGCCGGCCTGATGCTTGTCCATCAGCGCGTTGATCTCCTGCGGATCGCTGACCTCCTGGCCGTCGATGGCCACAATCAGGTCGCCGCCCAGCAGAATCGGCGTATTGCCCACATAAGCCTGCTCGCTGCCGCCGTGGATTCCGGCCCGCTCCGCCGCGCCGCCCGCAATCACCTTCTGCACCAGCACGCCGGAGTCCACCGCCAGCCCCATCTGCGAGGCCAGATCGGGACCGATCCCATACGAGACAATGCCCAGCGAAGGCCGTTTGACACGCCCATAATGGGTCAAGTCGCTCAGCACCGCCTTGGCCGTGTTGATGGGAATCGCAAAGCCGATGCCTGAGCTTTGCTCCGCGCCATTCGATGCGATCATCGTATTGATGCCGATCACCTCGCCGCGCGAATTCAGCAGCGGCCCGCCGGAGTTGCCCGGATTGATCGCCGCGTCGGTCTGAATCGCATCCTCAATCGGCGCGCCCTCCGAGCCGCGAATCGGCCTAATTGCGCTGATGATGCCCCGCGTCATCGTGCCCGCCAGTCCGAAGGGATTGCCAATCGCATAGACCTTTTGGCCCACCGACAGGTTGCTGGAATCGGCCAGCGTCACCGGTTGCAAGTCCGGCGCATCAATCTGCAACAGAGCCAGATCATGTGTGCGATCGGTGCCGATCACTTTGGCCGAATAGCTGCGCTTGTTGCTCAGTTGCACCTTGATGCCGCGATTGGCGCCTTCGACGACGTGGAAGTTGGTCAGCACGTGGCCGGCCTTGTCCAGAATGAAGCCCGAACCCTGCCCTTGCTGCGGTACCGCTCCATAAAAAAAGTTGAAGACCAGCGTCGTCGAAGTGATATTCACCACCGAAGGCAGAACACGCTTGTATATGCCGATGTTATTCTGCTCCTCGGCGTCATACGTAGGCGCAGCTTGAGCCTCGGTAAGCTGAAGCCCAGAACCCAAACCTGAACCGGGGGCGTGGAAGAGCGACATATTCCCCAGCGAAAAACGGTCAAGTTTCGCAGGTAGGTGCGCGGTGAGGAACCAGAACCCTCCCACCAAAACAACAACCAACAGAACGCGGCGAAGTTTCATATCGTGACAACCTCTTTGCAGTAGTAATTGAACAGTGGACAGCGGTTAGTCCCTAGTCCCTATTCTAAAGACTCTTACGGCAGATTTTTGTTGCTCTCGGCCAGCAATCGCGGCCACAATTTCTCCACTTGAGCGCGGAGAGCCGTCGCATCTCCCGCATTGTCAATCACATAATCGGCGCGGGCAGCTTTTTCCGCATCGGGAATCTGGTGCGCCATCCGCCGCCACGCATCCGCCTCGGCAACAGCGCTGCCCATGCCATCCGGATTGACGCGGGCAACATAGCGCGCAATCTTCACTTCATCCGGCGCAGTGACCACGATGATGCGGTCAAAGCGCCGCAGCCACTCGGCCACCACTGTATTGCTCTCGCCGCGCGCGCGCGCATCGCGCTCGACTTCAAAGATCAGCGCCGACTCGACCACGGCCACCGCCGCTCCATTGCGCTTGAAGACCAGTTCCGTCCATCGTCGCTCCTCGTCAATCACCGCCGGATGCACAATCGCGTTCAGCTCATTCAGCCGCCCGCCTTTGAAGGCCATCTCGGCCAGCCGCGAGCGATTCAATCGTCCATCAGGGGTCACAATGTCGCTGCCAAATCTCTCGACAATCGCGGCAAAAACCGGCTGTCCCGGCTCCATCAGCGCGCGGCCCAGTTCATCAGCCTCAACCACCTCCGCGCCCAGCGAGCGCAAAATCGCCGCAACGGTGCTCTTGCCGCTGCCAAGCCCGCCAGTGAGACCTACTCGAAGCATATCGCTGAAGGCAGTATAGGCGATAGGACCGAATCTGCCGTAGAATGAGATCACGGCAGGAGGTGCGCGGCCTATGTACGCCCTGAACCCACGAATCACGGTCGAAGCCGGCAAGATGGGGGGAAAGCCCTGCATCCGCGGCCTGCGCTTCAGCGTCTACGATCTGGCTTCCTACCTTGCCTCCGGAATGACCGAGGAGCAAATCCTCCGCGACTTCCCCTACCTCGAAAAGGAAGACTTCCAGGCCGTTTACGAGTTCTTTGCCAGTATCCCGGAAAGGATCGCGGTCGAGGCAACCAACTACTACTGAAATGAGGTGTTTGAGGCGCGAGGGATACCAGTATGAACACTTGGTAGATTGGCCGGTAGAGTTTTTACAGGGACGACCCAACCGAGCATTCGTATTCTATTTTTCTCTCAAGCATCTTTTTGTAAGCGTATGTCGATAACTTCCTTCGATACATTGAATTCGATTGCCAGCCTCTCGGCTACAATTAATTGCGCCGCGTCCGTGGTGGAATCCATACCAGCTTTCCTTATTTGTTCTTCTAGACTTTTCTTACATGAAGCCAAATGCACTTTCGGTACTAACACAAGGCCACCGAACGAATTTGCTTGAAATTCAAGCCAAGCATTAGATTCATCATCAATGTTGAATTCGAACCTTTTCCATTCCTCAATGCTGTTGAAGGTGAATGTTGATAGACAATCTCTATGGAGCCAGAAATGTCCAACTTCGTGAGCTAGGCTGAATCGGTATCGTCTTTCCCGATTTTCCAAGACAAATTTATCAACATTAATGGATTTGAAATCACTAGATATGAAGCCAACTATATCGAATGTTTTTTGTAGGTCTGGGAGCGGAATGATATTGAGACCGAGAGAAAATTCGACAATTTCCTCAATGGGAACAGGGACTTTCTTGCTCGGATTGTACCGGGCAAGAAAATCATCTGCCTGTACTCTGATTTGTTCGTAGCTGAGACGGGGAACTGAAATTTCATTCGCCATGAGAATTTGAAGACCTCACCAGTTCAATAATCCCGTCCAAAGCCTCTGGTGTAACCTTTTTCCCGCGTATCGTCCTGAAAAGTAAAGGCAGTGAGCGAAGCAAAGTCTCTTCACTGTGCAGATCATGGGGAAGTTGCCCGCGAGATGCAAAGGCCTTGTCGAAAAACTCTATCCACTCCGTTCCGCCTTCTCTCAATCCCAAAGCTCTCGCGTATTCTCGAATCTTGCTGTCTGATTCTGGAGGCAGGAAAACGCCGCGTTCAAGGCGGCTTATATTCCCAGCGTCAAAACCATACTTTTCTGAAAAGCTGCGAAGCGAAAGTCCTGTCTTTGCACGCAATTGCCTGAAATACTCACCAAAAAGAGTGTCCATTTGTCCCCCCGTCCTCCTTTCTGTTGTAACTAGGTTACAACAGAAAGGAGGACGGGGTCAATATAAAAATCCAGTCCTCAGTTCGCCAGCAAGCAAGACACAGAAAGGGAGGTTTGGTGCAAATCGGAACAAGCCCGTTGGTATTGTTTGTCCCTAAAGGCGGTAATGCCGTGAACGGGTATCCAACATCTCAATCTTCATCAAAGGAATGGGTGCCCAGGTCTCGATTTTTCTGAGACCTGGGATAGCACACAACCGCTGCCGCCCGAAAGCAATACGCACGAATCTGTAGCCAATCAACGGAAAACATTACAGCCCCCTCCGCATCTTCGCCGCCCTCACCGTATTCGCCATCAGCATCGCAATCGTCAGCGGACCCACGCCGCCCGGAACCGGCGTATACGCCCCAGCCAGATCAAAAGCCTTGGGATGCACATCGCCCACCAGCGTCGAGCCGCGCTTTGTGAATGTCGCCTCACGCTTCGCGTCGCCCGCAAAAAACCTGTCGAAGTCAGCGCGGTCGGTGATGCGGTTGATGCCCACATCGATGATGGTCGCACCTGGCTTCACCATCTCCGCCGTAATGAAGCCCGCGCGCCCAATCGCCGCCACCAGAATATCCGCTTGCCTCGTAATCGCGCCCAGGTCGCGCGTCTTCGAGTGGCAAATCGTTACCGTGGCATTCTCGTGCAGCAGCAGCATCGCCGCCGGCTTGCCCACAATATCGCTGCGGCCCACCACCACCGCGTGTTGCCCGCTGATCGCGATCCCGCTGCGCTTCAGAATCTCGATCACTCCGGCTGGCGTGCATGGGGCCAGAGCCTTTCGACCGGCCTGCAAGCGCCCCGCGTTCACAGGGTGAAAGCCGTCCACATCCTTCGCCGGCGAGACGGCATCCAGCAGCGCCTTCGTGTCCACCTGTTTCGGCAGCGGCAACTGAACGAGAATCCCGTCGATCTCGTCTCGGGAGTTAAGTTTGGCAACCAGCGCCAGCATCTCTTCCGTGGTGACGGTCTCCGGCGGCGTAATCAGGTCGCTGTAAATCCCCAACTCGGCGCAACTCGCAACCTTGCTGCGCACATAAATCTGTGAGGCCGCCACATTGCCCACCAGCACCGCAGCCAGCCCAGGCCGAATGCCCCGCTCGGCCAACAACTTCACTTCCTCGCCCACTTCCTGCTTGATCGCCGCGGCAATCAATGCTCCGTCCAGAACTCTTGCCATTCTTTCGCTCCCAATCCAATCGTATCGCCTCGCGCCACCGCCGCGCTCCCGCTCTGCCGCGCTCCAGCGCAATTCTTAGAAACCTCTCATTCTGCGCGCCTTACTGATGAAATTTCGCCGCTTGCCGAAAAAGCTATCAGTACGCAAATTTCTCGGCTGGACGTGCGAATTGCTCTATAAGCTGAATCGCGCTGGCAAAAGACGGTTGTCGAAACGAAGGGGGTCTGCGATGTTGTTGTATGAAAAACGCAAGGAAGAACAGGTCACTCCCTCCTGGGCGCATCTGCGCATTCCACCTTTTCCGCACGTTGCCCTCCAGGTTCTGCGGCTGGCTAACAATGAGAATGTGCAACTGCATGAGTTGAGCGATCTGATCTCCTCCGATCCCGCATTTGCCAGCGAGGTTCTCACCGTCGCCAATTCGCTTTTGTATGCGCCGCGCTTTCCCGCCAACAGCATCCTCCAGGCCATCGCTGTACTCGGCGCCACCAACCTGCAAGGCCTTTGCCTCACCGTCGGCGTCCGCGGCTACATGGGCAAAGCACTCAATCAGCCCGCCATGCGCACCATCTGGCGTCACAACCTGGCCACGGCGCTGATCGCCGATCAAATTGCGTCGGTGGGATTTCTTGATCGCGACGTCGCTTACACATCCGGCGTGATGCACGACATCGGAAGATTGGCGCTGGCCGTCATACGTCCCAAGGAGTACAGCCTTCCGCTCGGCGCACACAGCGGCACTCCCGCCAGCATTCTCAAGGCTGAGCGCGAACTCTTCGGCTGGGATCATTGCGAGGCTGGACGCCAGTTGGTCGTCGACTGGAAGCTGCCGACGGAGTTTGAAGCGATCGTTGCCGAGCATCACATTGCGCGAGTGATGGATGGCTCCTGGGGAATGCCCGACGTGATCAACCTGAGCTGTCGCATGGCCGACACCGCCGGTTTCCCGGCCTTTCCCGGCTGCGAGGCCTCGCCTTATCCCGAACTGCTTGAAGAGCTGCCCGAGCGCGAACGCCGACTCTTCCATCCCACAGTCGAACCCCTGGCCTTTGAAATCGCCAAAAAAATCAACGCCGTCGAATCGCTGTGACGCTGGCGTCTAACAATCCGCTGCGTTCATTCTTCGATGCGAAACAGAGCGCAGCCGTGCGGCGGGATCGATCCAGTCTTCAAAGTTTTTGCCGACGCAATTTGCTTCTTTTTCCAGATGTCGTAGACCGCATGATCCTTATCGGCAAGGTGAAAATCAATCCACGGCACATCGAAGTTTTGCTGAGTATCTTTCAAATTGAAGACAGCAATATAACGCGTTGGGTGTGAGCCGCCGGTAGTCGCCCACCAAAACCGAGGACGTAATGGGTCTTCAGGATACGTCGCGGATTCTCCACCTTTGACTGCCCTCTGATTCATCTCCAGCACTTCCTTGTTCGTAATCAGCGACCGCGAAAACTCATCCAGCTTGGTCAGATTCGCGCCCAGAATCAGCGGCGAGCGCGCAATCGCCCACAGCGTGATCTCCGTCCGCTGCTCGTCCGGCGTAAGCCGGGACTGCCGCGTCGCGCCCCATCCCGGATGCGGCCCCAGCCATCCCCAGGGCAGCATATCCGCATCCGGCCAGTTGCCCTGCTTCACATACGGCGCCCACTTGGCCAGCAGGTCAAACTCATCCAGCGTTCCATAAGGCCAAATGTTGCCGCCCGGTTTGCGCGGGAAGCTCCAGCCGTCCCAGTGGTCATTCGAGATGCGCCACATCTGCGCATACTCAGCCACCTCCGCCGCGTGCTCCAGATGCGTCGGCCCCGGCGAGAGGCTCAGCACAATCGGCCGCCCAGTCTTCTTGATCGCCGCTGCAATCTGGCGAATCTCCGTTGGGCGGAAGGGATTATCGCTGATGCAATCGACCTTGAGAAAGTCCAGCCCCCAGCCGGCATAGAGCTTCAGCATCGAGTCGTAGTAAGCCTGACCGGCGGCATTATCCACCACGCCGAAGTTGCCGTCATCCCACGGGCAGGTCTCCGTCTTGTCAGCGGCATCGGCGGCATGAAAGCTCGAACCCGCAATCGGCAGATTCCGATCAACCGCATCTTTGGGAATCCCGCGCACAATATGGATGCCGAACTTCAGTCCCTGCGCGTGAACCCAATCGGCCAGCGGCTTGAAGCCCGCGCCATCGGCCGCATCCGGAAAGCGGCTCGCGACGGGAATGAGAAGCCCGTTCCCATTCAGCAGATACTTTCTCTCGGCCAGATTCTTGCCTAGGGGGTTCTCCATATACCACCCCTCGTCGATCACCGCATACTGCCAGCCGAACTGCTTCACGCTGGCGAGCACCGAGGCATTGGCCTTGAAGTCGGCTTCGTTGATCGTGAAGCCGTACGCGTCCCAACTGTTCCATCCCATCGGCGGCGTAGGCGCAGGATTCTGTGCAAAGGTGAGGGTTGAGGCGAAGACGAAAACAGCAGCGGCAAAGTATGAGCGTTTGCAATCCATGCGGGAACAATATCACAAATACACGGCTTCCGTTCAAGCAATCATTGCTAAATCGATGTATCATTTAACTATGGAGACGATCCACATCTCGGAGGCCGAGGCCGCCGCCAACTTCGCAGGATTGATGGCCCGCGCCAGAGCAGGCGCAGAGGTATTCATTGAAGATGCCACCTCTGCCGTCGTGGTATTGCGCGTGGCCGCCGAGCCGCGTGGGCGTCTGCTTTCAGAGTCGATCGCTCTTGCCAAGAAGCACGCGTTGGAGTTGGGCTATGAGCCGGTGATGGATGCCGAATTCGCCGCCGACATGGAAGAGATTATCCGCAATCGCAAGCCGCGCGGTCGCCTCTAACTTCCGCATATCTATTTGCCCGCTACTGGCGACGTATTAGCATAAAGCTCCTTGTCTATGTCCGTCTCCAAAGATCCCGATTTCAATGCAGCGTCGATGTCGGCTGCGTAATGCTTATTGTTCTTAATCATCTCCTCAAGCATCGTAAAGGATTTATTCCAATCCGGATCAAAGATTTTTGAATCATTTTCGATGGCATCAATCTCCTTCTTCAGACTAGATGCATCGACCTTCCACTTGTCCGAGCCTCTCCACAAATAGGAAGCTATTCGAGCAATATGAAATGCGCCATTGTTTGCGATCTTTCTGCGCACATCATCAACATCAGTTGTTAATCCGGAGGCCGTCAGCCAGGCAGACGTGAGGCGAAATATTTGAGTTGCAAGTATGTACACTTCTATAACTTGACCACTAAATATGCTATCGTAAAGCTCTCCCCAAACCTTGTATTTTCTACGACGCGCGTCAGACGGTTTCTTTAGGACGATTGCCAGATAGCTTTGCGCTACCGTTTCATTTACAATAATACGGTTCACGGGAACCGTTTGACCATACTGATTAATCTTGCGCTCATAGTAATACTTGTATTTGGCAAATCCATCCTGCATATCAACCTGAACCTTGTCATTCGATTTCAAGTCGCGGCTGCTAATTTTATTCTGGTTATTGGTTGTCAGCACAATCTTATCAAGCAATTGCGGGTCGGTGGTCTCGTAGATGCGAAGAAGAACCCGCGTATCAGATGCGAGCTTCCCACTTTTTTCTGCTAGGGCGAGAGCACTCGCCGTTTGACATCCATTGACGATTTGCATGCCTTTGAGTTTTATGTGGGGATTGTCCGGGTCAGTGACTGGATCGAAACTGTCACAAATTACTGTAATTCCATTATTCAAAAACCAGAATTGGTGGCTGAAAGCCACATCGGTACATGTTTTCATAATGTCCGAATTCACAGTTCCTCTAACGCCAAGAAACCTTCGAATGTTGGCATCGAAGATGGACCCTGTTGCATCCTGAATTACTAGCTTGGCGATCTCTCTCGCAGATGTGCTGCAAACAAGACCTTTCAACCCCTCAGCATGATACTTGATCAATGATGGGTTATTAGCATCGTAGCGAATGGGGATATTCGCATCGATTTTCTTGTTTTTCTTTTCTAATGCATTCATACGGCTGATGAGCTCATCGGCACCCCAAGGCTCAAAGGAAAAGCTCGCGAAGGTTCCGTTATCGTAATTGTCGAGGATATGTTTCTGTTCCTGTTTGAACTCATCCGAAAGCTGAGAAGTTAGACCATTTGTGACGAAGATAACAAAAATTGCGACATTAGAATAACCTGCTCCACTCAGTACAGATCGCAGGTCCATAACACGGTCTCGAAATCTTGTATTCGACAGAGTAGCGAGATCGGCTTTTGGTTTATTGAATGCCCAATCCAAACCATTGCGCATCTGAATTATTGCATTCGAGGAAAAACTATCGGTATTCTTTGCAGAGATAATGTAGATTAACGCCTCTTCGTCTTTCTGATCTATTGTTATAGTATCGATTTGTTTATCTTGGCCCCCATCGACTAAATCCGCCTGATCAAAGGCGTGGATGCTTTGGTCTGTTATGAAGGAATGAGCAAGCCGTAGGAAGCTGATGTCCTTCGGCGTGCCAAGAGCATCGGAAATCGCGTCAGTCCGATCTTGAATGAGTTGTTGTCGAAGATTCATATTGCTCTTCTTTCTAGTCGATATGCAGCCAATATGTCAATGCAATCATAAAGCGACGCGTGACGCAACTCCTGTTAACTAACGAATGGGTGCCCAATGTTCGGATTCTTGGAGCTAGGAATACACGAACCTTCGCACTACAGTTGTATCTTCACCGGCCAGGTCTTCCATATCTCCGCGCAGTAATCGCGAATCGACCGGTCCGACGAAAACTTACCGATCCGCGCCACATTCAGAATCGACATCCGTGTCCACGCCTCCTGGTCCTTGTAGGCCGCGCTCACACGGTCCTGGCAATCCACATACGATTGATAATCGGCCAGCAGCATATACTCGTCGCGATCCAGCAGCGAGTTAATCAGCGGCTCGAAGAGCGTGTGGTCGCCGCGCGAAAATTCCCCGCTCGCGAGCGCCACCAGAACCTCGCGCAGCATCGCGTTCGACTCGAAGATCGCCCGCGGATTGTAGCCCTCCTGTCTGCGCTTCTCGACCTCCGGAGCGGTCAGCCCGAAGAGGAAGAAGTTCTCCTCGCCTACCTCCTCGCGAATCTCGATATTCGCGCCGTCCAGCGTCCCAATCGTCACCGCGCCGTTCATGGCAAACTTCATATTGCCGGTCCCCGACGCCTCTTTTCCAGCCAGTGAAATCTGCTCGCTCAGGTCCGCCGCCGGATAAACCCGCTGCCCCAGCTTCACGCTGTAATCGGGCAGGAAGACCACCTTCAGCCGCCCCCGCACCACCGGGTCGGAGTTGACCGCTTCGCCCACCGAGTGAATCAGCTTGATAATCAGCTTGGCCATGCGATAACCCGGCGCCGCCTTGCCGCCGAAGATGAACGTCCGCGGCACAATCTCCGCATCCGGCTCGCGCTGAATGCGCTTGTAGAGCGTCAGGATGTGCAATATCTGCAAGTGCTGCCGCTTGTACTCATGCAGCCGCTTCACCAGCACGTCAAAGATCGACTCAGGATCAGTGGCAATCCCCAGCGTATCGAGAATGTATGCCGACAGGTGCTGTTTGTTCTGCCGCTTGATCGCCCGCCACTCCTCGGCAAACTCCGCATCATTCACCAGCGGCTCCAGCTTGCGCAGTTTTTCCAGATCGCGCACCCATCCCGCGCCCAGCCGCGCCGTCAGCAGATTCGCCAGCCGCGGATTGCTCAGCACCATCCACCGTCGCGGCGTCACGCCATTCGTCTTGTTGCTGAACTTCGCCGGCGTCAGCGCATAAAAATCGCTGAGCACATTCGTCTTCAACAGTTCGGTATGCAGCGCCGCCACGCCGTTGATCGCATGGCTCCCGAGCGCCGCCAGATGCGCCATGCGCACAAAATGCTCGCCATCCTCGTTGATCAGCGAAAGCCTCTTCACCCGCTCCTCATCGCCGGGAAACTTTGCGCGCACCTTTTCCAGATGCCGCCGGTTGATGTCGTCCACTATCTCCAGATGGCGCGGCAGCAGCGTGCCGAACAGGCTCCGCGGCCACTGCTCCAGCGCCTCCGGCATCAGCGTGTGGTTGGTGTACGAGAGCGTATTCTCGGTCACGTGCCATGCCGCATCCCACTCCATCCCATGCTCGTCGATCAACAATCGCATCAGCTCCGCAACCGCTATCGCCGGATGCGTATCATTCATCTGAATCGCGAAATTCCTATGCAGCTCCGCCAGCGGTCGCTTCTGCGTCGTCTGTATTTTGAGGATGTGCTGCAAGCTGCATGAGACGAAAAAGAACTGCTGCGCCAGCCGCAACTGCTTGCCCTGAACCCCCTCGTCATTCGGATAGAGAATCTTCGAGATATTCTCGCTCGACACTTTGTCGGCCACCGCGCCGACAAAATCCCCGTGGTTGAAAGTTTCAAAGTCGAAGCTCTCCACCGCCTGCGCCGCCCACAGCCGCATGGTGTTCGCCGTATTCGTCCGGTAGCCCAGAATCGGCGTATCGTGCGGCACTCCGCGCACCAGCCGCTGCGGAATCCACGTCACGCGCTCACGCCCCTTGGCGTCGGTATGCCGCTCCGTGCGCCCGCCCATCTTCACTTCAAAGGCATCCTCCGGCCGCTCCAGCGCCCAGGGATTGCCCAGCCGCAGCCACTTATCGGTCGACTCCACCTGCCAGCCGTCGCGAATCTGCTGATCAAAAATTCCGTACTCGTAGCGAATCCCATACCCAATCGCCGGAATATCCAGCGTCGCCAGCGAATCCATGAAGCACGAAGCCAGCCGCCCCAATCCGCCGTTGCCGAGGCCCGGTTCCTCTTCCTGTTCGATCAGCGTATTCAGATCGATCCCCAACTCCCGCATTGCCAGCTCGGCCTCGTCGTAGATTCCCAGGTTGATCAAATTGTTGGCCAGGTGCGGCCCCGTCAAAAACTCGGCGGACAAATAGCACACCACGCGCACATCCTGCGCCTGATAGTTCTTCACCGTCTGAATCCAACGCTCCACCAGCCGGTCGCGCACCGTATGCGCCAGAGCCATGTACAGGTCGTTCACCGTCGCCCGCTCCCGCGAGCGCCCCTGCACAAACAGCAGATTGTCCAAGAACGACTGCGCCAGCGCCTCCACGCCCAACGCCGTTCTCTGGCCTTTATACGATCCATTCTGGCTCGCGCCATTGTGATTCTCGCCGTTATGGTTCGCGCCGTTCTGGAGCCTCCCGGCTTGCGCCGTCATCGCGCTGGTATTCTCAGTCATCGGTTTCCTCATCCGCTCAACAGGCGAAGCTGTCCTCAAAAATTAAAGAGCACTTCAAGTAAAGATAAAGCCGAAGATGTTGCAAAGGAATGAAGAATCGGTCAGGCGTAAGACGCCAGCGCGCGCCCGGTCCATTCTGAGAACGTTAATGCCGTTTTGGTCGGCAGATTTGTGCAAAGCAGGCTATTGGCTATTGACTAAAGCATAAAGCGAAATCAATTATACTTTACGCTTTATATTTGATTATGTTAGGCTTGACGGTGAGATGAATCCCTTTATTCCACAGGATCTTCCGCTGGAAGAAGTGGCGTGGGAGCCACTGATTCCTCTGATCGGCAGGGCCAATTGGCAGCTTGCCGAGTACAACGGAGTTCTCTCCACGCTGCCGAATCCTGAGCTGCTTCTTGCGCCTCTCACCACGCAAGAGGCCGTCCTCTCTTCGAAGATCGAGGGCACTCAGGCAACTTTGGGAGAAGTACTTAAATTTGAGGCAGGCCAGGAACCCGAGTCGGAATCGCGCAGACAGGATATTCGCGAGGTTATGAACTACCGGCGCGCGCTCCGAGAAGCGGAAGAGGAGTTGAAGACCCGCCCGTTTAACCTCAACCTCCTGCTTCGGCTTCACGCAACGCTTCTGGACAGTGTGCGCGGCAGAAACAAAGCTCGTGGGAGCTTTCGCACCGAGCAAAACTGGATCGGCGCTCCTGGCAGCAAGATTGAAGAAGCTCAATTTGTTCCTCCTACTCCGGGAAAACCGTTGCTCGACGCGCTTTACAACTGGGAAAGTTACTATCACATCCAGCGTCCGGACACGATGGTTCAACTGGCAATCGTTCACGCCCAATTCGAAATTCTTCACCCTTTCCTTGACGGCAATGGACGACTGGGGCGCATCCTCATTCCCATTTTTTTATTTGAAAAGGGTAGACTTTCTCAGCCTGTTTTTTATATGTCAGCATTTTTGGAGCGCAATCGCGAAAGATATATAGAACAACTTCGATCTCTGGGCAAGGTTAAAGGAGCTTGGAACCATTGGGTCGAATTCTTTCTTGAAGGATTGATTCAACAGGCGCAGGACAATGTAGTCAAAGCCCGCCAGATTCACAACCTCTACGAGGAGTTGAAGCGGGAAATCCTCGACCTGACACATTCTCAATTTGCGGTTCCGCTGCTTGATAATATGTTCGAACAACCTATCTTTCGCAGCTCCCACCTCGATAGCAAATCCAATATGCCGAGCAGACCGATGATTATGAATATGCTGGGCAAACTCAAGAAATCCGGCATTCTAAAAACAATCGCGGAAGGACGTGGCCCTCATGCTCAGGTGTTGGCGCTGGCCAAGCTGGTCAATCTCTGCGAAGGTGAGGACGTAATATAGAGATCGTTCCTCAATGGGGTTTAAAATCGGTAATAATTCGCCTTCCCCGCTTCTCTGCGATAAGCTGATGCAGGGAGCAACATGAACCTCATCTTAGGCGTTGACGGCGGAGGAACCCGCACACGAGCCTCCATCCTCGACGGCGACAAACTCCTCGCTCACGGCGTCAGCGGCTCCATCAAGCGCCTGCGCGTCGGAGCCGAGGCCGCCGAAGCCAATCTGCGCGCCGTGCTCAAAGAGGTTTACGCCCAGGCCGGCGTCAAAAGTGTGTATGCCGCCTCAGTCGGTGTCGCCAGCGTCTCCATGCCGGGAATCACGGAATGGATCACGGCGGTTCTCGACGATTTCGCCGTCACTCGCTCCGAGGTCGTCGGAGATGAGGTCATCGCCCTCGATGCCGCCTTCCACGGCGGCGCGGGAATCCTGCAAATCGCCGGAACCGGCTCCAACTGCATCGGCCGCGCTCCGGACGGAACACGTGAGACGGCTGGCGGTTGGAGTTCGCGGCTGGGCGATGAAGGCTCCGGTTACTGGATCGGCGTCAACAGCCTCCGTCGCGCCCTCCACGCCTATGACCACGAACAGCCCACGCAAATTTTGCAGCGCGTATGTGAACTCTGGGCTACGCCAACGATGGATGAGTTCATCAACAAGGGCGACGGCACGCCGCCGCCGGATTTTGCCGCACTCGCCCCCGTCATCCACTCACTCGCCGAAGCCGGCGACCCCGTCGCGGTCGAGGTGCTCGCGCAGGCCGCCGCCGACCTCATCGATTTTGTCCTGCTCGTCCGCGCCAAGCTCCGCCGCAAGCACAATATCACAGGCGAGATTCCCGTCGCCTGGACCGGCGGTGTCATCGAACATATGCCCCAGGTCCGCGACGCCTTCTTCGCCGGCCTCCACGCCGCTGCACCCGATATGCCCGTCGCCCGCGAAGCCGTCGTCTCCCTCGAAGGCGCTCTCTGGCGCGCCAAGCGTCTGGCGGAAGCTGTTGGCTAAACAAATGCCGCGTTCGTCTGCGCCAGCTCCAGATTTCGGACCCGGAAATCCACGAATCCCATGCGCTTAGCGCGTCCGCCCGGACGGCTAGTCCTTTGCAGATCATTTCCTCTCCAACGCGCACAATCAAAGCATGAACTACAACCGCATCCCGGGCTTTTTTACTGACAACTGGCAACTGACCACTGAGAACTGACAACTGCCCTACCCCCTACCCCCCCTCTTTTATTTTCAAATCCTTGCAGATAATTTTAACCACCATGAAATCTGTACATTACAAAAAGCGATCTCGTCGAATATCCCACATTGTGAAAAGATAAAACCTCTTCACCACAGAGTTGGGTGCTAATCGCCTCGTGTGCGAGAGTTATAAAGGAATGGAAACGAATCACAAGACTGCTCGACGGTTCAGATTTCTCGGCTACAGCGCCTGCTTTGCCGCCGCCTGCCTGTGGGGCACCGGCTTCTACTTCAGCCGCCTCGCGCTCAACGAGATGAGCGTCGATTACATGGTGCTCTATCGCATTCTCTTTGCCTGCCTGGGTGTGCTGCCGGTGGCGCTCGTCTGCCGCGCGCGCTTCACTGGCGCGGAGTTGAGAACGCTGTTGATCTCGGCGGCCTTCGGCATTCCCATCACCTGCCTCATTCAGTTCAGCGGATTGGCGCGCACCACGGTGAGCCACGCCTCGCTGATGGTGGGCGCAATGCCTGTGATGCTCGGCGTTGCCGCCACGCTCTTTGCAGGCGAACGCCTGGAGCGCATCGGCTGGCTGGCGCTTTTTGCCTCGACGGCGGGCGCGACACTGATTACCATGGGCGGCAGCCACGGCGCGGCCATGCGCGGCCAGCCCTCGCTGATAGGCGACTTGCTGGTGCTGCTTTCGCTGGTCGCCGCACTCGCCTGGATTCTGCTCAGCAAGAAGCTGATGCTCACGCACGCTCCCTCGGTCGTCTCTGCATGGACGATTCTCTCTGGCGGAGCAATGCTGCTGCTGTGGGTGATGGGTCCCTGGCTCGTGAGCCCACTCACGCACGCGCAGATTGCGCCGCCGCCTTTCGCGCATCTCAGCCTGACGGCGTGGAGCGCGCTCGCCATCAGCGGAGTCTTCTGCACCGCCGCCACCACGCTGCTGTGGAACTGGGGGATTCATCAGGTGCCCGCATCGCGCGCCGGAGTCTTCCTGAATATCGAACCCGCGCTTGGCTCCCTGCTGGGCGTCCAACTGCTCGGCGAGCATCTCGGCCCTTACGCATGGGTGGGCGGCGGATTAATTCTCGCCGCTGCAATTACGCTGACTACGCGCGGTCAGCATTGCGGTCAGGACGTGGAACCTTCCATTCTCCTCGAATAGGAGCCATCCTCGCTTTGTATCCTGACAACGTGCCCCGGCGCTCATAACCTTAGTCATGTGAGGATGACCATATTGCCAATCATGCTCGGCTCCGCCTGACCGATACATCTATTAACTATTGGTGGAGGCTCTTGTGGCGCTTTTAACCGGAAGCAACGCCTGCATGGTGGGCGTACGCGCGATGGACGACCAGCACGGCATTCTGATGGATACACTCAACGAGCTTCGTCTCGCGGCGGTGCGCGGCTCCGGGCGCGAGCAGGTCAGTGAAGTGCTCGACCGGCTCATTGAATTTACTCGTATGCACTTCTGCAGCGAGGAGCTGCTGTTGGAGCAGCATCGCTTCCCCGGTCTGCCCGAGCACCGCACTGAGCATCAGCGTATGCTGGCGCAGATTCTTCAGTCCTCTCATCGCGTGCAGCACGGCGAGAGAATGCAGATGCGCCCGCTGCTCTGCTTCCTGCGCGAGTCCTACGCTGAACACTTTGAGGGCATGGACTGTGAGTATGGTCCCTGGCTCAATGAACACGGCGTGGAATAGTTTTTAATTCTTTTTCATTATTTACCGATGAAATCATAGTCGGGAGGCTTTCGGCAGGGGAGAAACTATGCCTTTATTAACCTGGAGTAGCAAGTATTCAGTGGGCGTGAAGGAACTGGACGAACAACACACGCAGTTCATCGGGATTATTAACGAACTTCATGCCGCGATGCTGAAGGGACAGGCACAGAGCATTGCCGGAGTGCCTAATCCCAAGTTGATGAATTACGCGACCAATCACTTTGCTACCGAAGAACGGCTGATGGAGAGAACAAAATTTCCCGGTCTGGCCGAGCATCGCGCTGAACACCTGAAGATGATCGGCCATGTCGAAGATTTTGTAGCCAGACATAAGCGAGGCGACACCACAATGTACCTTGAACTATTGCAATTTGTTCGCGACTGGCAAACCGACCATATGATGCAGGTGGACAAGAAATATACGCTGTGGCTCAACGAGCACGGTGTGCGCTAGAACATTCGCCGATTCTCGTTCACATCTTTGCCGGGCCAGCCGATAATCTCCCTGCCGGTGTATTTCGAGAGGAGATTGCCAATGGCGCTGATGACCTGGAACAAAAGCTACTCCGTTGGTGTGCAGAAGATCGACAGCCAGCACACCGTACTCTTTGACATCATCAATGAACTGCACGCGGCAATGATGAATGGCAAGGCGCAGAGCCTTACTGGCCCGCTGCTGTGTAAACTGGCCGATTACACGAAAAATCACTTTGCGGCCGAAGAGGCGATGATGGCGGCAGCCAAGTACCCCGGCCTAGCCGACCATAAGCTGAAGCATTGCGAGTTGGTCAAGCAGGTGGACGACTACGTCCTCCGCTACGACAAGGGCGAAATCACGCTGAACCTTCACCTGCTCGACTTCCTGCGCGACTGGCTTACCACTCACATCCAAAAGGTGGATATGGCATACAGCGCCTGCATGATCGAGCACGGCATACATTGAGCCGGCAAGTTGGAGGCCGCTGTGGAATTGATGATCTGGAGCAAGGAATACAGCGTCGGCGTTGCCTCCATCGATGACGAGCATCGCGGGCTATTTGACGCCATCAATGAGATTCATGCAGCGGTGAAGAGCAACAAAGAGCGAAGCGAGATCGGCCTGCTGCTGGGTAAGGTGGCTGACGGAACCCGCTCCCACTTTGCCTCGGAAGAAGCAATGATGATAGCCGCGAAGTACAACGGCGCGGCCCTGCACACCATCAAGCATCAGCATTTACTGGAGCAGGTCGATGCATTCATCGCCCGCTTCAACCGCGGCTTCAACCTGAACGAACACTCGCTCACCTTCCTGCGCGACTGGTTCATCCCCCACATCGTCGAGGCCGACGCCAACTTCGGTCTCTGGTTCGCCGAGCACGGCAAACACTAAAGCGCATCAAATGAAAGCTGCGCATCGGCGAAGAGCGCCTGGACCGGCTTCGGCTCCGAGGCCAGCTCGTAAACCAGCCGCTCCAGCACCAGACGCTTGTCCGGCGGCGAGGAGCGCAACTCCAGATCTGCGCGGGCAATCAGACGCAGCGCGCGCGTCAACTCGCGGCGGCTCTTGAAGCGCCGCGCCTGACGGATCAGATCGTCGGCGGCAAAAGGCGGCATACGGAAGCCCTGCCACAACGCCTGCCAGATGGCGCGCGAGTCGCGCACATTCTTTTCTACAATCACCAGCATCTGCCGGAAGGTCCGCGCCAGCATATAGAGGTGGCCGATGGCCGCGTCTTCACCGGCGTCGGAGCTATTCAAAAGCCCTTGCAGCAGCGCCAGAGCGTGCCCCCGGTCACGGGCGCTGATGGCGTCGGTCAGTTCGTAGAGCGAGCGCTGTTTTGCGCCCAGCACCATCGTCTCCACATCGCCCAGCGTGATGCGCCCTTTTCCTTCAACGTAGAGCAGCAGCTTTTCCAACTCCGAGGAGATCATCATCATATCCGCGCCCAGCGCATCCACCAGCTCGCGCGCCGCGTCGGCCTCAAAGCGCGCACCCGCATCCTGCGCCGTGGCCGTCGCCCAGCGCATCGCGTCCTCTTCGTTCACTCGCGCCAGCTCGACGATGCCGCAGTGCTGGCCCAGCGTTTCGGTCAGCCGCTCGAAGCGGTTCTTGTCGTCCATCTCCATGCGCCGCGTGTCGGACGGGATGCGAATAAAATCGGCGACAAAAATCACGAGCGCCTGCGGATTCGGCGAGCGAAAGTAGCGATCCAGCGCGGCAAACTCCTCTTTCTTTGCTCCGCGCGTATAAAGCTGTTTCACGTTGCGCACGAAGATCGCCTGAAATGGCGCCATCAGCGAGGGCGATTGTGCGCGGTCCAGCACTTCAAAGATCGATGTATTGGAGAGGTCCAGATCGGAGAGGCAAAAATCCCGCAGATCCGGCGGTACATAAGCCTTGAGCACAGCCGCGCGGCAGCGGTCGAGCAGAAAGGTTTCATCGCCGGCCAGCACGTATCCCGGTTTCAGCGGACCTTTGCCGCTGGCCGCGGCCTCGATCTCCGCCACAAAACGGCCCACGGCGGTAAATCCCGCTCCCCAGCGCGCGCCGCTCATCGTCTCGTCCTCCGTGAATTGTTTGGCTCGATCATGCGCTCTATTCCCTATTCCCTAGTCCCTATTCCCTGCCTTTAGAACCCTTCCAGAACATCCGCCGCCAACTGCCGCGCGAAATCCCGCGAGAGCCTTTCCACAGCCGCGGGACTCTCCTCGAAAAAGGTCGGCAGGTTGGCTGTCGATTGATACTGCTGGCGGTAAACGTAATTTTTGTTTTCGTAGAGAACCTTGCCGTCGCGATCATTCAGCGTCACGGAAATTACCATCGTGATCAAAAAGCTCGACGACTCCTGCGTGGAAGCGTTATAGGTCAGCGGCTCGACAGTCTCTTTGAGAATCGTTCCATGCAGCACGGCGTCAGCGTCCGCGCTGGCATCGGGCGTCACCCGCAGACGCGTGCGCGTGGCAAACTCGCGAATCACCGCCTGCGTCATCGCCGTCTCAATGTGATAAGCCTCAACACGCGTGGCAAACTCCGGCACGGCCAGTGTGCGCACACCCGCCGGGAGATGCGTGGCCGCGCCCAGAGTATGGTAGCCGCAGCCGCTGAGCGCCAACAAAAAAGCAATCGATGCAAAACCAATCTTGCGCATAACTCATCTTATCGCGCAGCCGCGACGGACGTTTTCCAATAATCTTGGGTGCCCCGTGCTTTCCGCGTTCTTTGCGAAAGGGCGGAAAACTAAGAACGCTGTGCGCGAAGCGCGGCTGCCGCACCGCAGGTGCCGCGTTGTCACACCCATGCCGACGCCACCATCCCCAGCCGCACCGCCGAGAGCTTCAGCCCGTCAGCTCGCTCCCTGAAGTAGCGCTCGTTGAGCTGCTCATAATCCAACTGCTCCACGCGCCTGAACCCCGCGCCGCGAAGTTCCGCCGCAATCCGCTCCGGCGTAAAAAACAGCCGCAGCGGCTCTCCGGCCGCGGCCACGCGCCATGCCAGCCGATCAAAGGCCACGCGGCCCGCCACGTTCAGCGTCTCCGGAGCCAAAGAATAATCAAAGCCCACGCCGCTTCCCTCCGGCAGCGCGCCAATCGCACCCAGCGTCGAGCGAAAACTTTCCAGCGTCAAATAAGGAATCACTCCCAGCCAGCCAAAGAACGCCGCCCTCTGCGCATCAAAGCCCGCAGCGGCGAGGTCTTCCGCCAGCGTGTGATGCTCCAGATCCAGCGCCACAAACCTCAGCGCCTCCGGCTCCCTGATTCCCGCCCTCGCCAGCATTCTGCGCTTCGCCTTCTGTGATGCCGGAAGATCCACCTCGAAGACCCGCAGCCCTGCGTGCGGATTGCGATAGGCAAAGGTCTCCAGCCCCGCGCCCAGAATCACATACTGTTCCACTCCGCACTCAACAGCCTCGGCCAGCCGCTCTTCCGCATACCGGCTGCGCGCAGCCACAAAGGCGCGCAAATCCCGCCCCACCGCGTGCATCGCGCGCTCCATCTTTGCCGGATAACTCTCGCCCACCAGCCGCGCGGCAATCGGATCAACCAGCACCGGAGGCAGATCGATCAATTGATGCGCCGCCCGCCGTATCGCCACGCCCAGCGCCGTCTTGCTCGCCCTGCCCGTCTCCATGAATCTCAGTGTAGAGCTTGCCGCCTCGAATCATAGCTCACTCGCTGACTACTCAAAAAACGAATCATGAAATAAATGTAAATACCACTTAACCCCGCACCCCCAGCGCGTAAGATAGCTTCCATGAACTGGATTGGTTGGGCGTTGCTCTCTGCCTGCTTCGCCGCCGCCACGGCCCTGTTGGCCAAGGTCGGCGTGGCTCACGTTGACTCGAATCTCGCCACCGCGCTGCGCACCAGCGTCGTCGTGGTCTTTGCCTGGACCATCGTCTTCGCGTTTGCTCGTCCCGCCGCAACGGGCGCAGGTTCCGGCCTCGCCGCATTCGCCGAGTTGCGCGCCCTCGACCGCCGCACCCTGCTCTTTCTCACGCTCTCCGGCCTTGCCACAGGTCTCTCCTGGCTCTGTTACTTCCGCGCCCTCCAACTCGGCCCCGCCTCGCGCGTCGCCCCGCTTGACAAACTCAGCGTTCCCCTCGTCATCGTCTTCGCCGGTCTGCTCCTCGGAGAAAAACTCACCCCGCCGGCCATCATCGGTGGCCTGCTCATCACAGTCGGCGCCGTCGTCATCGCCCTCGGCTGAGACCAAAATGTTGTGGTACCTATAAGTAGAAAATAAGAGCCATCCAGATAAAGCGCCAAGAGATTTCGGAAGCTATAGCTCCATTCAGAATTAAAGCTCGTGGGGTGAGCTTTGTCGTCTTGCCCCTCGTTCGCTGTTCGTGAATCATTTTGAAGTCTGAGTTCTGTTTCATCGAAATTTAACGTTCGTGCTGATAATAAACTTACAGTAGTCTTGTTACGCGATAGCAAATGAGTTTATCAAACAGACCTGAGTGCAACTACCTCCATGCAGATATCCATCCGATCAGCCTTACTCGCAGCCTGCGCATTGCTTGTCCTGCCTACGTGTCTTCCCCTGATCGCTGAATCCGCGAAGAGTGTATGTCAGCGTCCCGCCGTCGGCAGCGTTGTCGAAGAGCCAGCGGATTTGCGCAGCAGAAACGGCGTGCTGGAAACGGAACTGACGATCTGGAATGCGGCGAGTCCAGACGGCTCCACTCGCTACTGCTACATCGATGCGGCGGGCCGCGAATCGCCGAATCTGCGCGTGCGTCCCGGCGATCTGGTGATTCTTCATCTCAAAAATGCGCTGACGAATCTCGGTCCCGATGCAACTCAGCCCGCGCACGTCCATCCCGGGATGCACATGGATAAGCGCAGTGCCCGAAGTGAAGACCCTTGCGCGAGCGGCGTTATGAGCGCGCTCTCGACCAACCTCCATTTTCACGGGCTTACAATTCCTCCGGTCTGTCATCAGGATGAGGTTCTAAAAACTTCGATCCAGCCCGGCGACACGCCCTTCGAGTATCGCTTTCGCATTCCCGACGATGAACCGCCGGGACTCTACTGGTACCATCCGCATATTCACGGCTTCAGTAAAACTCCAATACTAGGAGGCGCATCCGGCGCGCTAATCGTTGAAGGAATCGAGCAAGTCAAGAAGACGACGGCGGGCTTGCCGGAGCGCGTTTTTATTATTCGCGACCAGGATCTCATCAACCCCATCGCGCCGCCGTCGAAGTCCGAGCCTGTGGTTCCAAAGTTTCTTGTCGACAGGGATGGCGATGCGGCGAATACAGGCACGGGCTTCGGAAAACCGGCCAAGGATTTATCTATCAACTATGTGCCGGTTCCCTACCCTGACTACCCTCCCGCAGTGATTCAGATGAGGTCGAAGGAACGTCAGTTATGGCGCGTGTTGAACGCATCGGCCATCACGTACCTCAATCTTGCCGTTCTCTTCGACCGCGTTCCGCAGCAGCTCGAGCTAGTGGCGATGGATGGGGTTCCCATGACTCATAACGACACAACGGGCGAATCGACAGAGCCGCAAAATCACATCGGCCTTCCTCCGGGCGCGCGAGCGGAGTTCATCGTTACGGGACCGATGGAAGGTCAGGCGGGATTATTGGTTACCAGAACTGTTGACACCGGTCCCGGAGGCGAAAATGATCCGAATCGCGCGCTGGCTTCGATTGTGGCCTCCGCCGCCGCGCCCGAGCCGCGATCAATATTGCAAAGCACTCCCAAGCCGCTTCAAACGGCGGAGAAGGTCTGGCTTGGAAATGTTGCTCCGGCGCGCGTAAGGCGGCTCTATTTTTCCGAGAAACTTGCGGTTCCCGATGATCCTACCAGCGCGGTGGAATTTTATCTGACCGTGGATGGAGAAGAGCCGAAGATGTTCGATATGAATTCAGGCGTTCCGAATATGATTGCGCAGCAGGGAACCGTGGAAGACTGGATCATCGAAAATCGCTCGAATGAGCTGCACGCCTTTCACATTCACCAATTGCATTTTTTGCTTCTCGATTACCTTGGAAAACCCGTGAATGAAAACTTTCTCCGCGACACGGTGAATGTGCCTTACTACAATGGCCGGGCACTCACCTATCCCAGCGTTCGCCTGCGCATGGATTTTCGCGATCCCAATATAGTGGGCACCTTCGTTTACCATTGCCATCTGCTGGAACACGAAGACAAGGGGATGATGGGATCGATTCGCGTCGACCCAAGCCCGCGCGGAAGCGAACAACCGGCGCAAGGCAAGTAATGTTGGGCCGTACTTTTTCTTGAATCCAGTGTCATGCCTTCTTTGATAGCAGCCATTGTGGATATATTTTGTCCAATTTAATCGTTTATTAAAACTCTGCAAAAGTGCTTGTAATCTTGCCGGCCCATCCTTCATCCAGCCGAAGCAAAGACCCGGCATTCCCCCGGAGGTTTTCTAGATGAAAATCAAGCACTTCGTACTTACAGCCATCGAGGCTGCGAGGACGGGGCTGGTATCCGCCGTGATATTCCAGCTCGCGATTGGCAGCGCATTCGCCGCCGAACCACCTCAAACCAATTTTTGTGACAACGATACTAGAACACCCATCAAGCATGTGATTGTCATCATCGGCGAGAACCGCAGCTTCGACCACGTTTTTGCCACCTACGTGCCGAAAAATCCCAGGGAGCATATCCACAACCTTCTGTCGGAAGGAATTGTAAAAGCTGATGGAACGCAAGGCCCCAACTTCAGCAAGGCCGAGCAGAGCGCAGCCACCGACCAACAGTCTGACGCGTTCCTTCTGAATCCGGCCAAATCCTCCTTCGCAGGAGATGTGCTTCCCGCTCCTCTGGTTGGCGGACCAAAGGACTCTTATATCCCAGGCGACAGCCTTACACTGGCCCAGCAATCTGAGAACGGCTTGACCGCAGAGGGCTATCAAGAGCTCATCGGCGGCGGCACGGGGCAGACCAGCAAGACTCCCGATCAACGCATCAGCAATGTGGATGCACTTCCCGCCGGTCCGTTTCAATTGACCAACGGAAGCACGTTTACCTATAACGCATACGCTGCCAGCCCGGTTCACCGCTTCTATCAGATGTGGCAGCAACTGGATTGCAGCGTCGATCACGCGACCTGGGAAAACCCCTCCGGTTGCGACGCCAAGCTGTTTCCCTGGGTAGAAGTCACAGTGGGCGCAGGCACCAACGGCGTAACTCAACCCGCTGACTTCAGCACTGAGTATTCGCCGACCGCCGTCACAACGGGCGAAGGTTCGACGGCGATGGGTTTTTACAATGTTCAAAAAGGCGATGCGCCTTACTTCAAACAACTCGCCGACACTTATTCGATGAGCGACAACTTTCATCAGTCGGTGAACGGCGGCACGGGCGCGAACCACATCATGTTCGGCCACGCCGACGCGATTTGGTTTAGCGATGGCAACGGTCACGCAGCTGTTCCGCCGCACAACGTCACGGTTTACTCAGGCACTCCTGACGCTGGCGTCGTCGACGAAATCGAGAATCCGAATCCTGCGCAAAACACCAACAACTGGTATTCAGAAGACGGCTACGGCGGCGGAGGTTTCGGTTCGGCTCAATACGGCGGCGGATCGTACACTAACTGCTCCGATACGACGCAGCCGGGCGTTGCTCCGATCGTGAACTATCTGCACTCGCTGCCAACCCCGATCAACCCGCGTTGCGAAGCAGGCCGCTACTATCTTCTGAATAACTACAACCCCGGATACTTCGGCAATGGCAACAACGCCTACATTGACACCAACGTCAATAACACCGCGTTCACCATTCCCCCGTCCTCGGTTCCAAGCATTGGCGACTCGCTGATCAAGGCCGGCGTCTCATGGAAATACTACGGCGATCAGTGGAATAATTATGTTCCCGACCCCTATCAGCTCAATTATGGCGCCATGGGAGCAAACACGGATGAGTATTGCAATATCTGCAATCCCTTCCAGTACGACACATCGATCATGGCGAACGCATCTGTTCGCACAGCCCATATCCAGGACACAGCCAACCTTTACAGCGACATTGCAAATGGCGCTCTGCCCGCTGTTTCCATCGTCAAGCCCAGCGGACTCGTCGATGGTCATCCTGCCTCATCGAAGCTGGATCTTTTTGAATCCTTCGTGAAGAAGATCGTGGATGCGGTTCAGGCAAATCCGAAGCTGTGGGCCTCGACTGCGATCTTTATCACCTTCGACGAAGGCGGCGGCTACTACGACTCAGGCTATGTTCAGCCGCTGGACTACTTCGGCGACGGCACGCGTATTCCTTTGCTTGTCGTATCTCCGTATTCACGTCCGGGCCACATCGCTCACGAGTATGCCGATCACGTTTCGATCATCAAATTCATTGAAGCCAACTGGGGGCTGCCGACGATCACCAAGCGCAGCCGCGACAACTTCCCCAATCCAGTTGCTTCGTACAATAACCCCTACGTGCCGGTCAACAGTCCTGCCATTGACGATCTCTTCAGTCTCTTCGATTTCCATCATCAGTAAATCGAATCGAGCTGAAACATTCGCCGGAGTTGATCTGCCAACTCCGGCATCTTTATTCAATCACAAAATGCATCTCGGATAATAACCACAGACTGAGCTATTAGACGGTCGCGCTCGATGAGTAAAAACACCGGCATTCGTAACAAGGCTCCGGCGCAGATCGCTACTCAAGAAACTTTTTACTTCCATAAACATCAAAATGAAAAGGACCGAAAATACTTCACTCCCCAATTCAAATACTTATTACAAGAATATGAGAGAGCATCCACACTTCGATTGACCCCAGTACCGCTGGCTCGGTTGCAACGTGGAAATGAAGATTGACGGCCATGCTGTGAAGAAAGGCTGAAACCGTTTCGAGCCGAGGCTCATCAAAGGGGCGGACAACGCAAGGCAAGATAAAGAAGTCTCCCACAGCACGCCCAAACAAGCCCGCGTAAGGGAAATGTGATGGCAAAGCCCGTACTGTTAACGGTGGATGACGACCCAGAAGTTTTGAGCGCTGTCGAGCGTGACCTGCGACGCCGCTATGCGGAGAGTTATCGCGTCATGCGCGCGGAATCGGGCGCGTCCGCATTGGAGACGCTGCGCGAACTCAAGCGTCGTGATGATTCCGTGGCGCTGCTGCTGGTCGATCAGCGAATGCCGCAGATGACCGGCGTGGAATTTCTTGGCCACGCGATGGAAATATTTCCCGGCGCCAAACGTGTTTTGCTCACTGCATATGCCGACACCGATGCGGCAATTCGCGCCATCAACGACGCCAGAATCCATCACTATCTGCTGAAGCCGTGGGATCCTCCAGAGGAACATCTCTATCCCGTGCTGGATGATCTTCTGGATGATTGGATGGGTTCGTACCGGCCTCGCGCGGATGGTGTGCGCGTTCTGGGAACGCGCTGGTCTCCCCAGTCGTATGCGATTCGAGATTTTCTCACGCGTAACCAGACACCATATCAATGGATCGATGTGGAAACGGCCGGTCAAGTTGCCGAGGTGCGCCGTTTGGTGGATGCGGCCGGAGCTGATGCAGCCAGCCTGCCGAAGGTGCTCTTTCCCGATGGCACCTCGTTGGCAAATCCGAGCGTCAGTGAGTTAGCTGAGAAGCTTGGTCTGCGCATACGGCCTGAAGTTGCGTTTTACGATTTGGTGATCGTCGGCGGCGGGCCTGCCGGATTGGCGGCGTCCGTTTACGGAGCGTCAGAGGGCCTGAGCACGGTGCTGATTGAGATGGAAGCGCCCGGAGGTCAGGCGGGGATGAGTTCCCGCATCGAAAACTATCTCGGCTTTCCTTCCGGATTGAGCGGGGGCGATCTGGCGCGGCGCGCGGTTGCACAGGCAAGGCGTTTTGGAGTGGAGATTCTCACTCCGCAGCAGGTAACCGGCCTCAGCGCGGAAGGCGCTTCGCGGATCATCAAGCTGGCGGCGGGACCGGATATTGGTTGCAAAGCGCTGCTGATCGCTACCGGCGTTTCGTATCGCAAACTCGACGTGCCGGGAGCGGAGCGGCTGCAAGGATGCGGCGTCTATTATGGCTCGGCGATGACCGAAGCGATGGAGTGCAAAGGCGAGGACGTTTATATTGTCGGCGGCGCCAACTCCGCCGGACAGGCAGCAATGTACTTCTCAAAGTTTGCGCGGCTCGTGGTGATGCTGGTGCGCGGCCCGTCACTTTCCGCGACCATGTCGCAATACCTGATTGACCAGATCAACAAGACGCCGAATATCGAGGTGCGAACTCACTGTCAGGTAAAGGAAGTTCATGGCGACACGCACCTGGAGGCTATCTCCATTCATTGCGCCGAGACTGGCGACACTTCAATGGCGCCCACAAATCTGCTGGCGATTTTCATTGGCGCGGAACCGAACACGGATTGGCTCTCTGGTGTGGTCGAGCGCGACGAGCGCGGGTTCATCCTCACCGGCACAGACCTGCTGCGCGACGGGAAGAAACCGAAGGGATGGCAATTGGAACGGAATCCGTATTGGGTCGAATCCAGCGTGCCCGGCGTCTTTGCCGCGGGAGACGTTCGCCACGGATCGGTAAAAAGAGTTGCATCGGGCGTGGGCGAAGGCTCGATTGCCGTGCAGTTCACTCATCAATATCTCAGCGAGGTGTAATGTGGCGCAGAACCTTATGAGTGCGGCGGGCACCAGCTTGATCGATGAGCTGAGCAAGATCGAGGTCTTCGCAGACTTGCCCCGCGACCAGCTAGCATGGCTGGCGGAACATCTTCAGGAGTTGCACTTCCAGCCGAGAGAGATCATGGGCCGCGAAGGTGAACCGCTGGACCATCTCACTGTAATTCTTGAAGGAGAGATGCAGATTCAACGGGGAAGTGGCGCGAGCGAGATTATCTTCAGAGGATTTGCTGGGCAAGTTACCGGCCTGCTTCCGTACTCGCGTCTCACGCACTACGGCGGCACCACTCGCGCCGTCGTTCCCACTCGCGTCGCCATCCTTCACAGAAGCCTTTTCCCGGAGATGCTTCATCGTATGCCGCTGCTCGGCCAGCGCCTGGTTTCCATCATGGCCGACCGTATTCGCGAGACTACGAGAATCGAGACTCAACGAGACAAACTCGTGGCGCTGGGCAAGCTCTCCGCGGGTCTGGCGCATGAACTGAACAATCCGGCTGCCGCTGCTCAGCGGGCTACAGCGAACCTTCGCGAGGCGCTTGAGACAGTGCGAGACGCCAGTATTCGCCTCGCGCGCCACGCCATTCCCGCCGAGCAGCGAGAGGCGATTACCAGCTTCGAGCGTGAGGCACGGCAGACGACCGGCGCTTTCACTAATCCATTGGCCAAGAGCGATCGCGAAGAACGCATCACGACATGGCTCGAAGCGCATCATGTGCCGGATGCCTGGAAGATCGCACCGACAATCGCCGATGCCGGCGTGGAAATCCCAAGGCTCGATAAGCTGGCGAGTCAGGTTGGAGATGAGGTGTTGTCCGATGCTCTGATCCGCATCGCTTCACTGCTTACTATTGCCAAATTAATCGACGAGATTGAAATCAGCACCCGGCGCATCTCGGAGCTAGTCAAGGCCGTCAAAGAGTACTCCTATATGGATCAGGCAGCGATGAAGGAAGTTGACCTTCATCAAGGGATTGAGAATACACTTACAATTCTTCACCATAAGATCAAGGACGGAATCAACGTGATTCGCGATTATGACGCAAGCCTGCCGCGCATCTGCGCCTTTGGCGGAGAACTCAATCAGATTTGGACGAATCTGATGACCAACGCTATCGAGGCAATGCACGGAAAAGGCGATCTGCGGGTGCGTACGGCGCGCGAGCTAGAACGTGTGCTCGTGGAAATTGGAGACAACGGTTCTGGAATTCCACCTGATGTTTTGTCGCACATCTTTGAACCATTCTTCACCACCAAAGGCGTAGGCGAAGGCACGGGGCTGGGACTGGATACTGTGAGCCGCATCATCAGGAATCATCATGGCGAGATTCGCGTTACTTCGCATCCCGGCGACACGCGCTTCCAAGTCTTCTTGCCGCTAACTCAACCAAAAAGCAGCACGCAACAGGAGGCAATCGATGCAGATAGCTTGCTTACACCTGGAGCAGATACAAAACCCATCTCCTAATACCGATGGATGCGAAGAATGTTTGCGGATGGGCGACTCATGGGTCCACTTGCGCCTGTGCGAGATTTGCGGCCATGTCGGCTGCTGCGATTCGTCGAAGAATAAGCACGCTACTAAGCATTTCAAAAAAACAAAGCACCCCATCATGCGCTCTCTTGAGCCGGGTGAAGACTGGGGATGGTGTTACATTGACGACCTGATGATTGAGCCATTTTCACGAGTGGCTGTTGCGGAGCAAAAAAGCAGATGAGTGCTGCCTCAACACAACTGAACGCACAAAACCAACTTCTGGCGCGCCTGAGTGAAGCGCGGCGTGTGACCGATGATTTGTTTCGTTTGATGCGTCCGGATGCATTATATGACAGGCCTATTCCAGAGCGTCATCGAATCGCTTTTTACATCGGACATCTCGAAGCATTCGATTGGAATCTGATCGCAGGCCATGCGCTTGGACTCGGAGCGCTGCACAAGGAATTCGACCGTCTCTTTGCCTTCGGCATCGATCCGGTGGATGGCGGCTTGCCAGATGACCAGCCCTCTGACTGGCCTCGTCTTTCAGAGATCAATGCTTATAGCATTTGCGTGCGCAAAAGAATTGATGACTTACTCGAAACTTATTCACAGTCTTCGTCAAACAATTGGCATTACTCTTCGGAAATTATTTTGAATGCAGCCATTGAACACCGGTTGATGCACGCGGAAACTCTGGCGTATATGCTTCACCAACTCAGCGCGGAGCGAAAGATTCCGCCGTTGAGTTATCAACGCATTCAATCGCGACCCAGGCTACCTATTGCTGATCGAATGATTAATATACCGGCAGGAACAGCGACGCTTGGAATTCCGCGCGACGGCGAATCCTTCGGCTGGGATAACGAGTTTGAAGAACATTCCGTCGAAGTGCCGGCCTTTGCAATTTCTGCCCACAAGATCACGAATGGAGAGTTCCTCCGATTAGTGCGCGAGGGCGGATATGACGAACATAGTTTTTGGAGCGATGCGGATTGGGCCTGGATCAAAGACCAGAAGATCAGCCATCCGCGTTTTTGGATTGGCCGCCAAGGCACGTGGACTTATCAGGCGATGTTTGATGAGGTCGAGTTGCCGCTCGACTGGCCAGTCTATCTTAGCCATGCCGAGGCCGCCGCTTATGCGCGTTTTGTGAGCAGTTCCCTTCCTACCGAAGCTGAGTTCCATCGCGCGGCCTACGGAACGCCGGGAGGAATTGAGCGGACGTATCCGTGGGGTGATGCGCCTCCTGATGCAACGCGTGGTAACTTTGACTTCCAGCATTGGGATCCGGTTGCGGTTGGGAGTTATCCACGCGGCCTGAGCGCCTTCGGGTTGGAGGACGCAATCGGCAATGGCTGGGAGTGGACCTCTACTCAGTTTGCGCCCTTCGAGGGTTTTGAGCCTTTTCCCTTTTACCGCGGCTACTCTGAAAGTTTTTTTGATGAAGATCATTTTGTTGTCAAAGGCGGATCGCCGCGAACTGCGGCCTGCTTCTTGCGGCGCTCCTTTCGCAATTGGTTCCAGCCGCATTATCCCTACGTCTATGCATCTTTCCGCTGTGTGAATCACTGAAGGAGTGTGTATGTTGATCCGTAATGGCGCAACCCACGTTGTCAATTCGTTCGCTGAAGACGTGCGTTATGGGTTGAAAAAAACCGGGCAAAAAGAACTGCCATCAAAGTATCTCTACGACGACATCGGCTCTGCGTTGTTTGAAGCAATCACCAAGCTTCCTGAATATGGGTTGACCCATGCGGAAGAGAGGATTCTGCGCCGTCACTCAGAAGAGATTACAGACCACCTCGCCGCTCACGGCATGGTTGTTGAACTCGGCAGCGGCAACGGCAGAAAGACCCGCCAGATTCTGGAAGCTCTCGCCCGCAACCAGTCGATGACTTACTGCCCGATCGAAATATCCTCAGCAGCGCTTGTGAGCTGCGAACGCGAACTCGATGACTTGGCTCATGTGAGCATTCTCGGTTTTGAAAGCGAGTATCTTGATGGCCTCAGCCGCGCTGTAGCTCGCCGCAGGCCGGGAGACGCAATCTTGGTGCTATTCCTCGGCAGTTCCATCGGCAACTTCGATCGCGCGCCCGCCGAAGATTTCCTGCGCAAAATTCGACAGGCGATTGAACCAGGCGATACATTATTGCTCGGCACCGATCTTGAAAAGCCGTTGACTCAGCTTATCCCCGCCTACGATGACTCGCTTGGCGTCACCGCGGCCTTCAATCGCAGTCTGCTGGCGCGCATCAACCGCGAACTTGAAGGTGATTTTGACTTATCTCGATTTGAACACGTTGCTCTATACAATGCGCGCGAACGTCGAATCGAAATGCATCTCCGCTCCACTGAGACTCAAGTAGTCACCATCGAAGAATCCAGTTTCACTCTCCAGTGCGATGAAACTATCTGGACCGAGAGTTGTCACAAGTATCAGAAAGACGAGCCTCTGGAAATGGCCCGGCTAACAGGCTTTGAGTGCATCGCGCAATGGGTAGACGAAGAATGGCCATTTGCCGAAAACCTGTTTGTCGCGGTGTGACAACCGCTTAGAGCTTGTCGCGAAGGAAGCTGATTACGTGATCGGCCTGGACTACTCCGACCATGCTGCCTTTGGCATCGACAACGGCCAGAGCATGGAGGTTGTATTTGTCGAACATTTCGGCCAGATCGTTCTGGCCGAGGTGGAAGGGGCAGGAGAGAACGCGCGTCTCGGCGAGCACAGAGAGCCGCGTCTCCGGCTGGGCCATCACCAGTCGGGCAAGCGGGATGGCGCCAAGCAGCGCGCGCTTCTCGTCGAGCAAATAAACTTCCGTGACACTCTCCGGGTCACCGTCAAAGGCGCGCAGAGCCTCGACGGCCTGGGCTACGGTCGAGTTTCTTGGGAGTGAAACGAAGTCGGTAGTCATGCAACCGGCGGCAGTGTCCTCGTCGAACTCCAGCAGTTCGGAGACCTCTTGGCGCTCCTCCGGTTCCATCTCTTCGAGAATGGCGTCGGATTGCTCTTCGGGCAGTTCTGCCAGCAGATCAGCGGCTGCACCGGGATCCATTTCCTCGACGATGTCGGCGATCTTCTCATCGCCGAGCTTTTCCAGCAGAGCTTTTTGCAGCTTAGGCTCGACCTCTTCCAGTGTCTCGGCGGCGACTTCTTCGTCGAGCGAGGTGAAGACGGCCTCGCGCTCGGCGGGAGCCAGGTCTTCGAGAATGTCGGCAATGTCGGAGGGATGCATCCCAGCCAGACGCTCGTACTCGATGCGCAGTTTGACGCGGCGGGCTGGATCGACCTCGATGACATCGACAAACTCCCAGGGAATGCCGCGAAAGGCGAATTTGCGGCTGAGCGATTCCAAAGCGGCGCGAGGCAGCAGGCCTTTGAAGACGCGGCGGAAAGCTCCGCGCAGGCCGACTTCGACCTCGACGACGCGCAGCAGATGCGCCGCGCCCTGGCCCATCCATTCGAGATCAACATCGTTGACGCGGACGACCTTGCGGCCGTGAATATCGATGATCTGGCGGTCGATCAGATCCTGCTGTAAGTAGAGATAATTTCCTTGATCGGCCAGCGGAACCAGCGCGCCGCTGGAGCGCAATTCCAGCGTGCCGGCGGGAGTCTCCATCACCTCATGCGAGGGGACGATGCAGAGACCGGCGCGGGTTTTGAGCACCAGGCCGGCGACTTTGCCCGCATCCTCACCGGTGGCGACGGCAATGTCTTTGAGACGGCCGCGGAGATGGCCCTGCGCGTCGGTGACCGGGGTGCCAAGCAGTGCGGTCAGACTGATGCGGGTTGTGTTGCGTGAGCGCATGAAGTGAGTGTATCGCTTCCGGGCCGATTATAGGTTGGCTGCGGCGACGGACTCGACGAAGAGGCTGTGGACGCGGTGTCCGGCGGATAGCTCCGGATGAAATGTAGCTGCGAGGATACGGCCTTGCCTGACCAGTGTTGGAAAGCCGTCGCGCTGGGCGAGAACCTCGACGCCTGGGCCAATCGCGGTAATGCGCGGAGCGCGAATGAAGACCATCTCCAGTGGGCCGCCGGGGAGCGTTGTTTCGGCGGTAATGATGGAGGAGTCTATCTGGCGGCCATAGGCGTTGCGCTCAACCGTGGCGTCAAGGACACCAAGCGAGCGCTGTGGCGGATGAAGAACCTCGCGAGCCAGCAGAATGGTTCCGGCGCAGGTGGCAAAGACGGGCTTGCTCGAGCAGAACTTCCGCAAAGCCTCAAAGAAACCGTGCTTCTCCAGGAATTTGAGGACAGTGGTGGATTCGCCGCCAGGCAGCACCAGACCGTCAAGACTGGAAAGCTCCGCAGGATTGCGGACTTCAATCGATGTTGCGCCGCAAACGGTAAGCGCTGCGGCATGGGCGGCGTAGTCGCCTTGAATAGCCAAGACGCCGATGATGGGCTGAGTGCGTTCCACGGTCAAGCAGGTTCTCCTGGATCAACGGAAAGCGGATTAATTGAAGGCTCAGAGTCGGGAAAGGGATTGAAGACTTTCACGTCGAAGGCCGTAAAATCCTTCACATTGCGTGTGACGACAATCAGGCGATGAATGCGCGCGGTGGCGGCGATCAATCCATCCTCCCACTTCGGCTCAGCGCGGCCTTTCAACATTCTTGCCCATTCTCTGAAGACAGGCTCATCAGCAGGCAAGATGGCATACGTGGAAGCCAAATGGTTGATCCATGCGCCAATCTCTTCAGCCTTCAAGAGATTCTGCCGCCTGGTCAGCTCCACGCCCTTCTGCAATTCACCACAAGTGACGGCGGACAGAAAAATTTCGTTCTCACGGACGGAGCGAATCCAAGCGAGAACAGCCGGATGCGGACGCGGCTTGCGCGTCTCTGAGATGACGTTGGTGTCGAGAAGATACATTGGACTTACTCGAACTCAACTGCAGGACGGCTGGGATTCTCTCCGCGTGGAGGCACTATATCTTCAAAGCGAGGACCACCCGGATCGAGCAGAATCTCCTTGATATTCGGTCGCGCCAAACCCCTCAGCCGCTTCCATTCGTCGATGGGAACCAGCACGGCAGTCTCCACGCCGCGGCGGGTGACAACCTGCGGTCCGTCCCGCAGAGTGGCGTCAAGAAACTCACTGAAGCGCGCCTTCGCATCATAGACTTGCCACTGCATGAGAACCTCCATCAATATAGTCATATCACTAGTCATATGACTATGTCAAACCTTCTGCCAGCCGTGCTACTTGGACTGGCATCCACTCGGTCCGCGTTGCGCGCGCCGGGTTTATAGATTTCCATCCGCAGACAAAGTAGCGAGGCACCGCATTCGCCACGGCCCGCATATGCAGAAAAGGTTCTTCATCCGCCGCAAAAAATAGTATCGAAATCCTACGGAATTGCCGATCTCATATGCAAGGGTGCATCGATGATCCATTGTGAGTCGGAGGAGAAATGCTGTTGCGATTCGTCAGCGACTGGTGAAAAAGCAGCCGTAATGGAGAGCGGCAACCTATCCAAATTGATGGAGCAGGCGGCGCGAAATGTTCCCGAACTTGATCCCCGGCTATACAAGGAATTTCAAGCCAAAGTCGGCGGCCTGACGCCGCAGCTTCAGAAACTACTGCTGCCGGCCGGCGATCTGGAGCAGGTCAGGCGGGTTCTCGAGGAGTTCAACCGCTATCACCGCAGCGCGGAGAACGCGATGCGGGAGAGACGCTCCGGATGGCGAGAGTTGGTTTCGCATCTGCTTGGTGATCTGATGAGCAGAATGGGTGTCGATCCCGCCTCCGAGGAGGCCGCGCCGCTGATGCAGAGGGTAGGAAGCTTGCTCACGAGCGAGGAGATTCATGGCTTTCTCATTCTTCTCAATGATTTTCTGCGCACCCGCAATGGCCCGGCAAAGGCGGACGGCGCCTCTCCAGCCAAGACCGCGGAGCGATTTTCAGCCAACGACAATGCAACTGGCCTGCGTAACGGCGACGCCGCAATCGAGCATTTGAAAAATATCATGGAAGAGGGCGGCTGCGGCTACGTCGTTCATTTTGAGTTGAGCTGTCTGAGTTCTGTTCACGACAGGTTTGGCATGGAGGCCGTTCAGGATTGCGTCATGGCTGTCTCCGCTTTTCTGACGCGAAACCTGCGCAGCGACGACACGATCTTCTATTGGAGCGATTCCTCGCTGCTCGCGATTCTGCCCAGTCCCGCCAATCTGCCAACAATTACCGCGGTCATCCAGCGCATCGTCGATAGCAACCGCGACATTACGCTTCAGATCGGCGGCGGCAGCGCAATGCTGCGTGTGCCGCTGCACTTCTCCATCACCCCGATCAGCAAGCTGAAGACAGCCGGCGATGTGCTCAAGTTGTATGCCGTGAAGGATACGCTCAAGGCGAAATCCGCCGGCTACTCCAGCGGCGCTGCGCAAAGAAAAAGCTGAAGCCTATGCCGGATAGGCGCCGGTGATATAGCCCTGCAGCTCCTGGATGGTCTGCTCGTGGCCGGAGATGACCCATTTGACAAGGTCGCCGATGGAGATCAACCCTACCACCTTCTCGTCCTTGAGGACGGGAAGATGGCGGAAGTGCTTCTGCGTCATGATGGACATACACTCATCGACGGTCTCCGAGGGGCTGACACAGTGAACAGGGCTGGTCATGATTTTTTTAACCTTGGTTCTTTTGGCGGAGTGGCCCTGGAGGTCGCCGCGGCGGGCGTAGTCGCGCTCCGAAAGAATACCGGCGACATGATCGTCGGCGAGGACCAGCAGTGCGCCGATGTTGTGCTCGGACATCTTCTCCAGCGCCTTGTAGACCGGCTCATCGGGCGTTATCGACAAAACGCTGTTATTCGCTTTGCTTTTGAGAACCATTTCGATGGTGTCGGTATTCTTCATCAAACCCTCCCGATTGCATGGAGCAGACGCTCACTATTCGCTCGCAAAAGATTCCTGGTTGAACTCAGAGAGAGCGGTTTGCCGCAGACCGCTCTAGCTGGCATAGAGTCAATATATTCGATGGAGGTTAGCAGAGGATAGAGTCATTCATTGTCGGCGATGAGCAGACGCAGGTCACGGAGATTTTGGCCCGTGGGTCCGGTGACAACGGCATCGCCGAGGGCCGAGAACATGGGGCAAGCGTCGAAGGCGGCCAGCGCGGCCTTGAGGTGGAAGCCAAAGGCGTGAGCGCGGGTGACAGTGGTGGGGTCGGCGATGGCTCCGGCAACCTGCGTGTTGCCGTCGATGCCGTCGGAGCCGGCGCTGAGCACGGTGAGATGTTCGCCGGGATAGCTCTCCAGTTCCAGGGCGCACTCCATGACAAATTGCTGATTGCGGCCGCCTGATCCGGGTGTGCGATCGATGGTGACCGTGACCTCGCCGGCGGAGATGAGGCAGAGGCGCGGATGCATGGCGCGCAGAGAGTGAAAGCGCTCAAGAAGGTAGCGAGCGGCGTCAGCATAATCCCAATCGTCGCAGGTGTTGTCGACGACGGTGTGGTAGCCGGCCTTCTCGGCAAGAGCGCGGGCGTTCTCGACCAGGTCGTGGCTGCAAAGAAGAATCTCGAAGACCGAATCGCGGAAGGGCGCGTCCTCGCCGCTCATTTGGGCCGCGGTGGTAATACGGCGCGCGGACTTGAAGCCGGGAATGGAAAGCTTGAAAGAAGGGCGGACGCCAGCTTTTGTTCCCTGGCGACTCAGGCAGGTCTTCGCGCTCAAAGAAGGCGCCGACTGCGGATGGGAGCTTGGCCTTGAGGTTGTACTTATCGAGCAGGGAGCGAACCTCGGCGACAGTGGAATGATCGGGCGAAGTGGGGCCGCTGGAGAGCGCATCGAGCGAGCGCAAGGGAACGTCGGGCAGCAGCAGGCTTACCTTGGCGGCTTCGGGAGCGGCGATAGCCAAGCGTCCGCCTTTGACGGCCGAGAAGTGCTTGCGCAGCGTGTTGACTTCGCTGATGGGCGCGCCGGAGTCGAGCAGCAGTTGATGAAAGGCGATGGTGTCATCGAGTGAGATCTGCGAATCAAGCGGCAGATCGAAGAGCGCCGAGCCGCCGCCGGAGATGAGAAAAAAGATGAGTGTGTCTTTGCGGGCTTTGCGCAGCAGCGCGAGCGCGGCGCGGGCGGCGGCGAAAGATTCTTCGTTAGGCGTTGGATGACCGCCCTCGAAGTAGCGGAAGCGCCAGTCGCGATGCTTGGGAAGCTGATTGGAGCAGCAGATGCCGCGCAAGCCGAGGCGGCGGCTCATGCGGCTCATCAGAACATCAAGCATGGGACCGGCTGCCTTGCCCAGCGCAATGACGAAGACTTTTTTATAGTTGCCCAGGCAGATCGATTCCGGGCCGCTGCCATCAGGCAGAAGGCGATGCATGGTGTTGCCTTCAAAGCGAATGCGGCGGTCGAAGGCGGAAGCGATGTTGCAGGCCTCGACGGCTCCAGTGAAGATTTGTGTCGCCGTGGTGTGCAGGGCATCGAGGGCGAAATCGCTGCTGACAGGAGCCATTAGATCCGCTCCCTTCTACAACTGTCAAAGGCCGGCTGTTGCTGCTCAGATTGACAAGGGAAGAGACTCGCTTGATGAGGGAAATTGCGTTCGACGGCGGTATTTTTCGTAGTCATTCCACACACCATTCTACTCGTTATACGTAAAGATTTCTTTATGCGTTTGCAGCAAACGCAGCGAACTTATGAAGAAAGATGCAGCAGTCTGCAAAGGGATGCAGTTTGTGTGGCTCAACAGGCTGCGGAAAAACCGGCAGTTACTGTGCGAGACGGAATTGGAGGAAAAAGTCTATCGGGGAACAATGCTGCATCTGTTGGCCTTCCACGGCAAAAATGCAGGCCCCTTCCTTGCGGGAGAGGCCTTGATTTCGCAGCAGTCTGGCTGGCGCAGACTATTAGAATGAAATACTGGCTGTATGCTGCAATTCTGAGATAGTCACATTTGTCATCTGTGCAGTCACTGTTACAGTCCCAGGGGAAACTGGTGTCGGACTGCTGCCTCCACAGGCGGAGAGCATACCCAAGCTGGCGAATGCAACCATTGCAAGCACCATCAGCCGCAACCTGTAACACCTTCTCAAGCCGAATAAGCATAAGACTCCGGCCAGCGCCGTAGCTGGAAAGAATGGCGAGGGTTTCCGGTGCAGTGATGCAATCTGCGGAAGGCCGACCACAGTAAGTTGGACCGTGGTTGAACCCGAAGGAGTCACTTCAAGTGGAGAAAAGCTGCATAGGACACTACTCGATTGAGAGCAGGAAAAGGCTATCTGGTTATTGAAGCCATTTGATGGTGTCACTGTGACTGTCGCAGTGGTAGTTTTTCCAACATCTACGGTCAACGATGAAGGCGAAATGCTAATCGAGAAGTCCTGGGCCGCTGTTGTGAAATCAATCTGACTGCTATTGGCATACCATGAATTGCACCGAGAGTCCCATGCTACGACAAGGAGGTAAGATGAAGTGGAGACTTCAAACGGTCCAGAGTACTTGATGGCCGATGGAGTTGGACCACTCTGAGACGCACTGGGTCCATTAATCCATGCAGGTTGTCCATTCGTTGTGTAGTAGATAACGGTATTCGTGTCGGATTCAACCACCGTTACCATCTGCGCTACGGTGTAGTTGCCGCCTAAAACAGAGATTAATGGCTGTGTTAAGTTGCAAGTTTGCGCTTGAGCCAAGGAAGGCAAAACTCCCAACGCCAGCAGAATGAGACTGAAGACAGCGAGTGAGATGCTTACTCGCATTCCAATCAAAGTTTTCGACGGCAAAGACATTCCGACCTGTGATGTCGGACGCGAGAAGAGAAAAAAGCGTTTCATCATCTTGCCTTTCTATCCATTTCAGGCGCTTCCTCTCTTGCAGAGCAATGATTCCAGTATAAGATTTGAGGCTTTTAATGGATAAAGAGATCATACACGACAGAGATAGGACGAGTGGAGTTTTTTGAGTTTTCCGTGGCAGATATAGTCGTGTTGTGAGACAAGGCGGGTGATTGTTAGTTTATTCTGGCAGTACTATGAGTGATTGTCCGCCGAATGCCGCTTCCCTGAATCTGCTTGATCCCATCACGTTTACACGCCAGTTGTGCGAGATTGAATCCACCACCTACCACGAGGGCGCGGTGGGAGATTTTCTTGCCGATTTTTTGAGTGCGCGCGGCTGGGTTGTGGAAAAGACGCCGGTTGAGCAGCCCAAGGAGAATGCCGGAGGCGGCCCGCGCTGGAATATCTATGCGGGCAAAGCGAACGAGACCCCGGATCTGGTTTTTTCCACGCATATCGATACGGTCCCGCCATATATCCCCTTCAGCGAGGACGCGGAGTTTTTGTACGGGCGCGGAGTCTGCGACGCCAAAGGAATTCTGGCCGCGCAGACGGCTGCGGCTGAGGCGCTGCGGGCGGCAGGCTACAAGATTGGACTGCTGTTTGTCAGCGGCGAAGAGCGCGACTCTGCCGGCGCGAAGGCGGCCAATGCGGCATCGAAGGGCAGCCGCTTTCTGATTAACGGCGAACCGACCGACAATCGCCTTGCGCTGGCCTCGAAGGGCGCACTGCGCGCGGTCTTCCGCTCGTCGGGAAAGATGGCGCACTCGGCGTATCCGGAGTTGGGCGATAGCGCGGTGCATAAGCTCGTTGCCGTACTGGCCCGCGTGCTCCAGATGCCGCTTGCCGAGCAGGAGGGGATCGGCGTCAGCACGCTGAATATCGGGCAGATTCACGGCGGACACGCGCCCAATGTGATCGCCGACAAGGCCGAGGCGCAGGTGCTGGTGCGGACGGTGACGGACTCGATGCCGGTGCGCGCGCAACTGGTGGAAGTGGCCGGCGACGAGGCCGAGGTGGAGTTCACGCTCGATATGCCGTTTATCCGGCTGCGCGCTGTCGAGGGGCTGCCGACAATGGTCGCGAAGTTCTCGACCGACATTCCGCAACTGAGCAACTGGGGCGAGCCGCTGCTGCTGGGGCCAGGGTCGATTCATGTGGCCCACACGCCGCAGGAGAAGTTGTCGAAAAAAGAGCTCCAGGATGCGGTAGAGCTTTACGTCAAAGTCGCGAAGCAGTTGCTGAGCTGAGGCGCGAATCAGATGCGCGGCGCCGCTGCTTGGAGCGCGAGGCCGGCAACGGTAGTCGAGTTCAGCACCTCCATCATCGCCTCCTGAGCCTTCTCCCAGACCGGATGCGCGGGGCAGTGGCTCTTGCGCTTGCAAGAGGCCCCGGAGACCAGACAGAGATTCAGGCGAATGGGACCGTCGATAGCCTCAATCACCTCGCGGATCGTCGCCTTGTGACCGGTGTCGAGCAACTCGAATCCGCCGGTTTGGCCTCGTTGAGAGGCGATGAATCCGGCGCGGCAAAGTGCTTGCAAAACCTTGGAGAGAAAGCTGGCGGGCGCGCCGGTGGCGCGAGCAAGCGCGGGCAGCCGCGTGCGCTGATGAGCGGGCAGCGTGGCCAGATGGATCATGACGCGAATACCGTAGTCGGCCGCGCGGGTTAACTGCATTGTAGAAGAGCCGGTCTGTGGCATCGGTTCGCTTCCTCTGTCCGCTATTTTTAACAATCCTACCGTATCAGCTTGCAAATTGGATGCAGATGAGAGAATTTACATCTCGTCAGTAACAAACAAGTTGCGAAAAGGTAAGCAGAGCGGTCCCCTCAGGACGAGCTACCTTCAGAGCCTCTTCAGATCAGCAGCCAGAGGGCAGCCGACGCAGTTGGCGGTGCGGCGGCAGTGCGCCTTGCCAACAGCAACCGTGAGTGCGTGAAACTCATTGAAGAGTATGGGATGTTCTTCCGACGCGTCGCGGGCGAAGGCCTTGCGTGTGAGATCGGCCAGGGCGTCATAGCTTTTGCGGTTGCGGGTGGGCGGAGGCGTCAAGAGCCGATGGCGCTCGACGATGCGGCGCAGATATTCATCGGCGACTGGAACGGGATGGCCGAGAGCGTAGAGAAGAATCGCATCGGCTGTCTCGGAACCAACGCCGGGAAGAGCCAGAAGACGGCGTCGCAAAGCATCAGTGGGTGTGGCGGCAAGAGCATCGAGCGAACCGGAGAACTCGGCGTCGAGCAAAGCGACAAAAGCTTTGAGCGCGGGAGCTTTGCGCGTGGGAAAGCCGGAGGGCTTGATGAGGCGCTGGAGTTTTTCGAGGGTGAGCGCGCGCAGGCCGTCAACAGTAAGCGCTCCCGCCTTGCGCAAATTGTCGAGCGAGCGCTCGACGGCCTGCCAGGCGGTATTCTGCGTGAGATATGCGCCGAGGATGACCTCAAAGGGCGTCTGTGCGGGCCACCAGTGCTGAGGGCCATAGGCATGGGCGAGCCGCTCGTGCATTTCGCGCAGGCGCTGGGCGGGAGTGGCTTTGGTCGCGGTCACGGCTGTCTACAGAATAAGGGGCGGACGCGTATTTTACTTCAGACAATCGCCGGGTTGGAATTCATTAAGCGGACGAGTAATGACGATGAAAACCCTATGAGCGGTTCCAACCTTGAAGCCACGCTCCGCCTGGAGCTCACGGACCGTCTGCCTGCACTGATCGTCAGCGATGCGATTGCTGAATTGCCAGACGACAAAGCCGGGAAGCCTATTCGTGTCGAGGAACAGATTCGACTGGCTGCCAGCATCTTCTCGCACTCCCGCGAAGGCATCATGATTACCGCGGGCGACGGCGCGATTCTCGATGTGAATGCCGCCTTCACGCGAATTACCGGCTATGAACGCGAAGAGGTATTGGGCCGCAACCCGCGCCTGCTCAAGTCGGGCCGCCAGAGCGCGGAGTTCTACAGCGAGATGTGGCGCGCGCTGACCGAGACCGGGAGTTGGTCGGGTGAACTGTGGAACCGTAACAAGGCGGGACGAAATTTCGCGCAGTTGCTGACCATCAGCGCGGTGCGGAACGCGGAGGGCGGCGTTCATCACTATGTGGCGCAATTCTCTGACATCACCGCGATCAAGGAGCAAGAGAACCGGCTGGAAGAGATCACGCACTTCGATATGCTGACCGGACTGCCGAACCGCGTGCTGCTCTCCGACCGGATGCATCAGGCGATGGCGCAGGCTCACCGGCGGAAGCAGTTGATGGGCGTGGCCTATCTGGATATCGACGGCTTCAAGGCCGTCAACGACCTGCATGGGCATCACGTGGGCGACGAGTTGCTGAAGCTGCTGGCCAACCGCATGAAGCAGTCGCTGCGCGAGGGCGATACGCTGGCGCGGCTGGGCGGCGACGAGTTTGTCGCGCTGCTGCACGACCTGGCCAATATCGAAGATGCATTTCCGGCGCTCGATAGGCTGCTGGCCGCGGCAACGGAACCGGCGCGGATCGGCGAAGTGAGTTTGCAAGCTACGGTCAGCATCGGCATAGCCTATTATCCGAATGCGGATGGCATGGAGTCCGATCAACTGCTGCGTCAGGCCGATCAGGCGATGTATCAGGCCAAGCTGGCGGGAGGAAACCGCTATCACATCTTCGACTCCTTTGAAGATCGCACTGTTCGCGGCCATCATGAAGACCTGGATCGTATTCGACAGGCACTCGTGGCGCGGGAGTTCGTGCTCTACTACCAGCCTAGAGTGAAGATGAATACCGGCGAAGTAGTGGGCGCGGAGGCGCTGATCCGATGGCAGCATCCGGAGCGCGGCTTGCTGCCGCCCGACGCATTTCTGCCGGTGATCGAGGACCATGCGCTGGCGATTGATGTCGGCGAATGGGTGATCGACAGCGTTCTAAGCCAGATGGAAAAGTGGCGCGCGGCGGGATTGGATCTTCCCGTCAGCATCAACGTCGGCTCCCGTCAGTTGCAGCAGACAATCTTTGTGGAGCGGCTGGCCGCTCTGCTTTCGGCGCACCCGCACGTCAAGCCATCGAGCGTGGAGCTGGAGATTCTGGAAACCAGCGCTCTGCGCGACATTGCGCAGATCTCGCAGATGATGAGCGGCTGCCGCGAGATCGGCGTCTCCTTTTCGCTGGACGACTTTGGCACCGGCTACTCCTCGCTCGCCTATCTGAAAAAACTTCCCGCCAACATTCTCAAGATCGATCAAAGCTTTGTGCGCGACATCCTCGACGATCCCGAGGATCTGACGATTCTTGAAGGTGTGCTGGGGCTGGCCGCGGCCTTCCGCCGCGAAGTGATTGCCGAAGGCGTGGAGACAGCCGAGCATGGAACGATGCTGCTGTGGATGGGCTGCGAGATGGCTCAAGGCTACTTCATCGCGCGCCCCATGCCGCCGGAAAAGATGCAGGATTGGATTGCAACCTGGCGGCCCGATCCGCGCTGGGTCGAGGCCTTCCCGGTCAACAAGGAAAACCGGCCGCTGCTCTACGCCTACGTGGAGCATCGAACCTGGATTGCGGCGATTGAAGCCTTCCTCAAAGAAGAACGCTATCTTCCGCCGAGGATGGAAGAAGATAAGTGCCGCTTCAGCGAATGGTTGGCCGCGCGGCGCAATAGCCTGCAAAGCGAGCGGCCCGCCTTCCGCGCCCTCGATCAACTGCACTCGCAGCTCCACAAGATGGCGGCGGGAATTCTCAAGCTGAAGGCTCAGGGGAGAAACTCGGAGGGTCTGGCCCGCATCTGCGAGCTGCACGGCTTGCGCGATCTGCTCCTGGAAGGATTAAGGGAATTTTGAGCGGATAATTTATTCTCTGGATGGAACCGGAAGCGCGCACAAAGCGTATCATTCATCGAGCGCCCTCCCTCGGGTTTTATCGCAATGCAGAGATTCTCCGACACTCTCGGCCAGGTCTTCCGCGCCATCATGGCCAACAAGCTGCGCTCCTTTCTGACCATGTTCGGAATTGCATGGGGCGTAGGCTCGCTGCTGGTGCTGGTCGGCCTCGGCGAGGGCTTCCGCTCCGGCAACCACAGGCAAATGGCCAATCTCGGCAACGACGTGGTCTTCATGAGCAACGGCACTATTCCCGCGCTGGCCAACCAGCATACCGGGATGCGCCCCTATCAGCTCACTCTGGGCGACATTGCCGCATTGCGCGCGGCTCCGGAGATTCGCGCCGTCACCGCCAACCTGAGCCGCAGCGATCTCTACGAGGTCAGCGCCTGGGCCAACAGCTCCGGCACGGTGCTGGGCGCGGAGCCGAACTTTTCCGCGATCCGCTTTGTGCCGATTGCCGAGGGCCGCTTCCTGAATGTTGGGGATCTTGCCGAGCGCCGCCGCGTCGCTGTACTCGGCTCCAAGGGCGCCAGCATCCTCTTTCCCGGACGTCCCATGCTGGGCGAAACCATCACCATCAACGACATCAGCTTCACTGTCGTCGGTCGCGTGCAGATGATCGGCCAGGGCAACAACGATTACGACAATCAGAAGGTATATATTCCGCTGACAACGATGCAAGAGCTTTTTGCCATGAAGGGCGACAACATTGCACGCGACGCGCTTAGTTACATTCAATATCAACCGGCAACCAAGGGCGACGCCACGGCGGCCAAGATCGCTGCGCATCGCATCATTGCCCAGCGCCACGGCTTCGATCCGGCTCTCAAGGACGCCTTCAACGAGTGGGACAGCATTCAGAATGCGCGCATGGTGGGGGCCATCTTCAACGCCATGGACATCTTTCTCGGCGGCGTGGGCCTGGTGACGCTGGGCCTGGGCGCGGTTGGCATTATCAACATCATGCTGGTTTCAGTAACGGAACGAACCCGCGAGATCGGCGTGATGAAGGCCGTTGGAGCCACCAATCGCGCCATTCTCGCGCAATTCTTCTGGGAGGGGCTGCTGCTGACCGCAATCAGCGGCCTCATCGGCATTGTGGTTTCGGCGGGCTTCATGGGGATATTGCAGCATTTTCTCACGGACAAGGTGCCGGGCTTCGATCCGCCGCGGCTTGTGCCCTGGTCGGCAGCGCTGGCGCTGATTTCCTTGACGCTGTGCGGCATCGCGGCCGGCTTGTATCCTGCCGGCAAAGCCGCGGCGCTCGACCCGATCGAAGCGATGCGGAGAGAGTGAGAAGCAGTTGTCAGTTATCAGTTGTCAGTACATGGGGGTATCTGTGGGGCAAGCATTTCGTGATTTGCAGGTTTGGCAGAGAGCAATCCAGTTGTCAGTGGGAGAATTCAGACAGTTTTTAGGAATTGCTCGCGGTTCTAATCATGAATTGCAAACCCAACTGGAAATAGCACGATCACTCAAGTTTGGCGATTCAACTTTGATCGATGAAGCAGAGAATCTGTCGCACGAAGTTGGAAAAATGATCTACGCGCTACTGGAATCTCTCCATGAGTCAACTTCACTGAAAACTGGCAACTGAGAACTGAAAACTGACGACTGAGAACTGAAAACTGACGACTGAGAACTGCGAACGGGAGCGAAGCAACCATGCTGAAAGACATTCTCGGCCAGGCCTGGGAGGCGATGGTTTACAACCGCCGACGCACGGCCATCACCATGATCGGCATGGCCTGGGGCATCGCCACAGTGGTGCTGCTGCTGGCCTATGGCGCGGGCTTCAATCGGGCTATCGAGAATATCTTCGCGAACTGGGGAACGAATGTGATCGGTTTCTTCCCCGGCCGCACCAGCGAGCAGGCCGGAGGAGACAAGGCGGGCGCGCGTGTTCGCTTTACCATCGACGATGTGGATCGCGTTTACAATGCCGTTCCCGGCATCAACCACATTACGCCCGAGGTTGACATCAGCGCGACCGTGCAGAACGACCTGCACACCTACACCTGGAGCGTGAACGGAGTCCGCCCCATATTTCAAGACATCTGGAAGTTGAGCCTGGATCAGGGGCGTTTCTACAACGGCGAGGAAGACCTGCAAAGGGCGCAAGTCTGCGTCCTCGGCTCCGAGGCAAAGACCAAGCTCTTCAGCGGCGAGTGGGCGCTGGGCCAAACCGTCCGGATAAACGGCGTCATGTTCACTATCGTCGGCGTGCTCAGCCCGAGAATGCAGGTGGGGGACAACGACAGCAGCAACCGCCTGATTTATATTCCCTTCAGCACCATGAGTGACCTGAAAGACATCAAGTATCTGGACGGCGTCTGGTTCAACTATCGCGGCAGCGGCGAAGCTGCCGAGAAAAGCCTGCGCGCCACCATGGCTGCCGCACACCACTTCCGTTCCTCCGACAAGCGCGCAATCTTTGTGGCCAACCTCATCAGCCAGCTCGACCAGTTCAAGATCATTACCATCGCTCTTCAAGTGCTGCTTTCGATGGTGGGCGCGCTTACGCTGGGCATCGCCGGAATCGGGCTTATGAACATCATGCTGGTCAGCGTGCAGCAGCGCACCCGCGAAATCGGCATCGAGAAGGCGCTTGGCGCGCAGAGGCACCACATTCTCACACAGTTTCTGACCGAGGCCTTCGCCATCACAGCCGTAGGCGGAGCGGCGGGCATCGCGCTGGCCTACCTGGTCTCCGCGCTAGTGGGGCGGATTACGTTTTATAGCGCTCTGGCCAAGAACGCCGAGAATGCCGACATTCGCCTCATCATCTCGCCAACGTCGGTGATTGCGGCTACTGTGATTCTTGCCGTCACCGGCCTGATCAGCGGCATGATTCCCGCCATCCGCGCCGCCAACCTCGACCCGATTGAGGCGCTGAGGTACGAGTAGCAAAAGACAGTTTTCAGTTGTCAGTTTTCAGTTGTCAGTTTTTCAAGCTAATTCCTTGATCGAATCCAGCAAAGCGTAGATCATCTTCCCAACTTCGTGTGATAGACCTTCCGCTTCATCGATCAACTTTGAGTCTCCGAACCGCAAAGAACGTGCTATTTCCAGTTGTGTTTGCAATTCAAAATTCGATCCGCGAGCAATACTTAGAAATTGCCTGAAGTCGCCTTTGGCTAATCTTCCTTGTCCTTCGGCGATATTGCTTGGCACTGAAACGGCTGAACGCCTGATCTGACTGGTTAGTCCATACACTTCTTCACGCGGAAAGTTCTGGGTCATGCGATAAATCGCAACTGTCAATTGCATTGCCCTTTGCCAGACTTGCAAGTCACGAAATGACTGAGCCATAAAAGCATCTCCTAACATTGATACTGACAACTGATAACTGACAACTGACAACTGTTTCTCACACCGGCGGCAGCGCGTCCACCACAGGCACACCAGCGGGCGGCGTGAAGTGGAAGGTCTCGGCTGGAATCGTCGCGTTCGGTTGCTCGCCGCTGAAGGTGAAGCGAGTTAGCGCGCCGTCGGTCTCTTCAATCTCAATGCCGGTAATCGTTCCCTCAGTGGTCACGGTCAACGTGAGCCGCGCCACCCGTTGTTCTTGCCCCTTTGGCTGGCCAGTGAGCGCGAACTGGCCGTTCGGAGCTGGCGCAAGAGTCAGTCCGGTCAGCTCCTTTTCGAGTTCTGTCCGGCCCAGCAGAAAGCGCAGCGGCGAACGCAGGTCGTCGAGCTGTTTGGCCGCGATGCGCTGGACCTGCGAGTCGCCGCGCGCGTAGAACCAGGCGTAAGCGCCGTCGAGCAGAAAGAGCTTGCCGGCGGGCTGCGCGTACTCCCACTTCATGCGCCCAGGCTTCGCGAGCAGCAGTATTCCGCTCTCAGTCCGGCGCATTCCCAGGCCCTCATAGCTCTCCGTGAAGCCAGCCCGGAGCGAGTGCAACTGATTGTAATGGCGATCCACGCGCTGGGCAATCTCGTGCGCGCTAGGATTCTGCGCGGCAGGCGAACGCTGCTGAGCGCCGAGCACGGTTGAAAGCAGAATCGCTCCCACAAAAACAATCCGCGAGAAAACTCTATAGAAACTTTGCTTTGTAACAGTCCCCCTCCGGCTGTGCCTACCCACGTGAAATGAAACAGTCTGCATTCGCGCTCCCGGAGGGAGCAATAGATAATAGCCCAGGATAAGCGAAGCGCACTCCTGGGAAAGCATCAATAGATGATTCACAGTCCCGTAGGGACGGCGCGAAATCTGCCTACAATGCGAGCTTCTTTCAAGTTTCTTTCCAGGGCATGAATGGTAGGTCAGGGCTTCAGCCCTGACTGCCGCTAACGCTGCCATAGAAACACCGGGCTTTAGCCCCTGAGGGACTGTATCAGGCGTCAATTCTCATTCCTCAGTGGCTAGAGCCGTGTATCTCAAAGCAGCACTGCCTTCGCTCATTGGACGAGCTGAGTGCAGTTGGTGCCGCCTGCAGGGTCGGACTTGATCCCGTTATCATCGGCGCAGAAGCCGCTGTCGCCGGTCTTGCCGATGGTCTGCGGCACGGCGGTGATGGTGTAGCTGGTGATGCGGTCCACTCCGCCGACTGACACCTTGGTGCAATTGGTGATGGCGAAGATGTAGCCGTCCTTGAAGCCGGAGGTGATGTCAGCCCGCAAAACCTGCGCGGCGGTGGGCGAGGGCGCTCCAGCGCTCGGATCTCCGCCCAGCGCAGCCAGCGTACAGGCATATCCATTGGCCGGATAGCTGGACGAATACATCGTCTCTGCCGTCTGGATGGCCTGAATCGACTTCTTCGCCGAGAGTTGGTTGGCGTTCTTCCTCAAGCTGCCTATAGTGGGAATTGCCAGCAGCATGAGGATCAGGATGATCGCCATGACGATCAGAAGTTCCATCAATGTGAAGCCGTTTGGCTCCAGGTTGCGGTTGGCGCGGCGGGTGCGACGATCCAAATAATTGCGATTCATACGATTTCCATTCCTCTGCGAGCGGCCAAAACCTACAGGCCCATCCGAGAAAATCCTACAACGTATGGACGAGAAAGGGAAATCGGACGCTCACGGCAGCGGCAAACGCGCGCGCATCGCGGTCACTTCCGCGTGAGTAGCGTCGGCGGCGGTGCGGCGGTCGGGATAAACGTGCGGTTCGCCGAAGCTCACACGCGCAGAGAAACCCGGCGTGCTCAGTGTTGTCATCAAGTGAGTTACAAAAAGCGTGTCGTCTTCCCAACAGAGCTTCCGCTCCGGCGTTCCGTCCTCGATCACGTAGCGCACTGAGGCGGCCGTAATCGGCGCTCCAACCGTAGTGGCCGGATCGATCA
>Ga0181520_10000918_pt1 | contig 62657 bp, 54 predicted proteins | sample PEATcosm2014_Bin_29_FD_132451 | JGI IMG/M metagenome (GOLD analysis project Ga0181520, IMG submission 132451) | Peatland microbial communities from MTU Mesocosm Facility, Houghton, MI, USA - PEATcosm2014_Bin02_30_metaG | ecosystem: Environmental > Terrestrial > Soil > Wetlands > Peat | place...
GCGATATCTGCGCTCGGCGCGGCGAGATCAACCCGTGGCAGCAGGAGTCGCTGGCGCGGCTGCTGCACAAGCTCCCAGGCGGTGCTGGACTTCGTCGACGAGCCGCGGCTGCGGGACACGTCGGTGCTCAATCCGCACTGGGTCACCGACGGCGTCTACCGGCCGCCGGCACGGGGGAGACGGAAAAAGAGCATGGCGGCACGGCGGTAGTGGCCAAACGTCGCCGGCCACCGCACAGGGCCGGGCGAGCGGAAGAGCAACGCGCCGCCAAACGAGCGCGTGCGGTTCGAGGCCAGTCCCCATGGCCATGACGAGCAAGCCGCAGCGCGCGATAATGGGCCCGGCGGGCCTTCGCAAACTCGCCGATCCGGCTTGCCACTCCCACGTAGGTCGCGTACATCGCCGCCTGGATCGGCCGCACCGCAGTGAGAAGATAAGACCAAAGAAGGGACCGATCTTGCGAAGTGAATCTTCTTGTCGTACATCTTCCTCGTCATTAGATTTGCTGCGTGTCGCCTTTTTCACCTCCAGGGCCAGCGAGGCAGAATATGCGCGAGAAACCGACTGACGCCGAGGCCACTGGTCTTGCTAGTCACCCATAGCGCTGCCCTGCCAGGCGCGTTCTCGGCTCGATCGTCACCTCGCCATACAGGGTTGGAAGGACTTTTGATAGTTGGTATGATGTTGACGGAGAGTTCGGTTCTTTCACTGAGCTCGTTACTGTCGTGGTTTTTCGATTGGCCCTGTACAGGGCCGGCGATATCGTCAAACCGGCCCACCCTAAACTTTTGAACTAGGAGACGCAGACTATGCACCAGACGCAAACTACAACCCTTGACCGTCGCACGTTTTTGACTGCCGCCGGGTGCGCTGTGGCGGCGGCCGCGGCGCCGCGCCTTTCCTGCCTGGCCGCTGCCGAGCCCGCCGCCAAGGCATCCTGGAAGATGCGGCTTTCCACCTCGACCGTGCATTTCAGCTCGTTGCCGATCGAAGATGTTTGCCAACGAATTGCCGCCTTGGGGTTCGAAGGCATCGATATCTGGTGTCCTTCCAAGATGTTCGGTTGCCCGCAACTCGACGAGGTCGAGAAGCGTCTGGGACCCGCAGGGCTGAAGGACCTGTTGGCGAAGCATAAGCTGAAGCTCTACTCCTTCACCTGTTACTTCGGGGTTTATCCCAGGTATGCCGAGCTATTCGGCAAGGTCGGCGGTGGGGTCGCGGTTCGCGAGTCGGGCGACGGCGAGGCGACGGGCAAGGACCTGACAGCCCGGATGAAGGCCTTTCTGGAGAAGCTCAAGCCCGAGCTGGAGCTGGCCGAGAAGCATAACGCCTACCTCGCCGCGGAGAACCACACGGGGCGCTTGCTCAACTCGCGGGATTCCTTCAAGGCCTTCGTCGATCTGAACCGTCACCCGCGGCTGGGCATTGCCCTGGCCCCCTACCACCTGCAAGCTGGGAACATCTCCGTGGAGGAGATGATCGGGATTTGCGGCAAGCAATTGTTCTACTTCTACGCCTGGCAGCACCAGGAAGGCGTGCGGCAGTTGCCCGGCGTCGGCCCGACCGATTTCACGCCCTGGATCGCCGCTCTGGCCAAGGCGGACTACGCCTGGTATGTCAATCCCTTCATGCACGGCGTTGTCGCTCCCGCGGAAATGAGCAAGGGGCTGGCCACCGCCAAGGAATACCTCGCGAAGTGCTACGCCAAGGCCATGGGGTGAAGCCTGCGGGTCTTCTTCATCGAGATTCGCCCGCTGACCTGGACTTCGACGCCTGGCAGGTTCCCTCGCTTGCCGTATGGCAACCTAACTATACAGGTCAAATTTGCGGCCGCGTCAAATGATTGAGAATTGCCAATTGCAAATTAACAATTTGCAGTTTGCAATAGCTTTCATCTTCCAGAGGTGGGGCCGCTACCCGGACTCAGGGTACCTTGTTTTCTTTCAAAAAACCTGGCATACTGATTTTTTGCTGGCCAGGACCGGGTGGTCTACCACTCGTGTTGAGAGTTCCCCGAATCCGGCCATCCAGGTTTTGTGAGAAAGGAAAGAACGATGAACTGGTACCTCGAAGTGCTGAAGAAGTACGCGGTGTTCGATGGTCGCGCGCGGCGTACAGAGTATTGGATGTTCTTTTTGTTCAATGTGCTTATCTGGATAGGTCTGTCAATCGTGGGAGCGATCGTCGGTCTCAGGCTTGCCAACGGCGTCGACGTCTTGAGTAGCCTCTACGCCCTTGCCGTCTTTATCCCCGGCATTGCCGTTTGTATTCGTAGGCTTCACGATATCGGCAAGGCCGGCTGGTATCTGTTGGTTGTCCTCATTCCGTGTGCCGGACCCTTTATCCTTCTTTACTTTCTGGTCCAGGACAGCCAGCCGGGCCCCAACCAATACGGTCCGAATTCCAAAGGCTTGTAGCCAGGTAGGATCAACCCTTGGGCAGACGAGAGGAACCCTCGCCGACCATGCTGCGCACGGCGTCCGCGTCGGGCTAGTGTTGATCAATTTTGTTGCCGGCGTAATAAGGGCAGCCGCAGAAGACAGCACCCCCACCGGACGCCTGCGGTTCCGGCAACCCAACGTACCGACCGTCGACGACTTGCCAGCGATAGGCAAACGGGGCGCTGCTCACGCGCACATATCGCTTGTCGCTCCAATCCCAGCGAAACAGCGTTTCCAGGTCGTAGACCGTTGGATGCGTGGCGTTTCGGTCCAGTTGCCAGCGATCGTCGGCGCCGAGACAAAAATAGACGATCCCGCTCAGACCCACACGTTGGGCTAACTGCTTGTCCACTTGCTCCAGTCGGGCGACCTTGGCCTCGAGGCTCTCGCGAATGTCCAGTGTCCGCGACGATTGGGTTGTGCCCGCGCCCAGCGCATTGGAGAATCCTCCGTCCGGCTGGCGAATTGCCCAGACGCGCCGCTGCAAGCGTTCGGAATAGTGGCTGTAAACGCAACCCGCTCGGGCTTCGCTCGCGGCCAGCGGCACGAGGGCATTGACAATCGGATCGTAGCGCAAGAGTCGCTTGTCGGGTGCCGGGGCATCCGCTCCCAGTGTAGAATCGGCACAGAGCGTCGCCCACACTATCAGACCGGCGCCTAGTCTAAGAAAGACATCTCGTAGCGATGGCAAGCACATCGGCCATGAACTCCTGGCGTGTTTCTTGGGCTGGAGCCTCTCAAGGTCCGAGGGCAACTGGCGTTGCGCTGATCCGCCCCAGCGCCCGCACCGCCTCTAAGCGAACGTCGTCGATATCGTCGCGCAACAGGTTGGTGAGGCCCGGAACAGCTTCTTTGGCTGCCGGACCGATTTCGCCTAAGGCCGTTGCAGCGGCCATCCGCACGCGGTACTCGCAATCGCCCAGCACGGCGGCCAGGACGGGAACCGATTGCTTCGCTTCCGGCCCCATCCTTCCCAGTAATACGGCAGCCGACATGCGCACACCCGGATGCCCGTCGCCGAGCGCAGCGGCGATCAGCGGCCTGGCGTCGTCCGCTTTCGCAGAGACTGTCGTCAGGCTATGCAGGACCGCGATTCGCACGGCCGGATCATCGTCGGCCAAGTGCCGCTTGAGCGCCGGCAGGGCCGCTTGGGCCGGCTTGCCGATCGCGCCCAGCACCTCGCTCACGTGCTGGCGGACCTTCCATCGCGAGTCTTCAAGCAAGGCCATCAGTTCCGGAACGGCGCCCTTCGCGGTTGGGCCGATTAGCACCAGCGCCGCCGCGGTTGCACTGCCTACGGCCGCATTGGGGTCCCGCAACAGGGGCGTCAGGGCCGGCACGGCCTTCTCCGCTGCCGCGCCCATGTTTCCCAGCGCGGTGGCCGCAGACTGGCGGATGGCTGGCACCTCGTCGCGCAGCGATACGGTCAGGGCCGGTATTGCGCCTTTGGCGTCGGCGCCAAGTTTTCCCAGGTAATCCGCCGCCCACAACCGCACGTTCCAGCGCGGATCGGTCAACGCCTTGGCAAAGTTCGGAACTACCGAGTTGACCACTACGCCTGACGCCCCCGGTTCCAAACTCATGTAACTTCCCTGGGTTTGCGTGTCGGACGGCAGCGGAACCGTCTCGGCGGGTTGGGGCGCAGACGGTGTCGGCGGGGCCCCGATGCCCTGTCCGGCGACTACGATCAACAACAATCCAATTCCCAAAAAGCAACTTGCCAGCTTCATTTTTGTCACTCCTAACCGGGCGAAACAGACACAGTACATATCCATCCTAGGTTACCTATACATCCAAGTCAACCGACGCAGGGCACTTACCGTCTGCCGTTTCTAACCTATTCTGCCGGCCGATCTTAGCGATTCACGGGCACTTCCACTTTGGGGTGCAGGCCGGATCGGCGACTGCGCTGGAGTCCCGCCTTTAGGCGGAATTCCCCTCGATTCCGCCTAAAGGCGGGACTCCAACGGGCGTTTCCACCTAAAAGCGGAGAGCCGATTCACGGGCTTGCCAGGGCGTGTTCCCGCAGGATCCGCGCGAGTTCATCCACACTTGTGTCGACCTTGTTCACGCGGGCATGGCGGGCGGAAACCAAGAACTCGCTGCTGGCTCCCGGCAGCCGCGCGCTCGATGCGCGTACGATGCCGTCGGCCGCCTCGCCGTCCAACGCCGTGAACTGCGCGCCGATAATGGAATGCCAGCGCACGCAACGACTGATGGGCATGCAGGCCATGGCTTTTAAGAGAGGATTGTCCGGCTCGAGAAGATCGATCGCCGTAGGCTTCTTGGATTGCAGGAACTCACGGAAGATGTCACGATTGTCGTCGATCAGGCCGCGATATTTGGCCTCTTCCTCGGCGGAATAGTGGACCAGCTTCGAGAAGGCGCGGCCGACCAGTCGCCGGGCCACGCTCGAGCCTTGGTGCGGAGTGGCCATGAACACGACACGTTTCACCAGTGGCGAGGGATCGAAATAGAAGCTGGCCCGTAACTGCTCTTTTACGTCGGCAGCCGCGCGGACCGCCTCCAGCGGCTGCCGCGCCGCGTGCTGCCAGAAAATGTCGTACGAATAGCTGACCTGGAGTTGGACCACCAAGCCGCCCAAGCTGTGCCCGACGAGCACCATCCGCTGCAGCGCCGCGTCGCGGTGGAGGGGATCGAAAGCCTCCCGGGCGACAAGCAGCTTCTCCCGCAGGCTGGCCGCGGATTCCAACAGGTCGCCGCCCGTCGGATATTGGAAGTACCAAAACTGAAACTGCCGATAGATGTCGCCTTGCGCCCGCAGGCGATTGACCGCGTCGTCCCAAGTTTGCGGGCTGGACCCCAGTCCATGTACGAAAACGACGGGGATCTTGCCGGGCTGATAAGGCTCCATCAAGACGAGTTTCGGTTTCATGTCGGTGTCGCCCGGATCGAAGAAGCCTTCGATGTAGCGGCGCGGCGCTTCCTGCTTCATGCAAATGATCGAGGCGGTGAGATCCCGGTCCAGTGGCCAGGTTGCCGCGCCCACGGGCCGGGAGTCGAAGGCCAGCGGATTATAGAACTCCAAGACTGCGTGGTCCTGCGACTGCCGCAGGATGGCGGTCACCGGAAAAAACTGCCGCTGCTGGAAATAGGTTTCGTCGCAGCCCGCTTGTCGCACGGCCACCAGCGACATGCCGACGCCCGGCGTGTGGTAATAGTGCTCCAGGTCGCGATCATTGAAACCGGTGGCAGGCAGCACCTGGGAGAAATCGCTTGGCTTCCAGGCAAAACCGTAATAGGAAATTGGCACGACCCGGACGCCTTGGGTGGTAACGATCGTCAGGCGGCCGCGGGGATCGAGGCGGCCCTGGCGATTGGCCTGCGCGAGCAGGCGGGCAAGGCCCTTCTGATAGGCCGGCAAGGCGGCCGCGTTGCCGATCTCGATTTGCCGCCAGCCCGCGAGAACGGCCTCGAATTCACGTTCCGTCGCCAGCCCTTGCTCGTCCGCCGGGACCGGCCTGGCGGCGGTGTAGACAAAGGGGGCGAGCGGTGGCCCCTCGTCGCAAAACATGGACGGGCGCGTGGAATAGCAGGCGGTTGAATCCGAAGAGCTTTGGCTGTTCGGCAAGCTACACGCGTGGCATCCGGCCAGGACGATTGTGCCGATTATGACGACGGCCAGCAGACGCGCGGAGGGGCGACTTGCCGAAACTCCGGTCGCCACAACCTGCCCCGATCGCTCCATGATCCAACGTCTCCATGCCGGCAGACAATTCTCAGCAAGTATACCACCTTCTGGCGACTTGATTCTCGCAATTCTGGACCGGGGCGTTTTGCCCCAGCGGGGAGTTTTGCCCCAAGCGATCGTGGTACAGGCCGGGCACTATCGGCTCATGGTCGGCGGCAATTATTTGAATTTCAGTCGTCGCTACGCGACGAGCGACAGCTCCTGCCTACGGAAACAAAACCTCCGCAAGCTTTGGCACGGCGTGTGCATTATGCCGAAGGTAACGAATTTTCCTGCGTGAACGCGAACCGAACACGCAGTGTGTATATAGGAGCACCGCCATGAGAGATTCCTGGAAACTTGGACACCTGTGCGGGATCGATATTCTCGTCCACTGGTCGTTCCTGATCGTACCCGTCTGGGTCGCATTGGCGACGCTAGCAGCCGGCGCCACTCTGGCGACGGCAGTCAATGCGACCTTTTTCATATTCGCCATCTTTGGCTGCGTGCTGTTGCACGAACTGGGCCATGCCCTGGCCGCCCGCCGCTTTGGGATTAGAACGCACGACATCACGCTGCTCCCCATCGGCGGGCTGGCCCGCCTGGAGCGCATGCCCACGCGGCCGTGGCAAGAGATTGCGATTGCCTTGGCCGGGCCTGCGGTCAATCTGCTGATTGCCGCGGCCTTGATCGTCGGCCTGAGCCTCGCCCCGGCGTTTGGCTCGTTCTCGGCGTTCTCGTTGCTGAGCGGATCGTGGCTGACCAACCTGGCAATGGTCAACATCGGGCTGCTGGTATTTAACCTGCTGCCAGCCTTCCCGATGGATGGCGGCCGCGTGCTGCGCGCACTGCTGGCAATGGCGATGCCATACGCCCGGGCAACCTGGACCGCGGCAATCATCGCGCAGTTCCTCGCCGCCGCGATGGCCGCGATGGGCCTGATGACCGGCAGTCTGAACCTGTTATTCGTAGCCCTCTTCGTGTTCCTGGCGGCAAGGCGCGAGGCCCGCGATTCCGCGACCGAGGCGAACGCCGAGGCCGGATCGGCGGCGCTGCCGCAGCAAGCGGCCGACGCGTTGATTGTGCTTCCGGCGCACGTGCGGGTTGATGAGGTTACGCGCGTGCTCTTTTCTCGGCAGAGTTTCTTCCCCGTCGCCCAGGGTGGAGAGGTCATTGGGGCCGTGTCGAAGGGCCGGCTGCTCTGGGCGATTGCCAACGGGCGCGGCGATCGATTGATTGCCGAGTTGATGGACCACACACGTGGCGAGGGCCTGCAAGTCGCGCTGGCGACGGCGCGGGCCAAGTCTTAGAAGTCTCCCCTCTCCTCAGGGAGAGGGGAGACTAATCGTATAACGTCTGAAGTGTTCCCAATTTGCAGTCGGCAGTATTCCAACACGTTGTTGGAGGTGCCGATTCGCATGCACAAACCTGAAAAAGGAGATTACTATGAGTTTTCTGAAGAGTGTTACTTGTTCTGGACGGCCGGCACAGGCCGTCGGCGCGGTGGCGGTGGGCGGGTTCCTGCTCGCGGCGTCGCTGGCCAGTATTGCGGCGGTTTCGCCCAGTGCGCCGAAGAATCCGGCGGCTGCCTCCGCCAAGGCGTTTTCGCAAGGCTTCCGCGAGGTGGCCAAGGCCGTGCAGCCCGCCGTGGTGATGATCAAATCGGAGGCCGCCTTGCCTGTCAAACTGGACGGCGCGCCGCGCGGCGACGATGACTCGATGGAGCAGTTCGGCATGCCCTTCGGGAACATGCCCGAGTTGCGGAAGTTCTTCAAGGACGTGCCCCGCACTCCACGACACGGCCAGAGTGGGCTTGGTTCGGGCGTGATCATCGACACGTCGGGTGTCATCCTCACCAACAGCCACGTGGTCCGCGACGGCCGCGAGATCACGGTCCGCCTACACGACGGCCGGGAGTTCAAGGCCAGCAAGGTCCACACGGATCCCAAGGCGGACCTGGCCGTGCTGCGAATTGAAGGGGCCGACCACCTGACCGCGGCCCGCTTGGGAAATAGCGACGAGGCCGAAGTCGGCGACTGGGTCCTTGCCCTGGGCAATCCCTTCGGACTGGAAGGCACCGTCACGGCAGGCATCGTCAGCGCGAAAGGCCGGGGGATCGGCTTGAACGAGCGCGAGAACTACATCCAGACCGATGCCGCCATCAATCCGGGCAACAGCGGCGGCCCGCTGGTGAACCTCGACGGCGAGGTCATCGGCATCAATACGGCCATTTCGTCCAACAGCGGCGGCAACGAGGGCGTGGGGTTTGCCATCCCTATCAACCAGGCGAAGTGGATCGCCCGCCAACTCACCGATGGCGAGACCGTACACCGAGCGCGTCTGGGCGTGATGATTCAGCCTCTGACGCAGGAATTGGCCCAGCACTTCGGCTTGCAGACCCGCGAGGGCGTCCTCGTCGCCGGAGTCAGCCCGGACAGCCCGGCGGAAAAGGTGGGCTTCAAGGCCGGCGACGTGATCGTGGAGTATGCCGGCAAAGCGGTACACAGCCCGCAGGACCTGCAAGGGCTGGTGGAAGAGTCGCCCATCGGCAAGCAGCAGGTCGTATCCGTACTACGTGACGGCAAACGAATGGAGTTGAAAGTCACACCCACGGAAACGCCGGCAGAGACAGCGGCGGCTAGCCCGGATGCGCCCCGAGCCTCGACCCTGGAGAAACTCGGCATGCAGGCGCAGACGCTCACGCCCGACCTGGCGGCGAAGCTGCAAGTCAAGGCCGAGCATGGCGTTGTCGTCACCGACGTGCAGGCCGGCAGCGCCGCAGAGCGGGCGGGTCTGGTCGACGGGGCGGTGATTGTCGAGGCCAACCGCTCGCCGGTGAAGAGCGTCGAGGAGTTGTCCAAGGCCCTCGATGAGAAGTCGCTTGCCAAAGGCGTCTTGTTGCTGGTCCGCACCGTACAAGGCAGTCGCTTCCTGGTGCTTCGAGGTTAAGACGTGAGATCTCGTCATGAAGGAGTCTGAGCCATGTTGGAAAAGGATCCCTCCGGTGCGCCGCATGAACGCAACCAGCCCGCGCAACAAGAGCATGCGGCGCCCGGAGGCCCTTCTCCACCAAGCCAGCAACCGCAAGGCGACCAGACAGTCGGTCCGCACCAATACACCTTGGACTTCCTGATTGCGGTTATCAAGAGTTCGAGGCCCCGCATCGAGTAACGTATCAAGTAGGTCCTTTCTGCCGGAAAGGACGAACATGCGCCGCCCCGAAAGAGGACCGAAGATTTTCCAAAGATGGGGCGCGCGTTAAGTTGGCCTGTTTGCGAATGCTGGTCAGGTGGATTTGCATTTCTGCCCGGCGGTAAGTAAGATCGCACATATTGGCGCGAGGTCTTATTTCCGCGTTCTCTCGTTCGAGTCATCGCATTGGTCGGTTACGGATTGCGACGGCGACGGTCGGCAACAAGCACAACCCGAGGGGAATCACAAGATGATGCTCCCGCAATCCTGTCCTTCGCGTCACATTCGTGTTGTCAAGAACACTTGGTGCGACGGGCGGCTTGAACGCGGCTTTCGCAGACGCATTGCGGACAATCGGCAGGTTCTCGACAGTGCACAGGTCGATGCCGGATCGCGGTTGGGGAGACTGTGAACGCCCCCGCTGTCCTTGCGGCAGTGGAGCGATGTTTGGCCACTACTTGCGCTCGCGCGAGGGGGCGGCGAAAATCGGGGATTGCCGTCGCTGGTAGTGGCTGAACAGACGTTCCGACGGCACAGGGGGACCGCTGAAAAAAGTGCCACGCGAACACAACGCAAAGCACTGAGTACTCAGTACTATATCTCGTATTTGCCTCGACTTCTTCAGCAGTCTCACCGGGCCGGCGGGGCGTATGCAGTTCGAGTCAATATGTGAAGAATCTCCCCCCATTCGTCCGGGCGTTATCTCTTGTAATGTACCGCCAGCCAAACGGTCTGCTGATTCGGATCGGTCCACACAACTCGATGCAGCGTATGGGCCGGAATGTTCAGGAAGGAACCTCGACACAGTTTGACCGGCTCCGGCTTGCCCTCGAACTGCACGGCGGCACTGCCCTGCAGGACGACGACCCATTCATTCTCATCCTGGTCGTACCAGAAACCGGGTGGTGAGGCCTGGCCCTGCGAAACGATCCTTTCGATCCGCAAACCGTGGGCCTGATGGATCGTCGTGAACAGTTCTTCGGCAAGCTCGGCGGGAATTCCCTCGAATAGATTGCCGCTCATAGCTTCTGCCCCAAACCCAACGCCCCAATGGCGGTCAGCAGCCAGCCGATGATAAACGCCACACCGCCGACCGGCACGGGATAGACAAAGAACCGTCGCCCGGTTGCCAGCCAGGCATAGAGGAAACCGGAAAACAGAAGGATGCCCAGGAGCATCGTCCACCCGGCGGCGTCGAACCACCGGCTGCGCTGGTAAAGCCCCAGCAGCCCCACCAGGATAAGGCCCAGGGCATGGTACATCTGATACTGGACCGCCGTATGGAATGTGACAAGCTGTTCGGCCGATAGCAGCGATTTGAGGGCGTGGGCACCGATGGCCCCCAACCCCACGGCCAGTGCGGCGATAAGGGCGCCGAGAAATAGGAATAGTGTGGGCATGGTTCGTTGATTATCCTCCTCCGCTGCGGGTGACGGGGCCGATCGTCGCCCCGGTCGCACGCACGTAGTCGTCCGGCGCTAAGAGCATCTGTTGTCCGCGCACTCCCGCCGACACGGCCACGACGTCAGACAATTGTATCAGTTCGTCAACGTAAACGGGATAGTCCCGCTTGCCCGCCAGGGCGGTCACTCCACCGCGAATGTAGCCTGTCAGCGGTTGCACTTCCTTCAAGGCGACCAGTTCCACGGTGCGGTTATCGGATTGGCGGGCCAATGCCTTGAAGTCCAGCTCGGAATCGGCCGGAACGACAGCCAGCAGCACACCGTGGCGATCGCCGCGGGCCACGAGCGTCTTGAACACCTGTTCGGGGGGCAAGCCGATAGCGGCGGCGACCTTCTCCGCGCTCAGATCGTCGGGGTCAAATTCATACTCGCGAATCTCGTAGCGGATGCCGAGCACGTCGAGAACTCGCATGGCGTTGGTTTTCATCATTTTCTGGGCGGGGCGACCGTCACGGGCAGGTCCTCGCGTTTCACCAGCCAGGCGTGCTCGAGGAGTTGCTTGGCGTTCTGGTTGCGCCCCAGGCTCCATTTGTTGTGCCGGGCAAGGAAGAACGTCGTCTGGGGAAAGTGTTTGATGGAGTTCTCCTGCTTGAGCAGAGTGATTGAAGGGCGTTAAGTGCCGATTATCGCACATGGCAGGGCGGTTTGCCACCGTGCCGGGGCGGGCTGTGAACCAGCTCACGGTCGTTCGCGGCCAGTAACCCCCGGGCTAAAGCACATTCACCACGATGCCCGACGTGGGCCACGCCGCCATGCCCTGGCTGCCGGTGCGGACGTTGATGCCTACGCAATTCCATTCGCTGGCCAAGATTGGGAACTACCACGGCCCGCTCCTGCAAAGCCACGGTACCGCCGATCGACTCATCCCCTTTGCGATCGGACAGCAGCTTTTTGAGGCAGCCAACCAGCCGAAACAATTCGTCACCATCGCCGGCGGCGATCACAACGACCCGCAGACCGAAGAGTACTATGCGGCCCTCTTCGCGTTCCTAAGCGGGTTGTGATCCGCTTCGTGCCGCGATACTCGATCTCCAACCCGCAGTAGCAGCGGACGCGATGGCCAAACTCGAACAGCGCGGCGTCGAACTCTGATCCGCATTTCGGGCAAGCAAAAGCCATGGGACCCAAACCTCCCGACACTACACCGCGCTCTAACAGATACACCAACGATCGTATCCATGGCCTGGATCGCCTGCAGCGCGCCCAGCGGCAAGACGATGCCGCCCGGCGGCGCGTCGGTGTCGCGCGGATTCACGCGGATCAGCGTGCCTTCCCGGATCTCGCATTCGCGGCGCACCGTCGGCACCCCGATGCCGGCCCCCAATTCGATGATGGCCAGCCGCTTCCCGCCAAGCTGCCCGAGCCAGCGGTGATAACGTGTCTGTTGTTCTTCGGAACGGCTTTCAATCCAGTCGCTGTCGTGGAACATGAGCACGTTGGGCCGGGCCAACTGGCCACAATCGGCGCACAGCGGCAGCGGCGGACGGGCACGGATCGTGGCCTCATCGACCGACACCGCTGTGTTTTCCGCCGACCAGATCGCGCCCGTACACCCTCGCACGCACTGCAGGAAGTTGATCGAGCCGTGGCATTCCAGAATGCGATCGGGCGAGAAGCCGGCACGCTGGAAATGGCCGTCCACGTTGCTGGTGAAGACGAAATAGCCCAGCTCGCGGCATTCTCCCCAGCGGCGCAAGATTTCAAAGCCGGCATGCGGGGCCGTGACACGGTACAGGTTCAGGCGGTGGCCGAAAAAGCCCCATGCCTGCTCCGGGTCGCGCTGGAACCAGACGGGGTTCGAGACCTCGGCGAACTGCCGGCCGCGGAAGGCGGGATAGGCCCGCCAGAAGCCTTCCGGGCCGCGGAAATCGGGCAGGCCGGAATCCACGCCCATGCCGGCCCCGGCGCCGATCAGCAGGGCGTCGGCCTCGACGATGACTTCGGCCGCTAGCCGACAGGCTTGTTCCAATTCCATGATTTGCTGCTCCTCTGGGGGCGCTGCTGGGAGTGACTTGCCAAAAACTACTCCTTCACCAACTGGGGCGAGCCCGGTGGGGTCTGGATCAACCTACATCCAGAATTGCGCCGGAACAAGTGCCGTTTTTGTTAACCTGGGCAATATCCAAACCCCGTTTCAAGTTTTCTGCGCGGCCTTGATCCGGATCAATGCGCCGCCACCAGTCCTTGGGTAGAATTTCAATATAGGACGAACTGTCCAGCATGCAACACAGGGGGCAACAACTCATTATGGCAGTGCGCAAGATCATCGAAATCGACGAGGAGAAGTGCGACGGCTGCGGGCAGTGCGTGTCGGCCTGCGCCGAGGGAGCGATCGAGATCCGCGACGGCAAGGCCCGGCTTGTGGCCGAAACCTACTGTGACGGTCTGGGGGCCTGCCTGGGCGAGTGCCCGCAGGATGCGATCAATATCATTGAACGCGAGGCTGATGCCTTCAGCGAGGAGTTGGTACGGCAGCGCGTTGCACTGTTGGGAATACTTGCACCCATGCAGGCTTGTTCCGGCCTACAAGCCCGATTATTTCTCCGGGCCTAAATGGTCCCGCACGCGATCCGCCAGGATCTTGTAGCCTTCGGTGTTGAAGTGCAGTTGGTCTTGGGCGAACAGTTCTTTCCGCGGCTTGCCGTCACCGCTCATCGTGGCGTCGAAGGTGTCGATGTAGTCCAGATTCTGGCCCTGGGCGATGCAGTCCTTGATGAGTTGGTTGGCCTTCTTCTCACGACTGGCGTTGGCCCAGCGGGACGGCGTGGCGTTGATCGTCATGTAGGCGATCCGCACCTTCGGCAGTTTCGCCCGCACCTTCTCGACGAAGGCCCGAAAATCGTCGCGGACGTGCTCGGGCGTCTTGCCGGCCGCGATGTCGTTGCCGCCGGCCCGCAGCACGATCAACCGCGGCTTGTACGGGACCACGATCCGGTCGGCGAAATAGGTGCAGTCGGCAATCTCGCAGCCGCCGAACCCGCGATTGAGGACCTTGTGCTCCGGGAAGTCCTGGGCAAGCGATTTCCACATGCGGATCGTGGAGGAGCCGACGAACAGGACCGTTTCTGGGGGCGGCAGATTGGCGCGATCAGCCTTCTCGAAGGCCCGGATCTCCGCTTCCCATCGCTGGTTACCGGGCTCCGCAGCGCAAGAACATTGTGACACCGCACAAGCCACGAACCACACAAACGCCGCGCAGACAAGGTTCTTTGTTTTCATTACTTGGTCCCTCTTTCGCAACTTGGATCAAAAATTTGTGGACAACCGTTGCAATTCCAGCTTACCGAAACATACTCGAATTATCAACCGGTTGTCGCTTGTTGTCGCTTGTTCTCTTCTTCTGACGCGATCTCAAATGGCCTCCACCAAGGAACCTGTGGTAGTCCCTTCCCCGCCGCTAGGCGTTCACGGCCCAGCCCGCACTGCGGCGTTTGCCGAGAGGATCGACGCCTTGACCGGCCTGCTCAAGAAGCAGATGGTGCGGCTGGCGATCGTTATTGCCATCCTCGGCGGAGTTCGCATTGCCGCGAGCCTCCCGTCCTACGTCGCTGCTTCCTTGACCCACACGGTCTTGATGTTGACGAACTCGCGGATGCCATAAACGCTCAACTCACGGCCGTAGCCCGATTGCTTGACGCCGCCGAAAGGCACGCGTGGATCGGAGACGACCATGCCGTTGACGAAAACCATGCCGGCCTCGATCTCGTCGATGAAACGGGCCTGTTCGATTGTGTCGTTGGTCCAGACGCTGCAGCCTAGCCCAAACGACACGTCGTTGGCCAGCCCGATCGCCTCGTCCACGTCGCGCACGCGGAAGAGCGCGGCCACGGGACCAAACAACTCCTCGGCATACGCCGGGCATCCGCGGGGGATGTCGGTCAGCACCGTGGGGGCGTAGTAGTAGCCAGGGCGATCGAGCGGTTTGCCTCCCGTCAGAACTCGGGCCCCCGCCGCCACAGACTTCTCGACCTGCCCGTGCAGGTCGCGCACGATTTGCGCCGTGACGAGCGGACCGAGGTCGGTGGCCTCGTGCATGGGATCTCCGACGCGAAGCGACTCCATCCCGCGCACGAAGCGGCGTTCAAACTCATCGGCGATTTGCTCCGCGATCAGGAAACGCTTGGCGGCGATGCAGGACTGGCCGTTATTGATCGTCCGCGCCTGCACGGCCAGCGGCACAACACGGTCAAGATCGGCGCTGGGCCGGACGATGAAGGGGTCGCTGCCACCCAGTTCGAGGAGGCTCTTCTTGATCTGCCGGCCCGCTGTGGCGGCCACGCTCTTGCCGGCCGCTTCGCTTCCCGTCAGCGTGACCGCCTTGACCCGCGAGTCGCTGAGAATCCCCTCCACCGCAGCGGATTCGACCAGCAGCGTCTGGAACGCCCCCTCCGGGAAACCGGCCCGACGAAAGACATCTTCGATCGCCAGGGCGCACTGGGGGACATTGGAGGCATGCTTCAGCAGCCCGACGTTGCCGGCCATCAGAGCGGGAGCGGCAAAGCGAAAGACCTGCCAGAAGGGAAAATTCCAGGGCATCACGGCCAGCACAGGCCCCAACGGTTGGTACAGGACCAACGTGCTGCTCGCCTCGGTCCGCACCTCCTCCGGCTGCAACAGGCGCTCGCCGTTATCGGCATAATAGCGACAGCCGCGCGCACACTTGAGCACTTCCTCGACCGCCGAGCGAAAGGTCTTGCCCATCTCAGTCGTCATCAGGCGGGCATAATGGTCCTTGCCGCTCTCGAGGATCCCCGCTGCCCGCTGCATAAACTGGGAGCGCTGGGCAAACGGAACGCGGCGATACGTGGGAAACGTCCGGGCGGCAAGTAGCAGCTTCTCGTCAAGTTGGGAGGCGGTGAGCGACTCAAAAGTCCGCAATGTCTCCCCCGTCGCAGGATTGACAGTGGCGATAGTCATGGAATTTCTCACGAACTGCTGCACGTCGTCATTTTCACCGCGTTATCGCGTTTCTTCGGCTTTGGGTTTGTGCTCGTTCTCGTCCGGGCCGAAGGTAATGCTGCACTTGGGGAACGCCTTTTGGAGCCTCTTCACACCGGCCTCGGTGACTGCGGTCCCCTTCAAGCCCAGGGAGTGCAGCTTGGAGAGACCCTTGAGATAATCCAAGCCGGCATCCGTCACTTTGGTATGATCAAGCCACAGGTAGTTCAAGCTCTTAAGTCCCGCCACGTGCGCCAGACCGGCGTCGGTGATGTTCGTGTCCTGCAGGAGCAGGCAGCCGATCTTGTCGAGGCCGGCCAAGTTGACCAACCCCGCGTCCGTGATCTGGGTGCCGCTGAGAAACAGCCGCCGCAGATTGGCATGGGATTTCAAATTCGCCATGCCGGCATCATTGAACTTGCTCTCGCCGGCGTAGAGATACTCCAGCTTTTTGGCATCCGCCAGGTTCGACAGGCCGCTGCCCGTCACGGCCGTGCCGAACAGCGTAAGAGCGTGCAGGTCGGTCATCCGCTTCAGGTTAGCCAGACCCGTGTCGGTGATCTTCGTGCCGGACAGGCTAAGGAAGTGCAATTGCGTGAGGTTTTGCAGATGTGCCAATCCGGCATCGGTGACCGGCGAACTGGAGAGATCGAGCGTTGTCAGATCCCGCAAGTCCGCAAGATGTACCAGGTGCGAATCGGCGAGTTTCTTCTTGTTTGCGAAACTCACCGACACGACACGTCCCTGGGCATCGCGGCTCAGCGTTCCGCCCGCATCGCTCAGCGCCGCCGCAATGGCGTCGACATTCGGCTGCGGATTATCGTCCTTTGCATAGGCGGCGGCCAAAACCACGGCCGCCAAGATGACTGCAATGTACGGCGAGCATTTCATAGTCAATTCCTTTACGGTTACGTCACTTCTCTACGGAACGGATAACTTGTACAATCCCACGTCATTTGCCAATTAACGGTCAAGGTCTACGACATCGTCGCCGCGCGATGACATGTCCACCACGCGATTGCCGTCCACGAGTAACTGATAGCTGATGCCTTGTTTCGCGCGGATCGACGCCTTGCCGCCGTGGATTGTCATGGGAAAGGGTGAGACCACGCGATGCTTGTCGCCCACGGCCACGGCTAGCGAGTCCAGAGCCCCCTCGAGTGCGAAACGCAAGCTGACGACCGCGCAGGGATTGATGGCCGGCGGCCGCCGCGTCTGCGTGGGCAAATCGAACGAATCGGGCACGCAGCCGGCGTATTCACCATCCGGATACTGCATTTGCTCGCTGGCCGCAAGAATGCCTTCGGCCACTTGCCGCCATGCGAGCGTCGTGTCGTAAGGTACGAACATGGTCAGGGCGTAGGCGTAATCGTAGCCGCACCACTCGACCGGCAAACCGATCCAGTTCGGGGCACGCCAATTGGTCGCACCGAACACGGGCGTGGTGGCATAAACCATGACCGGCTTGCAACTCCACTGATAAACGAACGGCAGGCCGGAAATGGCCCACCGGCGGGCGCAATCAAGATACTCGCGCTTGCCAGTCAACTCGTAGCCCCGCACATAGGCCTGGACGAGCCGCGCCGAGGCCAGGATATCGGGCGTGTGCAGCGGGCACTCCCAGGTCTGCGCGCCGCGCGGCGTGCGAAAGCGTTTCATAAACTCCAACGCCCTGATTCCCGCCGCCAAGGCAGTCTTGTCGCCGGTAGCGTGTGCGTGCTCCAGCAGGATAACGGCATAATTGCCGCAGTAGCCGCTTGCCGTGTCCTCGAAGTGGCCACGGCGGTAGGGGCCGTCGTAGCGAAAGGAGCCGTCGGGCCGTTGCTGGGCGACCACACCGCCGACCTGCGCGGTCTTCATCCTCAGCCATTCCTGGGCACGGCCGCTGACAAAGTAGATCGCTTCATTGGGAATGTGCGAGCCGCCCGCGGGCGGCGCGGCGGGCAGCGGCGGCGTCTGCCCACTCAAACGCCAGACCGTCGAGGCGAAGTCGACGTACGGCCGCCGCGGGAACTGTGGATCCGCGCAGTGGCCCCAGCCCGCGTCGGTCTTGAGCGGCGGATTGGCCAGGGCTTTCAGGCAGAGCGCCAACTGCGCCGCGCGGCCGCGCGGCGCTTTCGGCACGGGCGGCAGGCCGCGTTTGTTCACCGCCCAGAGGATTGCCTCCTCGATCGGCGCCGGCCCGCGGACGAGGATTGTCGCGTCGATCTGTTTGCCCCGCAACGCGGCCCGGTGCCCCTCCGCACCGTCGACGAAATTCGGCGTGGCAAAGACGGGTTGCAGCGACATGTCGTGCCAGGTCATCGCCATCGTCGCGCGGTCGGTGACAAACGCCATCAGCGGCATTGTCACCTTCAGAGGGTCGGGCGCGAAGCGAACGTGTTCTTCGGTCTCGATGTCGAGCGTCGACGAGGAGGCCTCGCCTTTCCCCAGATACTCCAAGCCGGCAAACACGCCCTGTTCCAGGGGGCCAAGGGCGCGCAACACCGGACCTTCGCAGGGCATGTCGCTGCGGATGGCAATCGAAATCTCTGCGCCCTGGAGCGAAACCGCCACACTGACGCCTTCCCCCACGAAACGCAGCGATTCGCCCTGCTCGGCCAGCGTCAAATTCGGCACAGCCCCGTTGCACCAGACAAACGGCGCGATGAGACCGACCGTTTTGCCCCCCGCTGCGACACGCGCGCCCGATCCGTCACGCGCGATCTCCAGCGTCAAGAACGCGGACTTACGCAGGATCCAATTGCCCGTCGCATGGGCATCAGCCAAAAAGACCGTCCGGCGGACGGGCGGCAGACCGTGGGGCTGAACGACAACCTCGAACGCGTGGAACGGCGCCTTGCCGTTGGCCGTGACTGACACCGATTGTGTCGCGTTGGCGGCGACCGTAACCTTCTGGTCGGCAACCACACAGGCAATCGCATCGCCCGAGTGATTCCTGATCGCCAGGTTCACGCGAGATCCCTCGCTACCGACCGCTGCAATTTCCAGCGGGTGCAGGATCTCCCGAGCTACTTCGATGTTCGCGACCTCCACCAGGCCCGCCGCCTCGCCAGGGTCAAGCCGCAAGCGCGTGACGGTTCCTTTGGCCTGTAACGAAACCGCGTAATTGTGCCACTGGCCGTCGTGGATGAGCTTGAAATGCTCGCTTCTTGCCTCGTCCATATTCGGCGCTTGCGTTGTGGCCCAGAAGATCTGCCCGTCGCCGCCGGTGGCGCATTTCACGCGGAGCTTCACGCCGAACGGTCCCTCGATCTGGACTGGCGGGCTGACCAGGTAGGGGTCGTTGCCGCTGCTTCGGATCCGCAGCACTCCGCCCGCCACGGCGAGCGTGCAGTCATGCAGCGCCGTCCAACCCGCCGTGCCGTCGCCGAAAACCCAATGCTGGATCGGCTCGGTGCGGAGCAGTTGTCGCGGGCAGGGGTTGATGAGATTGGCGTTCTCGGCGGCCTCCAGCGCGGCCAATGGCGTCAGCAGGGCTGCGAGAAGGGCAAGGGGCGTAAGGATGTTCTTCATGGTTCTCCGATCTGCATGTTGGTTCGATTATAGCACGTCGCCGGGCAGGCTTCCATCGCCACATTCCCCTGTCCCAGTGGCGTGCGGCCGGATTTTCTGCTAATCTATCCAGCATGAAGAGTGAGATTCAGCCTACTGCCCGTTTCCGCGGACTCGTCTTCGACATGGACGGCGTACTCTGCGATTCCGAACCGTTCATCTGCGAAGCGGCGATGCGGATGTTCGCCGAAAGGCACGACCTTCAGGTTCGCCCGGAGGACTTCCTGCCGTTTGTGGGGGCGGGCGAGGACCGCTACCTCGGCGGCGTGGCGGAACGGTACGGCATCCAGTGGGACCGGCAAGAGGACAAGAGGCGGACCTACCAGATCTATCTGGAGATCATTCGCGGTCGCCTCCAGCCGTTGGCCGGCGCGAGCGAATTCATCGCCCGCTGTCGACAGTTGGGGATGCGCCTGGCGGTGGCCACCAGCGCCGACGCGGTCAAGATGCGGGGAAACCTGGCGGAGATCGGCTTGCCGCCGGAAACGTTCGACGTCTGTGTCAACGGCCTGGATGTGGTCCACAAGAAGCCGGACCCGGAAATCTTCTCGCTAGCGATCCGGCGGCTGGAGTTGACACCCGGCGAGTGCCTGATTGTGGAGGATGCCCCTAACGGCATCCGCGCCGGGAAGGCCGCTGGCGCGAAGTGCCTGGGGCTGACGACCAGCTTCTCCGCCGCCGAGTTGCAGGCTGCCGGGGCAGACCGGACCGCCCCAGACCTGGCCCACGTGCCGCCGGAGGTGCTGGCCGATGTCGGCAACCGTCAACCATAATGATCCGGCGCCGGGCGGCCGGACGTGTCCTAAACGGAGATCGATTATGAGCGCCTCCTCTGCCTCAAGGGGATTTTGCAGAACGGCTCTTATGGTTCTTCTACTCGCGACCGCGCTCCAGAAGACTGCGGTCTCGGCTGAGGAGAAGACCGCCTGGCTCCGTGGGGTTGAAACCTGGGGCGGACGACCGGCGTTGCCTGCCTTGGTCAATCCCGTTGTGACCTCGCCACTGCAATCCGTTCTGCGACTGCGTGGCGAGTGGGAGTTTGTCACGCGGGAAACCGCCCCGCTGCGTCATCCGGCCTGGAATGCTTTCTACGGCAAGCCCTGGCCGGAAGCCCGCAGCATTCAAGTTCCCGCGTGTTGGGAGGCACAAGGGGTGGGGACGCCGGGTGTGGGAGATTCCTGGGACTGCAAGTGGGATCATTGTGCCAAGCCCCTGCGCTGGGTTTACAAGGGAGACGCCTGGTACCGCAAAACCGTCAGCATTCCCGCGGCATGGCGCGGGCAACGAATCTGGCTCAAAGTGGGTGGCGTGCGCTCGCAGGGCTGGTTCTGGGTCAATCGAACGCCGGTGGCATGGGTCGACAACTACTGCGGCACGTACAAATACGACATCACCGACCTCGTTCAGCCTGGGGCGCAGGCCGTTGTCGTGGCCGAGGTCAACAATGTCCTGCCCAGCCGGAAGGGTCTGTTCAGCAGCACGCACCGCTTTGGCGGTCTCTATCGGGACGTTGAACTGGAAGCCACGCCCGACGCGCGGATAGACTACGCATGGGTCCGCGGAGATTTCGACCGCCAGGCGGCCGAGGTTCATGCAACCGTGGCCTACGGCAACAAACTCTGCCTGCTGAAGAAGCCGGTGCTGCGGGTAACGCTCAAGACCAGCGACGGCCAGCCGGCGGGGGACCAGGCCCAGAACATCGAGTTTGATTCGCAGCGCAAGACAGCCGAGCTTACCTGCCGAATTCCGCTGACGCGCTTTCAGCCGTGGTCGCCTGATTCGCCCGCGCTGTACCTCGCCGAACTGGTCTTGTGTGACGGCGACCAGCCGGTTCACGGCTGGGTGGAGCGGTTCGGCGTGCGCAAATTGGAGGTTCGTGGCAAGCGTTTCTTTTTCAACAACAAGCCGTTCTTTGTGCGGGGCTACGGGGACGACTTCGTGTATCCGCTGACCCTCGTCTCCCCCGCTTCTCGCGAAGAGCACTTGAGGCATTTCAAGGCGGCCCGGCAGGCCGGGTTTCTCTACGTCCGCCTGCACACCCACTGCGAGCTGCCGGAGTACTTCGAGGCTGCCGATGAGGCCGGGATCCTCGTGCAGCCGGAACTGCCCTATTATGGCGACTATCCGACCGAGGCCTTCACCTTCGATCCGATCCGGGACTTGCAGGAACTGATCACGCACTACCGCCGTTACGTTTCGCTGGCCACCTACTGCATGGGCAACGAAGGACTCTTGGGACGGCCGCTCGGCATCGAAATCTACAAGCTCGTCAAGCGCATCGACCCTGACCGGCTGGTTCTGCACCAGGACGGGACCTTCAACACCCGCGAGAACTCCGATTTCAGGAGCGGCCCCATCACGGTTTGGGAACCGGGCAGTTTTCCCTGCGACGCCCCCTTTGTCGCGCATGAATACCTCAACCTCTCGGTGAAACAGGACCCGCGTCTGGCAGCGAAGTTTTCCGGTGTCATGCTGCCTCCGGTTCCCTTGGAGACACGCGACCAATGGCTGGCCAGCGCGGGACTGAATCGCCGCTGGGGCGACGCATGTCAGGATGCCGCGCATGCTTTGCAGCGCCATTACCAGAAGCAGGGCCTGGAAGCGGCCCGCATGGACCCGGCCTGCGGTGGTTATGACTTCTGGACCATCGTGGACGTGGTGGTCAAACAGGGAAACACCTACAGCGCGCAGGGCTTTCTTAACCCGTTCTGGGAACCCAAATCCAAGGGCTACACGCCGCGGGAGTTCGGCGTCTTCAATGCCGCCACCGTGCTGCTTCTCAAAACGGAGCCGGGCGATCGCATTGCCGTCTCGGGTGACTGCGTGCGGGCTGATTTCTGGATCTCGCACTATGGCGAGGAACCTTTAAGACAAGCCCGGCTCGCTTGGACGCTGCGGGCCGACAACACGGTGCTGGCCGAGGGAATCGTCGAAGGCGGCGACGTTGAACTTGGCGCGGTTCGGTCCCTGGGGCGAGGGCAATCGGATTTCGTGATACCTGAGCTGCAAAAGCCGGTTCATGCGGTCTTGCGAGTTTCACTTGCCGGCGGGCTGGCCGGCAACGAATGGGACTTCTGGCTCTTCCCCAAACGCGCGCCGCAGCGCGTGGCGGGGATCGCCGTTTCCGGGCCTCTGCTGCCCAAGCTGGCGCCGCTGTATTCGGGATTGGTTGCCAGCGGGAATCCCGGGGCCGAACAGGCGCGAGTGCTTATCTCATTCCTGGGTTCAGCCGATGTCGAACCTGCCCTGGCAGCCGGCAAGCGTGTCCTCCTTATCAACCAGGCGGCGGGAAAGCCCAACGTCAGCCTGGGCTGGTGGTCGATGGGAGAACAAGTGGGGACCGCCTTTGCCCGGCACCCTGCCTTGGGCGATTTCCCCCACGAAGGGTATTTGTCTCCGCTGGCCTTTCGCATCCTGAAAACGGGGCGGAAACTGCCAAGCCTGACGGGCCTCCGTGCGGACGACATGTTGGTCGTCGGCGAAGGCTTGGACAGTTATTTTCTCTACGCCGGACAGGCACGGGTCAAGCAGGGACGGGTCCTGATGACCTTTGGGTTGGACGTGCTTTCGGGCCATCCGGAAGGAACCTGCCTGCTGGACGGGCTGATTCGCTATGTCCAGTCCGACGCCTTCAATCCGCAGGGGGAAGTTGCCTTACCCGCCATTGAAAAATAGGGCCCGAGCGAAATTTCCTATAAAGCCGCCGCGGCCCTTCATTGCGCGCCGAAGTTTGCATCGCGTTGGATGATGAACTTCCGCTCTTTAGCGCGCGGAGTTTGAAACACCGTGGCCGAACCACACGCATCCGTGGTCGCTCTGACGCGGGGATTTCTACGAAATGGTGCGCGGATCCCCTGGCCGGCGCGCTGAGCCTGTTTAATTTTTTTTGAAACAAAGTGTTTCACTTGCTGAATGACATCAAATGGGTGAGTTCAAAAATTCCGCAGGCAGGCTGGCCCAACCGATTTTCTAAAAAATTGTGATAGGGTACTTGTGTTCAGTTTCACAATATGGTTTAATGTGTGAAACAGTCTGTTTCACCCTTACCCTACCATGCAAATGGCTAAGTTCAGAAATCATGCCGAGCGTCGGGCCGCCCTCATTCCCATCGTTCGTTCGATGCTGGCCGAGGGAAAGACCATTACCGAGATCCGTGAGATGAGCGATGAAGAGATTCTCGAGCTCGAAAAGACCGTTCAGCGCGTGGCCGCGCCCATGATCAGTTCACAGCCAACCCCTATTTCGGAGGACCAAAAATGCCCATCCCTGACCCACCCCTGCCATCTCCTGAGGAGGTGATCGTTACCCGGGGGTTCCGGCGGCAGGCGCTGGCGATTGTCGAGCGCTGCCTTCCCACGATCATCCGTGAGGCGCGCTACGAAGAGCTTGAGGAGATGATGGTGGTATTCCACTGGTTTGGCAACCGGGAAGCCATGCAGCTTGAGGCCCCCGAGGACTATGTCAAGGTGCCGGGGCTATCGCTGGAATTCCGGGGACGCATGACTCAATTCGGGTCTTCACTCCATGACTTCCCGGCCGGCTTTCTGTCCACGCCAGCCACAATCAGAAAGCTGATTAGCGGAGTTCGGAGTTTCTCGCTATCCACCGGCTTGACGTTGACACCGACGGCGACCCCAACGCGCGCGAAGTAAGGCCGCTTTGCTCCACCGAATTCCCTGGTTCGGGGCGCCCTCGGCGGGGTCGGCTAGTCCGAGAAGTTTCCGTGAAGAGCCTCGACGGCGGGGAGGAGGTGACGTACCGCAGCGGGGAGACTATCATGGACGTGATCACGGCGATTAACGCTGAGGGCGTGGAAGTACTGCAAACCACCCGGGGGCTGCAATGAAGTTGTCGAAAACCTCTTTGGAAGACGTACGGGAGTTGATCCTTTCAGCCCGCGCTACGGTCTCGCGGGGCGTGGACCTCGTGCAAGTCCACACCAATTTCAAAATCGGCCGGCGGATTGTCGAGCAGGAGCAGAAGGGCAAGAGCCGCGCGAAATATGGAGAAGCGGTCGTCATGGCGCTGGCGGAGCGGCTGACGGCGGAGTTTGGCAGAGGATTTTCCGCCAGCAATCTCGCCTATATGCGGACGTTCTACCTGCTGTATCGGGGGAGGTTGCCAATTGTGCAATCAGTGATTGCAAAATCGTCCGCCGACGAAACAAGCCAGACACTGTCCGGCCAATCCCCAATTTTCCAATCGGTGATTGGAAAATTGGAATCGCCCAAGAAATCCCAGTTCCTGACTGGGAAATCCTCGGTTGCGCCGCCACGTCCCTTTACGCTGAGTTGGACGCACTACAGACCCAAATTATTGACGTGACGCATCGAGCCTGCTAAGTTCGTTGTGGTACTCTGCCGAGGCTGAACCGCGTTGCTCTTAAGCGAAATGAACGAGGCGAACATGACTGAAACCGAACCCATTCCGGATGAATTGCCGCCCGTTGCCGCGGAACGGCCGGCCGGCCGTCTCAGCCTGGGCGGCGCCCTGCTTCTGGCCGTCCTGGTCGTGGTGCTGCAATTTGTGCGCGGTGTTGCTTTGGCGGTCTTGCAGACGCTGATTGGCGGGAGGGAGCCGACCGGATCGCAGATCGCCGGGGACGTCGCCGTTGGCAATGTCATGACCTTCGCGGCCGTGATTTGCTTCGGCGTGTGGCGATCGAAGCTGCCGTGGCTCGATGTCGTTCCCTTGACGCAGAACAAGATTCGCGAAACGTCACTATGAATGCCAGTTCTGTTCCCCGGTCTGTGTCTCAATAGCCACATGCCATGCTCCGTTTCCACTTCCTAAATTCCAGATATCATGAAAGCAATTGCGAACCAAGTCCAGCAATCGTTGCCGTGTGCTGCAAGATATGCCAAATCGGGCTGACAGGAAGATGGACGACGGGAAGATCCATTCCCGTTGCCTGTCATTTTCCTCGTGCATCTTCCTGTCAAACTGCCCTGAGTCTCAAATCTCATTTGTCAGAATCGTTGGAAAAGAAGATGGAGTCCAAGCCATGCGTTGCTTAGCAATTTCCTGGATTGCCGTAGCCGTAGCTCTTGTCCTTGCCATTGCGATTGCTATTTCCGCCGGTCCTGCCAATACCGACGAACCCTCCCAGGCCGCGCTGCCGGCCACGTTCGAGAAACTCTTGCCCTTGCATGCGAAACTCGGACCGCCCCAACCGCACGAGTGGCTGGCCGAGCACAAGGAGCCGGGACAAACCTACTCGCAGTATCTCCACGGGCAGCCGGTTCGCGTGGACCAACGGCGACGGGTGATCTACGTTCAACCGCTCGGTGAATTCGACTCGGCCCAACGGAAAGTGCTCGACCGGACGGCTGAGTTATTGGGCATCTACTTCCAATTGCCGGTAAAGGTCTGCGACGACTTGTCGTTGGACGTGATTCCCGCAGCGGCCCGCCGCGAGCACCCGACCTGGCATGTCAAGCAGATCCTGTCGACCTATGTGCTCGACAAAGTCCTGCCGCCACGCATGCCAGCCGACGCTTGTGTGTACATCGCGCTGACGACGTCGGACCTCTGGCCCGGCCAGGGTTGGAACTTCGTCTTCGGCCAGGCGTCGTTGAGCGAGCGGGTCGGCGTGTGGTCGGTGGCGCGTAACGGCGACCCGCATGGCGGCGATGCCGAGTTCCGCTTGTGCCTGCTCCGCACATTGAAGACCGCCTCGCACGAGACGGGGCACATGTTCTCGATGCAACACTGCACGTTGTACGATTGCAACATGTGCGGCAGCAATCATCGGGAGGAAGCGGATCGCCGCCCCTTGTGGCTCTGCCCGCATTGCCTGGCGAAGCTCTGTCACGCCACGGGCGCCGAGCCGGTCCGGCGTTTCAAGGACTTGGCGGCGTTCAGCAAGCGTGCGGGACTCAAGGCGGAACAGGCGTTTTACGAGAAATCGCTTGCCCTGCTGGCGGGAGCGAAATGAGGCACATAGACTTTTGCAAGGCTATCGCAAAATCGCACCCCCTGGGCTATAATTGATTCCAGAACAGGCTTTATTATGGCGGAAACGGTCATTATCGGCTGGGAAAGGGCGCTCATGGCGGCGGAAAAGGTCAAGGAGCGGCTGCGCCGGGCTACCCGGGCACTTGAGGGCGCCGGCGTGCCGTATGCCGTTGTGGGCGGGAATGCGGTCGCTGAGTGGGTGGCCCGCATTGATGACGAGGCCGTCCGCAACACGCGCGATGTCGATCTCCTCGTGCGCCGCGCCGATTTCGCCGCGGCAAGCGCAGCACTGGAAGCTGCCGGATTCGTCTACCACAACCTGATGGACGTGGATGTGTTCATCGACGGCCCGCAAGGCAAACAGAGCGCTGCTGTGCATCTTTTCTTCGCCGACGAAAAGGTGCGGCCGACCGACGAGTATCCTTGCCCCGGACTTGACGAATCCGAACGGGCAGCCGAGTTCCAGGTGGCCGCGCTTCTTGCCTTGGTGCGCATGAAACTTACGTCCTTTCGCGACAAGGACCGCACGCACCTTCGCGACATGATCCAAGTGGGTCTCATCGACACGACGTGGCCCGCGCGCCTACGGCCGCCGCTTGCCGAGCGTTTGCAGAGTTTGCTCGACAACCCCAACGGCTGAGAACTGGTTTCAAAGGGGAGTCAGACGATGAATCTCTCGGTCGCCGTTTTGCTTGTCGTGCTCTCCGGCGAGGGCTACTGGTTCGGCGGTCACACGGAGATGATCCAGTTTCATTGGAACGTGAAAGAGCCGACCAGCCCGGCGGCGATAACCTGGCGACTGGCCTGCGGAGATGCTCGCTTGGCCTCCGGGCGGATCGCGCTGCCGGCCAAAGACCGTACGGCGAAGGTCCAGTTGAAGGTGCCGGAGGTCCGCGTGCCGACGCAGATGCAGTTCATCTACCGAGCCGAGCAGGCCGGACAGCCCAAGCCGATTGCCGAAGGTGTGGTAACCGTCGAAGTCTACCCCGACAATCTCTTGGCCACGGTCGCCGAGAGAATGAAAGGCAAGAAGGTATTCGTCTGGGATGATGCGGCCGGACTGCCGGCCTTGTTCAAGTCGCACGGGGCACAATCCGTACACGTTCGCTCGGAGGCCGATTTGCAATTTGTGCTTCCGGACCTGCTGATCGTTGCCGCCGACCAGTTGGGCAGGGAAGTCCGCGAACAGGAAAAGCCGCTGAATCTGGTTGTCGCCGGTACGAGCGTGCTCGTGCTCCGCCAGACGAAGCCCGCTACGCTGGCCGGCTATCGCCTGGCACAGCGGTCGGCGCCGCCCAAGTTGGCCTGGTTGGCAGACCATCCGCTGACCCGGAGTCTGCATCTGTTTGCGATATCGAGTCTGGGCACCGACGCGTGGACGATTCGTCTTCCGGCCGATGAGCCGGCCCTGGAAATCGGCTGGTGTGCGAATGCATCGCCGGGGCGAATGCCGGCGCCGATCGACGCCTTGGTGGTCGTCAAGGCCGTGGGCAAGGGGCGAATCGTGCTCTGCCAGGTTCCGCTGGGTCCCTGGGAATCGGACCCGCGCAGCCAATTGTTCCTGGCCGGTGCGTTGGATTACCTCGTGTCGCCGGTTGTGCCGACGCCAGCGCCCAGCCGCCGGCTGCCGCCTGCCGAACCGGCAGCAGCGCCGGAAGTGCCTACCATCCACATCCCATGAAAACTAGGAGATCCGCAATGCAACGCGTTTTGTGCAGAAGTACATTGAGTGTGTTCTTCCTGTTGGGCTGCGCCCACTTGGCGTTTACGGCCGACAACGGCAAGGGCAAAGCGGCCGCACCTGAACGGCAGGCTGCCAAAGCCTCCGTTAGGCCGCCGGTGGCCGTCCTCGATTTCACCGCCAACGATCCGGCCACGCCCGCGCTGGGCAGCGACATTGCGGCTGCCTTGACCGCCATGCTGAGTGGCGAAGCGGGCATCACGCTCGTCGAACGGCAGTCGCTGGCCCAAACTCTCCACGAGCACGAATTGAACTTGACCGGGCTGGTCAGCGACGACCAGGCCGTCAAGATCGGCAAGCTGGTGGGAGCCAAGATCATGGTTACGGGCCGGGCCTTTCGCCTCGGCAAGGACCTGTTCATTACGGCCAAGCTCATCGGCACGGAGACCAGCCTAATCGAGGCCGTGATGGTCAAGGACTCGTCCTCAGCCGACACGGGGGCCATGGTCGTGGCACTTTCCGAAAAGGTGGCGCAGAAGCTCCGTCAATGCGGCCCGAAGCTGGTGGCCGGCGCGGAAGACGCCTTCGATCCTCTGCCCGCCTTGAAGAAGAAGCTGGCCGATCGTCGCAAGCCGGTCGTGGCGGTGGTCGTGCGCGAGCAGCATCATGCGGCTCCGCTGACCGTCGTCGTGGTAGCCCATGCGATCGACCCGGCAGTCGAGACGGAGATCAAGAAACTTCTGACCGAATGCGGGTTTACCGTGCAGGACGTGGCGGAGAACGAGTTGACGGAATTCGCCCACGGCTGGGCGGCCAAGGACGTCGATAGCTGGCCGCGCGGGCTGGAAAAGGTCGACGCATTGGTGGCGGGCGAGGCCTTCAGCGAGTTCGCCGCTCGGATCGGCAACATCGTCAGTTGCTCGGCGCGGGCCGAAATCAACCTGGTCAACCACAAGGACGGCAAGATCGTGGTGGCAGACCGCGTGACTACGCGGACGGCCGACCTTTCCGAAAACATTGCCGGCAAGAAAGCCTTACAGAAGGCCGGGCGAGAGCTGGGCATCCGCATCCTGGAGCACTTTGCCGAGACGTTGCCAGTGGAGAAGACAGTGTCGCACAAGAAGCCGTAAAGGACTAGCCTGTGCAGTTGCTCGTAGGACGGATTGCCAATCCGTTTCGTTATCCCAGACGGATTGGCAATCCGTCCTACGGTCATTCGTCACATAATTGATTTACGTTGCACAAGGAAAAGACGCGATGAGCTGGGGCAGGGCGGGGTGGTTGTGTTGTTTCCTGGCGGTGTGCGCGCCGTTGCAGGCCGCTACCCGCGTGGCCTTGATTGGCAGCCGCGGCAATGAGGCGGCCGATCGCGGCCTGACGCTGGCGGAGGTCGAGCTTTCCGGCAGCGGCGAAATCGTGCTGGTGGAGCGGCAGGAGATCGCCAAGGTCCTGGCCGAAGGCCAAATATCGCTCAGCGGCGTCGTGGACGCCGCGGCCGCCATTCGCGTGGGTAAGCTGCTCCGTGCCGACGTGCTGGCGGTGGTCGAGTCCGATGCGGAGAATTCGCAGGCGCTGGGGATCTTGGCCTTTGAGACCAGTAGCGGCATGCACCTTTGCGACCGGGCGTTGGAAGGCGATGCGGAAGAGGCAGCCCGCCAGATTGCCGAGGCGGTGCGCCTGGCGGTGCGGAAGCGGGCCTTGGGGTCCGCCGCGCAGCGGACCTTCTGCCTGCTCTCGGTGCGCAACGCCGACCTGCCGTTGGCGGCCAATTCGCTCTGCGAGGGCGTAGGGCGACTGGTCGAACGCCTCTTGGTCAACTCGCCCGACATCGTGGTCCTGGAGCGGAAGCGGTTCGACCTGATCAAGCAGGAGGCGGCCCTGGGGCAAGTTGGCGAGGAAACGGCGGAGACGAAACTGTTGGCTGCGGTGTTGACGGCCCAGATCGAGATCCGTCGCGGCGACGGTGCAGAGGTCTTGGCCAGCGCCGCCGTGCTTGCCGCCGACGGTAAGTCGCTGGGTACGGCCCGCGCCAAAGCCGACTACAAAGACCCGTTGCTGTTGGCCCAAGCCCTGGGACCGGAGTTGGTGACGGTGATGAAGGCCGCTCCCGCTGCGCGGATGACGAGCCGCCGCCAGGAGGCCGGCCGCTTCGCCCGCGAGGCCCTTTTCTGGCGGCGGCATCGCGAGTTCGAACAGGCCATGACCAGCTTGGAGGCGGCCTTGGCGGTCGATCCCCAAGACGCCGCCGTGCTGGATGCGGCGACAGAGATCTGCTGCATTGCCGCCGGCGAAAAATTGGAACCCGGACGGTTCCTCTTGTCGCCGCGTGCCATTCAGGTCAGGCAAGAGACGTTGCACGATTCGCTGAGCCTGGCGGAGCGGGCCATGGGAATGGCCGAGATGGAGGTGCGGCAGTTGGCCGCCGAACGTGGCCCTGCCCTGGTACACTGCCTGGCTGCCATGCCCAACAGCGACGGTTCTTTGCGCATCCAGGAGCCCCTGGGCGGGATGCTCTATATCGAGCTCTACCTGGAGCGTCTGCGGTTTATCAACGGCTATCACCTCGATGACATCCCGCGCTTCAACGCGTTGCAACGCCGCTACGGCGCGCTGTGCAAGGCCCTGGACGCCCGGGCGTATGCCGAGGTCCACGATCGGCAATCCTTCATCCGCTACACGAACTGGCTGAGCGTGTTGTTGCGCAACGTCGCGGTTTTTTCACCTACGGCCAAGGATTGGGCGGACGACACGGCCGCTTTTCTCGAGGCCTGGCTCAAACTGGCCGACCGTTACGGCGTCTACCGGAACGAGTTCCTTTCCCTGAATACGATGGTCGCGGCGGCCGCGAATTGCTCGGCGCAACTGGATCGCGTGGGACTCACGGGCCAATGGCTGGTGGCAGGTTCCGACGCAAAACGCATGCGGGAGACCTTCAGAAAGATGGCGAACCATCGCCGCAAGGCCGTTTCCGCACTGGGCCAGGCGGCCCTCTTCATCAGCGACGTGAACTTGGAGCAGCCGCTGGACGACGACGTTATCGAGGACTTCAAGAAACTCCTTGGTCGCATTCAGGATGTGATTCGTGATCCGGGGCCGGACGATCCACGCGAGACCCGCGTCCTATGCTACTATGCGCTCCTGGACGCGATCGAGTCGCTGCCCAAGGCGGCCCGCCCCGGCCAACTCGGCGGCCTGCTGGACTTTATGCTGGCCCAAGGCCATGTGGTTTACGGGGTCGCGTTGACGGCCAGCGAGCCGGTCCATGTCGCCTACCGCTATTATGCGCCGTATCTCTATCGGACCCTGGGGCGGCGAGGCCGTTGGACGGCCGGCGAATCCGACGCCCTGGCGGCCACGGCCCAGCGCGTGCTGCGGCAGCTCGATAAGGACCCCGCCGCTTGTATCGACGGTCAGCAAGGCCGGGTCCGCTACGCGTTGACGAATGCCTGCCAATCGATATTCCTGGCGCGGCCCCAACTGCGCCCCAAGACGCCGCCGCCCTGGCGCCGCGCGGTGCGGTTGCTCAGCGTGGCCGACTATCCCGAGTTAAGGGCGATCAGCCGCGTGCAGGTTCACGGCAGCACGGTCTGGACCATGGGCCTCAGCGACCGGGAATTCTACGATGCCGAGCATCCTCCCAAGCAACGGTCCCGCGGAACTTCGGATGTCCTGTTTCGCTCGCTCAACGGCAACTCGCTGGTCGTGGAACCGCCGCACTACGCCGGTTTCCTGTTGCCGATTGCCGTAGACTTGGCCAGCGGGCAACGCCACGTTCTGCCCAAGCGGAATTATCCCCGCGATTCGATTGGCGCCCCGGTGCTGCCCTACGTTGACAATTGTCATTTCGACATGGACGAGCGTACGCTTTGTATCGGCAGCTTCCTGCAAGGTCTGTGCCTGGCGCCGCTGCGGGACGGGCCGGCCGAGTGGATCGAGTACGAGGGACAGGAGGCAGCAACCAGGCGGGGGGAGACCGGCGAAAACGTGGTGCGGCATATCAAGGACGCGGCCGACGATGAACTGTTGCCTTCTCGCCGCGTGCTCTCCCTGGCCGTGCAGGATGGCAAGGCATTTGTTTCCGTCGGTACTTTTTCCGGGCAAGGCGTCTTCCTGGCGTCGGTTAGCCTGGATAAGCACAAGGTGCGGGTCATTACTTCCAGCCGCGGCGCGGCGCAGGAGACGCCCTTGGACGGGCTGGCGGAGCCTCCCTTGATCTTTTTGCCTTTTGTGAAGGATCCCGCGCGGCATCGCCTCCTGTTTGCCGTCAGCCATCCCCTCTCGCACAGCGGGTTGTGGGAACTCGACACGCAGACGGAGAAGATTCGCCGGCTGCTGGCCTGCGAGCACAATGTCCACTGGATGAGCGGCAATCGCGCGGGACGCGTCCTGTTGGCCTTGGCGAACGTCGATTGCAGCCAGTGGCATGCGATCGAATACGACCTGGGCCGCGACCGGGCGGAATTGGTCTATTCCAGCCAGGCGGTGACGGCCATCGACGGCCTGAAGCCCGGCAAGCAAGCGATTATCGTGCCCGGCTGGCCCGCGCAGCCGCCGTACCTCCGCGTAGGCGATGCGTTGTGGACCGGTTGGCCTTTGGGGAGCATCCAGCCCGGCGCCGCGGGCGGCATAGTCTTCCCGACGCTAGAGGACAAGCCCGAACTGCTTCGCGAGTTGGTGGGCCTGGAACATGATTTTAATTGGCGGACGATGGAACCGTTGGATGACGGCAGGATCATCATGAGCGACCGCCACGGAATTTGGCTGATTACACCGTGAAGAACAAAAGACCTACTATGATCCATAAGCACCTAAATCGCTGGCCGCTTCTCCTGGCAGCTTTGCTCGGGCCGGCGTTGCCCGCGATGGCCGCGGAGCCGCAGGCCCCCGCCGAGCCGAAGACCGCGGCCCAGTACATTGCTCGGGCCTTGCGTCGCGTCGACATGTGGGAGTGGCCGGAGGCGCTGGCCGATGCCAACGCCGCGCTGCGGCTGGAGCCCAAGTCCGCGCGGGCGATGCTTGCCCGCGGGGCGGCCAACGTGGGCATCAACCCGGCCACCGCGCTTCGCGATCTGGCCGCGGCGGAAAAACTGGGTGAAACCTCGGTGCGGTTGTACTGCGAGCAAGGGCTGGCCTACTGCGCGTTGTTGCGCTGCGACAAGGCATTGGAGGCGGCCGATCGGGCCTTGAAGGTCGATCCCAAGGAGCCCCGGGCCTACGGCCTGCGCGGGCAAGCCCTGGCCAGGCAAAAGGGCCTCAACGCCGCGCTGGAAGACCTGGGCAAGGCCATCGCATTGAACCCGGATTCGGCCTACGGCTATGGCCTACGCGGCGAGGTCATGGCGGACTGGGACATCAATCTTGGGCCGCCGCCCGCCGACTTCATTCGCCTGAAACAAATGAACCCCAGCTTTGCCGAGGCCAATGTCAGCGCTGCCCTGGGCATGCCCGACCTGCGCCGGGCCGTCCAGCAGGATCCGGACAATCCACGCTATTATTGCGATCGGGCGAACGCCTATGAATGCGAGGGTAATTTTCAGAAAAGTTTGGACGACCTGGACCGCGCGCTGATGCTGAACCCAAGTTTTGTCTTGGCCTACTTTCGGCGGATGGAAATTCGAGCTCTCATCGGCGACTATAAGGCTGCCGACGCCGATGCGGTACGGATGATCGAACTTGACCCGTCGGGCTACATGGGGCACCACGCGCATGGCTGGTACTTGCACATGACCGGCCAGTGGGCGGAGTCGTTGAAAGAACTGGACCTGGCCATTCAGGCGGACCCGCGACATGCCGTGAAGGACTATGTCGCCCGGGCCACGATCCGCCTGGCGCAGCATAACTATTCGGAGGTCGTCGCCGACGCCAGTAAGGCCATCGAGATCAACCCGCGCCAGATCGACTCGCATTATCTCCGTGCTTCGGCATTCATGAATCTCCTCGAAATGAAGAAGGCTGTCGCCGACTTCGACTTCCTGGTCCGGACCTCGCCCCTTGTTGCTGACTACTGGTCCTACCGAGCGCAGGCCAAGATGGACATGTTGGACTCGAAGGGCGCCGTGGAGGATTATACTCAAGCGTTGAAGGTCTTGCCTCATTATCCCCCCGCAAGTTTGGCGCGGGGGGCCTGCCGGATGGATTTCAACGACTTCGAGGGAGCGATCTCCGACCTTCGCGATGCCCTGGAACATGGCGTGGAACGCCACCGCTTTTATGGCGATGCGCCCGGCGATGCCGTTGCGCACCGGGTATTGGGAAAGATCTTCTACAAACTGGGCAGGGACCGGGAGGCCCTGGCGGAATTCGACCACGCCCTGGCAATTTATCCTAACGACGCCTACTCCTTGATCGATCGCGGCCTGGTCAAGCGCCGGCTCAACGATTATCGCGGCGCGGCTGTGGATTTCACGCGCGCCACCACCATCAACCCCCGAGATTATCGCGGTTACTCCGAGCAGGGAGTCTGCCGCTGCCTGTTGCGCGACCACGCGGGCGCGATGGCCGCCTTCAGCGAGGCGATGCAAGTCTGCCGGCCGGCCTCCAGCGCCTATTCCGGCCGCGGGATCCTCAAGCTCGACTTGGACGATTACGAGGGAGGGCTGGTCGATCTGAACGTGGCAGTCCGCCAGGCTTATCGCGAACCTGGCGCCGCCCCGGATGGTCGGCCCCGCTCCGACGAGTTGGAGGAGATGGCCGCCGGCGACGCGGACAACCCCTTCGACTACCTGCTGGGCGACGACCGCGGCGTGGATGCATCCCACGAGGGCAAGCCCGATAGCCGCCGGCTTGCCGAGATCCATCAGAACCGCGCCCGCGCGTACTACGAATTGGCCCAGTTCGCCCGGGCCGCCAAGGAGTGCGATCAGGCATTCCGCTTCTGGCCGGCGACCGAGGCGGGCTTGATGGTCCGCTCCCACGCCCGGGGCCGCCTGGGCGACTTGCCCGGGATGCTGGTCGACGCCCAGCAGGCGCTCGAGATCAACCCCAAGTGCGAGTGGGCACGGTACGACCGCGCCATGTGCGTTTCGCTGGACGGCAATTTCGCCGACGCGCTGGCCGATTTGAACCAGTATATCCAGGACTCCCCAGGCGATGGCGCGGCGCGGCTCTATCGCGGCGCCCTGCTTTACGCGCTGCACGAGGGGAAACTGGCCCTGGCCGATTATGAGGTGGCCCTCAAGGACTTGCGCGGCAATCCTCCCTGGAACGCCGACCAAGCCGCGCTGTCCATCTGGACGATCCGTAGCATGCAGGCCCGACGGTCGGAGACCGACCAGGACCTCCGCAAGCACTTCAAGGGCCGCAAGCCCGATTTGCAGAGAGATTGGTACGGGCGGGTGGCTGCCTTCCTGCTCGAGCCGGCCGATACCGAAGCGGCGCTGCGGCGCGAGGCCGAGTCCGCCGACGGCCAGCGAGCGCCTTGGCGGCAGACGGCCGCTCTTTATTACATGGCCGTTCGCCGCCGCTTGGCCGGCGACAAATCCGGCTCGATGGAACTCATCGAGAAGGCCGCAGCCGCCCACGCCGTGCACGAACTGCAATGGTACGAGAGCGAGCTCCGTGTGCGGCTTGCGTCCGGCAAGATCTCCGCATCGCAGGGATCGAAGGCCGCCGCGTGGCGAGACAACCTGCCGCAGCCGCCCAAGAGCCGGTTGTGAGCTTCCCTATTACCCCGGCACGAAAGATACTCCAGCGCGGCGAGCGAATTGTAAGACGGATTGCCAATCCGTCCTACAGGCTCTGGGATTTTCTCTCGTGCTGGGGTAATAGGGATTCGACGTAGAACGTTTGCGGGCCCGGCAAGGATACGGATCGTCGACTTCACTTCGCCGCCGACGGCGCCGGGGCGTATTTGGGATCGAGTCGGGCCGCCGCGGCGAAGTCCTCGGCGGCTCCGGCGGCATTCCCTCGCTTGGCGCGGATCAGCCCGCGCTGATAGTAGGCCTTCGCGTTGTTGGGATTGAAGTAGATGGCCCCCTTCCAACACGTCTCGGCACCTTTGAGATCGCCTTTTTCGGCGAGCTCGAGGGCTAATAGACACCTCTCCTCTGCGTGATCCAAACGGCTATGTTGGACGTCTCCCTTGCCTTCGTAGGCATCGGCGCGGCCGATATAGGCCCGTTGGTCCGTCGGACAGAGCCGGATCGCCTCGGTGTAATCGGCGATGGCTCGGTCCGGGTCCCGCTTCTTCTTGAACATTTCGCCGCGGGCCCAATAGGCCTCGGCCACCTTCGGGTTCAAGCCGATGACCCTTGTGAAGTCGGCTTCGGCGCCGTCAAAATCGCCTGTGCGGGTGCGCGCAAATCCACGGCGGAAGTAGGCGGGCGAAAACAGCGGATCGAGGCGGATGGCCTCCGTGTAATCGGCGATTTCCTCGTCGGGTTTGCCCAAGAAGGTGCGCGACGTGCCGCGCGCGAAGTAGGCTTGGGCGAAGCGCGGATCGAGGCGAATGGCTTCGGTGGAGTCGTCGACGGACTTTTGCCACAGTTTGCCCTGCTGGTAGACGATGGCCCGCTGGTACCATGCCTTGGCGTCTCGCGGCTCGCGGCGGATGGCCTCGCTGGCGGTGGCGAGCCGTTTCTTGAATTCGGCCATTTTCCGCGATTCCTCGTCCTCCAAGGGCACCGCGGGGACTACCTTGTCCTCGCGAATCGAGACCTGGTAGGTGGTCCAGAGATCGTTCAGGTTGGTGTTGGACCTGTTGTGTGTGATTGCCAGGAGGCCGTAGTAGCGGCTGAGGCAGATTTCACGCAGCAGGGGTCGCAATTCCGTCGGCGCGCTGGGCTGAAGCTCGATCCAGCGGGACCGGCCATAGTTCTCCTCGAAGCTCCAGGGGACGTTTCCCATATCGTCCAAACCGTCGTCGGCGCGAAGCCTCCACCACTTCGGCCCTACGATGTGCAGGCGGTCGCAATAGGAGACGACACAACCATTCGGCGCGTCGTCCGAAACGACGACCGGCTTCAGCTCGGGGAATCCGATGCGGTAGAGATGGCGCTGTGCCCTTGGTCCCATGCCGAAAAAGTAGACGGCGCCTTGATGCACGCCGAACGTCCTCAGGGTCAAAGGCCAGATCGCGAAGAAGTTCCGGAACAGGTCGGCCTCGACGACCGACACCGACCGCGCCACGGGATCCACCAGCAACGGGTAATTGCCGACACGGGTGTGACCGCCGTCGAATCGGCCGATGAAGATCCTACGGTGGTCCCCGGCGGCGTCCGTCAGCACCGTCATGCAGGTCGGCTGGAAGACCGCACCTGGGTCTAAGGGGAATCGGGGGTCGGCGCCGTCCCACGTGCGGCGGGCTTCGTGAAACACGTCCACGCTGAGCGGCCTGACGGCTTGCGGGTCATACTTCACCAGGGCGATCCAAGCGCGGCCGAAGCTGCCGGCAACGCATGCGCAGCCCGGGGAGACGGGGGCTACCAGCATCTCCTGTTGGCCGCGCGGCGGCATCTTCTCTTCCGGTTGCAGCGGCAGGCCGCTGTCCACGGAGACCTCCTGTACCGTCTCGCTCTGGGGGTCGATCACTAGCAGCCAGGGAGAGGCGCTGCCACGGTAGACCGTAGCCCAGGCGTAGCGGCCGTCGTAAACCACGCTGCGAACCTGCGCACCGTCGTTCTCGGTACTCCACAGCTCCTTCAGCCCGTCTTTGCTCTGGATCGCATAGAGGTGGTTATGGTCCCAGGCGATTTCCATGCGCGGACCAGCCGGCGTGCAACTGAGGAACCCGCTGATGACGCGGCCCTTGCCAGCCCCGGCGATCACCGGAAATCGGATCGGCGTGAACTGCACCGCCTGCGAGTCGGGGATGGCCTTGGGACCAATGAAGACCTCGCGCGCCCGCACAAACGGCGTTTCAAAGTCCCTCCGCCAGCGCAGCCATTCCCCGCAGCCGCGCAACACTGGGCTGTCCGATTTCTCCAATTGGGCGATGAAGGCATCACCCTCGGGCGACTTGCAAATTCGTACGCCGCCCTTGAAAAAAACGTATAGCTCCATTCGCTGCTTTATGTCCGGCAAGTCCTTGAACTCGACCAGCAGGTCGTAGACCAGGTCCAAGTATTCTTTGTTCGAGAGCCCCCGGCCGAGCGCCGTGAGGACCCACTGCTCTTCGTGGTAACCTGCTCGCACGCGCCTGCGCAGGATGCGGAGGAGGATCTCGCGCTCTTTTTGGACTACCGCCGCCACGTCGAGCCGATCTCGGTCCTGGCCAGGGAGCGTGGAACCGTAGACGGACCATGCAAAGACAAACTCGCGGGGGCCGCCAAAATAGGCGCCTTCGACTTTGCCGACCGTACGAAAGAACTCGTCCAGGTGTTCCAGCGCGCGCAGGTGGTATTGCGGTCCGCCAAGGTGGGCGCAGGCGACCCGGGCGCGATAATGCCGCTCTTCGCTCGGTTCCAAAAGCAAGGCGGCCTCGATCAAGGACATCGATTCCTGCCATTGCCCTAATTGCTGGAACTCCACGGCGCGGTCGGTTAACTGGCGGGCTTCCGCGCGGGCGTCGGGCGTTTTCCACTCCTGTTTCATGCCGGTACCGATGAGTTCTCGCGCGGCCGTTTGTAAGAACGCCGGGGCCTCGGCGGGCCGCAGCGTGGCTGCTCGCTGGCCTAGCTTCTCCTCGCCCCGCAGCGCCCGCAGCCGAAGCTGTACCCGGGTTTCTTGCTCCTTGCCCTGGTGACGGAACTCGCCGAGCAGGTAGATCGGCAACGGCCGGCGAACGACCGTGGCGGCGCCCGCAATGGCCAGTTCCTTTGCGATGGCCTCGGCCTCGGCTAGCTCGATGGTCAGAATGCCTGGCTGGTTGTCCAACGCCTGCTCGACCAGCTTGGCATAGGCGCCCTGCAGGTGGTTGTATTCGTAGGACAGGTTGCCGCTCACCAGCGGCGGCACGGCCACGATCTCGACGATCTTCTCAGCATGTCTTTGGATCGCCCGCCGGACGATCGCCTGAAACGCGGCCGCGTCTGTCTCGGGCTTGTCGCCCAGAGGCAAGGTGTGTGTAGCCAACCGTAGGCCGTGGTTGCTTTCGCAGACTACGATCGTGGCGCTCTTAGGTTTGGCCGAAGTGGTGAACAGAACGAGCAGATCGGCCTTGAGCAACTTTCCTATCTTCTCTCGTTCGACACTTGCCGTCGCACCGAGCAGGGCTTGAAGCTCGTGCTCGCGCTGGATAGCTTGGATCGCGGCTCGTTCCAGCCACACGGCCCGCGAGTCGGCCAACAACTGCTGTTCCAGCAACGACCCCAGGGGCGAGTCGTCGAGCCCCAAAAACGCGGCTGTCGGACGAGTGGACGTGTCGATTTCGGTACGGACCACCGGATCGGCCGCCATTGCCCAATTTGAGGCAACGCCCAAGACCAGACACAACGCGAATCCATAGCGGCGGTTCTTCTCACCATGACGGAACATAGCAGGCAGTCCTTTCGCTTGAACGGAGCTGGATAGCTCCATCATCTCCGTTTGCATTACGGATATCAATACCCCCACAACAAGACTGGCCAAACCAGTTAGTCGATTCTGAGTGCGGCCGGAAATGATACATCCGGTGACGACACGCCTAGTCCGCGATTCGCTCCACCACGCTCGATCGGGCCGCGACGACGTCTCCCCGCGGATCGAGCAGTTCCACTTTCAGTTCGTACTTGCCGGGAGCTAGCTTAGACGGGTCGAAGGCGAAGCGGCACTGGCCCAGCGCGACTCGACCTAACAACGTCGGGCCGCCGCCACCACTTTCCGGGACGGCAATACTCGTCTCCGCGTCGAAAGGCGCGGTCAACCGCGAGACCGTTTGGCCGCCGACGCGGGATAGAAGGAAGCGGACTTGTACCGGTGCCGGCCGCCGGTTGATCTTCACGCCCAGAATACCCACGCAATCCATGCCGTCATAGATCTCCTGGTCGACCGAAAGTTCGAGCGGCACCGGAACGACCTCGCGCAGGCTCAGGTCGTCGATCCAGACCGTTCCTGGCCCCTGGACCCAGACGCCGAGGTACTTGACGGCTGCCGGAAACTTCAGCTCGCTGCGGGCCCAAAGCCGATACCACCCGCTGGGCGTCGGCCCTTCCGCGCCGGTCTGCGTGCTTTTCTCCGCCCCGTCGGGCAGCGAGATGCAGAATCGCGGCGGTACGCTGCGGTCGGCCAGCTTGATCCAGCCGGAGAACTCGTAGCAGCGGCCTTCCTCTAGCGACAGGTTAAGTTTTCCGTCGCCCCAAGTGGGCCAAACCAGAATGGTCACCGCCTGACTTCCGCTCGCCGCCGGGATGTCGATGCGGACGGACTTCCGGCCCGTGTGGCTCTGGGTGTCGTCCAATCGCCCCTCGCCCTTGCCGTTCCAACTCTCAACGCGCCAGGGCTTCATGGTCTCCTCGAAACCGGACGGCGGCAGCAACTCGGCTCCATACTTGACCGCCTCGCTTACAGGCTCGGACCAGGGGAGTTCCAACGGTGAAACTCGGGCTGCGCTCGGCTGAGCCGCGCCACCGCCCGCCAGTAGCGGTTGGAGCTTGAGGATCTGACTCGCGACTTGCCAGCGCCATTTCCGCAGCGTCGAGGCGTGGGGCGGCGGGATGCGGTTGCTGGTGTCTAGGGGCTGGAATCCCCAGCCGATCCGGCCCAACAGGCCGCGAAGCACGTGGTCGGCCTCGGTGGCGGCCTTGCGCGCCCCGGCGCGGTCGGATGCCTTGGCCGCGGCGATCGACCTCGCCAGGAGACTGAGGTAACGGTAGTCTGTGATCCCCTCGCGGACCGCCTCCCACATCACGCTCGGCAGGGGACCGTCCTCGGCAAGGTAAACGTAGCCTTCGTCGTCCTGCCGGAATCCATTGCCCTGGAACAGGGCGTTGCCGCTGTAGTAGGCCCACTGGGCAATCTGCGACGCGCCGGTCTTGTAGCCGTAGAAGCCGAAGAAGAAACGTGCCCCAGCGGGCGTCGGCCCGCAACCGTTGTAAACGGCATAGGGCTTCTTCCGCCCCACGAGCGTCTTGGCGATCTCAGGGGTGAAACGGTTCGTGTTGAAGACATCGATCGACGCCGACAACGGGCCGATCTCGTCGATTCCCATCGCCATGCCGCCGCCAATGTCCGTCCAGGTCGCCAGATCCAGCCGATGCTTCTTGATCAGGCCGTAGTAGTAGACGGCCTCGTCCAAAAGGTTGTGTGCGCCGGCCTCGTCGAGCGCGTAGGCGCGAAGCGACGGCCAGCCTTCTTCCTTGGCCATCTCGCACACCACGTCCACGGCGTGCAGGAAGTCGCTGTCGATCTTCTTGCTGTGCGGCCAAAAGGAGAACCAGGCCTTCTGGTGGTCCCAGAAGTAGGCGATCTCGTGCCCGAGTTCGAACGTGACGGGGAACGCGCGCGGACCGAAGACTTTCTTCTCGGCCGCCATGAGCCGCTTGCACTGGGCGCGGGTCGCCGCGACGTCGTCCTCGCCGAAGTCCCGGTCGCGCGTCTTGATGACGACGCTCATGGCCGGCTCGATCCCGTTGCAGCCGTGCTCGCGGGCGTCGATGAGTTCTTTCATGAGCAGCTTGTCGGAATCCGCGGGACTGGGGAAGAACATGGCCATCTCGACGGGCGCTGGGGGCAACACCAATGGCAAGACCTTGGCGACGAGCTTGATCTGTGCCGAGGCCTGACCGGCTGCCTGCACCGTGATCGTACCCGTGTAGTCGTCCGCCGCGGCACTCTCGGGAATCTTTAGGGTCAACCAGACCCGCAGGGCGGCGCCTTTGGCTGCCGAGACGGTCTTCCGCTTCTCCAGCAAAAACGGTTCCCGCCGGAAGGTCTTGGCCTTTTGATCCACCGGCACGCGGACGCTTCGCACGAAGCGCACCTCGAACCAGTCTGCCGGAATGGCGTGACCTTGGATGGAGCGAAGCTCGCCGACAGCGATCTGCACGTCTGCCAGGGGAGCGATCGCGTGAAGCACGAACGACGCCGATTCGTACTCGCCGCGGGGGGCAAAGAGGTTCAGCGCTGTTGCCCGCTCGCAGGCCAGCGGGACGGCCTCCGGCCCAATCACAGTCATCGGATCAGGCACCGTAATGAGAAAGCCTCGCTGGCGTTCCTCCGCGGTGATCTCCGATTCCGGAAAGAACCGCACGGGCTCGCGCAGTTCCGTCCACCCGGCTTCCAGCGCGGGCTCGTTCGGCCCGTGGCTGCCCCAGGCCTGGAATTGCGCCGGTGGCGCGGCATGCAGGCCGCCGGCGGTGAAGACCACGGTTGCCACTACGATGACGACGATCCTCTTCAGCATGTCCTGTACTCCTTAAAGCGTTCGGATGAAATTGCGAAGATGCCGGATTGTCGGAATCCCGCCTTTAGGCGGAGTCTTCAGGCATTCCGGCTAAAGCCAGGACTCCAAGCTACTCATTTCTTCCGAACGTACTTATGGATCAACATGTTACCTGTCCACGGCCGGGACCTTCTGAAGAACTTCGCCGATGGGCTCCTTGCCCGTATACTGCGGCTTGCGATCTGAAAGCGACTTCAACTTGACATTGCGGAACCAGACCGGAGTAGCGCCGTAGTTCTGCAGAAGAACGAAGCCCTCGTGAGGTAACGCGCCGATGGCGTGGGGGAACTTGTTGTGGCCACCGTCTGGGTTCTGGCCGGCCTTGACCCACTGGCTCAAGTCGGCCCGGACAATCTCCTTGCCGTTGAGGTCGATGACCACGAGGCTCTGCTTGACCGTGATGCGGAAGTGGTTCCATTCACCGATGGGCTTGTTGGCATCGACGGAAGGCCGCACCAAGTCGTACAGGGCGCCGTTGGCGTTGCCGGCGTTGAAGGGCACACCGTAGTCGCCGTTGTCGAGGATCTGGACTTCCATGCCCGTGTTCACGTCGTTGTTGGGGTCATGGACGCAGATAAAGACACCGCTGTTAGCCTTCCGCTTGGCGCCCATCTTGAAATCCAGTTCGATGACGTAGTCGCAATAGCGCCGCCGGGTACAAAGGTCCCGCCCGGGTTTGGCGGGGTAAAGTTCACCGTCAGCATTGACGGCCCAGCCGCCGGCCCGACTGGCAGGCGTCCAAGCGTCGAGGCCCTTGCCGTCGAAGAGGATCTCCCACCCGTCTTTGTCGATCCGCGGTTGATACTCGCTGGGCGGTTGGGGTTCTGCAGCCGAGACGGCCCTTGTCAAAGCGAACGCACCCACCAACACCACGGCTACAATCCAGTTCTTCATGATTTGCTCCCGAGAAATGCTTTTTGGATATTGCGACAGACTACAGCGCATGCACCGAGTAGACTACGGGAAAGTGGCGATGTCAAGAACTATTCCCTGGTTGACCATACACCGTACCGCAGTCGTCGCTCAGGTTTCGAGCTGCCAGCCTTGTCACAACCACGCTTTGCGACTATACTAACCGAGGTAGTTGTTGACGGGCCAGTTTTTCGATCGCGAGCCGCTGCATGAGCACTATTCAGTTTGAAACCGAGTCGGTTCGGATTCCGTTGTGGATCACTGATCTGCCTTCGTCCCGCCGATGGGCTGAATCCGAGGAATCGCCCGACAAGGCGACGGTCTGCTATCTTTCCGGAGAGGTGTGGGTGGAAATGAGCAAGGAGCAAGTTTACTCTCACAACCAAGTGAAGACTGGATTCGCCCGCGTCCTTGCCGGACTTGTCAAACAACACCGTTTGGGCCGCTACTTCAGCGACGGCCTGTTCTTGACGAACATCGAGGCGGATCTTTGCACAAAGCCGGACGGCACGTTCGTTTCCCGCGAGGCGTTCGCCGCCAAGCGCGTAGGGCTGATCGAAGGCGCGCTGGAAGGCTTCGTGGAAATCGAGGGCACGCCCGATATGGTCCTGGAGGTTGTCAGCGGCAGCTCCGTCAGCAAGGATACCGGGTGCTTGCGGGACCTGTATTGGAAGGCGGGCATTGCGGAGTATTGGCTGGTTGACTGCCGTGGCGAGCGGGTCGATTTCGACATCCTCCGCCACGCGGCCAGCAGCTATTCCGCGGCGAGCAAATCGGCGGGCTGGATGGAGTCCGCCGTCTTCGGCCACTCGTTCGTACTGAGACGGCAATCGGATGAAATGGGCCACCCCGAGTTCACTTTGGAATCCCGCGTCAACACCCCGCGCTGAGGGGTTCTCCGAGGATGGTCCGAGTCCAAAGCGAGAAGAGTCAACTAGCGTTTCGAGGCCTCATCGAGCGTTTGCTTTCGTTTCGGCCCGCATCTTCGCGGGATCACTAGCTGGTCCTTTCCATCGAAGGCTCCGACGAATTCGTTGCCTCCTTCGCCGCTTCGATTGCTACTGGGCAAGCCACCCTTCCCAGGCGGGACTTCCACCCGCTGAAATACACACGCATTCACGGCGCACGGACACATACCTTAATTCCGGAGACGCGCAGACCTCCCTGCCAGCCATTCTCGGCGCGCGATCGCACCCGACCCTGGTCACCTACGGTCAGCCCCGCGTCATCGCGCGACGAAATGCGGCCAGTTCGGGACCGGCAGCGGGCGACCGCACGAGGTCTTTCCGTTGTTTTTCGTCGACAACCGACTCGATTGTCTCGACCAGATCGCGCGGAACGTCGCCGAAACGGGCGTCGAGGAATGCCGCAATGTTCTCGTGCGCGTTCTCGCGAACCAAGCAGACTCGTCCCTTTCTCCCCGGCTCCCTTAATTGCCTCGGCTGACGGGTTCTCCATGGAGGAAGATGCTACTTCTCGTTCTTGCCGTTCTTACCCCGCTCGGCGCCGGCGACCGCAGCGTTCATTTCCTTCCGCCATTGCCATATTTTTTCCCATTGGAACTGGTCTGCTTTAACGGGGTCAAAGCGGCTGGCGTCCACATCCACATAAAGCCGGCGGAACTTCGCTGGATCAAAATCGGGGTTGGGAGTGTTCTCCTGAGCGTTGACCTCTTTCTTCCAAGCGGCCAGCGCCGCACGCATTTGGCCTACCCGCTTGGGCTGTAACTCGGCCAAATCCTGAGCTTCGCCAATGTCTTTGCGGAGATCATAGAGTTCGGCCTTGGCGTCGTCGTAATACTCGACCATCATCCAGTCGCCATCGCGCACAGCCCCGCTGGGACGGCTGCCCTGGTTCGTGTAATGGGGGAAATGCCAGAACAATTTACGCATTGGCGCAGGGCCGCGACCAGTCAGCAACCCCGCAATACTCACACCGTCCAGCCCGGCAGGAACCGGCCGGCCGATCAGGTCCAGCAGCGTGGGAAGCCAATCGGTGTTGATGACGGGATCGCCGACCACTTTTCTGACAGGTACGTGAGCCGGCCAGCGGACAATCAACGGAATCCGTAGGCCGCCCTCATACACGAAACCTTTGCCGGCCCGGAAAGGCGTGTTGTGGGTGACCTTGGGATGCGGTCCCTCGGGCACGTGCAACCCGCCGTTGTCGGAGGTGAAGATGACAATGGTCCTATCTGCCAACTTCAGTGCGTCGAGCTTGGCCAGCAGATGGCCGACCGTGTCGTCGAGCGTCTCGATGACCCCGGCATAGACAGGCTCGAAGGCGTGCGCATTGTTATCGATGCGACGGAGTTGTGCGTCGTAGGGAATGTGGGGTGTGTTGTGGGCCAGGTAGACGAAGAAGGGGCGGTCTTTGTGCCGCTCGATAAACTTCTCGGCGGCGGCCGTCAGGTCGTATTCCCCTTTACCCCCCTCGGTTGCCGAAGGTTCGGTGTTGGCCTCGCCGGCATGGTACGTGTCGAAGCCGTGCTCGACCGGTCCGAATCCGGCGCCGCCGACGTGCCACTTGCCGATGGCGGCGGTCGCGTAGCCGGCCTCCTTGAGATAGTTGCAGATCATTTTCTCTTCGAGCGGTACCTGCATTTCGATTTCCGGGTGGAGCAGTTTTTGCGAGGCCGCATTGGGCCGACCGGGCAGGAACGTGGTCAGGTGGAGGCGAGCAGGCGTCTTGCCGGTAAGAATCGCAGCTCGCGAGGGCGAGCAGATCGGCTGCGCGCAGTAGGCCGAAGTGAACCGCATGCCCTGCTGCGCAAGGTGGTCAAGGTTTGGCGTATGATGATCTTGCCGCCCGTAGCAATGCAGATCATTGATGCCCAGGTCGTCGCAGAGGATGAATAGGATATTCGGCGGTGTCGGACGGATTCCTGAATCGCCGGCTGCCGCTCGTATTGCGCCTGATGACAGCCCGATTGCCAGAAACAAGATCGCAGGGATCGAGACGCTGGGCAAGCCGGGCTTGGCCAGCCGCGCGACTATTGCCGTGGCGCCGCGGAGTAAATAGGACATCAGGGAATGATACCCGGGGAAAGGCGGGGAATCGAGGTCGTGAAGCGGGAAGTACCCATTATCGCAGCAACGCCGAAGATGTCGAGGCCCTGGCAATGGCCGGCATCCTGTGTCAGTCGAATCTGTGCCACGAGGTCTGCCAGGCGCCCGCTCTCCAACGAGGTGGGGAAATGGTAGAATGGAGCAATCGGGCCGGCCGCCGGCGATTGCAATGCTGCGGCCAAACGGCCCGGGCAGGCTGCGGCGAGTTTTTCGCCTCTTGCGCGGAACGGCCAGCGCCGACCCAAACAACCAAAACGCGAATCATGAATACTCTCTCCAGGGGAACATTTGCCAAGTTACTGCCGGCCGGAGCGAAGCCTTTCCGACGCATTGTGCAGCGGACGCCGGAGGAGGATATCCTTCATGTACGCCATCGGTGCCTTGCCTGTGCGACAATCCTTAACGTCGTCCTGTTGCTGCTATGCCCCTCGCCCGTGCGATCGGCGGAACCACCAGCCAACGGCATCCACTCTTCTGGCCATTTGTCGGCAACAGAATCGAAACCCGCCCCACTACGAATTGCCAAGCCGCTACTGGCTGCATGGTCTTTCGATGAGGGATCGGGGGTCATTTGCCATGATGTGAGCGGCCAGGGTAACGAGGCAAGCGTTGATCGGCAAACCTCCCCGGCGGTACGGCACGTGCCGGGGCTATTCGGCAACGCATTGTCGTTCTCCCAAAACCATGCCGTACGTCTCCGGGGTGATTTGCGCCTGGAGAAAATCGAGACGATCTCCTTCAGTGCCTGGGTCGCCCCCACCGAGTTAAGCAACTATCGCGAGATCTTTCGCAAGGAGGACGGTGACGACCGCGTGCTTTTTTCGTTCCAGAACGATGGCGCTCATCTTTCCGTGGGCCTGAACGTGGGTGGATACGTCGAATGCCGCGCGCCAATAAGTTCGCTTCAAGTCCTCGACGCTGCTTGGCACCACTGTGCAGCGACCTTCGACGGCCATTGGATGCGAGTCTACTTCGACGGCAAGGAAATCGGCAGATTGGAGCGCCACGGCAAGATCGAGGCTCGCGGTCGGGCGCCCGGCTTCATCGGATCCTGCAACGGCGGGGAGTGCTTTCAGGGAATGATGGACGAGTTGTGCATCTACAGCGATGCGCTGAGCGCCGCTGAAGTCAGGTCGATTTGGCATAATGGCTGGGAAGCGTACGTCAGCAGCCAACGCCAATTGCTGCCGCTGGTGAACACGATTTACGCTCCGGCCAAGTCGTTCGCAGCGACGCTGGCTGCCTGCCGAAAGAATATGCTGGAAAAAGGCAAGGGTTCAGACCCGAAACTCGCCGCGGTTGTCGCCGCCCGACTGCGAGCCGATTTTCCCGACGACTATGCGAACTTCGTGTCTTGGACCGGGACCGATCCGTCTCGCTATCTGGTCGCGGCGGACAACGCAGCCATGGCGCAAACCGCCGAGCGCCTGCTGGAAATGGCCCTGGAATACAAACCTCTGACCAAGGGGCAGTGGGACCGGCTGAAGGCCGACGACCGCCGCCAATGGGAAGAAGCCGAAGCGATCGGCCGGAAGTTCGAGCAACTCAAGGCGCAGGGCGAGGCGGCCCGTTTCTCGCCCGGCTGGATCGAGGTGATTTTGGAGGCTGGCCCGAGGATTCAGCAACGGCCGCGGATTTACGAGCCGGTCGCCCCGTATGTGAAGCCCTCCACACCGGTAACGCGGACACTCACCGCGGCCGAAGGTCGCGAGGCCCTCGAACGCGACTGGCTGCATCAGGCCGACGGCCGTCCCACGCCCCAGCGCATCCAGGACGAGATACGCTGGACGCGGCGGATTATCGAGCGGATCAACGGGGGCAGGTTGCCCCAAGTCGATTTCACCGCGGAGTTCGCCCGGCTCGCCGATCTGGAGAAACAAGTTGCCACTCCGCAGGCCGCCGACCGGAGCCTGTACTTCCAAGTCCGCGCAGTAAAGCGGGCCGTGATGTTGAAGAACCCCGTTGTGGACTTCAGCCAGGTGCTGTTGGTCGATATGCCCTATCCGCAAGGCTCCGAGTGGCAGCACGAGACGCGTCACCGCCTGGGCTATATGGCCGTGCCGGGCGGAAAACTGGTGATTCTGGAAGGACTCTCGCCCGACGCCAAGGTCCGGCAACTCATGCCGCAACTGCCGCTGCACGGTTCGTTCTGGCGGCCGGATCTATCCTATGACGGCAAGAAAGTTGTCTTCTGCTACAAGCCGCAGAACGAGAAGGCATTCCACCTCTACGAGATCCAGGTGGACGGAACCAGCCTGGTACAACTTACGGAGGGCATTTTCGACGACCTCGACCCGATCTACCTGCCCGATGGCCACATCCTGTTTTCGACCACGCGCGGCCACACGTACGTGCGGTGCATGCCGCCGACGAACGCTTTTTCGCTGGCGCGTTGCGATGCGGACGGCAAGAATGTCTACCTGGTCTCCTACAACAACGAGCCGGACTACCTGCCCTCGGTAATGAGCGACGGGCGCGTGGTCTACACGCGCTGGGAATATACCGACAAGCCGCTGTGGCGCGCCGAAAAGCTCTGGACCATGAATCCCGACGGTACACAGGTCAACACGTTCTGGGGCAATCAGAGCGTGTGGCCGGACCTGAGCAAGGACGCGCGGAGCATCCCCGGCAGTCGCCGCGTGATGATGACCGGCAGCGCGCATCACAACTGGTTCTCCGGCTCCGTGGGCATCATCGACCACGACCGCGGCCTGAACTTCCCCGACGGGTTGACGAAGGTCACGGCCGACACGCCTTGGCCGGAATGCGGTAATGGGCCTGTCGATCCCATCGAATCGCCGCACTATCACGCCAGCGGTCAGTACGCGGCCTACTACTCGCCTTTTCCGCTGAGCGAGCGGGACTTTCTCGTCTCGGCCAACCGCAGCGGCAAATTCGTGCTCTACCTGATGGATGTGGAAGGCAACCGCGAGTTGATCTACGAGGGCACGAACAACATCTTTCACGCCCTGCCGCTGCGCCCCCGCGCCCTACCGCCTATCATCGCCGACCGCGTGGCCTGGCCGAGCCGTGCCGAGCGAGATCGCCCGCAGGAGGGCACGATCTACAGCAGCAATGTGTACCGTGGCGCGCCGGCGGAACTGGCCGGCAAGGCCAAGTACCTGCGTGTGCTGCACATCGACGAAAAGACCTACACCTACTGGTACAAGCGGCCCTATATCTCCACGGGGCCGGTGGTTTCTGCCGTACAGTCCGAGGGCGTGAAGCGCATTCTCGGCACTGTGCCCATCGAGCCGGACGGCTCAGTTTCGTTCCGCGCGCCTCCGGGGCAGGCCCTGCACTTCCAGTTATTGGACGAGAACTACCGCGCCTTGCAGACCATGCGCAGCTTCGTGGGGGTGATGCCCGGCGAGGTCCGCGGTTGTCTCGGCTGTCACGAGGCGCACAGCCGCGCGCCCGCGGTCGCTCCCAAAGGCATGGCCCTCTCGCGCCCGCCGCGAACGATCACACCGCCCCCCTGGGGCCTGGACACGGTCAGTTACCCGCGCTACGTCCAACCCGTGCTCGACAAGTACTGCGGCAAATGTCATCAGGGCAAGGGGGAGGGCCGCAAGACGCTCGACCTTACCGACCGGCCCGGCGCATTGGGGTTCTCCGAGGTTTATTGGCACTTGATCGGCAGACCGTCGTGGGGGACGCCCTACCAAAGACCCGCCGTCCCGCCGCCAGGCTTCGGCATCGCCGACATGATCATGGTCGAAGGCTACGGCACGGTCGATCCGGCGGCGTACAAAACTCCCCAACCGATGACGCATCTTTCCTATAAGAGCCCGCTGATCGACATCGCTTCCAGCGGCAAGCACCACGAGGTGAAGGTCGATCCGATCAGCTTGCAACGGCTCATCGGCTGGGTAGATGCCATGTGTCCGTACATGGGAGACGAGGAGATTCGCCAGATGGACGATCCGTTGTTCCAGGGCGTGGAGTGGCTGTCGATCCCTCCGCGGATCAAGACCGCGCCGCGAATCATACGCCCTGGGCCGGTCGACTGACCGACTCGGACAAACCAGTTACAGAAGGACCTGTTGCGGCTCATTTTACTCACGGTCGGACGGAACCCTTCCTCGACTTCGGCGAGCTGTACGCACTGCGGCGGACGTTCGGCCCATGGGATTGCGTCTATTCGCTAATGGGCAAACCAAGGTTATAAAATCGGAGAAGTTGTAAATCGAGCTGTAAACGCCCCGCCCGCCCCACGAGACCGCTGAAACAGCCTTGTGCTGCCACAACGCGTAGTACTCAGTACTCGGTACTACTATTGCTCTCGATAGCCCTTCGACTGCTTGCTGCGGATCAAGCGCTCGTAATCCCATATCGGCACCCGAAAGATTCGCTGGCCGACGAATTCGGGATTCGCCCCAGCGGCCAGACCAGAGAGCCTAAGTGTCCATTTCGCTCAAGACCACGGCTCGAAAGCATCCTCTTTCCGCCCACGACGACGACACAAATATCGCCTTGCAAATGACTTACGGCAATTCCTGACATCTGCCGTTTTTGCCCTAGCTTGTTTGCTAAACTTCACTTACACTACACGTAGATAGTTTATATGTATAGTATTTAGCAGAACGAGAGGCCAGCCATGTCGCTGCAACGAGAACTAAAGAAGAAGCGGCCCTTCGAGTCCTTGGAACAAGAGGCCATGCTGAATATCGCTCGCACGAACGATCAGCAGTTGATCCGCTTTGCTCGGCTCTTTCGGCAACACGATCTGACCCCATCCCAGTACAACATCCTGCGTATCCTGCGGGGTGAAGGTGCCCCGCTGCCAAGCCTTGAGATCGCCAACCGCACGGTTACGGTTGTCCCTGGCATCACCGGCCTGATCGACCGCCTGGAAAAATCCGGGTTCGTTGTGCGGGAACGTTGCCAGACGGATCGACGGGTGATTTACGTGGCGTTGACGGAGAAAGGCCACAATACTCTGGCCGATCTCGATCAGCCCCTCCAAGCGTTGCACAAGAAGCTCCTTGGACATCTGACCAAGGACGAACTTAAAGAACTAAGTCGCCTGCTGGAAAAGGCCCGAGCACTTTGGTCCGAAGGCGAATGAGATACAGGAGAAATACAACATGTCAACAATAAGCGAACGGAAAGTCCAGTCCAAGAATATCCGTGTACGGCGGGCAGCCGAACGGGGGCACGCCGAGTATGACTGGCTCGATACGTGGCACACGTTTTCCTTCGACACCTACTACGACCCGGCTCAGATGGGCTTCCGGTCGTTGCGGGTCATCAACGAAGACTGGGTTCAACCCGGCAAGGGATTCGGGATGCACGGCCACCGGGACATGGAGATCATTACCTTCGTTCTTGAAGGTGCCGTAGAACATCGAGATAGCATGGGAACCGGCTCGGTGCTTCGTGCGGGCGAGTTCCAGCAAATGACGGCAGGAAGCGGAATTCGGCACAGCGAGTTCAACCCGTCCTCAACGGAACCGCTTCACCTTTACCAGATATGGCTCGTGCCTGGGAAAGAGGGCCTGACGCCCAGCTACGATCAGAAGACCTTCCCCGAAGCCGAAAAGCGAGGGCGTCTTCGGTTGGTGGCCTCGCCCGACGCCCAAGACGGGTCGTTGTTAATCCACCAGGATGCCCGAGTTTATCTTTCCTCGCTTGCGACCGGCCAGGAGGTCAAGCACGAGTTGCGTCCCAGTCGGCATGCTTGGCTGCAAGTTGTCCGAGGAGCTGTTGACCTCAACGGCCAGACGCTTGCCGTAAGCGACGGTGCCGCCGTAAGCAACGAGATGGAACTTGCAATCCGGGCCAATGAACCATCCGAAGTAATGCTGTTCGACTTGGCCTAAAACAACCACAACTGGCAGACATTTCACAATCTCAGAAAGGAATGAAACGATGCGAAAAGTAATGTATTGCGAAAGCGTAGGACCGATTGGTTCCGTGGGACTCCTCTTGCTCCGCTTGGTCATGGGAGTAGCCTTCGTGCTTCACGGCTGGGGAAAAATCCAGAACCCGATGGGATGGATGGGGCCGGAAGCCAGTATGCCCGCAGTTCTTCAAGCGTTGGCGGCAATCTCCGAGTTTGGTGGTGGCTTGGCCTTGATCGCTGGCCTTCTTACCCGATTGGCTTCCCTCGGGATTACGAGCGTCATGGTCGTGGCCCTCGCTACGGTCCATTTGCCAATGGAACATCCGTTCGTAGCGGCCAAGGGCGGGCCGTCCTTTGAGTTGCCTGCCGTTTACCTCGCCTGTGCCATCATGCTCTTTATCTTGGGGCCCGGAAAGTTCTCGCTGGATGCCCTCGTATTCGGCAAGCTGCTTGGTCCAAGCGAGGCGGGCCAGAATGAAGCTGCAACGCCATCGCCCGTCACTCCTACGCGAAGGGGATCGATGTAGCCCCCTGTTTTCCTTGATCCGAACACTCACATAAGTCTTTAGGAATGAAAGCACGATCATCAGCGTCGTCAACACGCTGATGCACTACGGTATGGTCTACGTCGGGCTACCGTATTCCTGCCCCGAACTGGCCGACATAAGCGAAGTCAAGGGTGGTTCGCCGTGGGGTGCAGCAACCATCGCCGGTGCAGATGGTTCACGGTGCTCGGTGCCTCCGCTGGTGCGAAGTCCGGAAAACGGCTCCACGGCAGCATCGACTATGGTGTACTTGCGATGGATGCGTATGAACTCTGACCTTGCTGCCAATCGCTCATCGTTTTAGCACACGCTGCTGCCCGGCCCGTCGTTAAGATTCGGCGGCTATGTTACCAATCCTGTCCAGATTCTCGGACGCCGACAAGACGCACCCGCGTTTGTTCAACGTCGTCAATGGGCGTCACGCCAAAGAGCCGCTTGAATTCCCGGCTGAACTGTGATGGGCTTTCGTACCCGACCGCTCTCGCAGCAGTGCTTGCGTTGTACCCATCGTGAGCCATGAGCCGTTTCGCCCGGTCAAGCCGCATGCGTTTAAGGTATTGAAGCGGGGAACTGGCCGTTACGAGTTTGAAGTTCTGGTGGAAAGCCGCAACGCTCATGGCCGCCCGCTTCGCCATACCCTCAACGCTAAACGGCCTAGCACAATCGGTGTGGATGTCCTTCAAGACCCGAGCGATGCGAGTGAAATGCTCATCTCGGCTGGCAAGGGCACGCAGCGAGCCGCCTTGCTCGCTACACAGCACACGATAAACGATTTCCCGGACAATCTGGCGACCGAGCATGCGGCTGTCAAGCGGGCACCTTAGACACTCAAGGAGCCGAATCACCGCCCCAGTCATTTCCTCGCTCATTGGGGCCGTCGAAATGCCACGCGGCATCGACGTAAACGGGAGCAACTGTTCGTCCATTTCAAGGAGCATCTCCCCGAGCGTCGTCGGCTCGACGCTTACCGCAACCACGAGCAAGGGTTCTTCGGGGCTGGCCTCCCACTCGCACTCCACTGGCAGCGGCACCGATAAGACGAGATAGTTGAACGGGTCATAGGCGTAGACCTCTTCACCGAGATAACCTCGCTTGCGGCCCTGGCCGATAACGACGATCATCGGCTCATAAATGACCGGGGTGCGGGGCTGTGGCTCCGAGTGTCGGGCCACTTGCACGCCCTCAACGAGCGTCTGGTGGATTCCCTCTTGATCTGCCACGCCATTGAGAAGACGGGCAAGCCGCTTGCGATTCTCGTTCTGGCCGTCCATTCAACCCTCCTGTCTTTGTCGCGTAATTATAGAAATAGGATACCAGATTGGGCAAGGGCGGATAGTTTGCCTGGAAGAAAATAGAATTAGGCAAGGATTTTGGAGGATTGTGCCTTTTCATTTCCAGGCAGTTGGCCTTTAATTGTCCTTAGAGAGCCGGTCCCGGCAGTCGGAAACGGATGGTTCGGGGCCAATTCAGAGGCCAACTACCAGCTTGGGCAATGGCTCCGGCTGGTGTTTTTCACGAGGAGCGTCAATTTATGTTCAATGCGAAAGCCTATGCTGCGGCCAGTGCGACATCGGGGCTGGCCCACGCCCAGATCAAACGCCGCGATCCGACGCCGCGCGATGTGCAAATCGAGATTCTTTTCTGCGGCATCTGCCACTCCGATCTCCACATGGTTCACAACGAGTGGAGCAGCGTCATGCCCACCGTCTATCCGATTGTCCCCGGCCACGAGATCGTCGGGCGAGTCACCAAGATCGGCCCCGCAGTTACCAAGTACAAGCCGGGCGACATTGCGGCGGTTGGTTGTCTGGTGGACTCGGACGGCACTTGCCCTCAGTGCAATGCTGACCTTGAGCAGTTCTGCCCCAACTTGACGCTCACCTTCGGCTCCCCCGACAAGCACGGAACGGCTCCCGTCACCTACGGCGGCTACTCCGACAGCATCGTTGTCGATGAACGCTTCGTACTGCGTATTCCCTCCAACCTCAACCTTGCCGGTGCCGCTCCGCTTCTGTGTGCCGGGATCACGACCTACTCGCCCATGTGCCGCTGGGGCGTTACCAAGGGCAAGAAAGTCGGCGTGGTCGGCCTCGGCGGCCTGGGGCACATGGGCGTGAAATTCGCCCGAGCGTTTGGTGCCCACGTCGTTGTTTTCACGACTTCACCCAACAAGAAGGAGGACGCCCTTCGCCTGGGGGCCGATGAAGTCGTCGTGTCCCGCAACGCGGACGAGATGAAGAGGCACGCTTTCAGCTTCGATTTCATCCTCGATACCATCTCGGCAGAGCACGACATCAACGCCTACCTCAACTTGCTTGGCCGAGATGGCAACCTGACCCTCGTTGGGGCACCTACGAAGCCCCTGGCGGTCGCCGCCTTCGCCCTCATCATGGGCCGCCGCAGTTTTTCCGGGTCGAACATCGGCGGGATTGCCGAAACCCAAGAGATGCTCGACTTTTGCGGAAAGCACAATATCACTGCCGATGTCGAAGTCATCCCCATCCAGAAGGTCAACGAGGCATACGAGCGACTGGTGAAGTCCGATGTGAAGTACCGTTTCGCTATCGACATGGCCTCGCTCAAGTCCGAATAAGGGAAGCAAGGCCATGAAGCTGGCCTATGAAATGGGAACCAACGTGTGAACGGAGCAGACCTGACGGCAAGTTTCGAGGCAAATGATTGGACGTATCTGACGAACGGCATGAAAAGGAGTCGAGATTATGGCAGATGAACCGACAGGCGGACGCAAAGCATACGGCGATATTGCCTCCGCACTCGGAGAATTGACGGACAAGGTACTCTTCGGGGAAGTCTGGGAACGGCCCGGCCTCTCCAAACGTGATCGGAGCCTCATTACCGTGGCGGCACTCTTCGCAGGCTACCGCACCAACGAGCTTCCATTCCACCTGGGCAGGGCGATTGAGAATGGCGTCACCAAGGATGAGTTGATCGAACTCATCACACATCTCGCTTTCTACGCTGGCTGGCCCGCAGCTAGCACCGCCGTCACAATCGCAAGGAAGGTATTCGCAGACGTTTCACGATAAAGACAATGACCAGACACAATGACCAAAGTAGGAGTCCGACAATGCAAAAGCGTAAACTTGGAAAGAGCAATTTGGAAGTCTCGGCCCTCGGCCTCGGTTGCATGGGGATGAGCTTTTCCTATGGCCCGCCCAAAGATAAAAAGGAGATGACCTCACTGCTTGACGCCGCCGTCGAGCGGGGCGTCACCTTCTTCGACACCGCCGAGGTCTACGGACCTTTCACCAACGAGGAGCTTGTGGGCGAGGCCCTCGCTCCCTTCCGCAAGCAACTGGTGATCGCCACGAAGTTCGGGTTCGATCTGAGCGGGAGCGATACTCGCCCGGGTGCGGCGGGCCTGAGTAGCCGACCGGAGCACATCAAGCTGGCCGTGGAAGGGTCGCTCAAGCGTCTCAAGGTCGATGTGATTGACCTGCTGTACCAGCATCGGGTTGATCCAAACGTCCCTATCGAAGACGTTGCCGGTGCGGTGAAGGAACTGATTCAGATAGGAAAGGTCAAGCACTTCGGCCTTTCGGAAGCAGGCGTGCAAACAATCCGTCGTGCGAACGCGGTTCAGCCCGTCACTGCCTTGCAGAGTGAATACTCACTGTGGACGAGAACTCCGGCGAAAGAAGTCATACCGATCCTCGAAGAACTCGGTATCGGCCTTGTTCCCTACAGTCCGTTGGGCAAGGGCTTTCTCACAGGCAAGATGGACGAGAAGACATCCTTCGACAGTTCCGACTTCCGCAGCACTCTCCCTCGCTTCACTCCGGAGGCTCTCAAGGCGAATCAGGCCCTCGTGGAGTTGCTCGGGAGCATCGCCCAGCGGAAAAACGCGACACCGGCCCAGATCGCACTTGCATGGCTGCTGGCCCAGAAACCTTGGATCGTTCCAATCCCAGGCACCACCAAGCTACATCGGTTGGAGGAGAACATTGGAGCAGTTTCCGTCGAACTGACGCCCGACGATCTCCGTGTAATTGACACCGCTGCCTCAAAGATTCAGGTGCAAGGTGCTCGCTATCCTGAAAAGCTAGAGCAAATGACGGGACGCTGATTGGCAAATGATGGCCTTGACCAAGACCGATCCGCTGGCAGCCACGGTCGGAATTCAGTTGGCAGAGGTTTGCCCTGCGGCTTCGTCGCAGGGCAAACACAAGCCACAATTTCGATGAGGCCATGACGGCGAACTACCGTGAGGGCCAACCAGAGATGTTTCGGTATTGCCGTCATCGCTGGGCTGCGTGCTCATGATGCTCATGCAGCCAAGCGATCAATTTATCCAAATCCACGCGATTGAATCCGACCTTGTTCCCGTCCCGCCACGCCTTGTACAAGTCGAACAACATGCTGCCCTTGTTCAACTCGTCGGGGTCGGGTCGTGGCCTTCAAGGTATTCGGTGAATGCCTTGGCAAGACGGTCATACCAGCCCTCGGGGAACTTCGCCTTGATCTGGCTGTCGTATTCCTCGCCATCGTGAACTTCGTGGCCGACGACCGTTTGCTTGAGCCGTTTACCCTTGCCGTAGATCACCTGGAAAAAGTACCATGCCAATCGTGGTCATGTCGTTGATGGAGGAGGGCATGACGAACTTGGGGACGATGGTGATTCAGGGGAACGCACCCTGTATCCGTTGCGGCTACGGCGACGGCTGCTCGTTCAGCGGCATCAAAATGGTTTTCGGTCCCGAGGCTTCCGTGGCATCGGTTGGAGCAAAGACCTTCGAGGAGGATTCTGCACTCGCGTCAGCGGCCACGGAATTGGCGGCGAAACTTCGTGAAGCGGTTATTGGACACTCTGCCTCTCAACCCGGATGAGAGCTACGCGGGCAAACTATGCCTCGATCATCACAGCAGCCAGATTCCGACCACCGCTAGGATCGGGAGCAAAATCACGAAGCTATAGACAATGTAGCCAAAGAAACTCGGCATGGGAACACCCGACTTTTCGGCGATCGACTTGACCATGAAGTTTGGCCCGTTGCCGATATAGGTCATCGCACCCATAAACGAAGACCCCAAGCTAATGGCCGCCAGGAGCGATTCTCGAACGCCTGCAACTGCCGGATTTCCGCCAAGGGAATGAGCGGCCTCGAAAAACACTGCGTAGGTCGGAGCATTGTCGAGAACCGACGACAGGCTGCCGCTGGCCCAGAAGAAATGGGCTGGCGTTGCGAGGCCAAGTGAGGCTCCCCATACATTGACAATTTGAAGTGGTGGCTGCATGCAGATGAAGATTCCCAGGAACAGCACTGCCACTTCAAGGATCGCTCCGTAATTGAAGTTGTTGTCTTGGCGAATGGCACGCCGAGTCCAGCACAAGGACAGCGCGATCAATCCAAGTTGAATCGCCTCTCGCAAGAAGACCCACGGGTGCCAGTTTGTCCCAGGAACGGTCTTGTTGGGATCGAACAAGGCCGAGGACAGGATCACCCCAACCAATAGTAATGCGTTGGGCCACATCCCACGGAATTGAAGGGGCTGAACTTCCGTTTCGTCACGCTGGATGTCGGGAATTGCTTCGCGCGGATAGTACCAAAAATGATCCCAGAGGAAGTAGACAACCAGAAGGAGTCCATTGACCAGGAGCCACGGACGCCATAGCTTTAACGTCCAAAGGAATGGTACGCCAAACAAATAGCCAATGAACAAGGGTGGACCAAGCGGCAGCAGGCAGCCACCGCAGTTGCACACGCCAAAGATAAACATGATTACCGTATGATTTACTTGTTTCCGCTCTCGGTTCGTTTCGAGTAAGGGCCGGATGAGCAGCATGGCGGCTCCCGTCGTTCCGATCAAGCTGGCGAGAACAATGCCAACGGCGAGGAACGTCGTGTTCGTCAGTGGATGTGCCCGCAGGTCGCCTTCAATTCGGATGCCGCTGGTGATCGTGTATAAGCTGAACAGAAGAATAATGAACGGCACGTACTCGTTGAGCATCGAGTTAGAGAGAACCGTGCCGGAGATGTGCCAGTTGATGCCGTTAATTGCAGGGTGAGCGATGTGATCGACCGGCCAATGGCCCACGACCGGCAGCCGACTCATGAAAAGGTAATACCCGAGTGCCAAAAGACCCAGGCCACCAGCAACGTACAACTTGTGCAAATTGCTGTCCCACCAGTGCGAAGTGTGCGGGATGAGCGGAAGCACCGCAATCGATACGAGCAAGATCGCAAAGGGCAGGATCATCCAGAATGGCGGGCAGGCGGTTGTTGCCTCGGCAAGCGGTCCTTCCCCGGCTTGCCCCCGCTTCACGGCCACCGATTCACTTTGCTTCGCTGCGATTCGATCCGTCGCCTGTTGCGGCCAACCGGCCACGACCGACGCACTGTAGAGAGCCACGATCAAGATCAAGACGACAACGACATGTTTGCCTGATTCCGGTTTCGGTTCGGTCGCCATTCGTTCTTTTTCTACAGCCCTAATGCGTTCTATCTCTACGCCGCTGACAAAGCATTCGGTCACGGAAACGCAATTTTAGAGCCATCGGGCTGAATCCGCAATCAAGGGGGTTCGTCAATTTCTTCTCCGGAACAGCCGATCCATCTAGCTTTCCTACTTTGCCGGTCTTGGGGTTGTCTCGCACTGGTGTAACGACTAAAAAGCAATTATTGAGGCCAGCGGCGGAAAGGAGTTGGCATGATCGGCAAGTGGATTCTAATATTCGGCGTCATGTTGGTTGTGGTGGGAGCCGTGGTCTGGTTGATCGAGACCCTCGGCCTGCCCTTGGGCCGCTTGCCGGGCGACATTCGGATGCGGGGCCAGGACTGGTCTTTTCATTTTCCCATTGTGACCTGCATCGTCGTCAGCATCGTGCTGACCGTGGTGGTGAATTTGCTGATCTGGTTCGTGAGGCGATAGTGGCACGCCTATCTGTCCTCGATTAAAATGTTGCCGTCCATTCCAAACTTACTCAAAGGATACCTATCATGAAGAAGCTGATCGCCGTGTGCCTCATATCCCTAGCCGCCCTTTGGACCGTGGGCACCCGCCCCGCCGTTGCCGCCGCCGACGCAAAGGAAGCGAAAGTTGCCCATAACGTCTATTTCAGCCTCAACGACAACTCGGACGCGGCGAAGGAAAAGTTCGTTGCTTCCTGCAAGAAGTATCTTTCCGGCCACCCCGACACCGGTTTCTTTGCGGTCGGCGTCCTGGCGAAAGACATGAAGCGGCCCGTCAACGACCAGGAGTTCGACGTTTCCATTCATGTCGTCTTCACGAACAAGGCTGCTCATGACAAGTACAATTTCTCGGAAAAGCACCTGAAATTCATCGCTGAAAACAAGGCCAGCGTCAAGAAGGTGCGGGTGTTCGACACGTATTTGGAGGAATAAAGATGGTCAAGGCACTCGTGTTGTCCCACGTCAATTTCCGTTTGGTTGCCATCTCGCCCCCTGTCGATTCCGTCTCTACGTGTTATAGTAGTAAGGTGTCGAGACAATTTTAGTCTCGATCTTGGATCAAAATCATATCCAGGGAAAAGGAGTATCCAGAAAGACAAGTCATAAGTGATTGATAAAAAACGACTTAAAACTTTTTTCGGAGGGTAAGCGAATGGCTAGCGGCCACACTGGAAATGTGGTGCCCCGCAAGGGGTTGCGAGTTCGAATCTCGTGCCCTCCGCTAATCAGAAAGGCTTGCGATTATTCGCAAGCCTTTACTGTTTCTTGAGATACGGCTACAAATCATCGGTTTTCGCAGCCCATCCAACCCGTCGAAATCGCGTTTTCGCTGATAATTCGACACTCTTCTTTCTGATAACTGCTTGCGTTCTTTCTGATAAGGCAATAAAATTGCTGCTATCAGAAAGTGCCTCCGAACTTCAACTCATTATCTTTATGCGGCAAACGGAACTGAAGACAGACCGTGACGGTTACTACCGCCGAAACCTGGGTTTTCGCCAGAACGGGGCGGGGCGAGTCTCGCAGCCCAAGTTCAATCTGGGGAGCGTCAAGCGGGTGGCCCAGGAACGTCTCGAAAAGGTCGCGGCGATCTGGCGGCGAGTCGAGCTTGAGGCAGCCGAAGAGGAGGTCAAGGCATATTGGCGGGGGATTGATTGGGAAATCGCAAGGGCGGTAGCGCGAGGACAGCGTGAATACCGGGTCGAACGGAAGAACGACGATCCATTCCATTATGCCTTTAATGTCGAGGCCATCGCTCGTTCCTATCCAGAGATCAGGGTCGTGCCCGCCGACGAGGAATGGTATCGGGCGGGAAAGGCAGAGGAACAGGAAAAGCGGAAAGACATCGAGGTTGACGAGCGGACATGTCTTCGCATCTCGAAATACTATAAAGACCTTGCTCTGGAAACTGAAGGCAACGATTCGAAGTATGTCGATCTTCTCGGAGACGTGACCCTGCATCAAGCGTTGGATGCCTATCATGAGTGGGTAGGGGCAGAGAAGTTCGATAAATCCGAAAACGCGATCAACGATACGGGCGTAACACGCCAGAACTTCATCCGACAACTCAAGACCTACTTGGTTCCTGACAGACCGTTATCCGCACTAACGGATTTCGCCACGGTGGATGCCCTCTTCGGCGTGATCCGCAAGCGCCCGACCACCCATCGCTATAAAAAGCCGATGGTCAGGAAATCGGCACGCCATCTCATCGGGGAGTTTGCCCGGTTCTTCGACTGGCTTCACAAATCCCCGGAGTGGGATTGGCGAAAACCGCCGGATTTCGCGGACATCAGCCACAGACCAATTGAACTCGAAAGCGATCTTGATGCGGAGTCTAAGGATGTGCCCACCTACGACGTGGATCAACTTCGCACGCTTTTTGAATGCGCTACGCCCTTCGAACGAATGTTGCTCGTTCTCGGATTGAATTGTGCTTTCGGATCAGATCAAATTGGTCGATTGAAGATCGGGGAGATTCAGGAGAAGAACGGGCGATGGTACATTCACCGAATCCGTAGGAAGCAGAAGGTCCGAGGCATTCACAGGTTGTTCGAGGTGACAGTTGCAGGGCTGCAATGGGCGATTAAGGGGAGAGACGACCAAAAGAATGCTCATGTGTTGCTAACCAAGACGGGACATCCGCTATGGAGGAAGACGAAGGGAGGTAGACGATGCCGGGACATTGCCAATGCGTGGTACAGGCTGCTTGATAGAGTCCGTGATGCGATGGAGGACAAGAAGGACAAGGACAATACGGGCGACTTTCCTCGGTATGGATTCAACACTTTGCGCGACACTTCAGCGAACATGATTCGCAAGATTGCTGGGGAGGAGATCGCGTCTGCGCACCTGACGCACAAGCATCAGTCAGGTGACACGAACTTGCGGCGGTACACGAATGTGCCGTGGAAGAAGGTCCACGCAGCCCAGCGCAAGCTGGAAAAGAAATTGGCGGCGGTCTTCGCTGGCGTGGAACAACCTTGGTTCGATGGGAAGGGTAACAAGGGTCGGAAGGTCAGGAAGAAGGACCACAAACCCTCGGCCCAGGAGACAGCCGACCGGATCAGCGTGCCCAATGATGCCGGTGATCGAAACTAACCCGTCCGCTAGACCGAACCAGCCCCGTCCGGACTGTCTGCCACCCCCGGCCCCTCCAAAACTCGGCGAAGGCGATTCAAGACCGCCGCCGAGTCACATGTCCATCTCCGCCTCGTCTGCCGGTTTCGGGCCGACCACCCTCTTGATCGAATCCTGCCACCGGACGAAAGGCTCGTCCTTCACGGCTTGATAAATTGCCCGATTTTGGTCGTCGGTCTGTTTCGCCTCGATTTGCCGGAAGGAGGCTTCCACATTCGGCGGTCGCTCCCAGGTGCAAGCCCTGGCCCGATTCGGCTTGCCCAGCAGATCGAATCGGTCACGAACGGCGCCACCGTATGGGACCGGGGCGTCGAGCATCGGTTCAATGCTGACGTTTGTCTGGACGCCGCGGCCAATTGGCATCACCCATCCTCTAAAGGCTTTGCTTGCTGCGAAATTACTATCGCCCTGTTCAAGTCAAGACTGGCGTATGGATCATCTCCCCCACACGGCACGTGCCATTCGACCGGCAATCCCGCCTGCCTGGCGGCCACTGCC
>Ga0181520_10000920_pt1 | contig 62601 bp, 57 predicted proteins | sample PEATcosm2014_Bin_29_FD_132451 | JGI IMG/M metagenome (GOLD analysis project Ga0181520, IMG submission 132451) | Peatland microbial communities from MTU Mesocosm Facility, Houghton, MI, USA - PEATcosm2014_Bin02_30_metaG | ecosystem: Environmental > Terrestrial > Soil > Wetlands > Peat | place...
CAGGAAGCTTTGCCTTGAAAAAAAACCTGTGAACCTTTCCGAAAAGCAGGCTGCCGCGGCCATCGGGCAGATAATGCTTATGCAGGCATATGAAAGCGCCTTTTGCGCGGCGGGAGTATCTGTAGCGCAGGTGCTGCTGGGCCATGATGACATAAAAAACAGGGCGCGTAATATAAACGCCAGGAACACATTAAACAAGCTCCTTGAGTGGAAGGTTATTCCGGTAATAAATGAAAATGACACTGTGGCCACAGATGAAATAAAATTCGGCGATAACGACACACTTGCGGGAATAGTGGGCAGCCTGGTTTCCGCTGATATAGTCGTGATACTTACCTCCGTTGACGGTGTTTTTGACAAGAATCCTGATACGCATTCCGATGCCAGAATAATAACCGAGATTAACGACATTGATGAACAGGAAAAAAACATAGATACGCAGGGAAAAACAAGCCTGGGCACCGGCGGCATGGGAGCAAAACTTGAGATAGCCAGAAAACTTAATTACGCCGGAATCCCCCTTGTGATAGCCAACGGCAACAGGGAGGATGTGATTGAAAAAATAGCCTCGGGCAAAAACGAAGGGACCATTATAAGGGTAAAAAAAGACAGGCTCGGGTCAAAAAAGAGCTATATATTAATGTCGCTGAAGGAAAAAGGAAAACTAAAAGTGGATGACGGCGCGAAGACGGCAGTCTTAAGTTCCGGAAGGAGCCTTCTGGCAGTGGGTATCTGCGGCGTTTCCGGTGAATTCAGCTTCGGCGACGCGGTGGAGATAGTGGATATGAAAGGCTTAAGGATAGGAAAAGGCATAGTAAATTACTCCTCAAAGGATCTTAACGCGGTTAAAGGCAGGAGCAACAGCTCCCTTAAAAAAGAACTTGGCGATAGTTTCTATGAGGAAGTTATACACAGGGACAATCTTTTAATTTATAAATAAAAATCCAGTTTTTTCTATTTGACCCGGATCAGCCAGTCTGAAATATCTGACATTACAGTCGGCGAATAACCCGCGTAAACAAACTGGACAATGCCGTTTCTGTCCAGGATTATAACAGAAGGAAGGCAGGGAAAACGGTACGTTTCAGGTATGTTGCCCGATAAAGTGCGGTACCGCAGGCCGAGCCCGCCTGATACAGCCTCAATGACCGCGTGGCCGGATTCAAAAGTAATATTAAACCAGACAGTGTTTCTTGGCGGAAGGTTTTTTATATAACGCATTACAGTTTTTTTAAAATTGCCGGAAGCTTCCCCTGAATCCATAAAAGCAAGTATAACCGGGCCCTTTCCCAAAAAACTATTCAGGCTGTAAACGGCGGTACCCTTCATACCCACTATAAAATCCCTGAACAGGCTGCCGGTTTTTATCATATTGCGGGTATTTATGCCGCCGTAAAGTGAAGCGCAAAAAAGAGTGACACATACCGCAGCGGCCGCAACAATTTTTTTCATTTATTTCCCCACACAAAAGTTTTTAAAAACAGCGTCAAGCACTTCATCTGTGCCGATTTCCCCGGTTATTGAAGAGACCGCGCCTGAAGCGTATTTAATATGCTCGGCGGCAGCCTCCATACCGGGGCCTTTTTCAAGGACTGCAATTGCTTCTTTGAGTTCACCGGCGGCTTTCTCAAGGGCCGCAATATGACGCGCCTCGGATACTACAGGGTCGCAAGCGTTATCAATTCCCGTAACAGAGATTATAATATTTTTCAGGGCATTTGTTAAGAGGTTTAAATTGGAGCCTTCTTTCGCTGAAAGTGTTATTACAGGGGCGGATATGGACATTTTTTTTGCGGCACCGGCGGCTGTAAAGGCGGGTTTTAAGTCGCTTTTATTGAGAACCACAACATGGGGCCTGCCTGACACTGCTGCGTAGGCGGAAATATCTTCATCTGTGATATCCAATGATGAATCCATGGCGAATATAACGGCATCAGAGGCGGCTATGGCCGCCTTTGCCCTTTTGACGCCTTCTTTTTCGGCAGGGTCGATAGAATCCCTTAATCCCGCGGTATCCGCAAGCAGATAAGGAATTGAATCAATAATTATTTCTTCCTCGATTGTGTCGCGGGTGGTGCCGGCAATATCCGTGACAATGGCCCTGTCGCGCCCTAGCAGCCTGTTTAAAATTGTGGATTTTCCGGTATTGGGTTTTCCCGCTATGGCTATTCTGACGCCGTTTTTGATAACCGATGCTTTTTTCGCGCCGCGCAGCAGCCGGGAAATATCGCTTAAAGTGTAATTCAGCCATTTTATTATTTCATGTTTTTCATCTGATTCATTTTCAAAATTAAGCCCGGCTTCAACCATTGCCGCGGCATTAATAATGTTAATTTTTACTTTTTCAATGAATTCTTTTTCACGGCCGAAAAGCTGGTCAAGCGAAAGCTTAAGTGAAGCCCCGGATCTTGCTGATATAATGGACGATACGGCCTCGGCCTGGGTCAGGTCCATTTTTCCGTTTATAAAGGCGCGCCTTGTAAAATCACCGCGGCCGGCCGGAAGCGCTCCGTTTGAGACAAGGAGCTCCATGATCCTGCGCGTTATATAGGGGCCGCCGTGGCATGTGATCTCAGCCATATCCTCGCCTGTGTAGGAAAAAGGGGCGCGGAATAACGCCGCAAATGCCTCATCCAGCGGTTTTTCGCCGTCCATTATCAGGCCGAGCGAAAGGGCGGAGGCGGGGGCGTTTGAAACAGTGCGGGACCGGTTATGAAATGAAAAAATTTTTTCCATTATGGAAAACGCTGACGGCCCGGAGAGCCTTATTACGGCAAGCGCGCTTACTGCCGGATAAGTGGCCAGGGCGGCTATAGTGGTGCTTTTCAGTTTCATAGCAGGGATGTGATTACAACTTTTTTATACGAGCCTTTGCCGATGGAAAAAGTTTTAAGGCCGTCAAAGCCCTTTATTTCCTCATGAAGGAGCTTTCTTTCATATGAAGGAAGAAAATCAGTGATGATTTCCGAAGGCCCGGATAGCGCCTTCTCGGCCATTGTTTTTGCCAGCGACCTTAAGTAAGAGGCGCGTTTGTCGCGGTAGCAGTCAATATCTATTATTACCGGCGCATGGCGCTTTAAGTTTTTGTCAAGAGCCACCGAAAGCAGGTACTGCAGCGCCATAATGTTCTGGCCGTTCTTGCCTATCAAAAGCCCGTCTTTTCCAGGAGTGGAAATTTTCAGTATCACGGCTCCATGTTCGTTTTTTACGGTTATTGCCGTTCCGGTAAACCGCATAAGTGAAAGGAGTTTCACCACTATTTCCCTTGCGTATCCGATATCCTCTTCGGATATTTCAACAGGCGGCCTGGCCGGCATGCTGTTCTTGACAAAGCATTCGACAGTGTATTCACGCTTGTCGGTAAAGACTTTTTCGCCGACAAGATTGGCGGAAAGGGATTCAAGGGTAATGGAATTTTCATCCAGAAACTCCTTTACCGCCAGGGAAACCGTAGGAGCTGTTTTCCTGGTGCCGTTCATAAAACCTCCGTAAGGGGCAATATGTGATACAGCTATTTGCTTTTATTTACTATCAGCTGCTGGATTATACCCAGGACGTTTGATATGCCCCAGTAAAGCAGCAGGCCGGCCGGCCAGGTAAATGAAAAATATGTCAGCACAACCGGCATAATGTACATAAGCATTTTCTGCGAGCTGTCGGCGTCCGATGTGACATTTGCCTGCGACGACATCTTCTGCTGGATGAACATCGTGATGCCCATAAATATTGGAAGAACAAAGAATGGGTCGGGTTTTGAAAGGTCCTTCCACCACAGGGCAAAATATGCCCCCTTTAATTCGACCATATTAATAAGCGTGGCGTACAGGGCTATGAATATGGGAATCTGCAGAAGCATTGGGAGGCATCCGCCAAGCGGGTTTATCTTATATTCCTGATAAAGCTTCATGGTCTCCTCATTGAGTTTCTGGGCGTCATCCTTGTAAATTTTCTTCAGAGTTTCGAGCCTGGGCTTTAATATGGCCATCTTTGACTGCGTCTCTTTCATTTGTTTGAAGCTTGAATTGGAGGGTATCCACAGGATTAGCCTGATTATAATTGTCAGGACAAGAATGGCCACACCCCAGTTTTTTGTCATCTTATACAGGTAGTCAAGGGCGAAAAACATCCATTCGCCGAGAAATCTGATTCCGCCCAGGTCTACAACTTTTGACATGGATAATTTTTTCAGGCGGTTATACTCCGCCGGTCCGACATAAGAGGTTATTTCAATTGTTTCCGTTGCTCCCGGCGCCACCAGCATATCCCTGAGGTTTAAGCCCAGGTAGGTAAACCCTCCCGGCTCGTATTTGATGTACATGTTCTTTATATCTGTTTTTAATTTTGGAAGGAATACGGATACAAAATAGAGGTCCTTTATGGCGAGCAGATCCGGCACGCCGTCCAGCACATCAAGCTTGCCGTCTGTCTGCTTGAGGTTTACCGCCTGCATCTTCATGCCGTTTCCCTGCGGGTAGATGGTCTTGTTGTAATCAGCCCCGGTGCCCTGTTTTATCCTTATAAGGTCCTCGGGCAGAAAGTGAATATTGGGGCCCCACACATAATGAAAGTCCTTAAGCGCGGCCGGTGATGATGAAACATTGGTGAATTTGAGGGATGAATTTATAAGGTAATTGTCATCAGGAATCGAAAATTCTTTGGTTATCTTTATGCCGTTTTTAATGACCGTTGAAAAAGATATGGTTTTTACCCCGAAAGATTCCTTGATGCCGGCATAATTCCATGCAGCGGTATTTATATTGGATCCTTCAGAGGAAAGGCTCAGGTAGGAATATGATGATTTTGCCGGGACGAGCTCCACGGTTTTTTCTGTCGCCATGGCAGCTTCAGCCGCGCTTTTTTTATGCGTCAGATTTGAAAAAAAGAGGCCTATATTTGAAAAGCTGAATTTATTCTGATCCACGCCGCTGCTTATGGGGTCGCTGTATTTTTTAAGCGTGAGGCTGGATAATGTGGCGCCGATGTTGGTAAAAGTGAATGTGGCCAGGCTGTTTTCGACAATATATGTTTTTTCCTGGCGCGAAATAATCTCGGAAGGAATAAGCTTTGCGCCGGCGCCGGAAGCTGTTGCAGAAACCGCCGCGGCTGACGAGGCCTGTTCCGAAGGCGCCGCCGCTGAGGCCGCCTGCGCCGCTCCAGAGGGCATTTTGCCCGGTTTGGGGCCGAAGAAAAAATTAAATCCAAAAAGAACCATACCGGCCAATAACAGGAAAACTATCAGCCTGGTGGAATCGTTGTTCATAAAGTCTCCTTTGCGTCATGTTGTTTATTACATTAAAAATTATCAGGTATCATTTGAGAGGGTCAAACCCGCCCTTGCTCCACGGTCCGCACCTTAAAAGGCGCTTTAAGGCCATAAAAGATCCCCTTATGCTGCCATATTTTTCAATCGCCTGCCTGCCGTAGTCCGAGCAGGTAGGATAAAACCTGCAGGATGAGGGAAGATGGGGCGATATGGCGGCTTTGTAAAAATTTATAAGAGCGATAAGGAATTTTCTCATAAAACTCCCCTGGTAAAATTATATGCCGGCTTTTTTTAAAGCCGCGTCAAAAAGGGAATTTATTGACGCGTCCACGCCGGAAAAAGAGTCAAGCGAAGCAATCGCCTGCCTGGGCATAATGAGCACGTCGAACCCCTTCAGCTTTGCCTTGTTTTTATGGTAGCTTGCGCGCATCCAGCGTTTATAACGGTTTCGTCCGACACTTAACTTAACCCGTTTTTTTGCAATATTCGCGGTATAAAGGTTGTTTTTTTCGGCATCACTGCGCAAAAGATAAACGGAAAAAAATGTATCTCCGCTTTTAATTCCGTTATTCAGGATCAGCCTGATAGCCCTTGCGCTCGGATTTTGTTTCCTAATAGAGGTAGTCTCCTTAACATGCCCCTTTCAAAGGATGAAAGCGGCAAAAACGGTCTTAGACCCTGGTTAATGCTTTGCGGCCCTTCCTGCGCCTTGCAGAGAGCACTTTGCGGCCGTTTTTTGTCCCCATCCTTTTCATAAATCCGTGTTTCCTTGCCCTTTTCTTTTTATGGGGCTGAAATGTCCTTTTTGGCATTTTTCTCTCCGTTTATAAGTATAATATGTAAGAATTTAAAAAATCGACAGTAATTATAGGTGAAAAAGGCGAAAGTGTCAATAGATAAAGGAAAAGTATGGGAGTTGAATTAATGGATAATAAATTGAACTTTCAGGGGGCTGCCGCCGTCTAATTTTTAAGAAAAAAACCCGGCGGGCTTTCCAACCCACCCCTCCCAAACCCTTATATCGGCCCGCCGGGTTTCCTTTTCCCGGTTAAGGCCATTAGTAATTTTTCTTTATAAAATCCGAGAGATGGCTGTTTTTTTCCAGTTTAAGGGAATAATTGTAATAGGCAAGGGCCGTGTCCTTATGTCCGGAAAAAAAGAGGCAGTCACCGGCTTTTTTATAGATTTCCGCTGTTTTATTAATGGAAATACACTCTGAATACCATTCAAAGGCGCATTTGTAATCGCCTGCGCCGAAGCAGGTGTCTCCTTTTTTCTCAAAATCCGCAAAAGAAATTCCCGATGTCACAGCGGGCTTATTTATACCGGAAGGGTCGAACCCCGCCGTAAGCAGAAAATTTATACCGTCGGCGGCGCTTGAATATCCGGTTTCAAGCGTGATAAAAACCATGCTGTTAATTCTCCATTTTGCGCCGATACCGGCGGAATAGTAATACTCATAATCAGTGGCTGTTGAAGAGTAGTCATACATAATATCTCCGTTGGAGAGCGCTTCTTTCTGTGAAAAACTTATGCTTTTAACCGTCACTCCCGGAAATTCCGCGCGGACAAAAAAAGCAATGCTGTCGTTTAAAGTGTACTGCAGTGATATTCCCGGCGAGATTGTGAGCAGCCCTATGCCGGCTTTTTGCGAATACATAATATGGTTGGCGGTGTCGTCAAAATTTGCGCTGTATGAAAATCCGGGAATATATGAAAACCGCAGGGAGCATAAAAGGTCGTCAGAAAATTCAAACAGGAGCCCCCCGCCGAGCAGAGGGGAAAAGCGCGATTCCGACCATGATACGGACATCCCCTGGGCCGCGGCCGCCTGCCTGTAGCCCTCCAGTGAATAAACATCCGAGCCGTTGCTTATCATTATGCCAAAGTCATCCAGCGGGCATGAAAACTGCGCGCCGCCGGTGAGTGAGGGTTCGATTGTAAAGCAGAATAAAAAAGGGGAGCATAGCAGGAACAGGATAAGAATAAAAAATTTTTTCATGTAACCCCCGTTAAGGGCGGAAACTTTTTCTATTTCCATTTCCTCATTCTTCCACCCCGGAAGAATTTCGCGCTTGAAAAAACTATTTTTGAGGCTCCGGAGCCCGAAAACTGCTCTGTCTTGACCTTGGGGTGGCTTGAAACCGGTATGGTGGAGCGTATTATTTTTTCGATGGACCTGACTTCGCTCGCCTGGTCCGGTGTTGCCAGCGATATGGCGTGGCCTTTTCTTCCGGCCCTGCCGGTTCTTCCGATGCGGTGCACGTAATTTGACGGGTCATCCGGAAGGTCGTAATTGATTACCAGCTCAATGCCGTCAACATCTATACCGCGCGCCGCTATGTCAGTGGCGACCAGTATTCGGTATTTGCCGGTTTTAAAACCCTGCAGAGCGTCTTTTCTCTGGCCCATTGAGCGGTCCGAGTGTATTTCAGAGGCGGAAAGGTTCAGCTGCCTTAAGCTGTTGGTAACCCTGGCCGCGCCGCGCTTTGTGCGGGTAAAAAGCAGGACCGATCCGGTGTATTGCTGAAGTATTTCAAGAAGCAGCGTTGTTTTTAATTCGCCGCGAACCACAAATATTTCCTGCGAGACAAGCTCTGCCGCGGTGCCCTGCGGAGCGATCTCCGTGCGCACCGGGAGCTTCATGTGGCGGTCGGCAATCCTTACTATATCGGCGGGCATTGTGGCTGAAAAAAGCATGGTCTGCCTTTCTTTGGGGACAGACGCGAGTATTTCATTTATCTGGGGAAGAAAACCCATGTCCAGCATCCTGTCGGCCTCGTCAAGAACCAGGATGTTCACGTCGTTGAGCCTTACTGTACGGCGGTGCATATGGTCTATAAGGCGGCCCGGTGTCGCGATTATTATCCTTGGGTTCTGTTTTAATCCGCTGATTTGCTTTCCCATGCTGTCCCCGCCCATTAAAAGCACGGTTTTAATCCTGAACGCAGGGGCGAGTTTTGTCATGGTTTCGTTGACCTGGACGGCGAGCTCGCGCGTGGGTACAACTATGAGCCCCTTGTTGGTGGACTGGGCAAGCCGCTGGACCATTGGAATGCCGAAAGCAAGGGTTTTACCCGTGCCTGTCTGGGCAATTCCTATAATATCCTGGCCCGCGACGCCGATTGGTATTGCTTTCTGCTGTATTGGTGTTGGAACTGTGAATTCAAGCTTCGCTATAATATCCAGAAGCCCCGGAGCAATGTTCAAACCTGAAAAATCATTATTTTCATTTGTCATGTCGATTAGTATAACACTTTTTAGATTAAAAATGTAAAAAAAGAAATCATTATAATAATATTATCATGGCGGGTAAAAAATAGTATAATAGTGATATGGATAATGTACCGGGGAAAAGAGACATCATAACCGAGATTTCAGGGGTTGACTCAGGGCGGCGCATAAGCGCGAAACCCGCCGCGGCGGAGATACTGCTAGAGGGGCAGCCTTTGTTTGATATCGTGCTTGAGACAGCGTTGAACTCAAAGGGTTATCTTGCCGAGAGATGCGCCGAGGCGTGCGCCAGGGCGTCGGTTAAAAATGGCGGCATGGCGGGTAAAAGAAAAGGAAAAATTATTAGGGCGGTGCTTAAAAATCCCGATGGCAGGATAAGATATTTTCTGGCCGTGATGCTCCTTTCGGTAAAGACAGGTGAAAAGGACGGCTTTAAGTGCGCTCGCATTATTAATGAATGGCTCAAAGGCGAGGAGAGCAGGGGGGCAAAAGCCTGTTTTCTGGAGGCGATTGCAAAGCTTGCCGCAGGCAGTAAAAAGGCCAGGCCCATGGCGGAAAGGCTCATGGACGAGGCGCTTAAGTCGCCGGTTGCCTCATACTCGGCAAGGGCAAGGCAGATAATAAAGAGAAAAGAGGGCGTTTCAGCCGTCTAATTTAGTGATACAATTAGTATATAAAGGAGTTTACAATGAAAAACATGTTTCTTACCGCGGCATGTGTAATTTTTATTTTATTTATGATTTCTTCATGCAAACCGCAGCAGGGGACGCTTGCGCCTTCAACCTTTGACGGCCTCAACGGGCCTGTGCAGACCATTTCCGGCGGCGGCATTTCTATAAATAACTGGGAGCCCGACCCGTACTCCATTTATAGCAATGAAACACTTACTCTGAACACAAACCCTGCATATGTTGAGGAAGGAACCGGCTCCGCGCAGGTATACTGCAACCCGCTTTCCGCCACAGAGCCGGTATCATTGTACAAGGATTTCAGTTACAGCAACGTGAACCTTACCAACAGGATTGTGTCGATATGGATGTACGCCCCCACAGCCCTGGCGGCCATGAACAACAGCTATTATCTGGATTTGTATGTGACAATCAGCGGCGGAGGGGCCAAGGAAATTTATTCAAGCAACCAATTTCCAACAAGAGCCGGCTGGACGCAGATATCATTCAAGGTGCCGACTAATACGGAAGATTATAATTATGTCAGCGCGATAAAATTCACCCTTGAGGCGCTGGTAAACCTCACCCCGCCAAATTATGTGGGAAATGTTTATTTTGACGAGATAAGCTGGTAAATTCAAAGCACTTACATATAAGAAACGTTTTATTTTATTATAAAAAAGTTGAAAACCTGCAATTCCGTTTTGTCAAAGCGGATTTGCGAACTGACAATTTTGGAAGTTCGAAGCCGGCAGAGTATAGAATTTTTTGATAATTATATTATCAGATTCCCCCACTTGAAAAAGTTAAAAAAATAATCTATAATTAATTACCATGAAAAAAACATTTCTCATTTTAGTTTTTACAGCATGCATTCTGCCGGCGGCTTATGCCGCCGACTCTTTCAAGGACGGGAACAATTATTATTTGTCCGGCCAGTATGATAAGGCGCTGGAACAATACGGCAGCTTTATAAAGTCCGAGCCGAAAAAATTTGAGGGATATTACAATGCCGGCAACGCCCTTTACAGGCAGGAGCAGTATGACGGCGCTCTTCAGATGTATAACAAGGCGCTAGAGCTTGCCCCTAAAGACGAGGACACAAAGGCAAATATAGAGATAACAGAACAGAAACTTAAGGAACAGCAGCAGAAACAGGATCAGAACCAGAAGGGCGACAAGGGGCAGAACCAAAATCAGAAGCAGGACCAGAAACAGGGGCAGGGACAAAACCGGCAGTCCGGGCAGCAAAATAGCGGAAAATCGGGGCAGGGGCAGCAGCAGAAATCCGGGAGCCAGGGGGCGGATAAAGCGGGAGATAAAGGGGAAAACACTCAGAAAGCGCAGGCGCAGTCCGGGAGCGGGCAGCAGGGGGACGCCCAGCAGCAAAAAAAGGCCCCGCCTGATGGAATGACAGCAGATGAAGTGCAGGCACTGATGAACCAGGTGCAGAACCAGGAAAAACAATTAAAAAGTTATTTCGGGAACCAGCAGCACAGCAGGCAAAACCAGAACGGAATGCCCAATATTTTCAACATGTCGCCGGAAGAAATACATAATTATATGATGCGCCAGATGATGGATCCGAACGCCGCGCAGCAGCCTCAGAACGGGAACTCCGAGGAGAAGGACTGGTAAGACCGGGGATTAACGGTGGTAATATTGTATTATGGGGACATGCGAGGCTTTTGGAGGGTTCTGCGGCCATCTTTTAAATTTAGCCGCAGCCACCCGGAAAAAGGCTCGTATGTCCCCATAAAAACAAAGAACATAGAAAACTTATTTTTTACAGGGAGTGCGCAGTGCCCGTATCCGACTATTTTACAGACGACCTTCCAGAGATTATAGACGGCTATGAGAAGCGTGAAGAGCAGCTTGAAATGGCAGAGGCTGTTTCAGGGGCACTTGATAATTCCGAATGCCTTATAATAGAAGCCGGAACCGGCGTAGGCAAAACCCTCGCTTATCTTATCCCTATGGCCGAATATGCCCTTGAAAATAAAAAAAGGGTTATCATATCAACATATTCAAAGGCCCTTCAGGGGCAGATTTTTAAAAAGGATCTTCCGGTCGTGCATACAATATTCCCGGACCTGAAATATGAGATTATTTACGGGGCCGGGAATTACGCCTGCATACGCAGGTTCAAGGAATTTTCATCCAAAGGCTCCCTCTTTTCAGGGGCGGCTTCCACGGATGAAATACTTGAATTTATAAGGGAAGCCGGCGGCCTGCGCGAGAATACAAAATTCAACATACCCGATGACGTCTGGAAAAACATAAACAGGGAAAAGCACATGTGCCAGGAGGAGGCGTGCCGCCACTTCAGGAAATGCCACTACTGGACAATGCGCCACAGGCTCAGAAAGGCGCATATAATTATAGTAAACCACCACCTCTTTTTTTCCGACCTTATAGTGAATAAAAAGCTTCTTCCCGAGGCCTCTGCCGTGGTCTTTGACGAGGCGCACAGGCTCGAGGAGACAATGCGCGGCATGTTTTCTTTGAAATTTTCCGTAAAGGAATATTTCAGGCTCTTAAAGGAACTCGAGGATTTTATTAAATTAAGAAAAAAACAGGGAGTTAAAAATACCGCCCATTTAAAAAATTCTGTTAAAAAAGCAAAGAATGATTTTGAGGGTTTTCTGGCATCGGCTCAGGCTGAGACCGGAATACTTTCCAGCCAGACCGCGCTCTTTACAAAAGATTCAGTCCCTTTTGAGGCATATATAAACGTAACAGATTCGCTGCGTGACACCATTTTTGATTTAAAAGAGGCGCAGACCGGCGCTGACAACAGCCTGAAAAAACTTTCCGAATACCTTCTTGAAACTGTTTCCTCACACGCAGAAACGCTTGAGAGGTGGCTCTTAAGAAAAGACGGCTCATATTTTTACTGGGCAGAGCTCGGACGGGACAGGGACACAGCTTTCTATGTAACCCCGTATGACCTTAAAAAGGATTTTGAGGAGCATGTGAGATTCAATTACGAATGCGTTGTCTTCACGTCAGCGACTCTTTCGGCTGGTGATAACTTCAATTACGTCGTAAAACGGTTCGGCCTTGAGGACGCTGTTACGGGCCTTTTAAAATCCCCATTTGATTATAAAAACAACTCCCTGCTTTATCTTGACAGGGGGCTGCCGACGCCGCAGGAACCGGAGTACAAAAATGAAGTGATAAAAAAGATAGAAACAATAATCAGAGAAGTTGGCGGCGGCGTACTGGTCCTTTTTACCAGCAATGACCTTATGCGCGCGGCAAAAAGCGCCATGGAAGGCAGGTTCCCCGGTATGCCAATGCTCATTCAGGGAGAGGCCGGGGCAATGGAACTCATTGAAATGTTCAGGAAAAAGCCAGCTGTCCTTTTTGCGACCTCTTCATTCTGGCAGGGCATAGATATTAAAGGCGACGCATTGAAGTGCGTAATTATAACGCGGCTGCCATTTGAGGTGCCTGACCACCCTATGCAGAAGGCAATCTATTCGCACGCCCGCGAAGAGGGGGGCGACGATTTTTCCGGAATCGCCCTGCCGCGCGCCATATTTATGTTAAAGCAGGGGTTTGGAAGGCTAATCAGGTCAAAGGACGATTACGGAGTGGTGGCAATCCTTGACAGCAGGATAACAAAAAAAGGGTACGGAAAAAAATTTGTCCAGGCGCTGCCAGAGGCAAGGGTGACATACGAGGCAGGGGATATAGGGAAGTTTTTTAGGGAAAAGACGGGCGCAAAGAAGGATTAGCAATTGCAAAGGTTTTAATGTTGTATTAAAATAATGTCAACGGCTATTTTCGGGAAGCCATGCAAATTTAAAGGCCCATGAAATTTGCTGCGGTCATATGAGCCTTTTTCCGGGTGGCTGCGGCTAAATTTAAAAGATGGCCGCAGAACCCTCCAAAAGTCTCATATGACCGCACAATGTAAGTTTTCATTTTTCGGAATGTTATAATTTATTAATGAAAGGCGTAAAATGCAAAACAAAGATATGGTCAGGCAGCCTGTTGTAGCCGGGATGTTTTATGAAGGGGAAAAGAACCGGCTGAAAAAGCAGGTTGAAGGTTATATATCGGGCGGGCCGGAAAAAAAGATCAGGGCAAAAGGTGTTTTATCACCACATGCCGGTTATGTTTATTCCGGTGGAGTGGCTGGAAAAGTCTTTTCAAGTGTTGAAATACCCGGCTTAATAATAATACTCGGCCCAAATCATACCGGGCTGGGAAAGGGAATTTCGGTTTATCCGGGCGGAGCCTGGCTCACGCCTATGGGGCCGGTAAGAGTTGACGGCGAAACAGCCGCTGATATTATAAAAAAATGCGGCCGCGCTGAAGCTGATGAAACCGCGCATTCAAGGGAGCATTCCATTGAGGTTCAGCTCCCTTTCCTGCAGGTGTTGCGGGAGGATATTTCCATAGTGCCCGTATGTGTCAGGGAAAGCAACAGGGAAGCATTAACAGACCTTGCCGGCGCAATTGCCGGGGCCATAAAAGGAAAAGAGGCGCTGATAATAGCCTCATCGGATATGACACATTATGAAAGCGCTGAGAGCGCGCGGGAAAAGGATGAAAAGGTCCTTGAATTAATAGAAAAACTTGACGGAGAAAAAATGTATTCAACTGTTGTGAATGATTCAATTTCAATGTGCGGCGTTTTGCCTGCTTATGTGATGATAAAGACGTGCGCCGCCCTTGGGGCGAAGCGTGCTGAAATATTAAAATATTCAAATTCCGGCGAAGCCTCGGGTGATATGTCCGAAGTCGTGGGATATGCCGGGGCGGCCATAATATGAAGGATTTTTCAATGCTATTTCCGGGCAGGGTTTTTGCGGGATTTAATTCGCTGGAAAAACTGTCAACACTTCCAATAAAAGGCTCAAAGGGGCTCATAATAACGGGCCATAATTTTGCCAGAAAATCAGGCGCCCTTGATACCGTAAAAAAACTTATCAGGAAGCAGTCAAAAGAGGTTTTTGTTTTTGAAGGCGTTGAGCCCGAGGTTTCGGTGGAGACCGTGGACAGGGCGTGCGAGCTGGCAAAACGCTACAGGGCAGATTTTTTCATAGGGCTCGGCGGCGGCTCCGCAATTGACTGCGCCAAGGCGGTCTCCGGGATATATAAGGATCACCTGAGCGTAACAGAGTATCTGGACGCAAAAATTCCGGTGAGGAAGGATACCGGTTATCTCATAGCCATCCCGACCACCGCGGGCAGCGGCTCTGAGACCACAAAGAATGCGGTCCTCTATTATACGGACAAGAGAATAAAAATTTCGCTGCGCGGAGAGTCGCTGGTGCCGTCCGCAGTTATCATTGACCCGGAGCTTACCCTTTCCCTGCCGAAACAGCTTACCGCATATTCCGGAATGGATGCCTTAACCCACGCGGTTGAATCGCTTTTTTCAAAGAATTCAAATGAACTCACCGAGATACTTTCATTAAAGGCAATGACCCTTATAGTGGACGGCCTGCCCAAGGCCTATAAAAACGGCGGTGACAGGAAGGCAAGATATAACGTTATGCTCGGAAGTTTTACAGCAGGGCTCGCATTTGCAAACGCGGGGCTCGGGGCTGCCCATGGCATCGGCCACCCGGTGGGAGCGGTGCTGAACCTTCCGCACGGCCTTGTAAACGCCGTGCTTTTGCCGCGAGTCCTTGAATACAATATGGCGGCAATTGCCGTACAGCTTGAACAGATAAAAAAAGCCACGGGCGTTGACCTGGTTAAAAAAATAAAATCCATGAACAGGGCATTCGGGATACCCTCAAGGATATCTGAAATATTACCCAGGGCGGGGGAAAAGATGGGCGATATAATTGAACGGGTTGAATACTCAGCTTCAATGTCATATAATCCCGTGGCCATGGACGAAGCAGGAGTAAAAACCATCCTGAAAGGCGCCCTATGACAGTGGACTTAAGGCGCATCGCGTGGAAAGAGCTGATTTTTTTATTCATCCTCGCCTCATTTATCGGATTTTTCAGATGGCAGTCGCTGGAGCTGCCTCTGGACAGGGACGAGGGCACGATTGCTTACATGGCAAAGAATATCTCGGCGGGCAGCACGCCTTACAGGGATATTTTTGATTATAATCCGCCGCTGGTTTATCACATGTACAAAGCCGCGTTTTCGCTTTTCGGGGCAACGGCGGATTCGATAAGGTATTTTACAATGTTATATGTTTTTTTCACCGCGCTTCTGGTTTATATGCTGGCAAGGAGCGTCAGCGCTTCGGCTTTTTACGCGATGCTCTCGTCCCTTTTTTACACGGTTTTTTTGAACAATTACATGCTGCAGGGGCTGGGGTCTTATCCGCAAATATTCGCGCAGTTTCCCATACTTGCCTCCATTTTGTTCGCCGTGCAGGATGAAAAAGGCTATGAGCATGTGAATTTTTTTATATCGGGATTTTTCGCCGCGGCGGCCCTTGCCGTTGATACAACAGCCATATTTTTTATACTTGCGCCGGCGTCTTATATATTTCTCTATTGCGGCAAAAAAAAGGGACATTGCCTGACATGGTTTCTGGCGGGGTTTTTCTCCCTGATTGCCGCCGTATCCGGATGGCTGCTTTACAAAGGAATAGCCAGGGAATTTTTTGACAGCGTAATCGCGTACGGCGCTTATTTCGCCGCCAGCGGCGTGCAGTTCAGCGCCTTTACAATAATAAAGCTGGGCGCCGGGATGTTTGTGATGCAGAATATTATCCTGCTGGCCGGAACGCTATATGCAGGAGTGCTTGCCCTGAAAAAACCATCATCCGGCTACAACGCCATGCTTTTTATATCGTTTGTTGTTTTGTTTTCAGGTGTGATGCTCTTTAAGGCGCTTTACCCGCATTACTACCTGATACTGACGCCTGTAATGGCGCTTGCGGCAGCTGAACTCATAAAAGACGCGGCGCTGCGGCTGAAAAAAATGTGGAAATCGGCTCTGCCTGCGGCGGCCGCCGCGGGGGTAATTATATGCGGCATAATGGTTTTTCAGTATTATATAATGAAAACAGATTTATATTTAAAGACAGGAAGGCTGACCATTGATTATTATTATGATCTTCAGGCGGCGGGAAGACTGATAAATTCCTCATCTGACGGTATTGAAAGGGATAAATATTTTCTTTTTGCCTGGCCAAATATGCCGGAACTTTATTTTATGACCGGCTCGCAGGCGGCCACAAAATATATCTATTCCTACCCGCTGGAACTTTATAAACAGGACAGGGATTCCGTAACCGGGGTGTTATTTAACCACAGGCCGGTTTGGGCCGTCCTGGAAAGGGGCAAGTATAACGCTTTTCAGGCGTACCTTGACAATTATTACAGGAAAGAGATGGAAACCGGCACAATCGCCGTATACAGGAGTTTGCTAAAATGAAGCACATTAACGATTCGGATGTTGAATTCAAGAACAAAATTTCCGGCTCAAAATACCTTTTTACTGCTGAAGGAAAATACGCCTTCGGGACCGCTTATTTGAGGCAGGGGGATGAAATAAAGGAGCATTTGCACGCGGATGAGCAGGAATTATTTTATTTTATCTCCGGGTCTCCGGTATTTAAGTGCGCAGGACAGTCGTTTAATGTGAAACCCGGGGACTCGTTCCTTGTTGAAGCTGGCGAGACGCATGCGATTTCCAACAAAGACGGGGAGACAGCGCACCTCAATTTTATAAAGATAAAAATTTAAAAAAACCGCCTGTCAGGGGTGTTGAAAAAAGGGGAGATATTATGCAGAGGATGATCGACACGGCCTTAAAAACAATATTCGCGGCGGCGCTTGTATTTGCAATATTTTCCGCGAGTTATTTTTCCTTCACTGACGACCTTACATACAGGCATGTGGTATCAGGCAAGGAATTTGTGAAGGATCTCGCCTTTCCAAAGGCTGATGAGATTTCATATGCCGGAGGCGTGAAATGGGACAAAAGTTCCTGGCTCTTTGACCTCTCCGTATATGCCTCGGCGCTTGTCTTAAACGGGATAAACAACCTGAGGTATATCAAGTTTGCCGCGCTTTTATTAATGGCCATTTTTATATTTCTGGCGGTTTTTAAAAAACAACAGGGAAAATACCTTTCAGTAACAATGCCGATAGGGCTGCTCGGCATGCTGCTTCTTAATTATTATTCAAGGATATCACCATCGCTTGTGGCGGCGCTTCTTACAGCGTATTTTATATTTGTCCTTGAGCAGGAGCCCTCCAGAAAAAACGCCATGCTTTATTACACGCTTCCTTTTGCCGCGCTTTTCTGGGCAAACACATCGCCCACAGCGCCGGCCGCAGCGGTTTTGACGGCCATATACACCCTTTATTACATTGCAGACGCTGCAGAGGTGCCTTCAAAAAGGGATAAATATGATTCTCCTGCCATTTTGATATCCCTTGCGTGCGTTTCACTGGCGACGCTTCTTTCTCCGGCGTTCACTTCTGTTTATACGGACCCGGTGGCGCATTTTTCACAGGGAATAGCGTTGTGGAAAGAGGCTTTTTCCACGCATGGAATGGAGCCGGTACACTTTGTCCTGCTCTGCCTTTACCTTATTGTATTTATTCTTTCACTTGCTTTCAACGAGAAGGGTTCTGACGTGGGAAGAAAAGCGGAACTAATAAAGGACCTGGGAATGTCCGCGGCTCTGATTCTTGCATGCTGCGCAAATATGGCATTTGAGCCTGTTTTTATCGCCGCAACCCTGCCCATGGTAATGTACTATACGGGCCTTATATTCAGGTGGAGCTTTGTCTGGCCAAGGAAATGGACGGAAAGCGACCTGGCTTCCGTAAAAACAGTTTTATACTCCGTGATGATACCGCTGCTGCTGTGTTACGGCCTTTATAAATTCATGGAGCCGAAAAAGAAACCATATCCGGACGGCGCGATTGCCTATATAACCGCGGAAAAACCGCCGCAAAATCTTTTTACCACACTGAACTGGGCGTCGTATGTTTATTATTACGCCCCTGCGTATAAACTGATGTATGACGGCATGGGAGAGCGGCCCGACGAAGTCAGGAGGGAATATTCCGTTATATTGAAAAACGAACTTGACCCGGCGCCAATACTGGAAAAATACGGGATAAATTCATTTCTCCTGCCACGGGGCAGCGCGCTCGGCGGGAAATTAAAAACCGCCGGCTTTAAACCGGCTTATTTTGATTCGGAGAGCGTCCTTTTCGTAAATCCCGCAAAAGCAGCCATCTATTTTAAATATGTGGATCCGGACAACGATGCGGATTTTTATGAAAAGGCCAAGTTTGACGATTCTGTAAAAGAACTTTCAGACTACGCCGCAAAATATCCTTCACAGGCCGCGCATATTCTCCTTGCCAGGCTTTACGGGGAGCATGACAGGAAAAAAGAGCAGAAATACCTTGAGGATACAATCTCTGATTTCCCGGAGGAATACCAGCTTTATAACCTCATGGGCAGGACATATTATGAAGAAGGGGAGTTCTCCTCGGCCATGGATATGTGGGAGCAGTCTAAAGAAAAAGATCAGAAGATAAAAATGCTGTATGAAGACGCAAAAAAACGTCTAAGCCGCGAGGAAGAGGAAAAACAATAAAAGCCCCGCCTGCCATTTGGGAGACCGGCAAGAACTTACATTTATTATAGAAGGGTGGATTAATGTCCGATACAAAAGAAAAAATTGGGAGGCTTGATGTTGACGGCCCGGACAGGGCAAGGGCCCTTAAAAAATGCAGGCTTAAACCCGGACAGGTCTGGACTGACAGGATAAATGGCCACAGGGTAGGGGTGCTTGACGCACAAAAAAAAGAGGATGTGGAAAAACTTTTCAGCGGCGAGAAAGCCTCACTTATGATAAACGACCCTCCGTATAATGTCGCCGTGGGAAATGTAAACACAAGGAACCTTTTCAGGAAGGATATAAAAAAGTATATTGATTTTTCTTCCCGGTGGGTCAAAAATGCTGAAAGCGTGATGGCAAAAGATTCTTCTTTTTATATATGGCTGGGCGCGGATGTTAAGGACGGATTTCAGCCCCTGCCGGATTTTATTTCCATGATGAGGGATTTCCAGGGTTTTACGCCGAGAAATTTTATAACAATGCGCAACCAGCGCGGGTACGGCACGCAGCAGAACTGGATGTGGGTGCGCCAGGAATTGCTTTATTATATAAAAGGAAAGCCTTATTTTAAGGTGATTTACAGCGAAATACCCAGGATACTCAAGGGTTATTATAAGGAAGTGGACGGAAAGCTGACAGAAAACAGCGGCCGCTCGATTTCCGGTTTTATAAGGCCGGGCAATGTATGGGTTGACATCCAGCAGGTATTTTACAGGCTTGAGGAAAATGTCCCGGGTTGCTACGCGCAGAAGCCCTTAAAGGCCATTGAACGCATAATGGAATCCTCGGGCAAAAAAGGGAGCCTTGCCGGAGATTTTTTTTCACACTCAGGAACCACATTAATTGCCGGTGAAAAGCTTGGCAGGAAGGTTTTTACATGCGACAACGACCCGGTCTTTGCCGAGATAACAATACGAAGGCTGGAGAGGTTAAGAAAGACCGGCAAAAGCGGATGGCAGTGGCGGGATCCGTTTAATGGGGAAACGAAATGAAAAAAAACAGCAAATCCGGAAAAAAAAAGAAGCCGCAGGAGAAATATAAAATCCCCGGTGTACTCTTTTTTTTCAGGGTATGGATGATAACGTCAGCGGTGATTGTCCTGGTATCGGCCGTATTTATAACAAGATACAGCCTTAACCCGGCAAAAATGGAAGCGGCGCGGCAGCTTTCCGGCAATTACACAAACCCCGAGCTTGCTTCCGTTAAAGAATTAAAACCCGCATATGGAACACTTGAAAAAAATATGGCCGGGTTAAATATACTGAAATTCTCCATTTCTGACACGGCGGTATTTGGCGGGGTTGACCCGATATTTGCCCTTACAGCCTGCTGCACTTCGGCGGGCAGGCCCAGGGAATATTACACAAACAGGATGCCGTGGGAGCTTATAATGTATAAATATGACGAAGAACTTCCCACCATAACTGTTTTTGATATTGATTCCGTGAAAAAAACCGGAAAATTTGCGATAGTTATACTGGACCCGAAAGCGTCCGCGTCAAATTTAAAAGCAGTTGACGTCAAAATTTATGAGGAACTGCTTAAAGCTTTTATGCCGGGGTTTTCCTGGAGCGAAAGCGCAAGGCAGGAGATAGACTGAAATTTTAAAAGCATTTACCCGCCCGGCCAGTTCAATTTTACCTTGAATAACCATTTTTTTTGTGATAAATTTATTCCGTGGTTGCTTCATACGCGGACGCGAATTCCCGGACCAAAAATGGAGCGGGTAAAAGCCCGTGGCTTGCCACTTTGCATGATATGGCACGAATTTTGCTTAAAGGTGGAAAAATATGGCGATTACGCGCAAAGATGTTGAATACATAGCAAATCTTTCCAGGCTTAAAGTCAGCGAGTCTGAGGTGGATGAGTACACAAAGCAGCTCTCGGATATCCTGGAGCATATTAACAGGCTCTCAAAGATAAACACCGAAAATGTCGAGCCCACATATTTTGTCATGGACATGAAAAATGTAACGCGTGAAGACAAAGTTGAGGATTCAATCGACAGGAAAAAGGTATTTGACGCGGCCCCTTCGATAGAAAACAACGGTTTTAAGGTTCCAAAAATAATATAGACCCCTTTTACAGGAGCATAGTAAAGATGGAATTAAACAGCCTTACAATAGAAGAGCTGCACTTAAAGCTCTTAGAGAAGAAGATAAAGCCATCGGAAATACTCGACAGCGTTTACAGCCGCATTGAAGCCGTTGACCCGAAAGTAAAAGCCTATCTTATGCTCACAAAAGAGCTGGCCTATTCCCGGGCAAAAAAAGCCGAAGAACGCATATTAAAAAACGACAACGTTACCGAACTCACCGGGATACCAATAGGCATCAAGGATAATATGTGCCTTGACGGATATGAAACCACCTGCGCGGCGCAGATGCTCAAAGGCTATAAACCGCCCTATACCGCCACAGCGCTGCAAAATCTTGAAAAAGCCGGGGCAGTTTTTACCGGAAAACTGAACATGGACGAATATGCCTTCGGATCATCAACAGAAAATTCGTCATTCCAGACAACCCACAATCCATATGACCTTTCACGCGTACCCGGCGGCTCTTCAGGAGGCTCGGCTGCCGCAGTAGCCTCGGATATGTGCATTGCAGCGCTCGGTTCCGACACCGGCGGGTCAATAAAACAGCCGGCATCGCTGTGCAATGTCACGGGACTAAGGCCCACATACGGAAGGGTATCGCGCTACGGCCTTATCGCTTTCGGCTCCTCGCTTGACCAGATTGGACCTATAACGAAGAGCGTGCGCGATAACGCCATACTGTTGAAACATCTGGCCGGGATTGACGCGAAAGATTCCACATCGGCGCCTGTTGACGTGCCGGATTACGCGAAAAATATCAGGCCGGATATTAAAGGAATGAAAATAGGACTTCCAAAAGAATATTTTATTGACGGAATGGACGCGCAGGTAAAATCAAAGATAATGGACGCTGTAAAACTCCTGGAAAACAGCGGCGCGACGGTGCGTGAGATAAGCCTTCCTTATACTGAATATGCCCTTGATGTTTATTATGTTGTGGCGCCGGCGGAGGCTTCATCAAATCTTGCGAGGTTTGACGGGGTCCAGTACGGCTTAAGGGACAAAACCGCCGACAATATGATAGATATGTATAAGGCTTCGAGAAGCGCGGGCTTCGGCAAGGAAACAAAACGCAGGATAATGCTGGGTACATACGTGCTCTCATCGGGATATTATGATGCTTATTATAAAAAAGCGCAGAAGGTAAGGACGCTTATAAAGCAGGATTTTGACAGGGCTTTTGAAAACGTGGACGTTATTTTGACTCCCACTTCTCCCACGACGGCATTCAAAATCGGGGAAAAAGCCGCGGATCCTCTTACAATGTACCTTTCGGATATCTTTACAATAGCCCCCAATATGGCCGGCATGCCAGGCATGTCTGTCCCGGCGGGATTTGACGCCGCGGGGCTGCCAATCGGGATGCAGGTGCTCTCGGCGCCTTTTAAGGAACAGCTGATATTTGACATCGCGGATTTTTACCAGAAAAAAACAAACTGGCACACAATAAAGCCAAAACTTTGAGGAGGACTTCATGAACTGCAGGAACTGCGGAAACAAGACCGGATTTCTGGTTATGGTAACAGATTACAAACCGCTTGAATTATGGGAATACGCCGGCGGGACATTCACCAGGTACGACCAGAAAGATTCAGGGGACATGGAAACTTCCATCCAGTGCGCGACATGCGGCTCTGATGACATCGACACCGAGGGGCAGGACACGGAGAATTATTCCGACAGGCCGCTCGTAATACTTTCTGAAGAGGAATGGGAAGGCAAGACGGCCGAGTTTAAGAAGGAAGAGCCGGAAGCAAAGGAATAAAAAAGGAATATAATGGGCACAGACAACAAGTACGAAACAGTCATAGGGCTCGAGGTACACGCAGAGCTCAATACAAAGACGAAGATATTCTGTTCATGCAGGAATTTTTTCGGCGCGGAGCCGAATACCTATATCTGCCCGAACTGCCTGGGGCTGCCAGGGAGCCTTCCTGTTTTTAACGGCGAGGTGCTTCATCACGCAGTGAAAGCCGGGCTGGCATTGAACTGCACAATTGCGGAAAAATCAAAATTTGACAGGAAAAATTATTATTATCCGGATCTTCCCAAGGCATACCAGATATCGCAGTATGATATGCCCATTGCGGTAAAAGGGTGGATTGACATTGTTGACAAAGATGGCGGGAAAAAAAGAATAGGAATTACACGCCTTCACATGGAAGAGGATGCCGGAAAGCTGATACACCTGACCAAGTCCGGGCAGATCGGCGACGCGGAAGAATCCCTTGTGGATTATAACAGGGCCGGGGTGCCGCTTGCGGAGATTGTTTCAGAGCCGGATATGCGCTCGCCCGAGGAAGCCTACCTTTACCTGAATACAATAAAGGCCATACTTAAATACACGGATGTTTCCGACTGCAACATGGAAGAGGGGTCGCTGCGCTGCGACGCCAATGTTTCCGTGCGGCTGAAAGGCGCGGATAAATTCGGCACCAAGGTTGAAATAAAGAATATGAACTCATTTAAGAACGTGCAGAAGGCCATTGAATATGAAGTGGAGAGGCAGATAAAAATGGCTGAAGCCGGGGAGCGCATTGTCCAGGAGACAAGGCTCTGGGACCTTAATAAGGGAAAGACGCAGCCCATGAGGTCCAAGGAAGAGGCCAATGACTACAGATACTTTCCGGAACCGGACCTGCCGATGCTGGTAATTGAAAAAAGTTACATTGATAAAATATTCAGGGAACTCCACGAACTGCCGCTTCAGAAGGCCGAGAGGTTCGTTAAAGAATATGCAATACCCGCCTATGACGCCGGAGTACTGACCTCGGACCAGGAAACAGCGGATTATTTTGAAAAGGCCGCGAAATTATCAGGCGAGGCCAAGCAGTGCTCGAACTGGATCATGGGGGACATGGCAGCGGGAATGTCAAAGGCAGGCATGGAAAAAATATCGCAGGTAAAGATAACCCCGGAAAAACTTGCCGGGATGATAAAGCTCATCAAAAACGGAACCATAAGCGGAAAAATAGCCAAAACAGTATTTGACGAGATGTTTATCTCAGGCGGCGACGCGGAAACCATAGTGAAGGAAAAAGGGCTCGTACAGATTTCGGATACATCGGTAATAGAAAAGGCGGTTGACGCAGTGATTGCCGCAAACGCCGGAGTTGTAAATGATATAAAAGGCGGAAAGGCCGGAGGCATCGGCTTCCTTGTAGGGCAGGTAATGAAGGCCACAGGCGGCAAGGCAAACCCGCAGATGGTCAATGAACTTTTGAAGAAAAAGATAACGGGATAAAACCGTAATTTTTGCCGCACGCCTGAAACAACAATCAAACTTCATCTTAAAGGAGGCTCTTATATGGGAAATAAAACCGACATAAAATTCGGCACATCGGGCTGGAGGGGAATAATCAGCGATGATTTTACCTTTGACAATGTAAAAGCCGCATGCCAGGCTATCGCTTCGTATATAAAATCAAAAAAAGAACTTAATGGAAAACCCGTGATTATAGGCGGGGACGCGAGGTTTTTATCCGATAAATTCGCGCAGACAGCGGCTGAAGTTATGGCGGGCAACGGCATAAAGTCTCTCCTGTGTAACAGGGACACGCCGACTCCCGTGATAGCGTACCAGATCATAAGAAAAAAAGGTGCGGGCGGGATAAATTTTACGGCCTCACATAATCCGCCGGAATATAACGGCCTGAAGTTCTCGCCTTCATGGGGCGGCCCGGCGACTCCGGATGAAACCGACGCTATAGAGGCCAATGTAAAAAAATTAAAGGTAGTAAAGACAATGGACAGGGAAACGGCCGTAAAACAGGGGATGATAAAGGTTTTTGACCCTTCGGAAGAGTACCTGGACAGGATAAAACAGATAGTGGATTTTGATGTAATAAAAAAATCAAAGAAAAAAATCATAGTTGACCCTCTTTTTGCGACAGGCAGGGGATATCTTGACAAACTGCTCTCGGATTTCGGGGCCAATATAAGGGTGATTAATGACAAAAAGGACGTCCTTTTCGGCGGCTTCCCGCCGGAGCCGTCGGAGAAGAACGTGCAGGACCTGATATCCGCGGTAAAAAAGGAAAAGGCGGAGCTGGGTATCGCCACCGACGGCGACGCGGACAGATACGGAATAATTGATTCGGACGGCGCCTACATTCAGGCAAACAAGATACTCCCGCTGCTCCTGGATTATCTTGTAAAAACCAGGCCGGACTGGCACGGCTCGGTGGTGCGCTCCGTGGCGACATCGCACATGATAGACAAGGTGGCCAAACTTTACAAACTCAAGCTTCATGAAACGCCAGTGGGGTTCAAGTACATAGGCGAAATAATGACAAAAGAGGATATTATAATAGGCGGCGAAGAATCCAACGGGCTTACGGTTTACAGGCATGTGCCTGAAAAAGACGGGATTGTGGCGTGCCTGCTCGTGGTGGAAATGGCCGCAAGAACCAAGAAAAATATCAGGACGCTTTTAAAGGAGCTTGAGGCCAGGACGGGCGTGTTTCTCTCAAGCAGAAAAAATTTCAAACTGACGCCGGCAAAAAAAGAAGCGCTGATAAAAAAATTAAAAAATGTAAAAATGGCGAAAATCGGAAAATACACCGTTAAAGACACAATAACCGTGGATGGATTTAAATTTATGCTCGGCGAAGACACATGGATAATGACAAGATTCTCCGGGACAGAGCCCATAGTGAGGCTCTACGGCGAAGCAAAGGACCAAAAGGTGCTCAATGATATTATGGCGGAAGGGGAAAAATTTGTAACGCAGTAGAAAAACATTTTTGACCGAAAGTCACCAAAATGCTGGTTAACTTTGTTAGTGTTAATGAACTGTTAATAACCTGTGGAAAAAATGTCAACAAAAAAGTATGGAAAATGATAAAAAACGTAAAAATGGTACAAAAAAACTGTAAAAATGATTATAAATGGCAATAAATAGCCAATATGATGTTGACAAAAACAGCATATAATATATACTACCTGTAGGATACAACGATGGAACCAGACACAAGATACAAGAAAAAAGGGTTTAACAATAAAAAATCTACAACATGGAAGGGGTGATCAAGACATGGCAAAGAAAAAAGCAGCGAAAAAGAAAAAAAAATAAATACTCTCATGCGAAATGCAAAAGGGGTAACACCAAAAACAACGTGGAGCTTATAATGAGTTCCACGTTGTTTTTATTAGTGAAATAATAAGTCGGGTAAGTTAGAATAAGGGGCCATAAAATAACCGGCAATGTCAGGCAAAATAAAGACACAAAATGAAGGCGGAGAAAAATTTTGGCAAAAAAAACAGCCTCAAAGTCAGCGCCGAAAAACAGCGCAAAAAAATCAAAAGATTCCGGGATTTTTACCGGGCTGGGATATCTTTTGTGCGCGGCCATAATATTCTGTTCTTTTATAACAGTCAACGACAGGAACCTGCTGGGCATATTCGGCGAGGTTATTTCAAGGGTGCTCTACCTTATAATAGGAAAAGCAGCTTATATCATCCCTTTTATTGTGGGTTTTTTCGGTCTTAATATGCTCAAAAAAGAGCAGGAACACCATGAAGCCGGAATAACACTCGGTTTCGCCCTGCTTGCGGCCGGGCTTTCTCTCTTTCTGGCCCTTATATTCTCGGGGCCGGAAGCTGAATCATTTAAGCTGGCTAAAGTGGATGTATTTTACAGCTCAAAAGAGCTTGCGGGTTTCTGGCTCAAGACGCCGGCGTACTACAGGATATTTGACAGGGATTTCATTTTTTATACCGGAGGTGTTTTCGGGAAATTCGGCGCGAAATTTCTGTCACAGTGGTTTAATATTGTCGGCGCATATATAGGAACATTAATTATACTTGTGGTATCGCTTGTGCTGCTCGGCAGGGAAAAGCTCCTTATAGCGGTTTATCAGATAGGAAAGGAAGCCATAAAAGCTGGCGCCGGATTTTTTGCCTATCTTGGCTCTGTTCTTACAGGTTCAATAAGGGAGACCGCTGAAAAGGTAAAAGAGGAAGCGGATAAAAGCGGAAAAAAGGATGACAGAAAAAAGGAAACAAATAAGGAAAAACAAAAAAACTCTTCCGAAGAAAAAAAGAAGGATAAAAAGGAAGAAGACGAAGACGAGGATGTTGAAGAGGAAAAGCCGAAAAAAAAGGAAAAACTTACCATAACCCGCCAGGTTGAGGCGGAAAAGAAACAGGGGGCGACGCAGGCGCTAATAATAAAAGGCGATTACACACTGCCTCCTACATCGCTGTTAAAATCTGAAAAAGCCGCTGACGGCGAAAAGGAATATGATTACGCTCCTGACGCGGAAAAACTTAAAAAAACCCTTTCAGATTTCGGCATTGAGGCGGAAATAGTAAATGTGGTCGACGGCCCGGTAATATCGCGTTTTGACCTTGAACTGGCGACCGGAGTAAAAGTGTCGCGCGTGGAGAATCTTTCCGCCGATATCGCCCTTGCCATGAAAGTTGAAATGGTCAGGGTAGCGGCTGTGCCGGGAAAATCCCTGCTCGGCATTGAAGTCCCAAAAATCGAGAAGAAGACAATTTATTTAAAGGAACTCATAGAAGACGAACTCTTCACCGGTTCGCCTTCGCTTTTGACGCTTGCCATAGGAAGGGATCTTTCAGGAAAACCCATCATAGCAAGGCTCGAGGATATGCCGCATATGTTAATCGCCGGATCCACAGGGTCCGGTAAATCAGTATGTATAAATTCAATAATAATGTCCATTCTTTATAAGGCCACGCCGGACGAAGTAAAACTTCTTCTTGTTGACCCGAAAAAAGTTGAGCTCACGCAGTATAACGACATGCCCCACCTGATAGCGCCGGTAATCACGGATCCTAAACATGCCGCTTATGTCTTACGCAGGCTGGTGGCGGAGATGCAGTCGCGTTATGACCTTTTATCAGAAGAAGGGGCGCAGAACATAGAAATATATAACAGGAAGGTGATGGAGTTTAACGAGGATATAAGAAAGGATCCGGACGTTCAGCCGGAGGATTTTAAAAAGTCGCTGCCATTTATCGTGCTTATAATAGACGAGCTTGCCGACCTGATGACAATGGCAAAATCGAGCGTTGAAGAATCGCTTCAAAGGCTGGCGCAGCTTGCAAGGGCGGTAGGTATTCACATAATACTGGCCACGCAGAGGCCGTCGGTTGACGTTATAACCGGGATAATAAAGGCAAACTTTCCCTCACGTATAGCCTTCAAAGTAAAATCACAGATCGATTCGCGCACAATAATGGACACCAAAGGCGCCGAGGCCCTGCTGGGAAAAGGGGACATGCTTTACAATCCGGCCAACATGGTAAAACCGGTGAGGGGACAGGCTGCGTTTGTCAGGGACGAAATCCCAAAAATAGTTTCATTCATCAAAAAACAGCGCAAGGCGGTTTATTCCGACGAGTTTAACATAAAAGAAGACGACCTGCCGACAGGCGCGGGTTTTTCCGACGAAGATGACATGGATCCGGATTTATACAAGCGCGCCTGCGACTTTGCCAGGGACAAGGGCAAAATATCAACTTCATACCTCCAGAGAAAGCTTGGCATAGGATATTCAAGGGCGGCAAGGATAGTTGACATGATGGAGGAAAAAGGGTTGATAACCTCTGCCGACGGCAATAAGCCGAGGGAATGGAAGGGCGAGTAAGGTTTTCGCTTAACCGATTAAGCCATGAACGCCACTAAAAACCACTAAAACATTGACTAATATTCCAATCTAATATATATTTTCTACAATAACTTATACAATGAACATTCGTGCTGTTTTGTGATACCATGTATCTTAACGTGAAAACCAAGACATGTTGTTAAGATATAATAATAAGGGAAGCTTAACCGGGGAGTTCTAAGCTGGAGGCATTTAAAAATATGAACGTATTCAAACGCGCTAATATGTTTTTATACGGGGCTGTTTTATTCATTATTTTGTTATGCCTACCATTAACCTTAAACGCCCTTGCAATAACATCCGCCCAGCTTATCATATCCGCAGATGACTGTTTTGCCGCTTACATTGACGGCTGCCTTATTTATAATACCGGAACCATTACATCCAACAGCCCATGGGATGTGACATTTACCGAAGACGTGACCGGCTGCCTGACAAAATGCGGGCCGCATGTGCTGGCCATAAATTATTACGATACCGAGGGAAGCATATGCAGGGTGACATATAAACTCCTGATAACAATGGACAACGGCAATAGTGTAGTAGCTTACAGTGATGGAAACACAACAAATATACGGCAGATGGCAGACGGCAATATATTTTCCACGTCCAACGCCCAGTTTTTCCCCACGGGCTGGAACACTCTGGCTTACGATGATTCGGGCTGGACAGAGACGGCTTATACCTGCGAGGCAAACGGGAACAGCGATGATTCAATAACGGACCCGGTTTTTAACGGCGCGACTTACGGCGGCTGGGTGCCGTACATGTCATATAACTCCGGCTGCGATGCATTAACAACCGGGGACTCAAACCTTGTGAGGCAGCATTTTACAACACCGTGCGCGCCGGTGAGCATTACAAAAACTATCAGTGCCACGAACGTGGCCCTGGGGCAGGTGATAACATATTGTTTTGATTATCATAATTATGATGTTGCCTCCAATACTTTCGGAATATGGGACACTATACCCGCCGTTACCGATTTTGTCGGCTGTGACAGCGGCTGTACTACGGCCACATACGGCAGCAATGTAGTGGTGAGCTGGTCAATTACAGACCCTTCAAATACATCAGGCGTAGCCTGTTTCTGGGTTGCGGCAAACCGTTTTCCAATGAAAAAAGAAATTGATGATTTTTTAGCGCTATTGGGCGACACGTTTAACAACTTAACGGGTAAAAAGCGGCAGTGTAATGGTTGTGAAAATGATTAAAAAAAGCGCCGGGAAGCTGGGGCGCTTTTTAAAGAGCCTGTTTTTTTCAGCGGCTCTTGTTTTGTTTATATCACAGCTGTACGCAGTTTTCACAGTTTCAGCCATAACGCCAAGTACCATAAATATAATTGCGGGCCAGACGCTCAACCTAAATTTTACATACGCCAGCGATACGGCAAACAGGCAGATCGGATATTTTGTGGCGCTCTCAACGCAGTGCGCGTTAAGGGTGGGAAATACCACGGGCCAGGATATTATCGTAAGCGATGCTGGGGTTAACGTTCTTGTACCTGCCGGCCAGGTAAACGGCGGCCGCGACGTAGGCTGCGGAACGCAGTGCACAGCCAATACAAACTACCAGATTTCCGGCATAGAAGGCGGGCAGCTGCCCATTACCATACCAATCAACTATCCCACGGGAACGTATTACATAATCGTCGCGGTAGCCGACTGGAACATTTATTTGAATCCTTCAATAGGCACGAACAGCAATATGTGTGTTGCAATAAATGTTACGGCGCCGACACCCACATATACCGCCACACCGACTGTTACTCCAACGGGTGTGCAGAACGTGGCATTAAGCGATTATGGATTTACAAATCATGTGGCTTATATTATGTACACCGGGTCTCCGTCGCCGACTGTTGATCCTACTTTTACACGGACACCGTCGCCGACATTTACCGCTTCATCGACTTTCACGCGTACGGCGACGCCCACTTTTACACAGTCCGCAACGCCTACCTCAACTTTCACAATTACACCATCTCCGACATTTACCTTCACAGTCACAGATACCCCGACTTTTACTTATACGGCCACGGATACGCCTACTTTCACAAGTACAGACACATCAACTTTTACGCCGACTTATACCGCCACAGATACGCCGACAAACACAGTATCTTCCAATACCCCCACTGATACCCCGACTTTCACACAGACTTTTACGGCAACGCCGACATATACGGCCACGCAAACCTATACATCAACATATACGAATACATACACCGCTACGGCAACCCCGACATATACGTCAACTCCGACTTTTACGCCGACCTATACAGTGACTTTTACATTCACAGATACTCCGGTCGATTCGCCCACAGACACACCAACAGCTACGCCCACATTTACAGCTTCGCCTACTTTTACGGCTACAGCTACAGATACGCCGACATACACACAGAGCAACACGCCCACGGCAACCCCGACATTCACAGCCTCGCCGACACAATCAGCCACCAGGACAAACACCCCGACTTATACGCAGAGCAATACAGAGACATCGACGCCCACATATACTGCCACCACCACAGCAACATATACTTTTACGGCAACTCCAACTTATACTCCTTCATTTACAGCCACTGATACGCAGACATTCACTTCCACATTTACGGCCACGCCGACATTCACGCAGACTTTTACATATACAATGACACCTACAATAACACCCACTCCGGCGCCTTACCCGTACCTGCTTGAAATAGACGCTTACAATGAAGCCGGGGAAAAAGTAAGGACAATCGGAACCTCGTCAGTTTCCGGGCTTTTAACCTCAGTGACGACCATAATAAACGGCGCTTCTTCTTCGATTTTCGTGCCGGGGCCGGGTTCTTCGGTGCAGTTTGATTTCGTAAATATGACATCGCCTTCACAGCCGGCGGCAGGGCAGGTAATATTCAGCTGGGACGGAGAGAGCGACTCCGGCCAGGTTCTGCCCCCGGGCATCTATTATATAAAGATAACCGATATTGACACATACGGGCATGTGAATACAAAGGTGCTCGAAGTGCAGATAATGACGCCGCAGCAGGACACCATGATATCCATTTATAACAGCGCCGGCGAGCTTGTCCAGATGATACAGCAGCCTCCGCTGCTTTCAGGGGCTCTCAAGCTGACAATGGCCGACGTTTTTTCAATCGGAGCCCGGGGAAATGTAATACCGATAAATTACGGGCCTGGAATTATTTATAACTGGGACGGCAAAAATCCGCAGGGAGAGCTTGTAGGCTCCGGTGTCTATGAGGTTCAGATTCAGGCGTTTTATTTGAACAGCACAAGCGTCTCGGTATCAAAATCCATAAATATACTTAATGGTGAAGATAACAACATGGTGAGCGGGCAGAAAGCTTATCCTAATCCGTATGTTTTATCGTCAGGAACCGCTAATGCCACAATAGCATGGCAGTCCGGCGCGGCCGGCCGCATGGATATAAAAATATATAATACCGCCGGCGAGCTGGTCAAGGCCATGTCAGCCGCGCTTGAGTCCGGGCAGGCCCAGTGGAACCTTACAGCGTCACAGGGGGGCCCTGTACCCAGCGGACTATATATTATACTGCTGGAAGCCAGGTCAAACAGCGGGATAATACAGGTGAAAAAGGTAAAATTAGCGGTCATAAAGCAGGTCCGGGACGACGACGTTATAAACTGACGCAAGGCACACCCCAAACGTCAAAACATTCCAGTTAAATATTAATATCGAAACCCCGTATATTATGTGATAAAATAATAATGGCGATAAAATTATATATGGGGATATATATGAAAAGCATACCGGTTAAAATTGGTATTATTTTATTTATCATCATGATAATTTTCCGTATATATTTATATACCACATATCCGGCGTTCAAAAATGACGACTCGCCCGAAACAATCACATGCGCATACACTCTCGGCATAGCCCATCCGCCGTCATATCCGTTATTTACGATGGCGGGTAAAATATTTACGCTTATCCTCCCGGGATCGCCGGCCTTCAGGATGAATCTTTTTTCGATAATTCTCGCGCTTCTCGTGATTCTGGCGTCATATTTTGTCCTGAGGGAAAATAATAAGATATTATTCGGCGCTGCGGATGAAATTGTTATATTGACAGGATTGCCTGCGCTGGCATTTTCCGGGATATTCTGGAACCAGTCAATTGAAGCAAAGGGCGGAATATATATTCTTAACCTGCTCCTGCTGGCTGTAATTATTTACTGCGCTTTGAGGGTTTATCAAAAATTTAATTCAAAATATCTTTACATGATCTCCTATATATTAGGACTGTCAATGACCAATCACTGGCCAAGCATGATAATTCTGGCCCCGGTTATTGCATGTATATATTTTATGTATAAAAAAAACCTGAATTTAAGAGCGTGGATTATAAATATTATTTTCTTTGCCCTGGGATTGAGTGTGTATGCCTATCTGCCCATCCGGTCCGGAGAGGACGGTGTTTTCATTTTTATGGCAAAACCGGATAATTTAAAAAGTTTTATATGGACCGTATTAAGGCTTGGATATCTTAGCGGGAACATTTCAGGCGCGGCAGCCAGGACACAGCAGGCGGTTGAATATGTAAAATCATTTGCGGCCGATTACCTGCTTCTGGCGGCCCTTATTCCGGCGGGAATCTTTGCCCTGTGGAAGTCGGGCAAAAAGCTGGTTTATTTTTATGTGCTGATATTTTCAATAACCGCGGCGATAGTCACTTTTTTTTACAGCGCCCCCAGCAACGCCCTGGTTCTGATTGACATCTTTGTGCTGCCCGCCCAGTACATAACATTTATTTTTATCGTTACCGGATATTGCCTGATTTACAATAAGATGAAAGGCAGGGCCGGGAAGATTACCGCCGTGGCAGCCTTTGTTTTGCTGATGATATTTTCAGCATATACGCATTTTAATAAAAACAACAGCAGAAATAATTATCTGGCGTATGATTTCGGCGGCAATATAATCAAAACCCTTGAACCCCGGAGCTTTTATATAGGGGAGCTGGACAGCTGCTGCATTCCGGTGATTTATTTTAAAAATGTGCTGCGCGTCGCGCCGGATGTTGAAAATTTGAATATAGGCACCATTCAGAACGAGTGGGGGATAAATGATTTTGTAAAAAGATACGGCGGGATTAATTTGCGCGGGAATTTCGCGATGGAAAACATAACAGGCATTATAAACCATTTTATCGGGAATCGGCCGGTATATTTCAGCCATTACGCCAGAATTCCGGACAAATGGGCGGGAAAATATTGCGCAAAAATAAAGGGAATATTATATAAAATTTCAGAAAAGGATGTCTTTATTCCGCCCGGCATATTTGAAATATACTCATACCGTGGAATTTATGATTCAAATTCAAAATATGACGCCGATCTTTTTTCGGTTTACGGAGAGAGAATGGCGATGAAAGCCGACGAACTGTACCAGTCCGGATATTATAAAGAATCAATAAAGATGTATAATAAGGCGCTCTTATTTTATGAAAAAAACGGCAACAATACATTTGTCAGCAGGGCGGATATATATTACAATTTATCGGTGGATTACGCGTATATCCCGGATATAAAAGACCAGTTGAAAAGCCTATTAATGGCCGCTGAAAGCCGGCCAAATTACTGGCAGGCGTATGAAGAAGCAGGAATGATATATTTAAAAAACAGGGACCAGATTTCCGCCGCTGATATGTTCAAAAAAGCGTTATATTCCGGCAGTCCTGACAGGGATGAATTGAACAGGTTTATTTACGGGATAAACAATTAAAAAAATAAATAGGTCATTAAACTGGCGGAAGTGGGCCGTTAAGGCCTTTTTACACGTTTTTATCCATTTTTTCCTTGCATTTAAGCTGAAATCTCATTAAAATGTAATACCGTGTTATATATATAATAAGGAAAGACGGGGATATACAGGCCCGGAGGAAAAATGAAGCATACAGTAAAGGTTTTGTTCGTAATATCGTCCCTTGTTTTTGTGGCCTTTTCATGTTCCTGCCTTTATGGCAAGGTTACAAATACGGCAAATACAGACAATGCGGCAATTGAAGGAATTATTCCTTCAGTTACACCTGCGGCGGCGTCAGCAACCGCGACAGCCTCGGCAACTGCGACGGCGGCACCGGCCGCGGCCCAGGAAACAAAACCCGCGCCAGGCCGGTCAGAAGAGTCTGTGAAAACCGCGGAAACGCCGGTTTTGGACAGGGTAACGGCGCTGATAAATAAGATAAAAGCAGCCGGTAAAAAAATATACGCCACCAGGACAAAAATAACGGTCAAGACAACAAATATTACGGCAAAAGGCGGCGTGGAATCTTCGCCGCCGCAGATAGCCAAAGGCGAGGCGATAATAGTAAAAAAAGGCAGGTTCCGCGTCCACTATACGTCGCCGAACGAGCAGATAATGGTTTCCAACGGAAAAACCATATGGGTTTATACTCCCGAATTAAACCAGGTCATCAGGCAGCCGCTGGACGCGGCAGGCGTCAATACCAAAATATACACTGAAATCGGCGGCACAATTGCCCATTACGCAAGCCATTCAAAAACCACCCTCACCGAAGATGAAAACGATTACATCCTTGATATGATACCGCAGGATAAGGAAGAGATGAATTTTAGCGAGATAATTGCGAAAATAGAAAAGAAGACGCTGAATCCGGAATATATGTCGCTTAAATACGAAGGCGCGCTAATGGAAATAACAATGGAGGATACTGTAAATTATACGGCGGATGAAGCCGCCGGAGAGCCTTCACTTTCGAAGAAAAAATTTGAATTCAAGGCGCCCGAGGGGGCGGAAGAAATAGACGCGGCCAGCCTTATGAACGGCGTCCAAAAATAAAAATTCAATCCGCTTAAAAAGCGGACACGCGAAAAAGGAGATTTATGGCTATAAAAGGTTACGGTGAGATTTTAAAAAGGGCGAAGGAAGAAAAAAAATATACATATGAGGAGCTGCACAAGATACTAAAGATGGATCCGTCATATATCAAGGCGCTTGAGGACGAGAATATGGCCCACTTTGAAAAACCGGTTTACATGAGGTTTTTCCTGAAAACTTATTCCAAGTTTTTAAAACTTGATATCAGCGAGATGCTCGAGATGTTCGATTATTCTCCGGACGTTGTGGAGGCGGAAAAAAAGGATAAGGGAAAAACCAAGGAACGTATCGTGGTAGGGGATATCATAAAGGATTCCGATCAGAAGGAATTTGAATCGGGCAAGTCCATAGACCTGTCCATAATTAATCAGAAAAACATGATAATCATCGGAGCGGGGATTGTTATTGTCATAATAGCAGCGATTCTTATATTTGTCCTGTCGGGAAAAGGCAAGCCGGCGCAGGCCGCGGCCGGCAATATTTATGTGGCAACTGTCACCGCACCGGTTAGTTTGAAAGTTACCGTCCACGCAAGGGAAGATGTCTGGATGAAGGCGCGCTATGAAGGAAGCCCGGAAGAGGATTTTCTCCTGAAAAGAGGGGAAGAAAAAAATTACAAGGACATTAATAGGATAGTTTTTCTTGTCGGCAACGCCGGCGGGGTTGAATTTACGGTAAACGGGGACTCGCTTGGCACAATCGGCGAATCCGGCGAGGTCATAAACGGCCTGGTATTTGAAACCGGTAAAAACTGGTATATTGACAAATCTCAGGGGTTCAAAAGGGAAAACCCGAGGCCCGCAGTAAATACGCCGGAGCCTGCCCCCACAGCTGCGCCCGTTGCAACAGCCGTGCCGGCCACAAACACTGCAAAACCGCAGTAAAAAAAGAAAATAATATTTTAATTATAATTAATGGAGGTACTTTATGGCATCTGACAGTTCGTTTGACATAGTATCTAAAATAGACATGCAGGAAGTGGTCAACGCCATTGACCAGGCAATGAGGGAAATCACCACAAGGTATGATTTCAGGGACACCAATACCACAATTGAATTAAAGCAGGAAGAGCGCGAGATAATAATCACCACCACCGACGATTTTAAGGTAAAGGCGTCGGAAGAGGTATTAAGGGGCAAGATGATAAAAAGGGGAATCCCGCTTAAGGCCCTTACAAGCGAACCGGCGGCCGCGTCCGGCATGAATAAAATGGTTATGAAAATAAAAATACAGGACGGCATTCCCCAGGAAAAGGCGAAAGAGATTGTGAAGTACATAAAGGAACAGAATTTAAAAAAGGTACAGGCTTCCATACAGAAGGATGTAATCAGGGTGACCGCGCCGAAAAGGGACGATTTGCAGGCAGTTATACAGGCCGTAAAGTCCCATGATTTCGGAATTGACACGCAGTTTACCAATTACAGGTAGGCAGCTGCGGATGTTATTTTTGAAGCGTTGTCCGGTTTTTAAGTGAAGCTCGGGGTAATTTCCCTCGGCTGCCCGAAAAATACCGTGGACACCGAGGTAATGCTTTCCTTTCTCGGGGATTTCCAGCTGACAGCCGACCCAAAAAAAGCCGATTATGTCCTTATAAATACCTGCGGATTTTTGAAGGCCTCAAGAGATGAGGCTCTGGGGGCCATTTCCGAGATGCTTTCCTTAAAAGGGCCGAAAGTTATAGTGGCGGGATGTTTTGTCACAAAGGACCTTAAAAATCTAAAAAATAATTATAAAAACGTGCATGCCTGGATAGGCATTAATGACATGTCAAATATCAGGCGGGCAATTGACAAGGGCGGGATTTATATATCTTCAAAACCCTGCGTTTATTCCGCGCGCGAACACACTATTCTGCTGAATAACGCATCCGCATACGTCAAAATTTCCGACGGGTGCAACCACCTGTGCTCTTTTTGCACCATACCTTCGATAAAAGGCGCTTACAGATCCAGAAAGATGGGGGATGTCGCGGCCGAAGTTAAAAACCTTGTTGCCGCCGGCGTGAAAGAAATAAATCTTATCAGCCAGGACCTTACATATTACGGCATGGATAATTACGGGAGTAAAAAGCTTCCAGAACTGCTGAAAAAAATCAGCGGCTGCTCGGACAAATATTTCTGGATAAGGCTTTTATACCTTTATCCCGACGCAGCGGTAATCAGGGAAACGGTGAAAGTGATGCAGAAGGATGAAAGAATATGCCGGTATCTGGATATACCGTTCCAGCATGTATCCGACAGGCTGCTTAAGTCAATGAGGCGCGGCCACGGCATGAATAAGATAATGGAAATAATTACGGACGTAAAGAAAAAAATCCCTGATATATGCCTTCGCTCATCATTTATTACTGGATATCCCGGTGAAACAAAGAATGATTTTAATTCCCTGAAAAAATTCATAGAGGCCGGATATATCGGCAAGGCCGGCATATTCGCCTATTCTGACGAGCCGGGCACACACGCGCATACACTTCCAGGAAGGGTAAACGCTGAGACCGCGCTAAAAAGGCAGGGGATATTAGCCCTTGCCTCGGCTGAAGTTTGCTATTATAATAACCGCAGGGAAAAAGGTAAACGAAAAAAAGTACTCGTGATATCGCGCTCTGCTGACGGCGTGTACCTGGCAAGGACGCAGGAAAACGCCCCGGATATTGACGGATATGTCGCGGTAAAATCCAAAAAAAAGCTGAAAACCGGGGAATTTTACGACGTATTAATAACCGGATATTCAAAATTTGACCTCAAGGGTGCGGTTTAAATGGAAAAAAGGAAAATAAGCGAATCGTTAAAAAAGCTGCCTAACAGAATCACCATGTTCCGCATGTTTATAATAGTGCTCTTTATACCATCTTTGCTCGCCTCCAATATAGTCTTTAATTATATTTCCCTTTTTCTTTTCGCGATTGCCGCTATATCCGACTGGCTGGACGGATTTCTTGCCAGGAAATATGAGATAGTCAGCGATTTTGGAAAGGTTATGGACCCGCTGGCGGACAAGATACTGGTAATTTCCACTATGCTATGTTTTGTGCAGCTGAACCTTGTTCCGGCATGGATGGTGGTCATTATAATAAGCAGGGAATTCCTTATAAACGGCATCAGGATAATGGCGGCCCAGGGTGGTAAAATAATAATGGCCTCAAACTGGGGCAAGGCAAAAACCGTTGTTGAAATGACCGCAATAACCACGGTTCTTTTCTTAAAAGTGGTGCAGGACACCATTGAATACTTCAATGAAAGGCAGACATGGGAAGAGATACTCATGAGGCTTGGAAATACCGGCGACATACTTGTGCAGTTTGTTTATTACGCCCCGTACTGGCTCATGTTCGCGGCGGCAACTGTTTCTCTGATTTCCGGCCTGGATTATTTCTTTAAAAATAAGCGCATGTTCGATGAGGGGATATAACCGATGATGAGAAAATTTATAATAGCCTTTACGACGTTTTTTTATACAGGATATTTCCCGAAGGGCTCGGGAACCGTAGCCACGGCGGCTTTCGTCCCTTTTTACTATTTTTTCTTCAGGGGTATGAATCCGTGGCTTTACGCCTCGATAACAATAGCGCTTTATTTTGCCGGAGTCTGGGCGTCAAATTATGCCGCGGTTATTTTTAAGGATGAGGACCCGTCGCAGGTGGTAATTGATGAGGTCGTGGGGTTTTTAATAACAATGTTTATGATACCTTTTACATGGAAAAGGCTGGCAGCGGGGTTCTTTGTTGCCAGGATACTCGATATTATAAAGCCTTTCCCTGCATATCAGGCTCAGGCGCTCCGCGGCGGAAACGGCATTATGGCGGATGACGCCATATCAGGGTTCCAGGGGCTGGCGTTAATGTGGATATTGGTCTATTTTAAAGTCATTTAGAAATTAAAAATTTAAAGGGTAAAACCAAAAAGTCAACTTTAAAGTTTTTAATTAATGGTAAAACAGGCATTGTTTTCAATTGTATAATTATAAAATTGTAATTTTTGGTTTTGAATTTTAACTTTTGAATTTCCAAAAGGATGTTTCCAATGCCGTCCATTAAGGAAAGCCTCTCGGTTTCACCCGAGATTCAGAGGCTGTTATCACTTGTAAAAGCAGGGGATAAAAACATTTTTGCAGAAAGCGTCGCCGACTGCTTCAAGGGTATCCTGTACTCAAAAATAATCTCCGAAATAACAAAAGATGTCATAATAATCACATCATCTGAGAATATTTTCGGCCTCTATTCCGAGATATCCAGCCTTAAGGATTACTTTAAGACAACCGCGGAAATTCTTTTTTATCCCGAAGATGACTCGCTTATATATCACAACATCGCGGCCTCAAGGGAAATATCAAAGGCAAGGGCCAGGGTCTACGAGGGGATATTCAAGAAAGATAGAAAAGTTATAATAACAGACATAAACGCCGTGGCGGAAAAGATACCGGCGCCTGAAGAGATAAAAAAATTCAGGGTCCTTATCAAAACGGGTGGAAAACTCATACCTGATAAAACAGCCGAAATGCTTTCTGCCAATAAATATGAAAGGGTGCTCAAAGTTGAGAATGTTTTTGAGTACTCGATAAGGGGGGCGATAATTGATATATTCGCCCCGGACTTTGATTATCCGGTCCGCGTGGAACTCTCAGGCGATACGGTTGAATCCCTGAGATTTTTTTCGCTGGATACATATTCCACGACAAAACATATTGAGAGCGTGGAACTTATGCTTTTTAATCCGGGGACAAAGCAGAGCGGTGAAACATCATCAATACTTGATTATTTTAACCCGAAAAAGACGCTGATAATAACTGACGACGTTGACGCGGTAAAGGCGGAAATACTCGACAAGATATCAAAAGTCGGAAAATATCTTTCCGGCAATGATGTAAAAGACAACCTCTTCGGCCTGCCGGCCGTTTTCAGGAAAATGGCGCCGTTTCAGAAGGTAAAGACATTTTCAATTATGAAGTCAACAAGCGGGGTGAGGTTCCATCTGCGCGCGAACCCGCCGTTTAACAGGGACCTGAAAGTCTTCTTTGAATACATGCGCCAGCTTGCCGCGGACGGTTATTTTACATGGATAATATCCGATAACGACGGCGAGACCATGCACTTAATGGAGCTTTTTGAGGAGTATGATAAAGAAAACGGAGTAAATCTTTTAAAAAGTACGGATTTTTTAAGCGCAAATTTTTATTCCGGATGCGCGCTGCCCGGCGCGAAAGCCGCCTTCATTTCAAACAGGGAGATATTCCTCCGCTACAAGGGAAAGATTGCGGTGCGCAGAAAAGACAGGAACCTTAAGCCTGTAAAGCATTATATGGAACTCAAGGAAAAGGATTTTATTGTCCACCGCGAGCACGGCATAGGGGTTTTTGAGGGGATAAAAACACTGAATATTGACGATGAAAATGCCGATTTTATTTATCTGCGTTATGACGGGGACGACAAACTGTACCTTCCGGTATATAAAATAGATATGATAGACAAATATGTTGGTTCCGACAATTCGCCGGCGCTCTCAAAACTCGGCGGCGGCGGGTGGCGCAGGACAAAAGAAGAAATACAAAAACAGCTGCACCTGATGGCCGAAGAACTGCTTCGTATTTACGCGAAACGTGAAACATCCGGAGGGATACGCTATCCGGCTGACGATGAAGCGCAGCGGTCATTTGAGGACGCCTTTATTTTTGACGAGACCCAGGACCAGGATTCGGCGATAAAGGATGTCAAGGCGGATATGATGAAGGAAAAACCAATGGACCGCCTTGTGTGCGGTGACGCGGGTTTTGGCAAGACCGAAGTTGCCATGAGGGCGGCCTTCAAGGCCGTTAATTCCGGCAGGCAGGCGCTTGTGCTTACCGCAACAACCCTGCTGGCCCAGCAGCATTTTTTTACTTTTAAGGAGCGCATGGCTGATTATCCATTCAATATAAAAATGCTGTCGAGGCTTGTGCCGCAGAAAGACAAGACTCAGGTTTTAAAGGATGTCAAAGCAGGTACAGTTGACATCCTGGTCGGAACCAGCTCTGTTCTAAGCGAGCTTGTTATATTTAACGATCTCGGGCTCATAATAATAGATGAGGAGCAGCATTTCGGAGTTAAAAACAAGGAATACCTGCGAGACAAATACCCCAGAGCCGATGTCCTTACCCTGACCGCCACGCCGATACCAAGAACCCTTTATTTTGCCATGTCCGGCATCAGGAATATTTCCACGATAACAACTCCGCCTCCGGGAAAACGCGCGATTGAAACTTACATAGCCGAGGAGAGGCCCGCGATAATAAAGGAAATAATTTTAAGGGAGGTACTGCGCAAGGGGCAGGTTTTCTACGTCCACAACAATATAAAGACCATATTTAAGGTGAAAGAAACCCTTCAGGAAAACCTGCCGGGAGTGCGCTTCAGGGTGGCGCACGGCAGGATGGACAAGCACCAGCTTGAAAAAATAATGGTGGATCTGCTTGAAAGAAAATACGACGTACTTATAACAACCACAATAATCGAATCAGGGCTTGATATGCCTGATGTAAATACCATAATAGTGAGCTCAGCCGACAGGTTCGGCCTATCACAGCTCTATCAGCTGCGCGGAAGGGTCGGCAGGAGGGACAGGCAGGCATACGCATACCTGCTTGTAAAGGACGCGAAATATCTCTCCGGCATCGCCAAGGAAAGGCTCAGGACAATAGAGAGTTACGTCGACCCGGGCGCCGGTTTTAAAATCGCCATGAAGGATATGGAACTGCGCGGCGCCGGGAACCTGCTGGGCACAAAACAACACGGCAATATGGAAAAAATAGGATTTGAGCTTTACTGCAAAATGCTTGAAGAAGCTGTGGCAAGGCTCTCAAGAGCTGATTTTGACGCCGGCGTGGATACCAAAATAAAGGTGGATTTCAAGGCGTTCATACCCGAGGATTATATCTGGGATTCCGGCGAAAAGCTCCGTATTTACCGCAGGCTCTTTGTTGCCCATACAATGAAAGAGATAAAAGAGACCGGTGATTACATGAAAGACGCCTGGGGCGAGCCGCCGCAGGAAGTCAAGAACATACTTTATGTCGCGGAGCTTAAGGCGCTGGGAAGAAAATACAGGGCATATGAAATAAGGGCGACAGAAAATATAATAGCTGTCTACTGGGATGAAAAACCCGTTGATGAGGCCAGGATTTTCGCCGAGGGAAATAGAAAGAACGTGAGGGTTGCGGGGAATAAGATGGAAATAACCGTACAGGGAAGGAAAGGGGCGGCGGAATTAATCGCCGGGATAATACAATAATGAAAAAGTTATGGTATTTTTTTCTCGAGACGCGAGCCGGGATACTGACAACAACGGCAATTCCTGTAATGCTTGGCAGCGCTGTTGCTTTTTACAAAACAGGGCTCTTCAGTCCGTATATTTTCTGGCTCATACTCTGCGGATACAGCCTTATCCATCTGGGAACAAATGTGTTAAATGATTATTTTGACGCCGCCGGAGGAACGGATAATATAAACACCGGATTTATTGCCCCCTTCACTGGAGGGGGCAGAATGCTGCAGAATAAAAAACTTACCCCGGGTGAAATACTGGCTGAATCCATAATTTTGTTTGTTGCGGCGTCTGCCATGTTCATCACGGCGTCGCTTAAATCCGGAGCAATTATTTTATGGCCGGCAGCGGCAGGAATGGCGGCGGGTATTTTTTATTCGGCCCCGCCGCTGAAAATATCCGGGTCCGGCTTCGGAGAAATTCTTATAGCAGCCGTTTTTGGGCCGCTGCTTTCAGGTGCGGCATATGCGGCGCAGGCCAAAGAATTCAGCCCCGTGCCGGCTGTTGTCTCCGTAATTCCCGGGCTTCTAACAGCCGCGTTTGTAATACTTGCCGAATTCCCGGATTATGAGGCTGACAGGGCAACGGGAAAGAAAAATCTTGTTGTAAGATTAGGAAAAAAATCAGGAGTTTTGCTTTATGGAACCGTAATTTTTTCAGCTTACGGATTTGCGGCATGGAGCGTCATTACCGGTTATATCCCAAAAAACGGCCACTGGGTTCTGGGCGGGATATTTTTTTCGGCGTATGCATTTATTGAGCTTCTGCGCGCAAAAAAAAGTCCGGAAAAACTGGGTCTGGCTTGCTTAATATCTCTTATGGCCCATCTGGTAACTGGAATGGCTCTGGTGGCGGCTTTTACGCTGTACAAAAGATAAATATAATTTGATTTTTTATATTTGAAAGTATATATTAATATCTGCAGCTTCAGGGGGCCATGGAGGTAAAAAATGAAAAATGTTACAGTGGAAATCAAAAATGATATAGTTCTTTTTATTTGTACAGGTCCGTACAGCAAGGAATTTATAGTTGAACTTATGTTATACGTAAAAAAAAGTCTGGATGAAAATAAAATGAAAAAAGCCCTGGTTGACGGGCGGGCAATAACCGGGAACATACCGGATTTTGAAAGGTTTGAACTGGGTAAATTGTTCGCGGTTAATCTTTCGAGGTTCAGAATAGGCATGCTTATGGAACCGAAAAAAATAAACAAACTGGCTGAAAACACGGCCGTAAACCGTGGCGGGGATATTTTAATATCGGCAGACATGGACGCCATTTTGAAATGGCTGAAAAGATAGAAAACAGTAATTCATTAATAAAAAAAGGCGCCTCAAGGCGCCCTTTATATATACGGATTCCTAAACGAATTAAGGAAGATTGGTGAATTTTAATTTGTTATCCGCGATTTTGTAATAACAGAGTTTTACATTTTTAAGCCCGGATTTTGCAAGTATCCTGTTTGCCTCGCCTTTAAGCGGCTCCGGCACCATTAAAAAGAAGGTTCCAAGCTGCTCTGATATGCCTTTCCACGCGATGGCTTCGCCTTCGGTGACAGTTGATTCCGTCTCCACCTTGAATATCAATACTATCGGGTTCTTGACAATAAGATCCACGGTAACCCCTTTAATTACGGCGTTCTGTTTGTCAAGGTTAGTATGCACCTGCTGGGCATTTTTTGACTCATAGATACCGGCAACAGACTTTATAATCGTATCGTGCATTTTCATTTCTTTCGGTGAACGCATTGCCATGTTTTACTCCCCCATAAGGCTTTAGAATTAAATCCCTATACTTCGCTCCATTTGATATATCCCGGAAGAAATTTTACGTTCAGATCCGCTTTATAAGGCAGCAGCCTGACGGTAAAACTCACTGTGCCGGACGATCCCGGTTTGATTATAGCCTCAAACACAATGTTTTTGTCCCTGTTGCCGGTAAATTTCATTTTTACTGTGGTGATGTTTTCCAGTTCTTTTTTTCCGCGCTGGAAACCATAGTAAATCTCGGCCAAAAGGTCTTCCTGGGCCATGCCGTCAGGGTCGATAACCGCCTGAACTTTTACCGAGTCGCCGACTTTTAAGTCGCTGAACTTGTCGGAGGTTACCTCCACAATGCGGACATTGGACCATTTTTTTGTAAGGTTATCCTTCCATTTTGCTATGGATTTTGCTTTTTCAAAATTACCCGCTGAAAGGTTGTAGAGCTGCCTTGCGCCGGGAAGGTAAAATTTTTCAGTGTATTCCATTACCATCCTGTTTGTGTTAAATACCGGGCAGAGCGTCTGCATGGAGGTCTTCATTTTTTTTACCCAGTCGTGCGGGAGCCCGTCCTTGCCGCGTTTATAATAAAGGGGAACCATGTCATTCTCAAGTATGTCATAAAGCTGTCCGGATTCCACGGTGTCCCTGTATTCCTCGTCCTCATAATCCTCGCCGCGGCCTATGTTCCAGCCGTTGTCGTCGTCGGATTTTTCGGCCCACCAGCCGTCGATTATCGAGCAGTTAAGCCCGCCGTTGAAGTTTACCTTCATTCCGGAAGTGCCTGAGGCCTCAAGCGGCCTTATCGGGTTGTTGAGCCATACGTCCACGCCCTGAACGAGGTAATGGGCCGAGTTAAGGTCGTAATCCTCGACAAATACCACGTTGTTGCGGAAATCTTCGCTCTGCGCAATCGCGAAAACTTGCTTTATAAATTCCTTGCCCATATTGTCTTTCGGGTGGGCCTTGCCGGCGAAAATTATCTGTACCGGCATTTCCTTGTTTGTGAGTATTTTTTTTATCCGTTCAAGATCCCTGAACACAAGTGTGCCGCGTTTGTATGTGGCAAAACGCCTGGCAAAACCTATGGTAAGTATCTCGGGGTTTAAAACTTCGTTGGCCTTGTCGATGTCTTCCTTTGACGCACCGCGGTCCTTGAGCTGTTTTTTCAGTTTCCTGCGGACAAAAGCCACGAGCCTGTCCTTCCTGCGCTCATGCGTTCTCCATACCTCTGTATCGGGAATCTCGCCGATCCTCTGCCATATGGCGTGGTCATCCGGCGCGTCAACCCAGCGGGTTCCAAGATACCTGAAGAAAAGGTCGGCAATTTCCTTTGAAATCCATGAATTCATGTGGATGCCGTTTGTGATGTGGGTTATTGGCACCTCATCAAGGGGCACCCCTTTCCATATATCCTTCCACATATCGCGTGAAACATGGCCGTGAAGTTTTGAAACCCCGTTATTAAAATCTGAAAGTTTCAGGGCAAGCACCGTCATGCAGAAAGTCTCGTTGTTGTCGTCCGGGTTTACGCGGCCGAACCTGAAAAAATCATTAAAGGATATTTTCAGGTTCTGTTCCACATATCCCTTGAAATATTTTTCCATCATATCGAAAGGGAAACGGTCGTTGCCGGCCGGGACGGGCGTATGGGTCGTAAACATGGATGAGCCGGCAACAGCTTCGCGGGCCTCTGCAAAACCCATGTTGTTCTTCGACATTATCATCCTTATGCGCTCAAGGGCAAGAAACGCCGAATGGCCCTCGTTCATGTGCGTCACTGTCGGGTTTAATCCAAGCGCGGTCAGAGCGGTCATTCCACCGATGCCGAGCAGGTATTCCTGCTTGATCCTCATTTCAGAATCGCCGCCGTATAAAAGCGCGGTTATTTCGCGGTCAGCAGGGGAATTTTCCGGTATGTTGGTGTCCATAAGATAAAGCGAGATGCGGCCCACCTGCACGCGCCAGACCTGGAATTTAACGTCGGCATGCGGCATTTTTATTGAAAGAACGAGAGGCTGGCTGTTTTTATCCTTTAAAAGATTAATCGGGGCTATATGATAATCGTGGTTTACATAGCGTTCCTGCTGCCAGCCGTCGCCGGTCAGGTACTGGTGAAAATATCCCTGTCCGTAAAGGAGCCCTACCGCGATAAAAGGAAGGCCCAGGTCGGACGCTGATTTTAAATGATCCCCCGAGAGAACACCCAGGCCGCCTGAATATACCGGCAATGATTCGGCCAGGCCGTATTCGGCGGAAAAATATGCTATAAGAAAATCTTCGGGCAGTGTGTTTTTAAACTTGTCATACCACGACTGCCTGGTCATATATACTTCGCAGCGTTTAATGACCGAATCAATCCTGAAAAGAAAACCTTCATCCGCGGCTATCTGGTTGAGGCGTTCCTGGGAAACATTGTAAAGCAGTTTTACCGGATTGTGTGAAGTCTCCGACCATACGTCCGGATCAATATCCCTGAACAGGCCGAAGGCCTCGGCATCCCATGCCCACCAGATGTTATATGCCAGGCCAAGCAGCGGCTTAAGCTTTTCCGGCAAATTTGGAACAACGTTAAATTCTCTGAATTTCATTAAAATCCTCCTGTTAATTGAAATATCTTCCTTTATTAATATGCGACCCATATTTTATCATAAAGCCATTGGCTGTGAAAGGAGTTTTTACCCTTTTGTGCCGTAATACGGAACAAAAACAGAGGTATTTTACAGTGAAAAACAACAGATTAAAATTGAAAAGAGCGGGTTTTTGTATATAATGAATGAACATCCGTTTTTTTTATAATAAAATTGGAACTTTTTTTGCCCGGTTTATGACAAAGTATATAGAGGGAGCTTAATGCAGGAAATTGATATTGAGACCGTAAAGAAGGCTCAGAGAGGCGACAGGGCGGCCTTCGACAGGATAATAAAGGTTTACAGACAGACGATAACCGATCTTTGCAGGCGGTATATGCGCAACTCCGAAGAGGCCCTTGACATGGCCCAGGATGTTTTCTGCGCGGCTTACACATCAATGGGGAAATTCGAGCATAAATCAAAGTTTTCCACCTGGCTCTACAGGGTGGCAGTAAACCTGTGCATCAACAGGCTGGACATGTTAAAACGCAGGAAATATTATGACACGGGCTCGATTGCGGCGGTCGGCGACGGCGGCGAGGAATATGAAATACAGATAAGGGACAAAGCCAGGGGCGCCGACGAGGAGCTTGAATCAGCAGATACCAGGCGGATGATAATGGGCGCACTTGAGGAGTTTGACGCTGAATCAAAGAATGTTGTGATATTGCGTGACATGCAGGGGCTGGAATATGAGGAAATAAGCTCCCTGCTGGGATTGCCGCTGGGAAGCGTAAAATCAAAGCTTAACAGGGCAAGGGAAAAATTAAAGGAAATAATAATCAAAAGGAGCGGTGAAAAAAGATGAACTGCCGCGAATTTAAGGAATACACAGACGGAATAATAGAGGGAACAATAAAATCCGGCGGAGAAATGGAAGCGCACGCAAAAGAATGCGCCTCCTGCGGGGAAGAACTTAGGGCCGCCATTGCCCTTAAAGACGCGCTGTCAAACGCTCAAAAGACCCGCATACCCGCTGATTTCAATTCAAAAGTGTGGAAGAAAATAGGCATGCCGTCTCCGTCACTGGCGGACAGGATTTTTGGCGCCAGGCCGGACATTAATTTTGCGTTTAAAGGCGCAGCAGCGGCTGCCGCGCTGATATTCATAATATTTATGGCGCGCGGGACCTTTGTGAAAAACGAGGTTGCGGCATCTTTAAAACCGGCGTTAAAACAGGATGTAAAAACAGCATGCGGCAAAAAAGCTGTAAACAGGACGGCTTCAAATCCAGCGCAAAAAAAATGCGCCGTGGCCGCTGCTGTTGAAAAGGTAAAATCTGATGCTGATAAAAACGCCGTTCCAGACCGGAAACAACTGGCTGTAGTGGAGGCAAACCAGCAGGAAAAACAGGATAACGGGCCGGGAAAAGGCGAAGCAAGGCCGGACAGCCATATGACCATTGCTTTTGGAAACACGCAGAAGACAGGCGGATTGGCAGATGGCGCCGCAAAAGCGGATACTTCATCAATGTCGTCAGCGGCATTTTCTCCAAAAGAAACCCCGACAGCTGTTGATATAAAACCGGCCGGTTCAGGAGATCCGGTCGAAATAATGTCCAATGTATTTAATCCTTTACACGGCGGTTCAATGAAGGTAAAATATGCCGTAAATAACGGATGCGATGTAAGGCTCATTGTATATTCCAGGAGCGGAGAGATTGTAAGGACATTATTAAGCGGCTTTGTCCAGCCGGGAAATTACGAAGAGGACTGGAACGGCACGGACGATAACGGCGCTGTTGTCGGCGCCGGAATATATTTTGTATACATCAAGACCGACCTTGTTGAGAAAAAAATAAAGGCGGCTGTTATTAAATAAGAGGCCGCCTGCTTTAAGCCATTCATAATCATGAAACAAGACGCCGGAAATAATTGCCGGGGTATAATATTAAAGGGGAACGCATTTTGCAAGGCGAGGGATTATGCGAAAAATAGGGAAAACCACAGTTGTTTGTTTAATAATGGTATCATTGCCATTTTTTCTTTTTGCGGCAGGGGAAACAGGAGCTGATTTTTTAAGGGTTGAGCCGCCTGCCGAGACAGCGGCAATGTCAAACGTATTTGCCGGAATAGCCGACAACCTCAATACAATTGTATTCAATCCGGCGGGCCTTATCAACCTCAACTGCGTACAGGTTTCATTCACCCATTTCACCTCCTTTGTCGACACAAACTGCGAGTATCTTGCCGGAGCCGTGCCCCTTGAATCAAAAAAATACGGCGTACTCGGAGCCGCTTTTTACGTGGATTACACATTTGACTTTCCTTATTATAATGATTACGGCGACCAGGTGGGCAATGTTGACAACTACGACGCTGTTATGATAGTTTCATACGCGTATCAGGTTTATGACTGGCTTGCCGCTGGCATTAACCTAAAATACTTCGACTCAAAGCTTTACCTTTATTCAAAGGACGGCTTTGCCGGCGACCTGGGTGTGCTTGTGAAAATAAACGCGAACCCGGACACATTTGCGGGCATTACCATTCAAAATATAGGGAGCCAGTCGGCCTATATAACCGTGGTTGACCCGCTTCCCGCGAATATAAAGGCGGGAATGGGGATAAAATTTCCGCTTGGCGACCAGGTCAAGGTTACGGCAGGCATGGATGTTAACAGGCTCATATCAAAGGATGAACTGCTGACGCTTGATATAGGCACTGACGTCAAGTTTATGGATGTTTTGTCCTTAAGGGCCGGATACGGTTTCCGCTATGATTCCCAGACAATTTCTTTTGGAGTCGGGCTGACAATGGATAATATCAGGTTTTCATATTCCTACCAGCCCTTTGACACCCTGGGCCAGACCAACAGGATATCAGTGGATGTTGATCTCTTTAATGACACTAAAACGAAACCAAAAGATGACAAAACTGATAAATAGCTGGAACTTTTTTCAATGATTTTCTGTCATAGTATATGAAAGATTAAAAACATTATTATAATTGGTGGGGGTTTAAATGAAAAAAGATAAAAAATTTTCAGTGGTTACGGCTTCTCTCGTTCTAATCTCCGTGTTGTTCTTATTTGCGGTTTCTTCAATAATGGCTGCCACGCCCACATTCACCCCGACAGCGTCTTTTACGGTGACTGTGGCGCCATGCAGCGGCATAGAAGGGCAGAACTGGTATATGGGAACGACAAACGCCGCTTTCCCGGCGCGGTACGTGCACGGGACCGTGGCGTATGATAACGGAACAGGAAGCAAGCTCTGGGTATTCGGCGGCGGCAACGCGAATTATCCGCACTTCAGCGATGTCTGGTATTCTTCCGACGGCGCCGACTGGAGCGAGGCCACTTCAACGGCTGCCTTCGGGCAGAGGGGAAGCTTTTCCACTTTTATTCACAACGGAGCAGTATGGGTCACTGCCGGGGATATTGGCGGAGTGGCTTTGAATGATGTATGGTCCACAACTGATATGATAAACTGGACTTCTGTAACTACAACAGCGGTTTTCTCTCCAAGGGTATTCGCAACCTCTATTTTATTCGACGCGGGAAGCGGCGAAAAGATGTGGATAATAGCTGGATCACCGGATTGCACCAATAATTACGGGCTCAATGATGTATGGAGCTCTGCGGACGGGATAACATGGACACAGGCCACAGCTTCGGCTGCTTTTTCGCCAAGGCATGCCGCAGGCGGGACAGTATATAACGGAAAAATGTGGATAAGCGGAGGCATGGACCCGACGCAGGCGTGTTTAAATGATGTATGGTCATCGAGCGACGGCGTCAACTGGACGCAGGTTACAGCGCACGCGGCATTTCCGGCAAGGCACGAACACACAATGATAGTGTACGACAATAAGATGTGGGTGATAGGAGGGACCATAGCAGGGCAGGCGGTTTTATTTACCGACGCGTGGTGGTCGACTGACGGGATAACATGGACAGCCGCGACACTTACAACACCGATGGTAGATTCAGCAGCCGGCGCTGCAATATTTAATTCGCAGTTATGGATAACCGGCGGATCAATCCAGAACGACGCATGGTTCACGTGCGGGAACCAGCCGCCCACACCGACATTGACATATACTTTAACTTCAACACCTTCTTTTATTCCTACAATGACATTTACACCGACAATTTATATATCTCCCATACCAAGCCCGACAAACACTCCGACCGGCACTTCTACTCCTGTTAATACCGCGACATCGGGTATTACCCCGTGCTATCTTGGGCAGTGGGGCGGTTATGGAACAGGGAACGGGCAGTTCAATAATTCCAACTGGGTCGCGCTGGACAGCAGCGGAAATGTTTATACAACGGAATGGACCGGCGAAAGGATTCAAAAATTCACAAATTCGGGAACATATACAGCACAGTGGGGCGGCTCCGGAAACGGCCCCGGAGAATTTTACAATCCATTTTCTCTGGCTGTTGATAACAGCGGAAATGTTTTTGTTGTTGATACCAACAATGCCCGTGTCCAGGAGTTTACAAGTGCCGGAGTTTTTGAAAGGCAGTGGGGCAGCGCGGGAAGCGGCAACGGGCAGTTTAACTCTCCCGCCGGAATAGCAATTGATTCAAGCGGTAATGTTTATATTTCGGACCAGGCAAACGAGAGAATTCAGGTATTCAGCAACACTGGTGTGTATGAAAGCCAGTGGGGTTCATCCGGCTCCGGCAACGGGCAATTTAATTCTCCGGCAGGGATGGCAATTGATAGCGCCGGGGATATATATGTGGCGGATTTTCTAAATGGCCGGGTTCAGGAATTCAACAGCGCGGGCATCTATGTCAGGCAGTGGGGGTCCATCGGAAGCGGAAACGGGCAGTTTAATCATCCATATGGCCTGGCGCTGGACAGCGCCGGAAATGTATATGTGGCCGACGGCGTCAACAACAGAATCCAGGAATTTACAGGCAACGGTGTTTATTTAACGCAGTGGGGAGTGTCAGGCAGCGGCAACGGCCAGTTCAATATTCCGGCCGGAATAGCCATAGACAGCAGCGGAAATATCTTTGTGGCCGACTCACAAAATAACAGGATCCAGAAGTTTGGAGCGTGCACAAGTCCGACATTTTCAGCCACACCTGCCGCTTCATTCACACAGACATCAACAATGACATTTACATTTACCAGGACAATTACTCCGACTTTTACAGGTACTTTTACAGTGACCGGCACACCGACGCCGTCATTCACGGGAACAATTTTTGCGGGAAGCGCCACAAACACTCCGACTATTACTTCTACTTCAGTTTTTACCGCAACAGCAGGCATTACCCCGTGCTACTTGGGGCAGTGGGGCAGTCTTGGAACAGGCAATGGATTATTCAACGATCCTACAGGGTTGGCCGAAGACAGCGATGGGAATATTTATGTTGCAGACTGGAACAATAACAGGATACAGAAATTCAGCGCAACAGAAGCTTATATTACCCAGTGGGGAAGTTCGGCCCCGGCTTCCGGCAATGGTAACGGGCAATTTTACAATCCTTTTGGCATTGCCGTTGACAGCAGTGGAAATGTTTTCGTTGCAGATACAAATAACAACAGAGTGCAAAAGTTCAGCAGCACCGGGGGATATATAACCCAATGGGGAAGCCTTGGAACCGGAAATGGAAATTTTAACGGACCATCGGGTATTGCAGCTGACAACAGTGGAAATGTATATGTTACGGATCAACTTAATAACCGTGTTGAAAAATTTAGCAATTCCGGAGTTTACATAACGCAATGGGGAGGTACGGGCAATGGTAACGGGCAGTTTAACTCTCCTATAGGCATTGTCGCCGACAGTTCCGGGGATATATATGTTGTTGAATGGAACAATAACAGGGTGCAGGAATTTACAAATACAGGGACATATATAACACAATGGGGAACAACTGGCGCAGGCGCAGGTCAGTTTAACAACCCGCTGTTTATCGCTTTAGGCGCCGGCAACACTATCTACATAACTGACCTGGGAAATAACAGGATAGAAGAATTCAGCTCTTCCGGAACATACATTACACAATGGGGCGTCAGCGGGAGCGGCAACGGTCAATTTAGCAGGCCCGAGGGAATCTCAATAGACGGAAGCGGGAATATTTTTGTTGTGGATAGTTTAAATAATAACAGGGTGGAAAAATTCGGCTCTTGTACCATCCCTACACCTACATTATCATTAACCTTTTCAACTACAACGACACTTACAGTGACCGGCACACCGACGCCATCGTTTACCGGAACATTTACGCAAGAAAGCGCGACAATTACGCCGACATTTACACCCACTGCGACCATTACACTGACATTAACAACTAATATGACGGCGCTTCCTACATGCAATATGACAGTGACGCCTGTATTCAGCGTAAATGCCACATACAACAACGCCCACGGGTCGAACAATACGGTGGTAATCGACGTGACGAGCAATTCTGATTTCACTGTGCCGCCGATGGTGGTTGTACATCCTTATGGAGAGAACGCGTCAAAACCCGCGCTTACGCTTAATACGGTAAAATTTTCCGGGCCGCCTGTCTTTTACAGGGTCACCATGCCGCAACAGGAAGGGTACGGAGACATCCAGTCAATAGTGGTGACGGGAACTGATGCCTGCGGAAGATACGGGGTAAGCAACGGATCATATACAAAATCATCGCTTACAGGGGACCGCAACTGCTGGCCATACCACAATGTACTTAATCCCGACAAACATGAAAGGTGCAGGATTGTATACAATGTTTACGGGCCGGATACGGTGCACATAAAGGTATACAGCAGGTCCGGCAGCCTGGTGCAGAACATAGGCACATGTTCTGAGGATGGATCAAAAAAGCAGGATGAAACATCGTGGTGCGGAGTAAACGACGCCAACAAGCCGGTGGACAGCGGAATATATTATGTGACAATAGAGACATCTTATTATGTTGAAAAAGTAAAGGTGGCCATTGTAAGATAAAACAACAGGGTAAATAAAAAAGGGCGGCTGTTAAGGCCGCCTTTTTTTATTCCGTGGTTTTAAGAAATTTTATATCAATCCAGCCTGTTTTTCCGTCATCTGTTTTGACCAGCGCCTCGGCATCGCTCTTTTTAAGCACCAGCACTGTTTCTCCAGCATTAATTACGGCGATGACCGAGCCGGGGGAGAAATCAATCCGTTTATAAACTTCAATCCTTGAAATTCCGTCCGCCGCAATGACAACGGTTCTTTCTCCCGGCGCATCTTGCCTGAAAAGCCCTGAAGAAACGCACGATACGAATAAAAGCACAGGTATGAACATTAAATATTTTTTCACCGGCAAATATCTCCTGTTAAAATATAATCAGGTAATTATACCAGTTTAGACGATTTATGCCCCGCTTTTGTTCGTAATCAAAAAAAATACCAAGGGATATTGACAGAAAAGCCTTCAAATGGTATAATATCACTCATAAGGTGATATTCACAGAAAAGCCCGTTTTTAAGGAGGAAGTAAATGAATGTTTCATCAAAAGGAAGATATGCTTTAAGGGCCCTGACGCACCTTGCGGTATCTTATGTAAAAAAGGAAAACAGCCCGGTTTCAATAAAGGAAATATCCGGAAAAGAGGACATTTCAAACAGGTACCTGGAAAATATATTTGTGGCCCTGCGTAAGGCGGGCATTGTAAGCTCCGTAAAGGGGGAAAGGGGGGGGTTTAAGCTCTCCTGCGCCCCTTCGGGCATCACGGTATTTGATATTTTAAAGGCGGTTGAAAAGGAGACCGCGCCCACGAAATGCTCGGCTGACCTGAAATTCTGCGGCAACGCGGAAAAATGCGGGATCCGGGACGTGTGGGTAAGGCTGGACAGGCTTCAGGCGGGATTTTTAAAGAAAACAACCCTTGAAGAAGTGACGGGGACGCACAACGCTATGAACAAAAGAGAGAACTGAAAGGAGAAAAGAAATGGCAAAAATATATTATCTTGATAACAACGCCACAACAAAGATGGATTCTGTAGTTATTGAGGCGATGGAGCCTTATTTCGGCGAAAGGTATTTTAACGCGTCGTCCATTTATTCTTCGGCGCAGGAGATAAGGAAGGATCTTGAAGCGGCAAGGGAAGAGGCCGCAAAATTTATTAACGCCGATCCCAGGGAGATAATTTTTACATCGGGCGGGACAGAATCGGATAATTTTGCCATAAAGGGAATTGCCTATGCCAATACGGACAAGGGCAAGCACATAATAACAACGAAGATAGAACATCCGGCCATTCTTGAAACATGCAAGTATATGGCAAAAAAAGGATGGGAAATCACGTACCTCGGCGTGGATAAGTACGGCATGATAAGCCTCGAGGAACTTAAAAATTCAATAAAAAAAGAAACTGTGTTGATTTCGGTCATGTACGCCAACAACGAGATAGGCACTATCGAACCTGTGGAAGAAATAGGCGCAATAGCCCGCGCTGCCGGGGTTTATTTTCATACGGACGCCGTCCAGGTGGCCGGGAAAATTCCCATAGACGTTAAAAAACTTAATGTTGACATGCTCTCGCTGGCCGCCCATAAATTTCACGGCCCGAAGGGGGTTGGACTATTCTACCTGAAAAAAGGCGTCAGGATACATTCCATTGCGCAGGGAGGGCATCAGGAAGGTTCAAAACGCTCCGGAACCGAAAATATTCCCGGAATAATAGGGCTGGCAAAAGCATGCAGTCTGGCGGCCGGACATCTTAATGACAGTGCTGATATGGCAAGAATTAAAGGGCTGCGCGACAGGCTTGAAAAAGGTCTCTTTGAAAAGATTCCTGATATAATAATGAACGGCCATCCTGAAAAACGGATAGACAACACGCTCAACGTATGTGTAAAGCACATTGAGGGCGAGGCAATGCTCATTCATATGGATTTTGAGGGCATATGCGTTTCATCGGGTTCCGCGTGCGCCTCAGGGTCGCTTGACCCGTCGCACGTGCTTCTTGCGCTGGGACTGCCGCATGAAATAGCCCACGGCTCGATAAGATTTTCTTTTTCAAAATATAATAAGGATGAAGATGTTGATAAGGTTCTGGAGGTACTTCCGGGAGTTGTTGAAAAGTTAAGAAAAATGTCGCCGATGTGGAACGAGCGCAATAAATAGTGGAGGACAAAATGGACGAGAAACAGATGATAGAGGAAATAGCCAGGATAAAAAAAGAAAAAGACGCGGTAATAATAGCCCATAATTACATGATACCGCAGGTACAGGACCTGGCGGATTTTACCGGGGATTCCCTTGAACTTTCCCGCAAAGCCGCGGCAACAAAAGAAAAGATCATTGTTTTCTGCGGCGTACTGTTTATGGCGGAAACCGCGAAGATACTTTCACCCGGAAAAAAAGTGCTGATTCCGAGAAAAGACGCCGGATGCCCGCTGGCTGACTGCATTAATGTGGAACAGGTGAAGGAATACAGGGAAAAATATCCGGATGCCATAATAATCGGCTACGTTAACACCAATGCCGACGTAAAGGCAATGCTTGATATATGCGTAACTTCCGCCAACGCGGTTGACATAGTAAAAAAAGCGCCGGGGAAAAGGGTGGTATTTTTGCCGGACGCAAACCTTGGAGCATGGGTAAAAAAGCATGTGCCGGAAAAGGAAATAATAATTCACCGGGGCGGATGCAACGTACACCAGAGGTTCACAAAAGACGAGGTGCTGCAGGCGCGCCGGATACATCCTGACGCGCAGATACTGGCCCACCCCGAGGCGGGAATGGATGTACTTGAGCTGGCGGATTATGTGGCCTCAACTTCAGCGATGATAAAATATGTAAAAGAAAGCAGCGGTAAAAAATTCATTATAGGAACGGAAGAGGGGCACATTCACAGGCTGAAAAAAGAGAGGCCTGACGCTGAGTTTTACACCCTGGGCACCGCGAAAATATGCCCGAACATGAAAAAAACAAGGGTCAGGGACGTTTATGATTCACTTTTAAAGGAACAATTTGAAATAACACTGCCTGACGACATAATGAAAAGGGCCGTAGCGCCGATAGAAAAAATGCTTTCGATGTAACCCTAAAAACATTACATAAAGGAGGAACATATGCTTCAGTACAGCGACAAGGTAATAAAACAGTTCAAGGATATGACAAATAACGGAAGGATTGAGGACGCGGACGGAATAGGAAAAGTTGGCAATCCCGTATGCGGCGATGTTATGTGGATATATATAAAGGTAAAGGACGGTATAATAACGGACTGTAAATTTGAAACTTTTGGATGCGTGGCCGCCATTGCCACCTCATCGCTGGCCACAGAGCTTGTTATAGGCAAGAGCGTAGATGAGGCCCTTCAGGTTTCAAACAAGAGGATAGTGGACCTGCTTGGCGGGCTGCCCAAGGAAAAGCATCACTGCTCGGTTTTAGCCGAGGACGGCATCAAAAGGGCCATTGAGGATTACAAGGCGAAAATGGCGGGCAAACCGCAGGAAAAACAGGGTTAAAAGCGGAAGGAAATTAAATGTCAAAAATTTTTGTGGGAATGTCGGGCGGCGTTGATTCCACAATGGCCGCCTCGGTGCTTAAGGACCAGGGGCATGAAGTTGTCGGGCTCACGCTTAAATTGTGGGATGACGCGTCGAGATGCTGCAACTACGACGACATTATGGACGCAAAACAGGCCGCTTACAGGCTTGGTATAAAGCATTATACTCTTAATATGAAAAAGGATTTCAAAAAAAAAGTGGTTGATTATTTTATATCTGATTATATCAACGGCAGGACCCCGAACCCGTGTGTTATATGCAATGAAGAGGTTAAATTCAGGGCGTTGCTGCATAAGATGAAGGAGCACGGGTTTGACGGCGTGGCGACCGGCCATTACGCCAGGATAGGAAAAAATGGCGGGGATTATTTTCTTAAAGAAGCTTTAGACAAATCAAAATCCCAGGAATATTTTCTTTCAAGGCTCAAACCCGAAGAATTAAAAAAAATAGTTTTCCCGCTCGGCGGTATGAAAAAAATCAACATTAAGGCCATGGCAAAGTCAAAAGGGCTCTACGTTGAAAAACCTGAGAGCCAGGAAGTATGCTTCCTGCGCAGGAACGAAACCCCGTATGAATTTATAAAAAGATCCATGGATATTTCGCTTATGAATAAGGGCGGGTTTTACACAACTGAGGGCGGAAAAATCGCCGATATTACGGATTCCGCCTATTTTAATTTCACGCTGGGGCAGCGCAGGGGGCTGGGCTTAAGCGCAGGCCGGCCGGTGCATGTCGTAAAAATAGACGCTGAAAATAAAAGGGTGATTGTCGGTGGAAAAAAAGAGGTTTTTTCACGGAGGTTCTTTGTATCAAAATTGAATATTTATCTGCCCCAAAAAAAAATTGAATTTGCGGCACTTGTAAAAGTCAGGTACAGGCAGAAAAAATCTGCGGCGCAGGTAAGAATTGGCAACAGCGGAGCGGAAATTACATTTAAAGAGGCACAGTTTGCGGTGACGCCGGGGCAGCTTGCGGTAATTTACAAAAACGACTCGGTTATTGGTTCGGGTTTTATAGAAGCGGGCGTTAATAACTAACAAAAAATCTACAAAAGCAGGCTTCTTTATGGTATAATAGTATGTATAAATGTATATCCAAATCATCATGAACTGCGGAGAATAAATTAAATGAAGGAAAAGAAGTCCAAGGCCAGCAGCACAAAAACAGACAAAAATATATTAAAAGAGATATTAAAAATCTCCGAGGAGATACATAATATAGCCGACATTGATATACTGCTTGATAAAATATTGCTTGAGGTGCGCCACTTTACGAACGCCGAAGGCGGGTCGATTTTTATGGTTGAGGATGACAAACTCCGCATGTCTTACACGCAGAACGACCTGATATTTTCCAACAACCCGGCCACCAGGTACAAATATCAGAACCAGGAGATTCCGCTTGATATAAGGTCGATAGCCGGCGCAACAGTAAAGCAGGGAAAGATACTTGAATTTAAGGACGTCTATAAAATATCAGAGAAATGCGGCTGCTATTTTAACGGCGATTTTGACAGAGCCTCTGGATACAGGACAAAATCCATGATTTCGGTGCCGCTTAAAAGCGTAAGGAACAGGGTCATAGGCGTGATGCAGATAATTAACGCGAAAGGCGACAACGGAAAAGTCGTCCCTTTCAACGACCAGGACGAGCTTTTTATAAGTTACTTTGCCAATGACGCGGCGACTGCCATTGAAAAAGCCAAATCAACCAGGGCCATGGTCTTAAGGATGTTAAAAATGGTCGAGTTCCGCGACCCGAAGGAGACCGGAGGCCATGTAAACAGAATGGGGGCCTATTCGGTCGAAATATACCAGCAATGGGCTCAGAAAAGAGGGTTTCCTGACGAACTCATACGCAGGTTTAAGGATAAATTAAGAATTGCGTCAATGCTGCATGATGTCGGTAAAGTGGCCATATCCGACCAGATATTGAAAAAACCTGGAAAGCTCGAACCACACGAGTTTGATACTATGAAAATGCACACCATATTCGGCTACAGGTTATTTTCACAAAAGGAATCCGAGCTAGACGCGATGGCCGCCGAGATCGCGCTGACGCACCATGAAAAATGGGACGGTACGGGTTATCCGGGGGCTATGGCGGATTACAGCATCGGAGACAGTGTTAACGCCGGGAACGAAATAAAAAAAGAAAGCATAATCCCCATCACGGGAAGGATAGCTGCCGTGGCAGACGTGTATGACGCCCTGATTTCAAAAAGGGTTTACAAGGACGCGTGGCAGGAAGACAGGGTGCTGGAATATATGAAACAGAGCGCGGGGACGCATTTTGACCCGGAAGTAGTTGACGCGTTTTTTGATATTTACGATGTTATAAAAGCAATCAGGCACCAGTACGCGGAGAACGGCGCTGATTGATAAATCGTTGTTTTTATTGTATAATAATTATATAAAAATCACGGGGGAATAAAATGGCCGGGAACAGTAAAAAAGAAATAAAAAAACAGGAAAAAGAAGCGGCTGCGCCCAAGGGGCCCGAAAGCATTGACAGGCAGGTCATAGATCTGGACGTCAACATGTTCGTATTGAAATCAAATTCCGTGCTTATCCTGCCTGAAACCCCAAATATTTATCTTTCCCCGGCAAAGGCAAAAAAGCTTGTAGCTGACCTTGAAAAAGCCGTTAAAAACTCACGTGACGGCGTGATAATAAGGTTCAAAGGAAGCATTAATCCAAGGCAGGAAAACGCCAATGATGACGGGTCAATGTTCCTCACGAGGGAGCTTTCCGTCAGCGAAATAGAAAGCTGACCCCGGACTTATGTTGCGTTCAATATTGAGGCTCGTAGCGCTGCTTTTTTCGGCTGCCGCGGCCTGCGCCTCCTTTATACTCTGCAATTATTCCGATAAACCAACTTTTTTCGCCGGCTGCGGCTTCGGCCTTGCGGCCATTCTGATATTTTCAATCGCCGTAAATTCAGGCGGGAAAAACAAAATTATAAACACGGAGAAGAAATGAAATACACAGGCGCCGCAACAGGAAGGGTTTTTGTAATAAAGTTCGACAATGATGATGACATTAACATTGAAATAGAAAAGCTGGTCAGAAAAGAAAAGATAAAAACAGCGTTTTTTATTTTTCTGGGCGGATTAAGGCAGGGAGATCTTGTTTCCGGTCCGAAAAAACCCGTAATACCGCCGGACCCTTACTGGCACTCTGTCAGGGACGGCTGGGAAGTATCCGGAACAGGGTCGGTATTTTCAGGAAAGCAGGGCCCGCAGATTCATATACACATATCAGCCGGAAAAAAGAAGAACTCCGTAACAGGATGCCTCAGGAAAAATTCAAAAGTATTCATAACTATGGAAGCCGTTCTTTATGAGTTAAATGGAGTAAAAGCTGTAAAAGAAATTGACGGGGCAACAGGAGTAAATTTGCTGAAAATAACGGCGCCGCCGGGGGTGAAAAAAGCATGAAGGGAATTGAAGTGGCAACGTCGGAAAAGGACGGTGTTGTAATAGTATCGGTAAAGGGTTATATAGATACCACAACAGCTCTCGAGGCTGAAAAGGCCATTGACGGGGCGATTAATGCCAAAAAATACAGGGTAGTTGTGGACCTTTCGGAAGTCGATTATATTTCAAGCGCCGGCTGGGGTATTTTCGTGGGAATGAAAAAGATACTGAAAAAAAACAGGGGTGATATAAAGCTTGCCGGGATGAAAAAGGAAGTCATGGAAGTCTATGAAGTGCTTGATTTTACACATATAATGGAATATTTCAGGGATACGCAGGGCGCGGCCGCTTCTTTTGGCAAAAAAAACGGCTGATGCCGGAAAAACGGGGTGTAAATAATGGCTTTAACGGTAACCGTTGAGGGCTTCGGCGGAGTAAAAGTATTGAAATGCGCCGGTTATATAGATTCGGAGAATTCGGGAAGCCTGAATAAATCAATGGAAGAGGCCCTTGCCGGCGGCGGCAGGATAGTCGTGGACCTTGAAAAAATAGATTATGTAAGCAGCGCCGGCTGGGGTATATTTGTGGGATACCTGCATGACGCAAAAAATAAAGGCGGCGACATCAGAATGGCCGCGATGAAAAAAGAAGTCCTTGAAATATATGAACTCCTTGATTTTACAAATATTTTTAAATATTTCAGGACAACCGCGGAAGCAGTAAGTTCATATAACTCATGAAAAAACAGCTTTAAAACCGGGTTTTACCGTTAAAAAAACCTTGAAAAACAAAAAGAGTGTTGATATAATTAATTTGTACCAATATCCGAACAGGAGGGCCGAGCATGGCGGAAAAGAAACAGCACGACATGATAGCTTCAGCGCTGAACGGCGTTTATGACGCGTATGATTCCTATTTAAAAGTCTACAAACAGGCCAAATTTGAAAGCGGGATGCTCCACGGGGTATATAAGGAATATTTTGACAGCGAAAAGAAACAGCTTAAGACAGAAGGGCGTTTTGAAAACGGAATGAAACAGGGAGTATGGTCGGAATATGACAAAAAAGGAAAAATTGAATGCGTAAGAATATGGAACCGCGGGGAACTGCTTGAGCGGACGATGTACGACGATGAAGTTGAAGGCGATTAATTAAAAAAATAACATAAGACCCGGCTTGTTAGCCGGGTTTTTTTGTGCCCGAAAAAGGAGAAAACAAATGGCCGCAAAAAAGAAGGCAAAAAAGAAAGTAAGCAAGAAAACGGTAAAAAGCAAAACGGAATGCGGCTCATGCGGGACTGACTGCGGCTGCGGCAAACCGGTCACTGTATATCACGGATTGTACGCAAGCATGGATCCGGAAACCGGCATATTTACCGAGGCTAATTACAACAACGGAAACCTGCACGGCGAATATACCGAATACTACGATGTGGACGCTGAAATAATAAAAACCAGGGGAAGGTATTCCGAAGGCAACAAAGAGGGGCAGTGGATTTCATACAGCAGGGACGGAAAGGCTCTCAAGGTTGACAGATTTAAACACGGCAAGAAATTAAAATAATATTCCGGCGGATATTGAAAGATTGTTCGGTATGTCCCAATGGAGTATCAGTCTAAAAATATTTTTAATAGAAGCTTGACAAACCGCCGGCGGTTTGATATATATACTACTGAAATAGTCGGGTTTAAGACTAAA
>Ga0181520_10000921_pt1 | contig 62578 bp, 58 predicted proteins | sample PEATcosm2014_Bin_29_FD_132451 | JGI IMG/M metagenome (GOLD analysis project Ga0181520, IMG submission 132451) | Peatland microbial communities from MTU Mesocosm Facility, Houghton, MI, USA - PEATcosm2014_Bin02_30_metaG | ecosystem: Environmental > Terrestrial > Soil > Wetlands > Peat | place...
AAAGGTCGCATTGTGGAATATTGAATACAACAACCTTGAACACTGCGGATTGAAGGGCAAGACGCCGAACGAAGCGCTTGCCGAGTTCAAAAACTAGTCCGCCATATGTGTGTGCTTAAAACAGTTTTTTTATCGCCAGTTTACAGATAGGTCTTGACGGCGGGCTCCAAGAAATAAATGAGCAGGGAACGGCGATTGTCCGGGCACATAAAAAATAATTAACATGATTTTATGTACCCATCTCAAAAATCAGTAGTGCGTCCGTTGGCCGTTTGTCTAATAATAGTAGGCATGCTTTTCGGCGCGCTGTTTCTTTCCCCGCATGCAGCCCATGCGGCGCTTTATAACGCGAGCGGTGTTATGGGGCAGAACTCGTATAGCACCAACGGCATTGGGGGAGGATCTAACTCTCATGGATTTAATAAGGCTCGCGATACGATAGTGGACCCAGTTAACCACCGCCTTTTTGTCGCAGACACCCTTAATAATCGTGTTTTAGTTTTTAACCTTGATTCTACTGATGGCGTCGTTTCAACCACCGCCTCTTATGTTTTTGGTCAACCGGACTTTACATCGAATGCCGCGGGAACGTCCCAGGATAAATTCAATCAGCCCTACGGTCTTACCTATGACGCTGCCACTGAGCGCCTCTTCGTAGCGGATACCTATAATAGCCGGGTTATGATTTTTGATGCCTCAACGTCGACCCTCGATGCGACCACCACCTATGGCGAGGATGCGGAGTATGTTTTTGGCCAGTCGGACTTTGTTTCCGGCGGTGCAAATGCAATAAATCAAAGTGCGACCAACTATCCCGATGGTCTCGCCTATGACCTTACCTCCGATCGTCTCTTTGTTTCCGATCCCAACGACAACCGTGTTCTTGCCTTCGATGCCTCAACGTCGACCCTCGATGCGACCACCACCTACGGCGAGAACGCGGAATACGTATTCGGGCAACCAGATTTTGTGTCGAGCGGTAACGCTACGGCACAGAACGGACTTCATTTTCCCAATGGCCTTGTGTATGATTCCGCCACTGGCCGCCTGTTTGTTGCCGACAATCAAAACAATCGTGTTCTTGCCTTCGACGCTTCTACTTCTACCCTCGATGCGACCACCACGTATGGCGAGGATGCGGAGTATGTGTTCGGTCAACCAGATTTTATATCGAATGGTTCCGGCGGCGGTCAAAACCATTTTGATAATCCCACTGGCCTTACTTATGATCCCGCAGCAGGGCGTCTCTTTGCGGCAGATAATCAAAACAGTCGTATTCTTGTTTTCGATGCTTCGACATCAACTCTCGATGCGACCACCACATATGGCGAGAACGCGGAATACGTGTTCGGGTCGGGATGGGCGCCAACCCTGACTCCGGGGATGTTGAACTATCCCAATGGTCTTTCTTATGATTCCGCGACAAAGAGCCTTTTTGTCGCAGATACCCTCGATAGTAGGGTCTTAGGGTTCGATGCCTCGACTTCAACCCTCAATGGCGCACCATCGGGCGAAGATGCCTCTTATGTTCTTGGTCAGACCGATATCGATGGTAACCCTTCATTTAGCAAGGGCAATATCGATGGCGGTCCCTACGCAAATGGGTTCAATAATCCTTTTGCTACCGCGATTGATTCGGTTGGTAATCGCCTTTTTGTTGCTGATACCTACAACAACCGTGTAATGGTCTTCGATCTTGATCCTACAACCGGCATCGCCTCAACGACCGCTTCTTATGTTTTCGGTCAGTCAGATCCTACATCATTTGCGCCGATATACCCGGTAACACAGAATGGACTCAATCAGCCCTTCGGCCTTACTTATGATCCTGCCACCGGACGTCTCTTCGTCGCCGATACCTATAATAATCGCGTCCTTGTTTTCGATGCGTCGACTTCGACGCTCAATTCCACTTCTTCTGGCGAAAATGCGGAGTATGTCTTCGGACAGTCCGATTTCGTTTCGAACAATTCTGGAGCGGACTCGAGTGAGCTTAATAATCCCATTGGCCTTACTTATGATCCCGCTACCGGGCGTCTCTTCGTCGCCGATACCTACAACAATCGGGTCCTTGTCTTCGACGCATCGACGTCAACCCTAGATGCGACCACCACGTATGGCGAGAACGCGGAGTATGTTTTCGGCCAATCCGACTTTACGTCAAGCGGCAACGCCACAGCACAAAACGGACTTCATTATCCCAACGGCCTTACCTATGATCCCGCTACCGGGCGTCTCTTCGTCGCCGATACCTACAACAATCGGGTCCTCGTCTTCGACGCATCGACGTCAACCCTAGATGCGACCACCACGTATGGCGAGAACGCGGAGTATGTTTTCGGCCAATCCGACTTTACGTCAAGCGGTAATGCGGAGACGCAGAACGGGTTTGGTGGATTTCCAAATGGTCTTACCTATGATTCCACCACCGGGCGTCTGTTTGTGGCGGACAGTAATGGCAGTCGTATTCTGGTTTTTGATGCATCAACCTCGACCCTTGACGCGACCACCACATATGGCGAGGATGCGGAAAATGTTTTGGCGCAGGCGGACTTTACGACGGGCACTCCTCAAGCGACTCAAAGCGGGCTCTATAGTCCGAACGGCATCATCTATGATCCTGCAACACAGACTTTCTTTGTGGCGGATACCAACAACAATCGCGTCATGGAATACTCCTTTATAAAGATCGTCGACCCGGAACTCCCCGACGGCACGGTCGGCGCTCCGTATAACGCTATCCTCAATACCACCTCGTCCCAGGGAACGGTCTCATTTTCCCTCTACTCCGGGATCCTCCCCGATGGATTGTCTTTTGCGACTTCTACGGGCGTGATCTCCGGCACCCCCACCACCGCAGGGGACAACAACTTCGCGATCATGGACGAGGATGGTTTCTCTACCGGTAACTTCTATACCCTCACATATTACATGCTTGCCATTGATCTCGCATCCACGCCTTCGTCTCCCGCTCCTTCAGTTATCGTCGGTGTCGGAGGTGGTGGAGGAGGGGGTGGTGGAGGCGCCTACGTACCTCCGGCCACCACTCCCGCGCCTTCTTCAACTCCTTACACATCTTCTTCGGGTTCTTCCAACGCATCCCTCCTTGCCACCCTCCAATCCCTTTATCAACAGCTTCGTCAGCTGGAAGCATCCGCAGGTCTCCCGCTCACTCCGATCCCGACGGGAATTCCTGCCACAACACCAACGCCATCCTTTACCCGCGACCTCACCTTGGGAAGCACCGGCGCTGACGTGACCGCTCTACAGAAATTTCTCATCGCACAATCCACGGGACCTGCCGCGCAGGCGCTCAAGGCGCACGGTACGACGAGCTACTTCGGTGCGCTTACCAAGGCCGCTCTCCAGGAATTCCAAAAGGCGCATGGTATCACGCCGGTCTCCGGCTACTTCGGCCCAAAGACGCGGGCGTGGATAGCGGCGGGGCATTAGAGAAAAGGAGGTCTGCAATAATGTTTTTTTAATGTGCGAGTGGTAGGGTGGGAGGATGAAATGGATATATTTTTTGATGGCAATACTTGCCACCGGAGCGGTGTTTTTTGTTCTCTTTGCGGGGAGATCGTTTAATATAAAAAGGAGCGTTGCTACGTCGTATGGAGAGTTATCCATTGTCACTGAGCCCGACGACGGGATCTTGCCGGTTTTACATATGATCAATGGCGCGTCATTGTCGCTCGATTTGGTGATGTACGAGCTTGACGATACGCAGATCGAATTTGCACTTGCGGCGGACGAGCGTCGCGGCGTGGCGGTGCGGGTCATCCTGAGCGGGGGATATAATGGCGCGACGTCAACGATGAACGCCGTCGCGTATGATTTTTTGATCGCGCATGGCGTTCCCGTGCGATACTCGCCGGCCTATTTTTCTTTGACGCATGAAAAGTCTTTGGTGGTCGATAATGCCCGCGCGCTTATCATGACGTTCAATCTCGTTTCAAAATATTACGTGACCGGGCGGGATTTTGGGATTGTCGATGCCGACAGGCGTGATATTGCGGCGATGGAAGACACATTTGAAGATGATTGGAATGGCGCCGCCGCAAACGATTCGGGCGGGGCTTCCATGGGCGGGAACAATGGCGATGGGGGGGACGATCTTTTATGGAGCCCCGGTTCGGAAGAGTCACTGCTTGGTCTTATCAACGGCGCGAAGAAATCTCTCTACATATACAACGAGGAGATGGCGGACGCGGATGTGACGAAGGCGCTTATCGACGCGGCAAGGCGGGGCATCGCGGTGTATGTGGATATGACGGGTTCGTCGGAATGGAAGTGGGAGTTTGCAGAGCTTGCGACCGCGGGCGCACACGTGCGCACCTACGCGGACGCGGATAACGCGTCGCTGTATATCCACGCAAAGATGGTCATGGCTGACGGCACCCGCGCATTCGTAGGATCGGAGAATTTTTCGGCGGCATCACTCGGCGAGAATCGGGAGCTGGGCATTATGACATCCGACCGGAACGTGATCGCCGGACTTATGAAAACTTTTACCGCCGATTGGCAGGGCGCCGTGCCGTTCTCGCCATAAATATAACAATAGCCAATATTTTACGGGCATTATCAGGGCATCGCGGGCATTGCGGAAAAACGGCGGTGAAATATTTTCCATTTACCAACGGCTTCGTTAGCATGGGATCCAACCAATATCATGAACCGCCGGAGGAATTATCGCCGGAAGCGAGAACGTTTGCCCGCATGATGCAGGGCCTCATTGAGGAAGCGGAAGCGATCGACTGGTATGAGTAGCGCATGGCTGTCGAGACCGATGCCGATGCAAAGAGGATCGTAAAAGAAGAACAGTCCGAGGAAGTGAAACACTTCAGTATGGACCTTGAGTTTTTACTGCGGAAAAAGCCGGAGTGGCGCACCATTCTAAAAACAGTCCTTTTTCGGGATGGCAATATTGTAGAGCACGGCGAGGAGGCGGAAAAGAAGGCGGGGGGTTAGTGCTCATCGCGGCGGTGGCAAGACGGTATGTATGGTACGGCGTCTCGTAGCGCGGCGAGTTTCTCCGGCTCGATTTTTTTGTGGTGAGCACGATTATCATCTTATCGGGGTGATGGTATAATTATCTTTCCTTATGGAAACCGAGAACAAACCAAGCCTGACGAGCCTTCTGAAGCCGTACCTAGGGATACTCACGTTCCTGGGTATTTTTACGCTTGCGAGCAACGCACTCAACCTGCTCCTGCCGATCATCACTTCGCGCGCGATTGACGCGTATGGCGCGCACCATCTGGCGCTTACCACCGTAGTTGAGGAATTTTTCTTTGCTGCGTTCTTTATATTCATTTTTGTCTACTTGCAAAGCATTCTGCAGACGTTCGCGTCCGAACGCGTTGCGCGCGATCTGCGCAAGCGCGTTTCCGAAAAGATCTCGGGGCAAAGTTATGCGTATATCCAGAAAGCCAATCCTTCGAAATTGCTCACGAACCTTACTTCCGATGTCGACAATATAAAGATGTTCGTGGCGCAGGCGATCGTGTCCATTGTGTCGTCGATATTCATCATCATTGGCGCGGCCATCTTGCTTCTTATCATAGATTGGCGCCTGGCGCTCGCGGTACTTCTCATCGTGCCCATCATCGGCGGGACATTCTTTTTTGTCCTCGGCAAAGTGCGGAAGTTGTTCCTGAAGAGCCGCGAAGTGATCGACTGGCTAAACAAGGTGATTAACGAAAGCATCCTCGGCGCCGCGCTGATCCGCGTGCTCAATTCCGAACAGCCGGAATACGAAAAGTTCCTTGCGGCGAACACGAACGCGAAGGACCTCGGCATGCAGATATTGACGCTCTTCGCCACGATGATCCCGATCATCTCGTTCGTCGCGAACGCGGCGACGGTGGTGATCCTCGCGCTCGGCGGGCACTTTGTGATCGGCGGCAGCATGACGCTCGGCAATTTTACCGCGTTCAACAGCTACCTCGCGCTTTTGATATTCCCGATCCTCGTGATCGGGTTCATGAGCAACGTGATCGCGCAGGCGCAGGCGTCGTACGACCGCGTGGAAGATGTGCTCAGCACGCCGGATCCGCAGCCGGATGGGATCATAAAGGAAAAGTTGCATGGCGATATTGCGGTAAAAGGAATAACCGTGACCTACGGCGAGAAGCCGGTGCTGAAGGACGTTTCGATCTCGGTGAAAGCGGGGACGAGAACTGCCATCGTGGGCCCTACGGCCGCCGGAAAGACGCAGTTGCTCTATGTCCTTACCGGACTCGTGCAGCCCAACGCCGGTTCCGTTGAATATGACGGCAGGAATATAGACGCATATGACCCGGAGTCGCTGCACGATCAAGTGGGGCTCGTGTTTCAGGACAGCATCATGTTCAACCTGAGCGTGCGCGAGAACATCGCGTTCAACACGCTTGTGACGGAAGAGGCATTGAATAAAGCAATCGCAACGGCGGAGTTAAAGGATTTTGTTGACGGATTGCCCGAAGGCCTCAACACGATTGTTTCCGAGCGGGGAGGGAGTTTGTCGGGAGGGCAGAAGCAGCGCATCATGCTTGCGCGGGCGTTGGCGCTCAACCCGCGCATACTGTTGCTCGACGAGTTCACCGCTCGCGTGGACGCGAACACCGAGCAAAAAACCCTGCGCAACATCAGGGAAAATTATCCGGAGATCACGCTTGTTTCGGTCACGCAAAAAATCGCCGCGGTGGAGCACTACGACCAGATCATCGTGATGATGGAAGGCGAAGTGCTGGCGTCGGGCACGCATCAGGAGCTGCTCGCAACGAGCCCCGAATACGTGCAGATCGTCGATTCCCAACGGAGCACCAATGCATACGAACAATCATCCAATGACTGACTATAACCTGACAGCCCGCGCCGCGGGGACGGAGCCGAAGAACGCGATACTCGCCGCGGTCAAAAAACTGTGGCCGCTTATGCGCGATGAGAAGAAGCATCTTTCCATCGCGTTCGTCGCGATCGTGGCGAACTCGCTGCTCACGCTCGCCGGCCCGCTCGTGATCGCATACGTGGTGAACACCTACTTCATCGCAAAGAATTTCCAGGGTGTGCTGGCCTATTCTGGATTGCTCGTCGTGATGTTCCTCGTCGCGCTCGTGGCGAGCTACGCGCAGACGCGCGTGATGGGCGGCGTCGGCCAGCGCGTGCTTTTTAACCTCCGCAACGCGGTGTTCAACAAGCTGCAGGAATTGCCGGTGGCGTTCTTCAACCAGAACAAAGCGGGGGATCTGATCTCGCGCATCAACAACGATACGGATAAGCTGAACCAGTTCTTCTCGCAGTCGCTCATGCAGTTCATCGGTTCGATATTCATTATGATCGGCGCGGGGATATTTCTGATCGTGCTCAACCCGGCGCTTGGGGGCGCGTCGCTCATTCCGGCATTGCTTATTGTTATCGTCACGCAGGTGACGGCGGCGTGGGTCAAGCGCAAGAACGCGATAAGCATGCGCGCGCTTGGCGGCATGAGCGCGGAGATCCAGGAAGGCCTGAGCAACTTCAAGGTGGTCGTCGCATTCAATCGCCGTGATTATTTCCGCGAGCGGTTTGACGCGGCGAACCAGGAGAACTACAAGACGTCCGTCGACGCGGGCATTGCGAACAACACGCTGACACCGATCTACGGTTTCGGCGCGAACCTTGGCCAGCTGATCGTGCTTGCATACGGCCTCGTGCTTATCATGCACGGCCGGTTCACGATCGGTCTCCTTATCGGATTTTTGCTTTACACGAACAACTTCTATAACCCACTTCGCCAGCTGGCGTCATTGTGGGCGAACTTCCAGACGGCGCTTGCCGGCTGGGACCGCATCTCGGACATCCTCTCGCTCAATACGGACCTGGTCACGATAGCGGCCGCGGATGCAAGGCCCGCGCCCGCAGGCATAGAAAATTCCGTGCTCGCGTTCGACCATGTGAGCTTCCGTTATCCGGACGGCAAAGATGTTCTGCACGATATCAGCTTTACCCTCGAGAAGGGGAAGACCTACGCGCTTGTGGGACCCACCGGCGGCGGCAAGACCACGACCGCGTCGCTCATGGCGCGTCTGTACGACCCGACGGGCGGAACGGTCTATCTTAGCGGCAAAGATATCCGTTCGTATGATGCGCCGACGCGCACCAAAAAGATCGGTTTCATTTTGCAGGAACCGTTCCTCTTTACCGGCACGGTACGCGAGAACATTGTGTATGGAAATGACGAATACGCGGGCCATTCAAAAGAACAGCTTGAGGCGGTGATAAAAAAGGAAGGGTTGCACGATCTTCTCGCGCGGTTCGAGAAAGGGCTTGATACGCCCGTGGTCTCGAGCGGCGACGCCATCAGTTTGGGCCAGCGCCAGCTGATCGCGTTCATCCGCGCCGTGCTGCGCAACCCCGACCTTCTTATCCTTGACGAGGCGACGGCGAACATCGATACCGTCACCGAGCAGCTGCTCGAAGAGATCCTGAAAAAGTTGCCGTCGACCACCACGCGCGTCATCATCGCGCACCGCCTGAACACCATCGAGAACGCGGACGAAATATTTTTCGTGAACAGCGGCACCATCACGCAGGCGGGTTCGATGGAGCACGCGGTGGATATGCTCCTGCACGGAAAGCGGCAGAGCTGATCCCTATTGCCATCCCGCGCCGAAAAGGCCGAAAGTAAAAAAGACCAAAAATAATCAGCTAAAAATAAATTTATGAAAAATCCAAAGACAAAAATGTGGTTTATGCTGGTTGTCGGCTTCATTATTATAGGGATTGTACTGTTTGTCGTAGCGGGGACGACACATTATTGGCAGGGGTGGAGTTACCTTGCGGTAGGGTTTGTGACGAGCGGGCTTCTTACCCTCTATACCGTAAGCGACCCGGTACTTCTTGAAGGCAGAACGAGGAACGGGTTCACTGCGGAGCAGCGGCCCATTCAAAAGATCATTGTGTGGTGCTTGGGACTTTTCTGTGCCGCAGCATATATCGTCCCCGCGTTGGACTATCGCTTTGGCTGGTCAAGTATGCCGTCATGGCTCTCTATTGCAGGCGACCTGCTCATCATCGTGGGAATGTGGATGGTCTACCGGGTGTTCAAGGAGAATTCCTTCGGCGCGGTAACCGTTGAGATCGGGAAGGATCAAAAAGTGATCACGACTGGCCCTTATGCGATCGTGCGCAACCCGATGTATTCGAGCGCCATCGTATATTTCGTCGGGATGACGTTGGCGCTCGGCTCATACTGGGGCCTTATTCCCGCCGTCCTCGCAGCCCTCGGTTTTGTTTTGCGATTGCTCGACGAGGAAAAAATGCTTGCGAAGGACCTCCCGGGGTACGTCGCGTATCAGGCAAAAGTCCATTGGCATTTGATACCGGAGATCTTCTAAAAGAGCTATACTACGCATCAATGACCAATTCATCCACAGCATCTCCTGTTGTCGATATCCAATCGTTTGCGATGCGCTTCGGTCCGAAGGAAGTCGTGAAGGACTTATCTTTTGTTGTAAACCAAGGCGAAGTTTTCGGCTTGCTCGGATCGAACGGCGCGGGGAAGACGACGACAATCCGCACGCTGCTTGCATTGCTCGAGCCAACAAGCGGCACATTGCTCGTGAACGGCAAACGCTACACTCCGGCGATGGCACCGATGGTGGGCTATCTGCCGGAAGAGCGGGGATTGTACCGCAACGAACCGGTGCTCGACACAATGGTATATTTTGGCGTCATGCACGGACTTAAAAGGGACGATGCGAAGAAGCGCGTGTTGGCATATTTGGAACGCGTAGGACTTGGCGACAAAGCGCACGCGCGGCTGACCGAGCTTTCGAACGGTCAGCAGCAAAAGATCCAGCTCGGCGTGACGATCCTCCACGAGCCGTCGCTTATGATTCTTGACGAACCGACCGAAGCGCTCGACCCGGTGAATCGGGATCTCTTGATGAACATCATCAACGAGCAGCGCACGAATGGCGCGACGGTCATTCTTGTTACTCACCGCATGGAAGAAGTGGAACAGCTGTGCGACCGCATCGTGCTGCTTAAAGACGGCACGCGGGCGCTCTATGGAACGATCGATGAAGTTAAAAATAAGTTCGGCTCTACGGTAATCGCGCTCGCGTATACCGGCACGCTGCCGTTGAACGACAAGCTGTATGCGATCACAAAGCAGTTGCCGCACTATGCGGAACTCGCGTGGCGCGAGGGCGTGACGCCGGATGAGATCCTGCGATCCTTGGCCGGTGCTCCCGACCTTCACCTCACCACATTCGACGTCCGCCGCCCGACGCTCAACGAAATCTTCTTAACGCTCTATAAATAACATGTGGAACATCATCGGGTTCGAAGCGTTGCGGGCGCTCAAAAAGAAAAGCTTTTGGATCGCTACTGTCGCGCCGCTCATCTTTATTCTTCTTGTTCTCGGCGTTGAATATCTTTCCACTAAAAACGCACAGACGAATGCCGCGCAGCAGGCGCAAGCGTTTTCTGCCACCGCGCATATCGGGGAATTCGATGATTCGGGTTTCATCAATCAACAGTTGATCGCCGCGCAGCATATTGCGATCGAGCCGAGCAAGGATGCCGGCGTTGCGGCCGTTAAGAGCGGCGCGCTCGACGCGTTCTTTTATTACCCGAAAGATCTGAACACGATGGATATCGAGGTTTACGCGAAGGATACGGGCATCAGTCTCTCGCCGCCGTACAATGCCGCCGCGAGCGAATTGCTGCACCAAAGCGCGATCAACGACGTGAGCGCGGCCACAAAAGATAGCCAAGTCGTCCAGATCCTGGAAAAGTCTCCGGCGGTCACCGCAACGACCTATAAAGACGGCGTGGAAACCGAAGGGCTCATGAGCGCCATCGCTCCGGGAATATTTGCAATAGCATTTTTATTGTTGTACGTGCTCCTGGCGTCATTTATGATATCGAGCACTGCCGGAGAAAAAGAGAACAGGACCGCCGAGATGCTTTTGACTTCGACCAAAGCGGAAACGCTCATCGCGGGCAAGATCCTATCTATTTTCATTTTGGGGCTGGTGCAACTTGCAACGCTCGCCATACCGCTCTTTATTGTGCTCCTTCGCTTTCCGAATCAAATTGGATTGCCTGTCGGTTTTTCGTTGAGCAGTATTCCACTTGATCCCGGCGCCATCATGTTCGGCGCGCTATTCTTCGTGGCCGGCCTGCTTATGTTCACCGCGCTCCTCGTCGGCTTTGGCGCCATGTTCCCGAGTGCCACCGAAGCCAGCCGCTTCCTCGGCGTGGCCATCATTGCGGCGTTCCTGCCTATCTACGCGTTTCAAAGCGTGATCAGTTCGCCGCACGCGCTCATCGTCACTATCTTCACCTACTTCCCGTTGACCGCGCCGTTGACCGCGCTCATTCGCAACGCCGTCGGCAGTTTTTCGACGGGGGAGGCGCTCGGATCGCTCGCCGTCATCATCGCGGGCGCGATCATTGCGGTTTGGTTCGCCGTGCGGGCGTTCCGTTACGGCTCGATGGAATACGGGCGGCGCGTCGGGATCAAGGAGCTGCTGCGATAAAAAAACAGCCCGGACATGCCGAGCTGTTTTTTTTATCCTCCTTCTCGCCCTAGTGGATGATGTCCGCGAGATGCAGCAGCCAGAGGCAGGCGGCTATCTCGATAAAGAACAATCCAAGGCCGGTGGGAGAACCCCAGCTGTACCACGAACCCCACGCTCGCCAGTTCTTCCAGTGTGCCGCGTCGTTCTTCATCCACCACTCTTCGGCGTCGATTTTCTTTTCTTTTTCTTCTTCCATATTTTTTTGATTGATTTTCGTATTCGACCTTTGGGCATGCATACCCCAAAGATGTTGCGGACGGACGTGATCTTGCAGATCGGGGTTTATGATCCAAGACTTTGGAAACGCCGCTTACTCCACAATTCTATTGTAGCAGGAATATGATAACTACGCATTCGATGGAGAAGCGTATAATGATATCAACATGAACGATCTCAATAAAAAAGCGTTCGAGGGACTGACATTCTTTATTCTGGCTTTGGCGGTGTTATTATTTCTCCCTGTTTGGACCTTTCATTACTGGCAGGCGTGGGTCTTTCTTTCGGTTTTTTCCGTGTCGGTATTTTTGATCACGGTATATCTTATGAAGAAGGATACCAAGCTTTTGGAAAGACGGGTAAACGCAGGTTCGGCCCATGAAAAAGAAAAAAGCCAAAAAGTTATACAATTCGTGGCACAATTCGCATTTATAGCAGTCGTGGTTTTTCCGTCGATTGACCATCGTTTCGGCTGGTCAACCGTTCCGGCATACATTTGCATTATCGGCGATATGCTTGTTGCGCTCGGATTGTTCGTGGTATTTTTGGTTTTTAGAAAAAATACTTTTACGTCAGCCACTATTGAGGTTGCTTCTGATCAGAAAGTAATTTCCACCGGCCCGTATGCTTTTGTGCGACATCCTATGTACAGCGGGGCGATCATAATGCTTTTGGGCGTGCCTCTTGCGCTCGGCTCATGGTGGGGATTGCTCGCCGTTATTCCGATTACTTTTGTCATGATCTGGAGATTGCTTGACGAAGAAAAATTTTTATCCAGAGATTTACCCGGCTATATCGAATACTGCGCGAAAGTTCGTTGGCATCTCGTGCCGGGAATTTTTTGAGCCGCCGTACGCGGATAATAAATAATCTGGTAAAATAAGACCTATGGCAAAAAAAGGAATAGCGGGCGGCGTGGTGCATCCGCTACCGCCGGATTTACGAAAAGCTTTGGGTTCTGACCGAAAAGCGCTCGCGGCGTGGGAGAGCCTTACGCCTCTTGCGCGCAACGAATGGATCTGTTGGACGATCTCCGTCAAAACAGTGGAGACGAGGAAAAATCATGTCGGGAGAGTGATCTCGGAGCTTAAAGAAGGAATGCGTCGGCCCTGTTGCTGGATCGGTTGCATTCATCGAACGGATAAACCGATCAGTCGTTCGGTGCAATGGGTGCTCAGTAAGCGAACGAAGGTAAAAAAGTGATTACGTATCAAATTATCATCATCGGATGTTGGGCGGCATTCATTCTGGTGTGGGCTGTTTCGGCATTCAACACGAAGCGGGACGTTCAAGGAGGCGATGGGGGCGCATGGCAGAAATTTGCATTGCTGCGTTGGGTGGTGGCTGCAATCGTTCTCGTGTTTGTTGCGTCGCGCATTGCAACGGGGACTGCGCACTTTACGAACGTCGGACTTATCTTTTCGTATGGCATCTTCCCGCAGTCCATAGATCTCGGCTGGTTCGCCGCCGCGCTTTCTGTTATCGGCGTTGCTTTTGCCGTTTGGGCGAGGGTATGCCTCGGGCGCAATTGGAGTTCGCGCCCGGCCGTCAAAGTTGACCATGAGCTCGTGACCTCGGGTCCTTACGCATACGTCCGCCATCCCATTTACACCGGCCTCATTCTGATGGCATTTGCCACCGCGCTTACCGGTAGCGTATGGGGCATTGGCGTTTTCATTATTGCCTGCTTCGTTTTGATCTCGCGCATTCCCATAGAGGAGAAGATCATGCTTGAACTTTTCCCAAATGAATATCCGGAATATCGGAAGAGGACGAAGTGTCTCGTGCCTTTTGTATGGTGATCTGAATATAGTTTCTAGCGGCGGCGGGCTACTACAAATCTTTAGCTCTATAAATAGAAGGATACTTAGGCTTGAAATGTAGTTCTTTTTTAATGTGCTTCGTATCCATCGTCATATCCCACAGATTAAGCAGAAGCCATCCGTCTTTCGCAGGAACCCGCTCCTGGCCTCCACTTAGTTTTGTTAACTCGCCGATCGTGATAGGCTCATCATCTGCAACGTTATAGATGCGACCGCTAACATGGGGCATGCTGGCGGCAAGAAGTAATGCCTGATCGACATCCTCATGGTGTACCATGGATAGCTTCTTTAGCGGATTCCAGTTGATCATATGTGGCAAAGCTTCTTTGATGTGTGGATCGCCATCGCCATATACAAATGCCAATCTCAAAATACGAACGTCGAGCCCTTGCTCGCGGTGTAATGTTAGTAACGCTTCTTCTGCGGCAATTTTTGTTTTGGGATATATCAACGTGGCCGGTATAAGAATATCGTCTTCTCTGGATGGCCTGCCGACATTCAGTTCGCGATACACATTGCTGGTGCTCGTAAAAACAAATCGCGTGACGCCTGCCTCGAGGACCGCTTTGGCCAGCACAATAGTTGCATCCAGGTTTATTGCGCGAACTTGTTCTTCGGTAATATCGCCGCGAAATTGGGCTGCAGTATGTATCACTGCATCAACTCCTCGTATGGCTTCGGCGAGATGCTTGTTATCTTTATCCAAAAGATCGCCCACTATCACTTCTGCGCCAAGCTCTTTCAGCGCATGCGCACGTTCGGCGCTTCTTACGAGAATGCGAACCGCATGACCCTGTTTAAGCAGGTACGGTACCAAACGACTTCCAACTTTGCCCGTTGCTCCGGTTACAAATAGTTTCATGATCGTTATAGCTTAATACTACATTCGGGAACATTTATTCCCTATCTTTTTTCTGAAAGTTGATGCTCGAAAAGATGCTGATCGCGGCGATGCCGAGGAAGAACGCGACGAGCGATGGCAGGTTAGTGAAATTTATTTGCGCTAGCCGAAAAAGCAGATAGCCGATCAGCATATTGCATAATGCCCATATCACATTTACCAGCGGGGATGAGAGCCCTTTGCCGGGCGGTTTGGCAAATGGCGATGGAAACTTGTTTCCCGAAACGCCTTGTACAAAATGCGGGATTGCATTGGCGAGAAAGATTCCCGCAAAGAAGCTCACTATGGAGAGATACCATTCCATGCGTTTATTCTACTCTACTGCACGACTCTCTGCACCACATCAATCTTTCGTCGCCTGAGGCCTCAAGGTCTCTCAAAGCCACCGGCGCACACGGGTGCGATAGTTTTGATATTCATCCCCAAACCTGCGCGTCAGATACGCCTCTTCCCGCGCGATCACGAGCCGGTCCATGACGGCGATGAGGAATGGTATGAGTATGATCGGCCACCATAGGTTGAAGTGCACGCCGACCCCGGCATAAAGAAAAAGAAGTGAGACGTATAAAGGATTGCGAGTTATCGTAAATATGCCCCGGGTCACGAGCGATGAAGCAGCCTTATGCGGCATGATGGTGGTGCGTGCGGCGTAAAACGATTGCATCCCCGGTATCGCGAAGAAAAGCGATGCGATGGCGAGCATCCATCCGACAACTCTCGCGATCATGTAAGGAAGAAATGCCGGGATGGGAATTACATATTCAAGAGTAGTTCCGACCAAAAAGAAGATGCCGTAGATGAGCGGTGGTGGAATTATCACGCAGGGGCTGTCATTCCTATGGGGAGAATCCATATTCTCATTATACCGCCCGCCGAAGATCATTCTGGGGAATTCAAAAACCCGAGGCCTCAAGGTCTCTCGAACCGATGCACTAACGGGCGGAGGCGGAAGGATTCGAACCTTCGAACCGGTTTCCCGGTTAACATCTTAGCAGGATGCTCTTTTCAGCCACTCAAGCACGCCTCCACTACCGATTGAGTGTAGATTATTATGGGAGTTTTCTCAAGTGTTTGGCTCGCGCTTTATGTTAGGCATTTTAGTTATTTTTAATTTGCGATTGTTATGATGGCGTGATGGTAATTGAGCACATTATAAAACTCATCGAATGGTGCAAGCTTAAAATCATTTTATTGGAACGCTCGCCAAACACTCTCTTTAAAGAAGGCGAAATTTGGTGGTGCCGGATCGGTATGAATGTGGGGCATGAAACATATGGGAAAGGCGTATCATTTGCCCGACCCGTTTTGATTTACAAGAAATTCAGTAAGGATTTTTTCATTGGCATTCCTATAACCAGCAAGAAAAAAGAAGGGACATGGTTTGTCCCGTTGATATTTAATAACAAGGAAAGTCGCGTTATTCTGAGCCAGTTAAGGGCGTTTGACGGAAGGCGGCTGATAGAGAGAATCGGCGTTCTTGGAGATGATCAGCGCGGATGTGTAAAAATTGCGTTACACGATCTCTTGTTTAAATAAATATATCTCCCGCCGTGAGGCGGGGTGAGTGGGAAATCCCAAATGTACGTTCATTGTACCAGTAGGGAAAACTTAGTCAAATACTTTTTAATAAAAATTTAATGATTTGAGAAGGTGCTTTTCAGGAAAAACGCATAATACTGATACCTTGTGCTATCAGCTATTTTTTGCTATAATGTGTTGGAGTTTGGGAGTTTAATCTGTTTTTAATAATCTCATTCCGGCTCTATTTTTATCTCTATTTATGCCAAAAGAAACACTCAAAACAATTCCCATAGAAGCTGCGGTCAAAACCCGTCCGCCGATCGTCGTCGTGATGGGCCATGTTGACCATGGCAAGACGACGCTGCTCGACTATATCCGCAAGGCGAACATCGCTGCGCGCGAGGCGGGCGGCATTACGCAGGCCACTGCCGCGTACGAAATAGTACACGCGACCCGGAAAATTACTTTCATCGATACGCCCGGGCACGAGGCGTTCACCGCGATGCGTTCACGCGGCGCGCAGGTCGCCGACCTTGCGATCCTCGTCATCGCCGCCGACGAAGGCGTGAAGCCGCAAACAAAGGAAGCGATCCAAATTATTTTGGACGCGAAGACGCCCTTTATCGTCGCGATCAATAAAGTTGATAAGACCGGCGGCAATCTGGACAAAGCGCGCAACGATCTGATGGCGGCCGGCGTGTTGCTCGAGGGCTACGGCGGACAGGTGAGCTATCAGGCGGTTTCCGCAAAGACGGGCGAAGGCGTCCCGGGACTTTTGGACCTTATTCTTCTTGCCGCCGACCTTGAAGGCCTTACGTACGACGCAAGCGCACCGGCGTCCGGATTTGTGCTCGAAGCAAAGCGCGACCCAAAGCGCGGCATCGAGGCGACGGTCATTGTAAAGAACGGGACGTTGTCGCGCGGTGATGCCGTGCATACGCGCACCGCCAGCGGAAAAGTAAAGATCTTGGAGAATTTTTTGGGAAAAACAGTGACGGAGCTTGAACCCTCCGCGCCTGCGGTCATCATCGGTTTTGAAAAGATCCCGCACGTGGGCGAGGAATTTTCGGTGGGCGATTTGGCGGCAACGAGCGTGGCGGCGGCAGGCGCGGACATCGCCGGCGTTGCGGCGGCCAAGGCCGTCAATCAGATCGCCAAGTCCAAGCCCAATACGTTGAACTTGATATTGAAGGCCGGCGACGCCGGTTCGCTTGAGGCGCTCTCGGTGGTGTTGCGTGGCATCGACCAGAAGGGCGGCAAGGAGATAAATATAGTAGAGGAGGGGGTGGGCGACATCACGGACGGCGACATCCGCCACGCGATGGCGACGCAGGCCACGATCATCGGTTTCAAAAATCGCGTGGAGAAGGGCGCGAAAGTGCTCGCCGACGCGCAATCGGTGACGGTCATCACATCGGAGATCGTGTATGATCTTTCAACGGCAGTGGAGGAATACTTTAGCGGCGCGCGCGGGCCGGCCGGAGCGGGCGAACTCGAAGTGCTCGCACTCTTCAATCAGGAGAAGCCGCAGAAGCAATTGGTGGGCGGCCGCGTCGTAAACGGCACGTTCCGCGGAAAGGTTTCGTTCGATATCGTGCGCGGTCACGTCGGTTCGGCGCCGGTGGGCAATGGAAAAGTGTTGGGATTGCGCGAGAAGAAGAGCGAGATTTTTCAGGCGGATAAGGGGAAAGAGATCGGCGTCCTGCTTGATTCGCCAACGATCATTCAGATAGGAGATAAATTATTGATCAGGAAATAATCCTCGCGCGCGGCTCTTGCGGCGGCGTGCATCATATTATGAACTTTCGTTCCGAGCGGGTGGGAAAACTGATTCGCGAGGAGCTTTCGAAGATGATCCTTCGCGAAGTGGAGCTTCCGGCGCTTGCCACGATCACCGAGGTGGAGGTGGATAAGAATCTGGAGGGCGCGCGCGTAAAGGTGAGCGTTCTGCCCGCGTCCGGTGAGAAGGCGGTGCTTGACGCGCTGACCCAGAAGGCGGGATATCTCCAGCATCTTCTGCTCAGAAAGATCAACATCAAACCGATGCCGCGCATATTTTTCGTGATCGACCACGGCTTTGAGAACGCCGCGCTGGTTGAAAAATTATTAGGGCAGGATACTATTAAGGCTCGGGAGGAGAACAAGCGCGGCGACGAGTTGGAGAAGTAGCGTCCGAGTGCCACGGCCACGTGGTGAAGTAGTAACACAGCCCTCTGCAAAAGGGCGATGCGCGGGTGCAATTCCCGCCGTGGCCTCATTAAGATTTAATCAAAATTTAATCTCGGTGTTGTATGCTTTTCTTAATGAAGAAAAGATCATGGACCGAAGAACAACTTAAGAGTGCGGTAGTTAACTCTTTCAGTTATAGGCAAGTGTTGAATAAGCTTAATCTTCGCGAGGCTGGAGGGAATTATGATCAAGTTAAAAAATATATTAAAGAGTATCAACTCGATGCAACGCATTTCAAGGGAAAGGGTTGGAATGGAGGGTCAAAGAATTTTAGGCGTCCACAGATTCCTCTTAAAGATATATTGGTAGGCAAAAGTAATTATCAGAGTTTTAAATTAAAAAACAGATTATTTGCAGTTGGATTAAAATTGCCATATTGTGAAGAATGTGGATGGGCTGAAAGATCCGAGGACGGTCGGATTCCTTTAGAGCTCGATCATATCAACGGAGACAGACATGACAATCGTATAGGGAATTTGCGCGTGCTATGTCCGAATTGTCATAGTCTAAAACCAACCCACCGAGGAAGAAACCGAAGAAGCGCCCGGGTGGCGGAATGGCATACGCTCACCACTTAAAATGGTGCGACCGTAAGGTCATGTGGGTTCGACTCCCACCCCGGGCACAAATAATAAAAAAGTGAAAGCGCGCTCTGGGGGAGCGCGCTTGTTTGTAATGGAGGCCGGCCGATCAAACACCGGTCAGGATAAGGTCCTTTTTGATGAACCGTTCGGGAAGGTCGGGGATGAGACGTGCTGCGATTGTGGGATGGTTCCGCTCGAGAAGATCGATGATGGTGGGGAATGTTGCATATGTCCTTTCTCTGTCGGTGATGGCACAAAGACACTGAAATGCGTTCTCGACGTGGCTTGCTAGGCTCTTTGGGTCGCCGACGATATTGATCAGATCATTTTTGATGCGTGTCCACTCTGCTGGCGTTGTTAATTCCACAGTTTCCACTACCGCTTATACCTCCGTTGAGATTTTACGTAACGTGCAGCCGATATTATACCGCGTGGCGCAAAAAAATAAAAGGGATATAATGAAATTACTTCCATGCCTTCTTTTGACTACACCACCGGCCAAGCGTTTCTCCGCGATTCGTTCGTGCCGTTCAAGGACGCGAATGTGAGCATCGCGAGCTCTCCGGTGCTGTACGGCTTGAGCGTTTACACGGTGTTCAGTGTCAATTGGAACGAGGCCGAGAAGAAGCATTACGTATTCAGATTAAAAGATCATTATAAACGGCTGGTGAACTCCGCGGCGATCATGGACTTCAATACGTTCGCGGCGGCGTGGCCGTATGAGCGCTTCGAAACGACGATGCGCGAGCTCGTCGCACGTAACCCCGCGGAAGGGGAAGATATGCTGGTGCGCGTGACCGTCTTCGTTGACGCGCTCATCGCGGGAACGAAGATCCACGACCTGCCGCAGTCGCTTTCCGCGTACGCATATTCGATGGGGCAGATCCTTCCGCGCACGGGCGTGAACGTGTGCGTTTCGAGCTGGACGCACGGCATCGATAACGTGATCCCGTCGCGCGCCAAGGTGAACGGCGGATACGCCAATAACTCGCTCATCAAGAACGAAGCGATCCTGAACGGATATGACGACGCGATCGTGCTCGACGTGCACGGGCGCGTCACGGAGGCGACCGTCGCGAATATTTTCATCGTGCGCAACGGGATGCTCATCACGCCCGGAGTGAGCGTGGATATTCTGGAAGGCATCACGCGTGCGAGTGTCATCCAGATCGCCCACGACGCAGGGATTCCGGTGGAGGAACGGCTGGTGGATCGCACCGAGCTCTATATCGCTGATGAGGCATTTATCTCCGGCAGCTCCGCGCGCATCACGCCGATCATATCGGTGGATAAACGCCCGGTGGGTGGCGCGAGCGCCACTGGTGGTGCCGTGCCGGCCGTGCCTGGCGCGATCACAAAAACGATTTTGGAAAAATATGAATCGGCGCAGCGCGGCACCGACGGCGGAGCGTACGCGGCGTGGCGGATGGAACTATGAAGCGCCTTGCGGTAATTCTTGTCATCATACTTTTCTTCGCAGTTGCAATTTATATTATTTTTCTCTGCCTCGGTAGGCCGGCGCTGCCCGCGCAGCCGCAACCGGCATTCACTTTTTTGCTTTCATCGTCGACGCCGCAGCCTGCTTCTGTAAACGATCAGGTGTTCTATGCAAATCAAAGCGGGCTTTTCTCGTATGATGTAGCCGCGCACAAAACACTGCAGATCGCGGCGGTCAACGCGAGTACCTCCATTTTTAACGGACGGAGGATCGGCGACGATACGATCGGCTTTGAGGTGGGTCAAGCGTACAGCAGCAAAACATCGTCGGTATATATGCTCGACCTCGCATCGGATACGCTCACAAAAGAAACGGATGTCGGCGGCGATGCAGGATGGTATGTTGATAATCTTGAGTTCGTCGCTCCCGGTGAGTTTGTGTATACCGAGGCAAGTACGACTGCCGGCATGCTCGATAACTACGACCGCGTCTTTCTTTTTAAGGACGGCACAACGACGCAGATCGGATACATTTCCAATCCCGGCGAGTATGGTTCGACGCTGAGCAGCGCTCCCGACGGGAATCATCTCTTTTTCGCCGGTCAGATATACAGCATGGCCGCCAAGACGTGGATTCCGGTCTCGGGGACGTGCAAAGGCCCCGAGAGCACATGGCTTAACAATAATGTCGTGATATTGAAGTGGGAGAGCGACTACAACGCCGGCAATATTTGCTATTACGATATAACGTCCGGAGCGGAGGGCGATGTCGGCCTGGCGGGTGGTTTTAATGTGATGGGCGGCGATATCTTTTCTATGCAATACGCAACCACGGTGCCGGCGCTCTTTCAGATCTCACAATACAATTACGCCGCGCATGCCGCGCGGGTCGTCATCCCGAACGCGCGATTCTGGTCGTACTATAGTTCCGACATGAACGGTTTCCCCGGCGTGGTCTATGAGCCGGTGACATCCTCCGGCACGTGCCAGGATCCCGATTGCTTCGGAGGCGTCGCAACAGGAAGTCTGATGATGTTCGACCCCGCGACCGGCAGCAGCACGCCGCTCGGGTTCGGCGCGGCGGATGATGTTAGGGATATTTTCTGATCGGCGTATTTATTCTTTAATTGCTGTATATTTTCGCCTTTCCTGTTGGGCTATTATTTCCACCGCCTTCTCCGCGATAACTCTTTTTCGTCCAAGACAAGGGATATCGTTGGAGTAATACATCCATTCGATCAAGCGTATAGACTTCTTTTTTGCAAATTTCAATCCCCACAGCGGGGCATAGTTTTCAAGCCTCGGTTTGGCATATGTGATAAATCCTCGCACCCCCGCGAGCGTTTCTATTTTGTTTTGTAGCCATAGTATATGCGCTTCGCTCGCTGAAACTATTTTAATGAATAGTCTTTGGGTTTGATAGCGGCGTCCTTTGTATGTATTATATTCATCGCGGTATGTTTGGATATTGCCATCACCATCGATGCAGCCACGGAAGTAGTCCCTAAAAAATTCATCCGGGACAGCTATCTCTCCGATCGTGTAACTCTTCGCTTGAAAGAGACCGACCCTCAAGAGCCAATCATAAAATTGGACATTACCGTACTGGATTTTAAGATAATGATTTCCTATTCCGGAAACGTGATCGCAAATTCTATTTTCGATATTAAGGCACGTTTTGAAGTTCTCTAATATTTCCCGATCTTTGGAAACCAAAACTACCGTCCGATTATTCGAGGATAGGCATCCATCAGTAACCAAAAGCCCCACCGCATATGCAAGATTTGGATTCCATACAAAATCTTTTTCAGGCAATCTCCTCTGGGGCATTAGAATTTGCCTTCACTATACACTATAGAGATTAAATTTTGATTAAAAAATAATTGTGCCCTTGACGTTCTCAGAATCAAAACCCCTCTTTGAGATGCTATTTTCCTTGCAAAATGTGGCGTCAGGGTTCGACTCCCGTGTGGGTAGTGCGGGATTATAAAATTTTTCTATTCCTTCTCCTTCGTGGAGAATTTGTTATAATAAATCTATGTGGATTTGGTTCTCGCCATTGTTTCTCCCGGTAATTATTATTCTAGCTTGGCAAATTTGACGCAAAAGCATCAATGTCTATTCTGGTTGTGAATTGGTGTTATTAATTGCATCACAAGTCTATGCCGCATATTTTCCACTTTCCTTACGTTGGTGGGTTTTGCTAACGCTTGTTTTATTGATTTTGGCTTTCAGTATTGTAGGACTTGTAATTTCAAAAGAAGATCAACATAAAAAGCATGCTGCAGTATTAGACTTTATCATCGCTCTTTTCCCGGTCGTTATGGTCGGAGTGTTTTTCTTTATAGCGGGCGGGTTCAATGGGATAGGTTAGCGGGAGCGACGATCGCAGTACGGTTCATTTTTTAAACATCGTTCCATGCTGCTCACTAAAAATCGCTCGAATATTTTTATCGCAAAGAGTTCGACTCACGTCGTGGCATCGATTTTGAAAACTCAATAAAACCATGGCTTCTAGGGAAGTGTGCCCGAGGCGAGAGTCGAACTCGCATGACCTTACGGTCAATCGTGTTTGAGACGATTGCGTCTGCCATTCCGCCACCCGGGCCTGAATCACTGTGCGCCGCATCGCGGCACAATTGATATTAGCCATTTATAAAGGTAAAATCAAGGAAGATGAGGACTGCATGGAATAAAGGAATAACCAAATACCAGCCAAAACCATGTCTTTGCGGATGCGGCGAATTGGTATCTGTCCATAAATATTCTCAGCCGCAAAAAAAAGGATTTACCTATCAGATCAACGATTTTATAAAAGCTCATGGCAAGCGTGGCGTTGGCGGTTTTGATCCAGAAATCCATACACCACGGTTTTGCGCCTGTGGCTGCGGAGACATGACGAATTTATTCCGTGGAAATTCCAATAGGTTTATCAAGGGCCACGAAAATATCGGAAGAAATCCATGGAATAAGGGCGGCACATTTTCCGAAGCTACACGTGCAAAAATGAGCTTGGCGCGACGTGGCAAGGAACCGGCGAATAAAATATTCATAGATCGAACCAAACTCCATCAGCTATACGTCGTTGATCAAAAAACTGCTAAGGAAATCGCTGCAAGTTTGGAAATTCCCTACAATGCCGTAAAAAATAGATTGCGCTCACTGAGTATGAGCCGCTCCCTGCGTGAAGCTTCTGCGCTGCCATCGTTCCGAGATAAAATGAGGGTCTTACGAATAGAAGCTTTAACTTCTAAAAAGACAATTGCCACTCCAAACAAACTCGAAAAATTGGTTTACGACAGCCTCGATTCCTTTTCCGTGAGCTATCAAAGGCAAGTGGCATTGTTCAATAAATTTGTGGTTGATGCTTTCTTTCCTCAAAGAAAATTGGTACTTGAAGTATTCGGGCGTTATTGGCATGAGAATCCGAAAATCATGAAGAAGGATCACTCCAAGAAGCAATATTTGTTGAAATGCGGATATCCCGTTGAAGAAATTTGGGATTATGAAATCAAGCAGCAAGGAGTCGATGTTGTTTTACGAAGAGTATTAGAAAAATACAGCCTTATATAAGTCATGGCACGAGTTATAGCAATATGTAATGCCAAAGGCGGGGTTGGGAAGACTACCACGGCCGTAAATTTGGGCGCTTACCTTGCCGCCGCGGGCAAGCGTGTGCTGCTCGTCGACTTTGACCCACAGGCGAATGCGAGCTCGGCGCTCGGGCACAATCAGATGGCCGGGGAGGCGAGCGTGTATCACGGCATTCTGGATCAAGTGACGCCGGAGCAGGTGATCAAGCCGAGCGTCATCTATAACTTTCACTACGTTCCGTCGGCGCCGCACCTTGCCGGCGCGCTCGTAGAGCTGGTGAACGTTCCCGAACGCGAATATTTTTTGCGCAAGTTTGTGAATCGCGTGCGGCACAGCTATGACTATATTTTGATCGACCTTCCGCCGTCGCTCAGCTTACTTACCGTAAACGGCATGGTGGCCGCGGACGAGGTGCTGATCCCGGTGCAGACGGAGTATTACAGTTTGGAGGGGATTGGGCAGCTGCTCGAGACGGTCAACCTGATCCGCGACAACCTGGCGCATCCGCTGCGCGTGACGGGCGCGGTCATCACGATGTACGACAAACGCGAGCATCTAAGCCGCGAAGTTTCCAAGAACATCCGTCGCCATTTTCCACATCATGTGTTCGAAGTGGAAGTGCCGCGCGCGGTCGCGCTCGCCGAGGCGCCGAGCTTTTCAAAGCCGATCATCTTGTACCGTCCCGATTCGCCGGGCGCACAAGCATACGAGCGGCTCGCGCGCGAGGTGATCGCGCAGGAGGTTGCGCTCGCCGAGGCAGTGGCGCCGGTGACGAGCGACAATTTTGGAAATTTTAATATTTAAGTATCGAGAAATACCATGCTAGGAAAAGGACTCGAATCGTTGATACCGAAGAATAATAATGGCCAAGGGCAGGGGCAAAATCCTGATGGTGATAACGCGCGACCACCGGAGCAGAATTTCCCGCCGGCGCAGCCGCAACCGCAGCCCCAACCGCGGCCAAGCTTTGTTCCATCAACTCAGCCGCCGGTGCAACCGGTAACACAGCCGGTACAGTCCGTGTCGCAGCCTCAACCACAACCAGTTGCGCGACCGCAGTCGCAGCCTCAGTCCCAGCCTCAAAAGCGCGATGACCTCGCGCAGGAATCCATCTATCATATCGAGATCGAAAAGATCACGCCGAACCCGGACCAGCCGCGGCGACATTTTGACGAGGATGCGCTGCGCGAACTCGCAAGCTCGATCCGCGAATTTGGTTTTCTCCAGCCGCTCGTGGTCTCGAAGGTTGAAAAGGAGACGCCGACCGGTATTGCGGTGGAATATCAAATCATCGCGGGCGAACGGCGGTTCATGGCGGCAAAACTGCTCGGGCTTCCGCGCGTTCCCGCGATCGTGCGTAATATCAATCTTGAACGCGAAAAGTTGGAGCTCGGCGTCATTGAGAATATTCAGAGAGAGAATCTGAACCCGATCGAAATGGCGCGCGCGTTTCAGCGCCTGCAGGAGGAGTTCCGCATGACCCAGCGCGAGATCGCGGCAAAGCTCGGCAAGAGTCGCGAGGTGGTGGCGAACGCGGTGCGCCTGCTCGACCTTCCGGAGTACGTCCAGCGTGCGGTGGAGGGTGGCGAGCTTTCCGAAAGCAATGCGCGGTTGTTGATCGCGATCGAAGATCCCGCGGCGCAGAAAGCGATGCTTGATGATATTGTCCAGAATAAATTGACGACACGCGATGTCCGCGAGCGCATCCAGCGTTCCGCCGGCATTGGCGGCACGGGAGTGCCCGCCGCGCATCGCCGCGGCCGGCCGCCGCTACAAGAGACGCATCTCGCTCCGGAAGTGAAGGCGATGCAGGACGAGCTGAGCTCGTCGCTCGGCGCGCCCGTTGAGATCAGCAAGAACGCGAACAACGGCAAGATCACTATCACATTCTTTTCGGAAGAAGAGCTGGAAGATATTTTGCGGAAACTGGGAAGAGAGCAGGGGTAATATCTACACCAGCCGGTAGCTGACTTCCTTCACGCCCTTCACGCCGCGCAGTTTTGCGATAAGCTTCTCGATTTTTTTCTTATCGGTCGAGGCGATATCCACTTTGTTGATGTGGAATTTTTTTCCGGTGGCCGGTTCCGTGTGGAAGCTTATGATGCCGATGTGCATCTCGGCGATCGAGCCGGAAATATCTTTGATAAGCCCGACGCGGTCCTCGACGGTCATCTTGATCTCTGAGTGCGTTGGCTGCATGAGCATGCGTGCAAACACGTTCTTTTTTCGCAGGGTCATACGGATGTGATCGCGGGCGATCGTCGTCTTTGCAAAGCGGAGCCAGTCCTCCGACGGCTTCTTTCCCTTTTGCGTGATGATCTCCACGACGTCGCCGGACTTGAGCGGGCGGTCGAGCGTGCTCATGACGCCATTCACTTTAGTGCCGACCGCGGCATTGCCGATCTCGGAATGGACGTGATACGCGAAATCGATCGGCGTCGAGCCGGCGGGGAGGTCGATCACATCGCCGTGCGGGGTGACGGCGAAGATGCGATCGGTGAAGAAGTCGATCTTCATCGCGCGCACGAACTCCTCGGGGTCGTCCGTCTTGCCTGCAAAATGTTCCTGCCAGTTCCGGAGCTGTTGCACCCACGCAATTTCCTGCGCGAGCTTCTTTCCGGACACGGCCACACCTTCCTGTTTTTGCTTGTAGAGCCAGTGCGCCGCAACCCCGTACTCGTTCTCGTCGTGCATCTCCTTCGTACGGATCTGGATCTCCACGCGTTTGCCGTCGGGACCGATCACGGTGGTGTGGAGGCTGCGATACGCGTTCGGCTTCGGCATGGCGATATAGTCCTTGATGCGTCGCGGGAGCGGCGGCCACGCCTCGTGGATGACGCCGAGCGCGGCGTAGCACTCGGGCAGTGTGGCGACGATGATGCGCATGGCGACGAGGTCGTGCACGCGCTCGATGTCCATGTCGCGCTTCAATAATTTTTTATAGAGGCTGCTGTAGCGTTTTGCGCGGATCTCGATATCGAGCGGATGGATGTCGTGGTCGTCGAGCACTTTTTTTACCTGCGGCTTTATCTTTTCAAGATATTTCATCCGCGCCGCGTAACGCTCTTTTGCGATGGAGAGCAGCCACTCGTATTCGCGCGGATGGAGATAGGGGAACGCGAGGTCCTGCAGCTCGCCGCTCACGTTGTGCATGCCGAGGCGGTAGGCGAGCGAGGCGTAGATCTCGTCGGTCTCGAGCGCGATGCGCTTCTGCTTGGCGGGCGGGAGCGAAGAAAGCGTCTGCATGTTATGCATCCGGTCGGCAAGCTTGATGAACACCACGCGCAGGTCCTGGCTGAGCGCGAGCACCATCTTGCGGAGATTTTCCGCTCTGTTCTCTTCCGCGGCCTGTTTGGCCGTTTCCCTTTTTGCCGCCGCCGAGCGGTCTTCATCCTCGCCGGCTTTGGCGGGTGCTTCGCGGTATTTGATATGTCCGAGCTTGGTGACGCCGTCCACAAGGAACGCCACTTCCTCGCCGAATTCTTTCTTGATCGTTTCGAGCGGCACGCCGGTGTCTTCCACGGTGTCGTGCAAAATACCCGCGGCGATGGTCGCGTCATCCAAATGCCACGATTGTAGTATCCCGCCCGTCGCGAGCGAGTGGTTAAAGTACGGCTCTCCGCTCTTTCGCTTCTGTCCGGCGTGCGCATGCTCCGCAAACGCATACGCTCTCGCGATCAGGCTCTCGGGCTCCTTCTTTGCGATCTCTTTGATGGTCATCATTCCATTCTCGCGCACGCGCGGGAATATTACAAATAATGACGGAACTAATATATTTGCATTGCCTGCGGGTAGTCGAAATATCCGGGAGTGGAACTTATTCCACATCTGCCGGAAGCGCACGGGAATTGCGAAATAAAGGTATATGAGGAGGAGAATTTATCGATGCGCTGATTGTTGTTATCCACCACCCAAATGTTCCCGCTCCCGTCGACCGTCACGTCCGTTGGATCGGCGAGCATGCCGCTGCTCGTGGCGCCCCAGGCGCAGGCCTGCGAGCCGGTGCCACAGGAAGGAAATTGGGAGATGAAGCTTCCGGCAGGGGAGAATTTTTCCACCCGGTTGCCTCCGAAGTCGATCACTAAAAGATTCCCGCTCCCGTCGACGGCGAGCTTGTTCGGTCCGTTGAACTGGCCGGCGTTGGTGCCGTATGAGCCGAATGCGGATGACGCCACATACGTGCCCGCGGAAGTGAACTCCTCGACGCGGTTATTGCCGCCGTCCGACACCCAAATGTTCCCGCTCGCATCGAGGGCAAGATCGTTGGGGCCATTGAAATATCCGGGGGTGGAACTTGCGGGGCATGCACCCGAGGCGCATGGGAACTGGGAGATGTAGGTGCCGGTGGAGGAAAGTTTTACGACGCGTTCATTCCCTTCGTCGAGAAGTAAAATATTCCCGCTTCCGTTGATCACGAGCTCGCCCGGCGAGCTGTAGTATCCCGGGCTTGAACTTGCGGCGCATGGCGCTGCCGAGCATGGCAGTTGCTGTAGCGGGGTACCGGTGGCCGACCATTCGACGAGGCGATTGTTGTCGGCATCCGCTACCCAGACATTTCCACTGGAATCAATGGCAAGATCGCTTGGTTCCTGCATCTGATTATACGTCTCCCCGGTAGAACCGAAGCTTGCGATATAGGCCCCCGATTGTGAGAACTCTTCTATGCGGCCGTTTTCGTCATCCACTATCCAAAGATTTCCGCTCCCGCCGCTTCCACCTCCTCCCGAAGGGAATGTTGTCAGCAGGGAAAGCCCGGTGCCTTTTATGAAATCGGCGGTATTACCGACGTTTTTTATGGCTGCGGGATTCGCCATGAGCTCATATCCGCCGATTCCGTCAGTGATATAAATATAATATTCATTGCTCGATGCCGTGTTCACGGGATCCGTGGGGAGTTTTGACATGGTGCTTCCGCCCGGATATGAGTTGAAATTGATCGGTATCCAACCCGTACCGTCTGTTTTTAAATACGTGGATGAGGCGTCGCAGTGGTAGGTTTTTCCTATCGAGGGAAGTCCGAGGCCGGCGCAGTTGGTCCCTGCGGTCGTCGTTGCAGCCGGATCCGGGATCGAGACATATACGACGGATGATGTCCCCATGAAAAAAGTGGTCGGGCTGTCTATCGCGTTCGAATAATAGAGAGAGATCGCCTTGTCCAGCGTCCCAAGGCCGGCGACCCGGTTTCCGTCCTGCCCTTGCAGGAGAAGCTGCCCCGGATTGAGCAGGTAGACGACGATACCCATCAGCAGCGCTATGATCCCCACGGCGATAAGGACTTCCCCTAAAGTGAATCCATCTTTGTCGTTCATCACCCTTAGTATAGCAATGAGACGCGGCGATGCATGGGGATAAGCGATTTATGCTTTCTTTTTTTCTTTCTTTGGCTTCGGCGGATTTTCTATCCAATATTTGAGCGCGGCCTGAAGTTCTTCTTCCGATTCCGGTTTTTTGTTCATCACGAATGTGCAGTCGGGGTAGCGCGTGCAGGCGAAGAACGGCTTACCGCGCCCGCGAGATTTTTTCTCAACAATATCGCCGGGTTTGTCGCGGCGATCGGGCGACGCAAGACAATTCGGGCATTTGAAACCGGTCTTGTTCCAGATCTTCATGATGCCTTTGCACTTTGGGTAGTCCGTGCAGCCGAGGAAGAATCCAAAGCGGCCGCGCGTGACCTTCATCGGCTTTCCGCAGATCGGGCAGCGTTCGTCTTTTGTTTTTTCCTCGAGCGCTTTGATCTGCGCCGCCTCCTCAGGCATCGGGAGCGTGATCTTCACGCCCGGCTCCGGGCAGGCGAGGAACTTTCCCATGCGGCCGAATTTGATGAGCATCGGCTTGCCGCAGTGCGGGCACGGCGTGGTGGAGATCTCCACCTGCTTTTCCACGCTCGCTTCCTTCTCCGCGAGGTTCTTTTTGAACGGACCGTAGAATTCGCGGCACACTTCCGTCCACTTCATCTTTCCCTCCGCAATTTCGTCGAATTCTTCTTCGATACGCGAAGTAAATTTGATATCCACGATCTCCGGAAAGTTCTCCACGAGAAGGTCGTTCACGAGCACGCCGATCTCCGTCGGTGCATATTTTTTATCGAGCTTTTCCACGTAGCCGCGCTCCTGAATCGTCGAGAGCGTCGGTGCGTAGGTGGACGGACGTCCCACGCCTTCCGCTTCGAGCGCTTTCACGAGGGTCGCGTCGGTATATCGCGCGGGCGGTTCGGTAAAGTGCTGGAGCGGTTCCGGATTTGCCTTGCCGTCGATTTGGGCGAGCGTGAGCGCCATCTCTTTTTCCAATTTTGGAAGAGTGCCTTCGATCTCGCCATTCGCATCTTCATCTTTGCCTTCGGTGTAGACACGGATGAATCCGTCGAAGACCACGGTTTGGCCGTTGGCGCGGAAGATCTCGCGGCGTGGCGTGCTCGCTTCAATATCCACCGCCGTTTGCTCAAGCGTCGCTTCTTTCATTTGCGACGCGATGGTGCGCTTCCATATCAGATCATAGAGGCGGATCTCGCCGCGATCCTTCAAGCCGATGTCCGCGCCGGAGATCATTTCCAGATTTGCAGGCCGAATCGCCTCGTGCGCTTCCTGCGCACCTTTGCTCTTTGTGGAATAGACGCGCGGTGCGGAGAGTTGATATTCTTTGCCGAATTCTTTGCCGATCACGGCGTGTGCCTGCGCGAGGGCCGTCGCGGCGAGATTCGTGCTATCGGTTCTCATGTAGGTAATGTGTCCGTTCTCGTAAAGGTGCTGGGCGATGACCATCGTCTGTTTTGCGCTGAAGCCGAGTTTGCGCGCCGCTTCCTGCTGGAGTGTGGATGTGGTAAACGGCGCCGACGGATTCCGCCGCACTTCCTTTACGGTAATGTCCGCGATGCGATAATCCGCGCCTTTCAATCCCTCTATAATATCCTTGGCCGCGGCATCATTCTTGATCCCCATTTTGCCGATGGCTTTACCGCCTATGGAATTGAGCACGGCAGTGAACGGCGTCTTTCCTTTGGGCGGCAGGAACGCAGCCTCGATCGTCCAATACTCCTCTTTATTAAAAGCCTGGATCGCGCGCTCGCGTTCCACAACGAGCCGCACCGCCACGCTTTGCACGCGACCGGCGGAAAGCCCGTAGCGGATCTTGCGCCAAAGGAATGGTGAGAGTTCATAGCCAACGAGACGGTCGAGCACGCGGCGCGCCTGCTGGGCGTCCACAAGATTGATGTCGAGCGCGCGCGGATGTTCGAGCGCTTCCATGATGGCGTTCTTGGTGATCTCATGGAATGCGATGCGCTGGTACGGCCGCGCCGTTTTCTTTTCATCCAGGCCGAGCGCGTTCACAAGGTGCCACGCGATCGCTTCGCCTTCGCGGTCCTCGTCAGTTGCGAGGATCACGCGATCCGCTTTTTTTGCGAGCGCCTTCAAGTTGGCCACCACCGGCGCGGCCTTCGCCGGGATCATGTAGCTCGGCGTAAAGTCGCGGGCAACATCAATACCGATCTTGCTCTTAGGCAGATCGCGGATGTGTCCGTATGACGATTCGACGGCAAATCCTTTGCCGACGAACTTGCCGATGGTCTTTGCCTTTGTCGGCGATTCAACGATGATGAGGTCCATGTGCGAATAATATAGAGTAAATTATTTATATTGTATACCCTCCCTCCAATTCCTTGATGATCCCTCTTATGATGAGGAAGCTGAGCGTAAGGTTCACGATGCGCGGTTCAAGTCTAGTCATTGCGATTATTTTGTCAACATCGATAGGCACGCGGATGTTCGCGAGCGCTGTTAGAATAAGGGTTTCTTCCGGCGACGATGCGGCTCCGCGCACGGACGCGGTAGCTGTCTCTTTCATCTCGTACGCTTCCAAAATATCGTCGGGCGTTGTGACGAGCGTCGCCCCTTGACGGATGAGCGCGTGCGAGCCCTTAAAGTTATGCGCGCTCACCGCGCCGGGCACGACGAACACATCGCGGTTCTGGTCCACGGCGAAGCGCGCGGTGGCGAGCGAGCCGGAGGACTCCGGCGCTTCCACAATGAGCGCGCCGCGCGAAATGCCGCTGATGATCCGGTTGCGTTCGATAAAGCGATAGCCGAACGGTTCGGCGCCCGGCGGGTATTCGGAGATGATCGTGCCGCCGTTTGCGAGCAATCGCCGCGCGAGGGCATCGTGCGATTGCGGGTAGATGGTGTCCAATCCGCCGGCGAGGACCGCGACGGTCGCGCCGCCGGCGTCGAGCGCGCCCTCGTGCGCGGCCCCATCGATGCCGAACGCAAGGCCGCTTGCGATCGTGCATCCGGCCGCGGCGAGCTCGTGCGCAAAGTGGCGCGCGGTCTTCTTTCCGTCCGCGCTCGCGCGGCGCGTGCCGACGATCGCTATCACGCCCGTCATCTCCCGTGGAATATTTTCTCCACGGAGATAGATGCCGAATGACGGATGGGAGATGTGGCGAAGGGCATCGGGAAATTCGGCTTGCGTCGCGAGCACGAGGCGTATGCCCATGCGATCGAGTCGTTCGTATTCCGCCGCCGGGTTGGGAAATGAATCGGGTGGCGCATCTGCGAGGAGAGCGTTACGTTCGCGCAGCGCATAGTACGCTTCTTCCCAGTTCTCTGCGTTTTCGCGATATCGTTTGATGGAGGCATAGCCGCTCCGCGTGGCAATGGCAATGGCATTATAAAAGAGCGCTTCGTTCATGTGGTGGGGTGGATTTGGATGGTTTTTTTGAGCGTACCAGACTTCACGAAAATCAAGAAATATCATTTAATAGTGATTTAATTTCCTCTTTTGGCTATAATGAATGGATAATGGTAAACGAGCAGTTTTCCAAAAAATTATGGATAAGCTTTGGCATCGTCGTGGCGAGCTTTGCCATCGCCGGCGGTGCGTTGTATTTCTTTGCCGGCGACCTTTCCGCCAATGCGGACGCGATCGTAATCGCGCGGGCGGCGCTTTATCAGCAGAATTCCGCGGTGGCAAACCTTGCGAGCCTCAAGCAGCAGGCGGTGCAGGCGGTACGATACCAGTCGGCGATGGATCAGTTGGTTCCGAATCAATACAACCTCGTTACTTTTACGCAATGGTTTACCGATCAAGGAAGGCAATTCAATGTGGATGCGAACGCGGAATTTCAGGGATCGGCGATGCCGTCCCAAGGGAGCGCGCCGGGAAGTGACGCATTCTCTTACACCGCCACGGGATCGGTCAGCAACATCGCTTCTTTCCTGGATTTTGTGAGTGCAAAGTCGTCGGGATTCCTTGTCCTTTTCAATTCATTCAATATCACCGGCGGCGGAACAAGTTATAGCGCCCAGGGCCAGGGAACGGTCTTTTCCCAATAACATGAAAAAATTCTTCTATTCACATCCCGATACCGTCATCGCCACGCTCGCTCTGATCTTTCTTGGCGTCCTCATCTGGTTCTATTCATGGGCCATCAATGATGTATTTTCCGAAGTTCATCGGGCGCTCACTTTTTCTCCGTCGCAGCCGTCGGATAGTTACAACCTTACCGGTGCGGCCGCGCTCGACATGCGTGGTCTCTTGAGTGTGACGTCATCGCCCGCCGTGTCCGCTCCGGCAGTGGCGCCCTCAATCACATCGACGACGACAGCCTCGACGACGGTAAAGTAAGCGGCCTTGAAAAAACCCGCGCAAGGCCGTATTATAAACCTTGCCTATGAACCGCGTTCAGCGCGATTAGCTCAGTGGTAGAGCGTCACATTGACATTGTGAAGGCCGGAGGTCCGATCCCTCCATCGCGCACACAGCTTCGGCTGTTGCGCGCGCGTAGCTCAGTGGTAGAGCATTTCACTGATAATGAAAAGGTCGAAGGTTCGATTCCTTCTGCGCGCACAAGACACAAAATAAAATACCCCTGCATTCTCGGGGACGCGTTCCGCGCTGCTGCGCGGCCGCTCTATCTCGCCGCCTTCGCGGCTCCGATGAGCCCCTCAAACGCGGGGTATTTTATTTTGTGTCTTTGCACATAAAAGGAATCGAACGAGGGGATGGGTCGGAGTGAGCGCGTGAGATTCCGTTTTTGTGCGCTTGAAGGTAAGATAGGAATATATGGATGAGCCGGAAGTTATTTTTGAGAACAGCGATTTTGTGGCGATCAACAAGCCCGCGGGGCTGATGGTGCACGCCGCGCGGGTGAGCAGCAAGCGGCGCGACGTAGACGAGGCGCGCGTGGCGGAATCGACGCTCGTCGATTGGCTCACTGCGCGTTGGCCGGAAATAAAAAATGTCGGCGATGATCCGTCGCTCCGGCCGGGGATCGTGCACCGGCTCGACAAGGCCACGTCGGGCGTGATGATCGTCGCAAAGACGCAGGCGTCGTTCGAGCATCTCAAGAAGTTATTCCAGGAACACCGAATGCGGAAAACGTATTACGCGCTTGTGTTCGGCGTGCCGAAAAATAAAAGCGGCGTCATTGATGCTCCGATCGGGATAAAATCCGGTTCGCTCAAACGAAGTGTCCATTCGGACAAGATGGCGAAGCTGGCGGTCACGGAATATTCCGTGGTAAAAGAAATCGCTGGTGAAAATAACGCTGACGAAAATGAAAAACAACAGTACGCCTTATTGAAAGTGAATCCAAAGACCGGCCGTACTCACCAGATCCGTGTACATCTGGCGAGTATCGGCCACCCGATCGTGGGGGACGCGCTGTATGGAAGCAAAACATCGCGCGCCGTCGCGGCGAGCGATGCTACCGGGATCTTCCGCTCCGCTCCGCGATTGATGCTCCACGCCGCCGCGCTTGAATTTTCCGATGATGCCGGGAACCGCTTTGCCTTCGAAGTCCCGCTCCCGGACGACTTCGTCCATTAAGGAATACCTACTTATCCACAGGGTTATCAAAGTAAAACGGATTATGATACTATTAAGAGAATAGATGGAAAGGTCGAAGTTCTCTCGAATCTATTTAATAGAGTAAATTTATAGAAATGATAAAAAATAGAAAGAACCAAAAAGGCTTCACCCTTATCGAATTGCTCGTCGTTATTGCGATCATCGCAGTGTTGGCAGTGGTAGTCGTCTTAACCTTGAACCCGGCGGAACTTTTGCGTCAGGCCCGTGATTCAAACCGTCTTTCCGATTTTGCCACCATGAAGAGTGCTATGGCGCTGTATGGAACGGACGTGGCGACAACGACGGCATTGGGAACATCGACCAACATTTATACATCCTGCATAACATGTACGGTCAGTACCGGCACAATGACCACCTCGTCAACTGCTGCGGGCTGGGGATTCCTCGGTGGCGAAACAACTTTTGTGTCGAGCACCATTCGTTCGATCAATGGAACCGGCTGGATTCCGGTCAACTTCACGGCAATCAGCTCCGGAGCGCCGATCGGTAGTTTACCGATCGATCCAGCGAATAGTGGAGCTCTTATGTACACCTATGCTGCGAGCTCAACCGTATATAAGCTTGCTACCAAAATGGAAAGTGTTAAATATAGCACTAATGGATCTGGCGATGTAGAGTCTGGTGATGGCGGCAATAGCACGACAACCTACGAACAAGGTTCAAACCTCACTGGTTTCTAAATCCTGCAAAGAATGTTCATAAAAAGTGCCGGCTCACCCCGGCGCTTTTTATTTTGCCCGCCGCTCTGTTATTATTAGGGGAACAGCGACCATCATGAAACTTCCTATTTCTTCGGAGCAGCTCAAGCAATTATTGGTGGAGCAGAACCTCATCGCGCCGGAACGGTACGACGAGCTCTATCAGGAGGCGGAACGCAAGAGCCAGAGCGTGATCGATGTTTTGATCTCTGAGAAGGTCGTCGAGAGCAACTATCTGAATGATCTCATTGCCAAGATGCTCGGCGTGCCGCGCGTGGACTTTAGCATGCAGAAGATCGACAACGATATGGTGAAGCTTCTCACGGAAGATGTGGCGCGTGCCCGGCAGGCGATGGTGTTCGCGCGCGAAGAGGACGGTACGTACGACGTGGCGATGATCGACCCGTCCGACCTTGAGACGCGCGAATTTCTTGCGCAGCGGTTGAAGGCGAACGTCAAAGCGTTCCTTGCTTCGCCCGAGGATCTCAATCGCGGATTTTCCGTGTACGGTTATGAACTCGGGCAGGACTTTAAGAAGGTCATCGAGGACGACGTGCGCGCGTCGCTTACGAGCCAGTCCAAGAGCGCGCAGGAGGCCGCCGCCGACCTTCCGATCGTCGGCATCGTGAACAATATTCTTTCATACGCGCTCGCGTCGCGCGCGTCGGACATTCACATTGAGATTTTGGAGGAGTCGACGTTCATCCGTTACCGCATCGACGGCATTCTCTACCAGATCATGGACATCACGAAGGCGGTACATCCGGGCGTGCTCGCGCGCATCAAGCTCCTTTCGGGATTGAAGATCGATGAACACTTTGCGCCGCAGGACGGCCGGTTCCGCTATCAGGTGGGAAACCAAAATATTGATGTCCGTGTTTCCACGATGCCGACGTTCTACGGCGAAAAGGTGGAAATGCGTCTGCTCGAATCTTCTCAGAAGCCGCTCTCGCTCGAGGAGCTCGGCATGGCGCCGGAGACGGCAAAGATCGTCGGTGATAACCTTAAAAAATCGTACGGCATGCTTATCTCGTGCGGTCCGACCGGCTCCGGAAAGACGACCACGCTCTACGCGCTCATGAACATGCTGAACCGGCCGGAGGTCAACGTGACGACGGTCGAGGACCCGATCGAATACAATATGCGCTACGTCAACCAGACGCAGGTGAACCCGCAGGCGGGCGTCACCTTTGCCTCCGGGCTTCGCGCGCTTTTGCGGCAGGATCCGAACATCATTATGGTCGGCGAGATCCGCGATAACGAGACCGCCGACATCGCCGTGCAAGCGGCGCTTACCGGCCACTTGCTGCTGTCCTCGCTCCACACGAACGACGCGCCGACGGCGATCCCGCGCTTTTTTGACATGAAGATCCCGCCGTTCCTCGTGAGCTCAGTGCTGAACCTTGTGCTCGCTCAGCGCCTCGTCCGAAAGATCTGCCAGGTGTGCACCTATTCGTACGACGCCGACCCGGCGATCATCGCAACGCTCGAGAGCCAGCTTGAAATAAACGGTTTGGATAAAAGCAAAGTGCATATTCCGAAAACGCTGTTTCGCGGGAAGGGCTGCGCCACGTGCGGCATGACGGGCTACCGCGGCCGGCTCGGCATTTACGAAGCCTTCGAAGTGGATGAGAAAATGAAGGAGCTTATCATCAGTCCGGAGTTCGATCTTGAGGCGATCCGCACGCAAGCGCGCGCGGCAGGCATGAAAACGATGTTCGAGGATGGATTGCAGAAGGTGGAGGTGGCGTTGACCACATTGGAAGAAGTACTGCGTGTCATTCGCGAATAGTGCGGCAAAAAGGTTAAAAAATCATTAAAAGTTTTTTGACTTTTTGGGCGGTGGAGGTAATATAAAAATGCGCTTGTGGGCGCAAGCCCCGTTCAGTTAAAGGATATTCAAACTGAAGCCAAGCATGCCAAAATGCCGCCGATGGCGGTATTTTGTTTTATTCATATCCACCGTCTTCGCTAAAAATATCTCGTCGCTTATTGTTATTTCTTAGACGTATATATGGCATTATGCTCCAAAAATGGATATTTCCATTACCTGTTTTTCTTATAATGATACGTACGCCGATCTTTTGTTTTACAAAAATAGCTACAAATCCCCACCATTCAACTGTTTCAGCCCGATTTGAAAGTTTGCGGTATTCCTGAAGCGTTGTTGCGGTTTTTAGAATATGAAGGCCGAGCGGTAAAAGTGTAAATCTATAGATTTGTTCGCCCCTGCTTCTTTCTCTGCGTGCCGAATAGCGAAGATGGTGAAAACCGTCGGCATTCAAAATAATATTTTGCTTGAAAAACGGACTATAAATGCTTTGTTGCGCATCATAAATTTGCTGTGCTTTTTCTTTCTTTTGTTCAAAATAATTGTCTATGTAATTATTATCCATAAGTTTATGCACAAAATTTTCTCTAATTTACCATTTATGCATTAAAAAAATATTAAATAACTTTTGACTTACTACACTCGGATAAATAGTATTTTGAAGGAGGGGGCAAAGCCTGCTCTCTTTTAAAGAGCAGATACTTCGCGTGTCAGCAGGCGGCCATATTAATGGTCGCCTGCCTCCTTTTTATAACAGGGCATCATAGCCGAGGAGATCGCTTCGCCGAACTATCCATCTTCAGGAGGCGAAGCGATCTCCTCGACTATGGTATTATTTATATATGCTATTCCATTACGTCGCGGCGGATGCGGAGGGCAAGATGACGGAGGGGGACATGGAGGCGGATTCCCTGAACGACGTTCTGCACTCGCTTGGCGGCAAACAGCTGAGTCCGGTTTCGGTCAAGCCGGTAAAGAAGGCGAAGGTCGGAGGGGTAAGGGGATTTTTCGGGGACATCACCACGGAAGACAAGGTATTTCTTACGAAATATCTTGCGCTCATGCTTCGCGTGGGCACGGACCTTCTCTCTGCCATCAATATTCTTATCGCGGATTTTGACAAACCGTCGGTGAACAATTTTCTCATCGAGGTGCGCGACGACCTGAGCAAGGGCCAGCCGTTCTATAAATCATTCGAGCGCCACCCGCGGGATTTTTCGCCGACGTTCATCAACCTCGTGCGGGCGGCGGAAGAATCGGGGGGATTGGAAAAGACGTTCAACGATCTGAGCATCACGTTGGAAAAAGAGGCGGAGCTGCGCAGCAAGATCCGGTCCGCGTTCGTCTACCCGATCATCCTTCTCTGCGTTGCGACCGCCATCATGATCTTCCTTACGACCTTTGCGCTCCCCAAGGTGGCCAGTGTGTTCCAGCAGAGCGGCATCACCCCGCCGTGGTTCTCGCAGATCACGTTCACCATCGGCCTCTTCATCGGCGGGAACATCCTTATCATCCTTCCGACGGTCCTCGTCCTCATCGCCGCCGCGGTATGGTTTGTGCGGAAGACGGACATCGGAAGAAGAATATTCAATCGCACTCTTTCGAGCCTGCCGCTCGTGCGGACGGTCTATCACGACCTCGCCGTCCAGCGCATGGCGTCGACGATGAGCTCGCTCATGCGCGCCGGGCTGCCGATCACGCAGACGGTGACGATCGCCGCGGAGACGGTCGGCGTGGATGAGTATCGCACCGCGCTCCTCCACATCGCGAACGACGGGCTGGCAAAAGGCATGACTATCGGCGAGGCGTTCCGCCGCGAGAGCGTCTTCCCGCACATGGTGGCAAGCCTCGTCGCCATTTCGGAAAAAGCGGGGCACCTCGACGAAGTGCTCGCGACCCTCGCCGACTTTTATGATTCGAACATCGACGCGAACATCAAGACGCTCGTCTCGCTCCTCGAGCCGATGATGCTGCTTTTGATGGGCGTCATGGTGGCCGTCATCGCGCTCTCGATCATCGTCCCGGTCTACCAGCTCACCACGCAATTCTGATCAACGCTCATGAAGAAAGGCTTTACCCTCATCGAGCTCCTTGTCGTCGTTGCGTTATTCCTTATTCTTGGTGCCGTGGTGGTGGTCAATCTGGCGGGCAGAAGGGTGGATACCGACGTCGTTGCCACGACGAAGCAGATCGCGACGCTGTTGCGTCAGGCGCAGAGCGATTCCATGGCGCAGGAGGGTGGTATTTCGTGGGGAGTACATTTTGCGAACAACACGTCGGGACGACCGACGTACGCGCTCTTTAAAGGGAGCTATTCCACGAGCACGATCGTCGGGCAATATCTTTTACCCACGTCGGTGGCGTATCAAACATCCACGCTCGCGTCGGGCGCCGCGCTCGATATCATCTTTTCGCAGATCACGGGCGCCGCTTCGGCATCAACGAGCATCGGACTCTACATGCCCAATGAAAATACCGCGTTCTCGTCCACCATCTCGATCGCCTCGGACGGTGAGGTGAGCTATTAAAGAAAAGAGTTGCATCTCTTGTGAGGGTACGCGTTCCGCGCTGCTGCGCGGCCGCTCCCTCTCGCCGCAGGAGCGCGTGAACCGCCGGTGTTTTCCAACCCATCCTCATACTTATCTGGTATAATTTATTTAATGCACACCCGTCTTCGTTCCGGACAGTCATTGATGGAACTTCTGATCGGCATCGCCGTCGCGGCGATCTTTGTGGTCGGTGCGGCAACGATCGTTGTGCCGTCGTTAAAAGTGAGCACGCAGGCGGGAAATGTTCAGGAGCAGGCCCAGCTTGCGCAGGAACTTTTGAGCAACGTGCGCGCGTGGTCAATGGGCAACTGGGGCAGCGTGCTCGCGCTCGCGACCGGCACCACGAACGGATATTATTTGAACACCGCCACGTCGCCGTTCACGGCGGTGGGCACAAGCACCACCGGCGAAGCGATATCGACGTGTAGCGGGGGCAGCGGCGGAGCATCGAGCTATTCCTATAGTAGAGCGATCACGATCAGCCATCTGAACGTTTCCAGCACCGACCAGGCCAGTTTCCCGATGCTTTTTTCTTTGGCTTCATCCACCTATCTTGCCACCACGGGCCACGGCGGGAATGTGACGAACGCGAACGGGTATGACATTATCTTCACCTCCGATGCCGCGGGGAAGAACATATTGCCTTTCGAGCAGGAAAGCTACAGCTCTTCCACGGGAGCCGCGAACTACTGGGTGCAGATCCCGAAACTTTCCCATTCGGTGGATACCACGATCTATATACAGTACGGAAATTCAAACATCACGACCAGCCAGGCAAATCCAACGGCCGTATGGGACACCAACTATATGGGAGTTTGGCATTTGCCAAACGGGACGACGCTTTCCGCGAACGACTCTACGGTGAACGGGAACAACGGCGTAGTGACCGGGGCGACGGCAACCACGGGAGAGATCGACGGCGCCCTCAATAATCCAGCCAGCAATTCCGGTTATATAAATCTCTCTTCTACGGGGTTGGCAACGGCAGTTCCAAGTACTTTCACCCTGGAGGCGTGGGTCAATATGAGTGGCTATGGTAACTGGCCCGCGATCGTTAGTTTTGACAGTAATAATTCAAACGACTGGGGGCTTTACGACGAAAGCGCTTACGGGATAGGTTTAGTGGTCGCAAATAATATGAAATGGATGATCGGATCCGGCAGCTTCTCGGCGGGTTGGAATCAGGTAGTTGCCACATGGGATGGAACGACTGCCACGATGTATCTGAATGGTGTGGTTGCTGGATCGTCCCATCCCGATTCCGGTTATACCAATTCGATCCTCGCTTCTATAGGGTTGGGGTACGGTGGTGAGTATTTCAACGGATCGATCGATGAGGTGCGGGTGTCATCCAATAATCGTTCCGCCGGTTGGATCGCGACGGAGTATGCCAACGAGAGTTCGCCGGGTACGTTCTACAGCGTGGGGTCCGCCACGAACCCTTCAAGCGGTACCGTCGCGGGATCGGTCTGCACCACCTACAACCGCTATTTCTACCTCTCGGACGTCTATCGCGATTCGAACGGCAACGTTACGTCCACCGCTTCCGGCAATTACTATGATCCGTCCACAAAACTTGTGACGGTGGCCGTGAGCGCCGCGAGTTCCACGGCACCGCCCCTTACGTATTCTCTCTATATTACGAGGAGCGGGAACAACGCGCTTAGCCAGACCACATGGATCGGCGGATCGGGGCAGAACGGCGTGGTCACGTTCGTGAGCAGTACGTATTCCACGGCCACGAGCGTCACGGTGAATGCGACGGGGTCGCTTTCGCTGAGCCAGGGTCCGGCACCGGGCGGGGCGTGTTACGTTACGACGGAGTCAAGTCTTGTCGCTTACTGGGCTATGAACGAGGGGTCGGGAACGACCACGAGCGACTCGAGCGGAAACGGCAATACGGGAACGCTCAGCTCTCCGGCACCAACGTGGGTGACCGGACACGCCGGCAATGCATTGAGTTTCAGTGGAAGCAGCAACTATGTCACCGCGAACGCCATCAATCCGGCCAGCGGCATCACGGTATCCGCCTGGGTCTATTCGACTAATTTCAACCAAAACGGCATGGTCGTCGAGGAGGATCCTAAAGACACGGAATGGGAATTGTTCTTTAGTAACAACTTACTCAGATGGAGTGGAGGGGATACCACTGTAGTAACATCCACAATCCCTTCCAATAGCAACTGGCATTTCATCGCCGCTACCCAGACCGGAACTAGCGCGGTGCTCTACGTCGATGGCACGGCGGTCGCGTCCGGAACCATCACGGCGATCGGAAACAGCGGCCTGGGTACCAGTATCGGCAGATACTACTATAATGCCGGCCAATACGGCGGTTATTATTTCACCGGAACCATCGATGAAGTGAAGGTGTATGACCGACCACTGTCAGCTACCGAGATTGGCACGCTTTATTCGGGCGGTACCGTAAACTAATTCGCTGGAATAATCTATAATTAGAAAGTGACATATTTCTCCCAGAAAAAAATCTTTATTCCGGTCGTTGCACTCGCGTTGATTTTTTGTGCAGGCGTGTTCCGCACCGCGCACGCGGCTACCGCCACGTGGACGGGCGGCGGTGGTAATGCAAACTGGAGCACTGGTGGTAACTGGAGCGGTGGTACTGGCACTGGCGGTGCGCCGGGGTCAAACGACGTTGCGACGTTCGGTTCCTGTTCATCGAATTGCTCGCCGACGATTGATATTTCCATAAGTGTTGCTGGTATAAATATGGGAGCTGCGTATTCCGGCACGGTCACGCAGGCATCCGGTTCGAGTATCACAATCGGTAGTAGTGGGTTTTCACAAAGCGCAGGTACATTCGTCGGCAGCAGCAACGCAAGCGATACGATTACGGTAAGCGGGAACTTCACCCAGACCGGAGGAGTCCTTACCAGTACCGCGGGAAATTTGGCTGTAGGACAGGATCTTAATCTCACCAGCGGGACATTTCATAATAATAGCGGGACGGTGACAATGACCGGCAGTGGTGGTAGTTGGAGCACAAATCTAAACTGCACCGGTTCCCCGTTTAATTTAGTGGTCTTGAATAATACGGGGGGTGGTACCAACACGGCCACCAATATCGGCTCCGGCTGCACCGTCCCCCTCGGTACGAATCCGACCTCCTGGCAGAACAATGCGTGGACCAACAAAGGTACGATCGTGATCGCGAGCGGGACGTGGACGATAAACGGAACCGGCAACGTCAATACCGCTGACCTCACGAACAACGGCACGATCACGAACAACGGCACCGGCTGGGTGATGAATCCGGAAGTGGGCCTTATTATGGGCACGGGCTCGTTCGTTACGTATAACGGTACGGCGATAACCGTGGGGGCGGACCTCGATGTCCGCCAAGGTTCTTTCCCGACGTCCACCCTTACCGTGACGATGAACGGTGTTGGCTTTAACTATCTTACCAACCTCAATTGTACGAGCTCCTCCTTTAGTAATCCGAACGACGTGGTGATCCTTAGTAATACGGCTTCTGCCGCCGTTAACACGGCCACCAACATCGGCTCCGGCTGCACCGTCCCCCTCGGCACGAGCCCGACCTCCTGGCAGAACAAATCTTGGACGAACAACGGCACGATCGTGGTCGCGAGCGGGACGTGGACGCTGGCGCATAATTATTACACCGTCGCCGACCTCACAAACAACGGCACGATCACAAACAACGGCACCGGCTGGGTGATGAGTCCATTTGCAGGTCTCATTATGGGTTCAAGCACGTCATCCGTCACATACAATGGGACTGCGATAACGATGGGCGAAGATCTTGAGCTAGCTTCGGGAACATTTCCTAACAACATTGCCGTGACATTCAATACCGCGACCGGGTATGAAAACGATAATACTCTAACCTGCGGAAGCACCACACTCAGCAGTCTGACGTTAGCGGAAGGCGTTAACATGACTATCGCGGGCAACTGTACGGTCACCGGTAATGTTCTTTATAGCGGTGCCGGTACGATCAACAATCCAGGGTCGGCCGTCACACTGACCGTACAGGGCAACTTTACCCAGACGTCCGCATCGACGTTTGGCGGGGCGAACCTTACTCTTTCCCTTACCGGCACATCCACCTCTACGATCAACGAAGCGGGCGGAACGTTTGGGGCGAATTTGAATGTGAGCAAAACGGGCATTGCCACCGCCCAGCTCATTTCCAATCTCGTCCTTGCGTCAGGGTCATGCACGGTGAATACCGGTACGCTGGATATGAACAGCTACAACCTTACTTGCGGCGGTAAGCTCACGGTAAATAGCGGCGGGTGGTTGGGGGATTCTCCCACATACACATCAACACTTACGCTCGGGTCGTCGACGGTGAACAACGGCGTCATTTTCCTTGACGGAAGCGGGCCGGCCTGCACGACGCCGTATCCGCAATACATGAATATCCTTTCGACCGCATCGGGGACGCAGCGCGCGTGGTCCGGATCGGGAGAATTTATCATCCGCTCCGCTTATGTGCAGGATCAGTCGGCATCATCGTCCATCTCTGTTTGGAACGGTGGGACGATGGTCCGTGATAGTGGGTGGTCCTCTAATTCCAGCGTGGGCCGCCCGCAGCTTGTGGAAAGCACGGCCGCCAATACGGGAAGCGGTTCTACGGTTACGCTGCCGGCGTTTACCTATTGGCCAAAACCTACTGACCTCATTGTGGTCGCTGTTTCGGGCAATGAAACCATCAATGCGCCGACCGACAATGCCAGCAACACTTATAAGCTTGCGACCACCGCGACGTATGGTTCGAACGTGGTGAGTTTGTATTATGCCCAGAATGTGAACAGTACGTCTTCTTTTGTCATTAAGCTAAATAGCGGCGGCGGGGGATCGATGTCCGGCGCGGCGTATGAATTCACCGGCATGGCGGCATCGGGCACATTTGACAGTGCGAACCAATATACGGACATCAGCGGCACTCAGGTCAATCTCACGTCGAATGGTGTGGCCGGAAAATCCACCGCAGATGAGCTTTTGGTTGGAGCATCTACCGTTGGAACCAGCGGGAACACGGTGACGACCGGTTCGGGATGGACATCGCTTCCGGGTGAGCCGAGCGGCGGGAGTCCGGGGCTTTCTTCTGAATATATTTCGACGTCGAGCAATCCTGGATCGTTTGCTGCCACATGGACATCAAATGCCTCAACAAGTTATGGCGCGCTGGTCGGTATCTTCGACCCGCCGGGCAATCAGGCGTCGGGTTTCGCGGCGAGCGGCACGCTTGATTCGGCGATCTTCGACACGAAGTCGGTGCTTGGCGCACAGCTGAACTCCGTAACGTGGTCCGGTCCCACCTTGCCGACAGGGACGAGTGTCGCTTTCCAGTTTGCGGTGAGCAGTTCATCTGCCGGCCCATGGAATTTTGTAGGGCCGAGCGGAGACGGGACGACCTATTTTGGCAAAAATGTTCCGCCGAACACGATTATCCCGCTCGTCAGCAATATTGGCGGCGCAGGCTACGCGATGTTCAGCGGCTATCGCTACTTCCGCTATCGAGTCATTCTTTTTTCCGATTCCAGCCACCTGTACACGCCGACGGTGACGGGGGTGAATGTGAATTGGAGCCCCTGATGCTATAATTGTGGTAATGGATCTTCGTCATAAAAGGGGACAAACGTTTTTGGCGCTGGTTTTTTTTATCGGTGCCATCGTGGCGGTCGTCGGGATATTGATCGCGTTCTTCGCAAATTCTTTTGTTGACACCGGATACGGTTTGTCCGCATCGGCAAATGCCGAGGCGGCCGCTTCGTCCGGCGCGCAGGATGCGGTGCTGCAGCTTAACAGGAACCCGAGCGCCCCGAGCTATTCGCTTCCCGTTGGGAGCACGACCGTGGCGATCACTATCACTGCAAGTTCCACTGCGGGCTACACCACCATCCTTTCGGTCGCTTCCGTTTCCAACCACGTAAAGAAGGTTCAGGTTGTCCTTTTTGAGAACGCATCAACGAGCCAGACGAATATTGTTTCCTGGCAGGACGTTCAATAACGTACCAATTTCTATTGCATTATGAACCAGATAAAACTTTTCCTTCAAAAAATACTTTCATCGCTTTCCGTTCGCTCGCTCGTGGGCGGGCTTGAGATCAGCGACCAGGTGCTGCGCCTGGTGTATTACAGCGGGAAGACGTGGCAGCTTGCGGCGATCCGCCTTGCGCCGGGCGTTTTGGAAAAGGGAAAGATCAAAGACCGGCAGGCATTCATCGTCGCGCTGCAGGAGCTTAAGGCAAAGGTGCCGTTTGGAAAGAAAAAAGGCAAAAAGATGAATGTCGTCGTTTCTTTGAGCTCCGTCAATATGTACAGCCAGGTCTTTACGCTTCCGATCATGCAGGGCAAAGAGCTTACGAACGCGGTGGACCTCAACGTGAAGATGCTTTCTCCTGTGGATATTACGCAGACGTATTTTGGATGGGAGGTGCTCGGGAATGATGAGACGAGCCTCAAGGCGGAGGTCGCCGCAGCGTTCATTGACCGGCCGCTTGTTGACGATATGGTTCAGGCTCTCTACGCCGCGGGATTCATCACGGTGGGCGTGGAATCGCGCGCGCTCGCGCTCGTGCGGATCTTTCGCCAGAAGGGATCGGGCGCGGACGTCAACAAGTCGTACCTTTTGCTCGACGTGGATAATTCGGGTATCGACTTTTTGGTCATCCGCAAAGGAAAGCTTTACTTTGAATACGCCACGCAGTGGAACGATCTCGCCGACGCAAAAGGACAGATATATATCACAAAGTTCAAAGAGGCGCTGACGGCCGACCTGCGTCAGGTGATGAACTTCTCCGGACAGCACTGGTCGGAACCCATCGACGCGATCATCCTCGCCGCGACGGCGTTCGAGAAGGAAGCGGAGGAGGCCGTCGCGGCAGCGACCTCGTTGCCCGTCATCCGCATGACGCTCGTGATGGACCAGCAGGTCTCGCTCGAATGGATGGTGGCGCTGGGGTGCAGCCTGCGCGGTGTGGGCGGAGCGTTGCGGGACAAGGAGATCAATCTCTCCGGCGAAGGGGCGATCGATACGTTCCATCGCGAGCAGCTGCTCAACTTTGTCACCCTCTGGCGCGTGCTCGTTCCCGTGGTCCTCGGATGTCTCGTCATTATGTTCGCCCTCGCCGACAATTTTTTGAGCGGCACGAGGTCCGGTATCAATGTGCAGCCTGCGTTCAATCAGCAGGAATCGGCCGAGATGGAGGCGCTTGAGGCGTCCTCCACGGCGTTCAACCAGTCGGTCGCGCTCGTTGCGAATGCCGAGAGCAAGCTCAACAAGGATTATCTTCTTATCGCCGACATCGAAAGCGCGGCCGTGGCGAATGGCATCACGATCCAACATCTTTCCTTCCAATCGCCGGGCAGCCCCATTCTCGTTGCCGGCGCTGCGCTTTCCGAAACACAGATCGTCGCGTTCAAGAACGCGATCCAGAACAATCCGCATTTCGGCGCGGTCAACCTTCCGCTTACGAACATCCAGGGCGATGCAAGCAGTTCATATACCTTCTCGATGGAATTTCCGCTTACATCGGGATTTTAAAAAAGACATGTCCTATCGCGGCCTGCTGTGAGTACACAATGGCCGCGATAGGACATGTCTTTTTTAAAATCCGAGTGACGGATTAATCCTGAAATTTAGAGGTATAGCGAGGCGGAGATCTTTTCGAATACTTCTTGGAAGATTTTTTTGTCGTCGGCGGTAATGGGGGAGAGCACAAAATCGCCGGCTTTCTTCCGGTGCGCCTCGTTGGGTTCGCGGATGCCGACGCGGATGCGCGCGAAGTCCTCGGTGCCGAGGTGGTCCATGATGGACCTGATGCCGTTGTGCCCGGCGGAGCCGCCGCCGTCCGCGTGTTTGAACTCGCCGACGGGAATGTCGCTGTCGTCATGGATGACGACGATGTCTTTGGCGGCGGCGCCGAACACGTGCATCGCATCCTTTACCGCGCGCCCCGATTCGTTCATAAAGACGAGCGGGCGGATCAGTATGTGATTTCGGATCTTTATGTATGCAAAACTATTTTTGTGATTGCGGAACGTCGGCGCGGGCATTCCGGGCCCGTCCACATCCGCGTGTTCCGCGAGCCATTGCACCGCAAGCGCGCCTACGTTGTGGTAGGTTCCCTCAAGCGCCGGATCGGGGTTCCCCAGTCCAATAATGAGCGTATGGTCCATGCTTGATTATTATATTGCATCTTCTATATAATGAGTACACATTACGACCATATGAGAAAGTTCTTCGCATCACTGCTTGAAGTATTGGAGATCGCTGTCATCGCCGTTGGTGCGGTGTTCATCGTGCGGACGTTCCTGGTGCAGCCGTTCCTTGTGAGCGGCACGAGCATGGTTCCCACGTTTTCGAACGGCGATTACGTGCTGACCGACGAGCTGACCTATCGCATCCGGCCGCCGGAACGCGGAGAAGTGGTGGTGTTCCACGACGTGAGCGATGCGTCGACGTATCTTATCAAGCGCGTCATCGGTCTGCCGGGCGAGCGCGTGGTCATCAAGAACAATACGATCACTATCTATAACAAGCAGTATCCTAACGGGCTTATGTTGGACGAAACCTATTTGCCAAAAGGCACGGTCACTTCGGGGGATGAGGACATTACGCTCTCATCGAGCACCTACTTTATGATGGGCGACAATCGCGCGGTAAGTTATGATTCGCGCAGCTGGGGTCCGCTTCCCGCGAGCGACATCGTTGGCCTGGTGCGATTCCGGCTCTGGCCTTTCAACGCGATCCAGATCTTCAGCGCTCCGCAATACAACGCAACCACTTCGCAGCAGTAATCATTATGCCCATGCCTCAACAAGAAAAAGAAAAGCCTAGGGAACCTAAGGAAGTGGTCCGCACATTCCAGTCCGCAAAAGGGATGCACGACGTGCTCCCTTCCGACGAACCGTATTGGGAAAAAATAGAGAGCGTGGTGCGCTCGCTCGCGTCGGCATACGGATTTTCGCGCATCGAGCCGCCGGTGTTGGAGTTCGCTGATCTCTATAATAAGACGTCCGGCGAGGAGAGCGACGTGGTGCAGAAGGAAATGTATACGCTCAAAACGAAGGGCGGCGACTTTCTCGCGCTGCGGCCGGAATACACGCCGGGCATTTCACGCGCCTATATGCAGCACGGGCTCTCGCGCCTCGGCCAGCCGCAGAAGCTCTTTGCGATGGGACCGATCTTCCGCCACGAGCGCCCGCAGCTCGGCCGCGCGCGCCAGTTTACGCAGATCGATTTTGAGACGCTGGGCGGCGTGAACGATCCCATCTATGATGCGGAGATCATCGCGCTTTTCTGGGACCTGCTCAATGAGTTGAAGATCAAGAATTCTCTCGTAAAGATAAATTCCATTGGCTGCCGCATCTGCCGCCCGATCTACAAGAAGCAGCTCACTGCCTATTACAAGAATCACGAGAAGCAGCTGTGCGAAGACTGCCAGCGCCGGCTGAAGGTGAACCCGCTCAAGCTGCTCGATTGCAAAGAGCCTGGATGTATCGAGCTCAAGGCGAAAGCGCCGAACTTCCTCGACAAGCTGTGCGTCACCTGCAGCGCGCACTTCAAGTCCGTCCTTGAATATCTGGACGAGGTAAAGATCCCGTACGAGCTCGACCATCACCTGGTGCGCGGATTGGATTATTACAGCCGTACCGTGTTCGAGATGTACGCGGAAGGCAATGAAGCGCAGATCGGCGCGTTGCCCGCCGGCGGCCGTTATGATTATTTGATGGAAACGATTGGCGGACACCTGACGCCGGCTGTTGGCGGTGCCTGTGGCGTGGAACGGCTGATTGCCGTCCTGCGTGCGAAGGAGGTCGCGTTCAACGGGAAGTCGAGCAAGCGCGTGTTCCTCGCGCACGCGGGCGACCTCGCAAAAAAGAAATCGTTTGCCATCTTGAAGGACCTTCGCGGCCGCGGATTTTTGGTCGCCGAAGCGCTTTCCAAAGAATCGCTCGCGGCGCAGCTTAAGGTGGCGGACCGGGAAGGGATCGCGCTCGCGCTGATCCTCGGCCAAAAGGAGCTTTACGAAAACAGCATCATCGTCCGCGATCTTACGAACGGATTGCAGGAAGCGGTGCCCCTGGAGAAACTGGTGGACGAGATCAAGAAGAGGCAGAGCCAGAAATAACGCGTTATTATTTAAGAGGTTTTCTTTTCGAGTTTGGTGAGGCGGGCTTGGATATCGACAACATCGTCACGGGTATCGACCTCGTTGTTATTGATCTGTTTACGGATCTCTTTTAGCTCTAAAAATACCTTATCGAAGTTTCCATCGGTATTTTTCTCAAACTTATCAAATCGGGATTCAAAACGATCCACCCGGGCGGTGAGGGCGAGAAGATCTTCTTGTTTCGCCATACGGGACTCCATGCCGACAAAGCCTTTATTTACTATTATCGCAAATTCGTCTATCGCTTCCTTCATCGCCTCACGGAACCAGCCCTTGGTCACTACCTCATCATCGTTTTTTGTTTTTATCATGCCAATAAGCATACGTCGGGCAAAAGGGAAGTCAAAAACTTTTTAATATAGATTTAATGTTGGCGATTTGACGAATGGCAGATTTCCGCTATACTGTCTCCTATGGCAATAGAAGCACGCAAAAAGGAGGGGGAGTCGGGACAGTCGCTTTTGTATACCTTCACGCGCAAAGTAAAGCGGAGCGGCATCGTTAAAGAGGTCCGCCATCGCAAGTTCCACACTCGCGTGATCAGCCGCATCAAACGGCGTTCTTCCGCGATCCATCGCGAGGAAAAGAAAGCCGATGTTGAGCGCCAGAAGAAGCTCGGTTTGATATAAATGGCCCTTCTCCAAAAAATAACCGACGATATGAGAGCCGCCATGAAGAGCGGTGATAAAGCACGCCTGGAGGTGCTTCGCTTTACGCTCGCCAGTCTCAACCCTGCGCAGAAGGAAAAAACATTGAAAGACCCGCAGGCGATGTTGAGCGACGAGGAGGTGATCGCCATCCTTCAAAAGGAAGCAAAGAAGCGCAAGGATTCGATCGAGCTTTTTAAGCAGGGCAAGCGCGATGATCTTGTTACAAAAGAAGAGGGCGACCTTAAAGTGATCTACGAATATTTGCCGCAGGAACTTTCGCGCGATGAGATCGTGGCGATGGTAAAAACGGCAAAAGCGGGCGGTGCGACCGATTTTGGCTCGATCATGAAAGAAGTGATGAAGGTGGCGAAAGGACGTGCTGATGGCAAGACGGTGACGGATGTGATCCGCGATGTGGAACGAGCCTAAGCTTGCGCGCCTCGCGGCGAAGATATTGAAAGTGCTCCGCGTCCACGGTGCGACCCTGGATATTATTTTGCTCGATAACGCGAAGATCGCGGCGCTCAAGGCGCGCTTTATAAAAAAGAAGACCGAACCGAATGTGCTCTCATTCCCCGAGCCGGCTCATTTTCCGCATCCCGAAACGAAGAAGCGCTATCTTGGAGAGATCTATTTGAACCGGCAGATATTGAAGCGCTCGCCGGAGCGGGCGAAGGAACTTCTTCTTCACGGCATGTTACACTTGCTTGGATACGATCATGTAAAGAAAGCGGAAATTACGGAGATGGAAGCGCTGGAGAAAAGAATTTTGGTCAAATTATAACAAGAGGGATTTGGTATACTGAATATACAAGGGAAGCAATTTCTGCAAGTATATGTTCAGGAAATCGACGATCGTCCGGATCGCAGAAAGTAGAGGAAAGAATAAGAGAAGAGCGTTCACTCTTATCGAGCTTTTGATCGTGATCGCCATCATCGCCGTCCTTGCGGTCGTCGTCGTGCTCGTCCTGAACCCCGCGGAACTCCTCCGGCAAAGCAGGGATGCGAACCGGCTGAGCGATATGGCGACCTTAAACTCGGCGCTCAACCTCTACAACACCGACCAGTCGGGAGCATCAAGCTTCAATCTGGGGAATAATTCTTCTTTATATCTTTCGGTTCCTGACACTTCCTCAAATTGCGCGAATCTCGGCCTTCCCGTGATCCCTTCCGGTTACTCGTATGCGTGCGCATCATCAACGTCTTCACGGAATATCGATAGTTCCGGTTGGATCCCCATCAATCTCTCGGCCCTCTCAACGGGGAGTCCCGTAGGATCGCTCCCCGTGGATCCCATCAATCAAACAAGTTCCGGCCTCTATTACTCTTACACTACGAATGGAAGCCAGTATGAACTCGTCTCTCTTATGGAGTCCCAGAAATATAAAGGTTCAGTTTCCGGATCTTTAGGGCCCGGGGTGGATATCCAAGGTTCGAGCCAGGTGCTTTCACCCGCGGCGGAATGGACACTGAGCGAAGGGAGTGGCAGCACGACTTTCGATGTCGTGGGAGGAAATAACGGAACCTGGCATGGCACCCCGATCGGCGTAAATGGCGGCTATTATACCTCCGGCAAATTGAGTACGTATGCGGCAGACTTCGACGGGAGCACGGATTATGTGCTTGTTCCCAACAGCGTCTCCTTAAACCCTTCGCAGATCACTATTACCGCATGGATTCAAAGCCCGAATTGGAATAACCCAAGCTCGACAAATGGTTGGAAATGTCCGCAAACCATTGTGAGCCATCGCCGTGATGGCAACTTTCATGCGGGAAGTTATGATTTTGAGGTGCAATGTAACGGCAAGCTGAGCGGTGAACTGGATGCCCAATCGTATGGGTATCTATCCGCAGGCGGCAGCTCGACGTTGGCCGTCAACCAATGGTATTTGGCCGCAATGGTCTTTAATGGGACGAACATCATTCTTTATAAAAACGCCAGTCAGGATGGCGTTTCCGCGACCATCCCCTCCGACGTCATATCTACGAATACGTATAATTTTGTATCGGGATATGATTCCTATGCCGCACCAAGACAAAATCCTTTCGTCGGCTTTATTGCTGATATCCGTGTCTACAACCGGGCACTGAGCCCCCTGGAGATCCAGGCAATTTATAACGCGGAGAAATAGTCGTTGCATCACCCTTTTGCACAGTTCCTTTCGCCCGCTTTTCTTGATAGAATGAGAGCATATGAAGCTCAAGGGACTTGGCGGAGGCGGTGATTTTATCACGGGATTGGACGTGGGGACTTCGTCTCTCAAGATAGTGGTCGCGGATTGCCGCGGCGGACGACCGGTGATCGTCTATGCGCGCGAGGAGCCATCGTTCGGCATTCGCAAAGGCGCCGTCGTCGATCTCGGCGAGGCGTCGCAGGCGATCAATCGTGCGCTTTCGGAGGTCAAGAAAATATCAAAGTCCGCACTTCGCAATATTTACGTGAGCATCGGCACGCCGCAGGCGAAGATGCAGACCTCGCGCGGTATCGTTGCCGTCTCGCGCGCGGACGCAGAGATCGCGCAGGATGACATGGACCGCGCGGTGCGCGCGAGCCAGGCGGTGAACCTCCCGCAGAATCGCACGATCGTCCACACGATCGTCAAAGAGTATATGGTGGACGGCGTCGGCGATATTTTGGACCCGCTCGGGCTTTCGGGTAGCCGTCTTGAGGTGCAAAGTTTGATCATCGACGCTTTTGCCCCGCACATCAAGACGCTCATCCGCGCCGTGGAACTCTCGGGCGGCGACATCAGCGGGTTGGGCTACGGCCCGATCATCGCCGCGCGCGCGGCGCTCTCCAAGCGGCAGAAAGATCTTGGCACCGCCATCGTCGATCTCGGTTTCGGCACGACCGGCATGTGCGTATATGAAGAAGACCGGCTGGCCGGTGTTTCTAAATTCCCCGTCGGTGCCGGAAATATTTCTAACGACCTCGCGGTCGGCCTGAAAGTTCCCGTCGACGCGGCGGAAGAAGTGAAGCTTCATTACGGATACGCGTACTCGAAGGAAGTGCCGCAGAAGGAGTCGGTTGATATGAAGAAGTTTGCCGAGGACGCGAAGGGGTCCGTCTCGCGCAAGTTCATCGCGGAGATCGTAGAGTCGCGCCTTGAAGAAATTTTCGATCTTGTGAACAACGAGCTGAAACTGATGGAGAAATACGGACAATTGCCGGGCGGCGTAGTGCTCGTCGGCGGCGGCGCAAAATTGCCGGGCCTGACGGACCTCGTCAAACAGGAGATGAAGCTTGCTGCGCAGATCGGGTTTACGCTCGCGGATGAATGGGAAGGTCGCGGCGGCGGATTCAAGGAATACCTGGAAGATCCTGAGTTCGTGGGCGCGTTTGGCCTTGTTTTATGGGGCATGGACAGCGAAGGCAAGGGCGGGGACAGGACGCCGTCGGGGGCCGGACTCAAGAAATTCTTCCGTTATTTTGCGCCGTAAGCGCGCCTGGCGACGCCCCTTAACCATTGTCACGATTTCTGCTACCATACAAGAAACATTAAATCTCCATGAACTAATATGAAAAAGGCCAGGCGCAAAGCGCATCACGTAAAAAAGCAGGGCGAGAAGTTTCAACCATTGTCTGCCAACGTTAAAGTGATCGGCATCGGCGGCGGAGGCGGAAACGCGGTCGCGCGCATGGCCCGGGATTTTACCCGCGGCGTGGATTTTATTGCGATCAACACCGACCACCAGGATCTCGATGAGTGCGACGTAAAAACAAAATTGTACATCGGAAAAAGTTTAACGCGCGGATTGGGAACCGGCATGAATCCGGACCTCGGCCGTCAGGCGGCGGAAGAGAATCGTTCTGAAATTTCCGAAGCGGTGCAAGGCGCGGACCTTGTGTTCCTCGCGGCGGGGCTTGGCGGTGGCACCGGCACCGGCGCGACGCCGATCGTCGCCGAAGCGGCAAAGCAATCCGGCGCGCTCGTCATTGCGGTCGTCACACGACCGTTCACGTTTGAAGGGAGCCAGCGAGAGCGCATCGCCGCTGAAGGCCTGCAGAAATTGCGCGAGAAAGTTGACGCGATCATCGTCGTCCCGAACGACAGGATCTTTACGGTAATCAGCAAGGACACGCCGATCGTCAAGGCATTCGAAGCGATCGACGAGATCTTGCGCAACGCGTTGCGCGGGCTCGTGGAGATCATCGCGATGCCGGGCATCATCAATGTTGACTTCGCCGATGTGAAAAATATCATGCAGGACGCGGGGATCGCGATCGTCGGTGTCGGCAAGGCGAGCGGCGCCGACCGCGCGGTGAAAGCCGTGAACGCCGCCCTGCATTCGCCATTGCTCGAGACGAGCCCCGAAGGAGCGAAAGCGGTATTGCTCGGCATCACCGGCAGCCGTGATCTCAAGATGACGGAAGTGAACGATGCGGCGAAGATCGTCGCGCAGACCGCAGACCCGGGTGCGCGCATCATCTTTGGCGCTTATTACGACAGGAACATGAAGCCGGGCGAGTTGAAGGTCACTGTGGTGGCCGCAGGCTTCAACGGCAGCCAGCCAGGCGCGCTCTTTGGCGTGAGCCACTTTGAAGGCCGCCAGGGAGGCTCATCGACGATGTTTGGCCGGCCGGGCACGGAAGGCCCGGTAGGGGGCAATGGCGCGGCGCTTATCGCCAAGCAATCTACGCCGATGCGCATGGGTGAGCAGGGCACCAGCTCCAAGAACCCCATTGTCCACGCTCGCGGCGAGGAATCGGCGGACGAAATGATGGCGCAGAAATCGCTTGCGCCGAACGCTTTTGAAAAGAAGATCGAGCCGAGCGCATCCTCCAAGCCTGCAGGCAAGGAGAGTGACGCGTGGGACATTCCGGCATTTTTGAGGAGAAGGAAGCGCTAATAAAAAAATCCGCTCGATGAGCGGTTTTTTTATTCTCCCATCAGCTCCTCCGGCTTTTCCACGGTTGGCGCTTCGAGGTCGAGTTGCTCTCCTGTTATGCGCAAAATATCTTTATTGATCTTTCCAAATTCACGGCCGGCGGAGTTGTAGGCGGAGACGGTGGTCGTCAGGTTCTTGCCAACTTTGCCAAAGTATTCCTCGTAACTGAGCAAATGTTTGCCGAGTTCGCCCACGCGCTCGCCGATCTTCTTGGCGCTTTCTTCGATGCGCAGCGCCTTGAGGCCCTGGAGCACCGTGAGCAAGTACGCGTGGAATGTAGTGGGGGAGACGATGATTACCTTCTTCTTGCCACTCGCGTATTCGATAAGGTTCACGTTGTTCGACTTGAGTGCGCCAACTTTGTTGACAAGCAGATCATAATAGACGGCCTCGGACGGGATGAACATGAACGCGAAGCCGAGCGTGCCTTCCTCGGGCTTTATATATTTTGATGTCTCGTCGATGCGGATCTTGAGGTCGTTTGCGAACGCGTTTTCGAACCGTTCCCGCTCGGCTTTGTCGGCTGATTCAAGAATACGGTTGTAATTTTCGAGGGAGAATTTGGAATCGACGGGGATGATGCCGTCTTTCGTGATCACCGCGGCGTCCACGATCGTTCCATCCTTAAAAGGATATTGCATCTGGTATGCGTTCGGTGGGAGCACGTTTTTGAGCACGGTCTCGAGATAGTATTCGCCGAGCACGCCGCGCTGTTTCGGGTTCTTTAAAATATCCTGCAGGTTCTTAAGGTTGTCCGCGATGCTCACCACTTGTTGTTGCCCCGCGCGGACGTTTCCGAGTTCGGTGGTAATATCTTTTATGAGCTTCATGCTCTCCGTCGCCTGCGCTATCGCCTGATTTTTCGAATCGCTGATGACTCGCGTGGACTCGCCGAGCTTGGCTTCGAGCGTGCGGTTCAGCTCCGTGATTTGATTTTGGATCAACAGCAAGGATTGCGGGTCTTCTTTTTGGGTCGTCTCCTGCGGCCGCCAAAGCCGCCACGCGATCGCGGCGAAGAGGATGGCTATGATGATAAGAAGCGCGATTTCCATTAGCCTTATTTTATCACAGAAACAAAAATACCCCCGAAGGGGTATTTTTGAAGGACTAGCCTACTGCCAATCCCTGCCACCGCCACCACCAAAGTGGTTTCCACCACCTTCACGGCGCGGAGGGCGAGCCTCGAGAGGCTTGGCTTCGTTGACGGTGAGCTTGCGCCCATCGAAATCTTGGCCGTTCCACATTTCGATCGCTTTCTGCGCCTCGTCATCGGAACCCATTTCGACAAAGCCGAACCCGCGAGAGCGGCCGGTCATCTTGTCCATGATAATACTCGTGGACACGACGGTACCTGCTTTCGCGAATGCTGCCTGGAGCTCGTCCTGCGTTGTCGAGTACGGTAAACCTCCAATATATAATTTAGTAGCCATTCAATTGCTATTGATGTGTAAGGCGACCTCCTTCTCCTCTGCTTCTGCGCCGCCCAGATAATAGTAGTGCGGCCAGTGGAAACTTACTAAGAACACTTACATCGAAATCATTATACCATAACCTTTTCGGGGAACGCAAGCCGCCGTTAATCAATATTTAATAAAGAAAAACCCCGGGCGCAGTGCGTTCGGGGTTGGATTTTTACGAGTGAGAAGATGGTGGATGCTGTGGCGGAGCTCGATGCGGTCAAGTCTTAGCCCGGTCAAAGATTCCCAGGGCCAATCGTCCCGTCGCTTACGTTCTATCTCCGCGTTTATTCTTCTCAGTTCTTTTCTTTTCTCTCCCAGATTCCTTCTCCGATAACGCGTCGCTCGTTGCTGACAGTGCGTCTCTTTCATGGACTTCCTCCGGCAGATAGCAGGTATGAGCGCGTTTCCTGTATATTGTTATAATATAGTGAACAATAAATAGCAATATCGTGACCATCAGCAGTTTTAAGAAGGCCATTTGGGCATACTATCGTCGCGAGGGGCGAAAAGCGCTCCCGTGGCGCCACACGCGTGACCCGTATGCGATCCTTGTCTCCGAGGTCATGCTTCAGCAGACGCAGGTAGCGCGCGTGGAGGGATATTACAAGAAATTTCTTAAGCGCTTTCCGGATTTCCGCTCGCTTGCCCGCGCGAAGACGGGCGATGTGCTCACGGCGTGGCAGGGTCTTGGCTATAATCGCCGCGCAATGTTTCTAAAGCGCGCGGCGGAGGTCGTGGTTGTGCAGTATGGTGGAAAGCTGCCACATGACCGCGCGGCACTCGAATCATTGCCGGGCATCGGCAAGGGAACATCGGGTTCGCTCATGGCATTTGCGTTCAACAAACCGGAAGTGTTCATCGAAACGAACATCCGCCGCGTTTTCATCCATTTTTTCTTTCCAAAACGAAAAAAAGTAACGGATGCGGAACTCGAACGTTATATTGAAAGTAGTGTTGACCGGGAAAATCCACGAGAGTGGTATTGGGCGTTGATGGACTATGGAGCGGCAATGCCTGCCGCGAGTATTTCGCCATCGAATCCCAATCGCCGCAGCGCGCACTATAAAAAGCAGTCGGCATTTGCCGGATCAGACCGCGAATTGCGCGGAAAGATCGTGCGCTCGACGCTTTCGCAAAAAGGGAATACCATTAGTGCGAAAGTGCTTTCAAAAATAGTGGCAGTTCCTCGCGAAAAAATGACCAAGATCCTTAAAGGTCTTGAAAGGGAAGGTTTTATCGTTAGGGCGGGAGATTATATTTGTATTAAAAAATAACCATGCCGAAAAATCTCATAAAAGCCGCGTGCGCCGCGCTCGCGATCGGCGCGTTGCCGTTTCTGGCATTTGCCGCAACGACCGCCACCACGGTAAAAACCGCAGCAAGCACGCCGCTCTATTATGGCGCCTGGGTGCCGTACTGGACGGGTACGGCGGGTGAGCAACAAGTTGCGGTAAACCTCGATTCTTTGGACGAAGTGAGCCCGTTCTCATACGAGATTGTCAACGGCGGCACGATCCAGGACGACCTTGGCATCAGTAAGGGGCTTTGGACGGGATGGATGTCGGCCGTGCAGTCGGGAGGCGTGAAGGTCATTCCGACGATCGCGTGGTTCGACGCCGGCGGTATTTATAATTTGCTTTCCGTTGCAAAGACGCGGCAGGCGGAAGAGGACAAGATCGCCGCGCTCGTGAAAGCGAATAATTTTGACGGTATCGACATTGATTTTGAGGGAATGTCTCCGAAGACCCGCCCGTATTATTCTTTATTTATAGAAGGATTGGCGATGCGTCTGCATCCGGTCGGGGAAAAGCTGACCTGCACCGTTGTGCCGCGCGACGATCCAAGTTCGGTGTATGTTGTGGTTCCGGCAGTCCTTAATTATGCGGAAAGCTATCCGGTGCTCAATCAGTATTGCGACGAGGTGCGCTTGATGGCATACGACCAGGGGACGACCGACCTCAAACTTGATGCCTCAAAGGGCGGGGATGGAACGCTCTATTCGCCGACCGCGGATCCGGCATGGGTCACGAAGATCGTCCAGTACGCGCTCCAGTATATCAGCCCGAAAAAAATCATGTTGGGCATTCCGACGTACGGGTACGAGTACGAGGTCTCGTGGTCCAATAATGTGACGACGTATCAGGAGGTGCGCGCGTGGGATTATTTCGGCGCGATGGACCGTGCTGATTCGCTGGGCATCAACCCTGTCCGTGACAACGCCGGCGAGCTGAGCTATACCTTCACTTCGAGCACCTATATTCAAGAGCCGCTCGACCTTACGAATTACGTTTCATCCACGGAACCCGCGGTGCTCACGACCCACGATCCGAACGCATCGACCACGTTCTTTGTTTCATTCCCCGATGCCACGTCGGAATTACAGAAAGTTGCGCTTGCCAAGCAATACGGCCTGCGTGGCGTGATGTTTTTTAAGGCGGACGGGGACATCGACCCTTCGATCTGGAACTCATTGAACTAATTATTAAAAAGTAGGCATATCATATCTTTGAAGGTACGCGTTCCGGCCTTCTGGCCGGCCGCTCGCTCTCGCCGCCCTTCGGCGGCTCCGAGAGCCCTTCAAAGATAAGATATGCCTACTTTTTAATTTAAATAATTAATTCAATGAGTTCCAGGTCACAATGTGTAATAGAAAAAGATGACCCTCAGGGTCATCTTTTTCTCTGCTACGCTTGGCAACCGCAGCGGCAGGTGCCGTCCTCTGCGGTATGCTCGTGTTTACACTCGGGACACCGTTCGTCATCCATATCGGCCATGTGAAATGGTTCGATCTTTGATCTGTTGGTTTATATAAGCCGACCTTGGGCTATCACATTGTAGTACCGTGCTGCCTCATGTTTATTTCATATTCGCAAAATCGTGGCATAATGGATGGATGCCGATACCAAAGCCAGCGCCAAAACCGAAGAGCACGTCATGGGAAAATGTTGCCGAATGGTATGACAAATTGCTTGAAGGCGAGGGGACGTATCAGAAGGAATTGATCCTTCCGAATCTTTTGCGGTTGATGGAATTCCGGCGTGGCGAAACGGTGCTCGATCTTGCCTGCGGGCCGGGATTTTTTGCACGCGAGTTTGCCGCGCGTGGCGCCATGGTGACCGGCGTCGATGCGTCGAAAGCGCTCATCGCGATCGCAAAGAAGAACGCCGCGCCCGGAAGCTCAACAACATTCCACGCCTCCTCCGCGGATGCGTTGCCGTTCATAAAAAATGCGACCGTGGATAGGGCCGCGATCGTACTTGCGCTTCAAAACATAGAGAATGTCGCTGCGGTGCTCCGCGAGTGCGCGCGGGTCATAAAAAAAGATGGCGCGTTATACATAGTGCTCAACCATCCCGCGTTCCGCGTACCAAAGGCGAGCAGCTGGGGATGGGATGAAAAGGAAAAAGTGCAGTATCGCCGCGTTGATCGTTATCTCTCCGAATTGAAGGTGTCGATCCAGATGCATCCGGGCGATAAGCCGGGCCAGTACACGACATCGTTCCACCGCCCGCTGCAATATTATTTTAAGGCCTTGCACAAGGCAGGATTTGCGGTGTCGCTTATGGAGGAGTGGAATTCGCACAAGCAAAGCCAGGAAGGCCCGCGCGCGAAGGCGGAAGATTTGGCGCGAAAGGAGATGCCGCTGTTCCTATGCCTGGTCGCGGTCAAGAATTAGGTTCTTCGGGCAAATTTTCTTCGTAGTGTATGACCTGATTCTTTCCGTTTTCTTTTGCCTGCCGCATAGCCTGGTTGGCGCGCTCCATGATGGCTTGAAAATCTTTAACGGTCTCATCCTCCCGAACTTCCGTGACCCCGCCACTAAAACTTGATTGAATCACTTCTCCTTCAACCAGCGTGGTAAAGCTCATTTTCCACTGGCCAGTTTCTTCATCAAGGAGTCTTGCTTTAATATTTTCTCCCGAAGCGTTGGTAAAGATAACCACGAACTCTTCGCCTCCAAACCGGCCGACGACGTCGCTTTCACGGACGAATCCTTTTAACACTTGTGCCGCTTCTTTGAGGACTTCATTCGCTTTAAGATGGCCGTAATCGGTGTTAAGCTTTTTAAAGTTATCAAGATCGAACATGGCGACCACTTGACGCCCTCTGTCTTTCGAAGGACCCCGCTCCTCGCCGCCTTCTACTCCCTCACGCGGCAGAAGCACTTTTGCCATTTTTTCCAGACCGCGGGGATTAAAAACACCGGTAAGATTATCGGTGATGGCATCTCTTTTCCAATCCTCCCTTTCCTTTATCAATTGTTTTTTTTCTTCTTCCCATTGGACCTCTTTCTCCCGCAGTTCCGCGTTTTCTTGTTCGAGCTGGGCGATCCTTTGTTCCGGTGCCGGAGATATTTCCATGGACATAAAAGTGATTTTCTTATTTATAAAGATTATAGACTGTGTTTCCAAAAAATAACAGCGCCTGTCTCATACGGTCGAGCGCTGTTGAGTGCGGAATGCCCTCAATTGATATAGTCGGGAAGTTCCATGTTTGTCCCATAGCGGAATAGGTCATCGTCGGCGCGTTGAGCCAGCGCCTTGAGTTCTACGAAAACATCTTTCAGCTCGGGATATTGCCCCTGTAATTTTAGGAGCTCAAACGCCTGTTCGATCGTGCATTCAACGTGAGTTGCCCACGCTTGGGCCCCCGTTTTGTTCGGCTTTTTTTCGCCGAGGGCACTCTTGAGTGCCACTCGTGATTTCTCGATTGATTGGCGCAACTCTTCCACTGAATCGAACATCAGTGTTTTTTCTTTGCAGCCTTCGACCACCATATTCCACCCTCCCTTCTGTCATTGGTAATGACCTGCCTGTAGCTTATCGCATTTTATGACCGGATGCCAGACGGCGGGGAACCCTTATAGTCCTTGATAAAAACAAGGGCTTCGTCGCGTTCCTTGATGGCGCGCCGAGCGCCGGATTCGAGCCTGCGAAGGGTGTTTTCCATAAAATCCGAGTCGGCGAGCAGGATCGATTTTTCCCTTGCCGTGCGCGCGCCCGCGATGTGGGAAGCGATCAATCCGACCGTGTCGTCAATAATTTCTTCCCAGAATATTTTTCGCAAGTCGGGAATGATTTCCGCGATGGTCGGCGCCTCGCCGGCCCTCACGTCGAAATTTTTTTCTCTAAAGCGTTGCAGGACGAGCGTGCCGACGCTGTTCGCGCGACCGCGCAAGAGGTCGTCTGCCCAGTCATGCGCATCGTCGTGGAGTTGGCGGGCGATGAGGTAGTGGCGGAAGAGTGAATCGACGCTGCTATATTCTTCGGAGTCCGGGGAATATCCGGCACAGAGCAATGCGGCGAGCGGCCCCATCGCATGGCCGATGCTCCGGTCTGCGAGGATGTGATGATCATCAAAGGAAGGCAGTGTCTGCGACCAGACGCCTCCCTGCTTTACATCTAAGCGGCAATATTTTTGCTCCCAGGCATTCGCGTTGTCGATGCGGTTCATTGTGCGGATAAAAAGCGCCGTTACTGTTGGAATGTTTTAAGCACACACATATGGCGGACTAGTTTTTGAACTCGGCAAGCGCTTCGTTCGGCGTCTTGCCCTTCAATCCGCAGTGTTCAAGGTTGTTGTATTCAATATTCCACAATGCGACCTT